>OOCE01001016.1_pt1 | contig 9734 bp, 9 predicted proteins | sample 1671421 | NCBI WGS metagenome assembly OOCE01 (sample SAMN06348155, study PRJEB24527) | human gut metagenome | biome: human gut; feature: ankylosing spondylitis patient; material: feces | host: Homo sapiens | place: China | collected 2015-10 | reverse complement strand
AGAATCGAAAGATCTCAAAATACGAAGAGATTTGTCTGATTAAGCAGCTTTTGGACGGCTACAACCTTAAAATTTCTGACCTGCCATTTGAAGTAATTGAGGAAATTGACGGCGTTTGTCCGGCAAGAAATCCGGCATGAAAAAAGTAATTGAATCGACGAATTTAGAAGAGCAGCTGACGCGCCATCACGAAGGCGACAGCGACTACACCCATCAGGGCACGGGTTCATCCAAAAAAGTACTGATCGCCGCAGTGTGTCTCACCCTGGGTTATGCAGTGATTGAGGTTATCGGCGGTTTCTTGTCGAACTCACTGGCTTTGTTGTCTGATGCGGGGCACATGGTCACCGACTCTGCCTCTCTCTTCTTTGCGCTGCTGGCTAACGTCCTGGCCGGCCGTCCCGCAAGCGGCAAGTATTCTTTTGGGTTTGCAAAACTTGAAGTATTGGCGGCGCTTTTGAATGCGCTGGCTATGTTTGCGGTGGTGCTCTGGATTGTGGTTGAAGCGGTGGAACGCTTCAGTAGTCCTGTGCCTGTCAACGGCTCGAGTGTATTTTTAGTGGCTACGCTGGGTCTGCTGATCAATATTGCCGTTGCCTGGACTCTTTCCAGAGATCAAAAAAGCATCAATACTCGCGCTGCGCTTCTGCATGTGATGGGCGACTTGCTGGGTTCCGTCGCTGCGATCACCGCCGGTATTGTGATTTACTTCGGCGGTCCTGTGATTGTCGACCCGATCCTGTCTATTTTTGTGAGTGCTTTAATCCTGCATTCTTCCTGGGGCGTCGTCAAAACTTCAGTACATCTTCTTTTGGATGGCGTTCCGGAAAATATTCCTTACCAGGAAGTCGGTTCGACCCTGGAAGCAATTCCTGGCGTTTACGCCGTGCATGATCTCCATATTTGGGACATGACGGCAAACGAAGCTGCCCTGTCTTCTCACATCGTTTTGGAACGCATGGACGAGTGGCCTCAGGTTTTAGAGAAAGCTCGTGAGATTCTGGAGAAAAAATATGGAATTTCTCACATCACGCTTCAGCCTGAACCTGTTGAGGAAATGAAAAAGCGTTTCATGTGCATTGGTGAATAACTTTCAGCGGTGAGGCGGACTTGTATCAAACCGTCAGGAGGGGCCTTGGAGAAGTTACAAATAGGCTCCCGACCGCTATAATTGATTGAATTTTGTAAAGCCACGCCTGCTCATTTGAAGCGCGTCTCTTTTTTTTTTCTGTTGAGAATAAGATGACGAAATATGTATTTGTTACCGGCGGTGTAGTTTCTTCCCTGGGGAAAGGTATTGCAGCAGCTTCCCTGGCCGCCATCCTTGAGTCTCGCGGGCTCAAGGTCACAATCATCAAGATGGACCCCTACATCAACGTCGACCCGGGTACGATGAGCCCGTTCCAGCACGGCGAAGTCTTCGTGACCGAGGACGGTGCTGAAACCGACTTGGACTTAGGTCACTATGAGCGCTTCATCACGCCGAAGATGCACAAGGCGAATAACTTTACGACCGGCCAGATCTATCGTAATGTTCTGCGCAAAGAACGCCGCGGTGAATATTTAGGTAAGACCGTTCAGGTCATTCCGCACATCACCAATGAAATTCAGGATTTCATCGCCCGCGGTGCTCATGCTGCCGGCGATCCCGATATCGCATTGGTTGAAATCGGCGGCACGGTCGGTGATATTGAATCGCTGCCGTTCCTTGAAGCCGTTCGTCAGCTGTCTTTGAGAGCAGGCCGCAACAACACCTGCTTTATCCATCTGACACTTGTTCCTTACATCGCCAGCGCCGGCGAATTAAAGACAAAGCCGACACAGCATTCCGTAGGCGAACTTCGTAAGATCGGTATCAGCCCCAACGTTTTGCTTTGCCGAGCCGACCGTAAGATTCCGGACGACGAAAGAGCCAAGATTTCTCTGTTTGCCAATGTTCCGATGGATGCCGTCATCTCCGTTTGGGACGTTGACACAATTTACAAAGTTCCGATGATGCTGCATGAGCAGGGCTTGGATGAAATCGTCTGCCGCTGCTTAGACCTGAATCCGAAACCCGCCGATCTTTCCGCTTGGGAAAAGGTCGTCGATCGTCTTGAACATCCGAAGGACACCGTCAAACTTGCCATGATCGGCAAGTATGACCTGAAGGATTCTTATAAGTCTTTGAATGAAGCTCTCATTCACGCCGGTATCCATACCGGTCATCATGTGGATGTAACCTTCATCGAAGCTGAAATCCTTGAAAAAGAAGGCACCGACTGCCTCAAAGGCATGGATGCTATTTTGGTTCCCGGCGGTTTCGGCAAACGCGGTACCGAAGGCAAGATCAAAGCCATCGAATACGCCCGTAAGAACGACATTCCCTACCTCGGCATTTGCCTCGGCATGCAGCTTGCCGTGATTGAATTTGCACGCCACGTCTGCGGTCTCGGCGGCGCTAACTCTACTGAACTGGATCCGGAAACACCGCATCCGGTTGTCGCCCTGATCACCGAGTGGAAGGACCACACCGGCGTTATCGAAAAACGCGACGAAGACAGCGATCTCGGCGGCACAATGCGTTTAGGCAAACAGGTTGTTCCTATCAAACCCGGAACACTGGCTGCCGAAGTTTACGGCAAGGAAGTCGGCGAACGTCATCGTCACCGTTATGAAGTGAACAACTCCTACTGCGATCAGTTTGAGAAGGCCGGCATGGTGATTTCTGCCAGAACGCTGGGTGAAAACCTTCCTGAAATCATGGAGCTGCCCGATCATTCCTTCTTCATCGGCGTTCAGTTCCATCCGGAATTTACTTCCTCTCCGCGTTTCGGCCATCCGCTTTTCAATAAATTTATTGAAGCGGCTGCCAAGTATCACAAAGAACACGAAAAGGCTGAGTAATCGACATGCAGTTATGCGGTTTTGAAGTCGGTCTGAACCGACCCTTTATTCTTCTTGCCGGTCCGTGCGTCATCGAGAGCGAGCAGCTCACACTTGATATCGCCGGCAAGATGAAAGAGATCACCGATAAACTCGGGATCCCTTATGTGTTTAAAGCAAGCTACGACAAGGCAAATCGTTCCTCGGATACGAGTTTTCGCGGCTTGGGAATGGCTAACGGCCTGCGTATTTTGGAAGAAGTTCGTCGTCAGATCGGCGTTCCGGTCGTCACCGACGTTCATACGGCCGATGAGGTTCCGGAAGTCGCCTCTGTCGTTGATCTTCTTCAGACGCCGGCTTTCCTTTGCCGTCAGACAGACTTCATTGCCGCCTGTGCCAAGAGCGGTAAGCCCGTCAATATCAAGAAGGGCCAGTTCTTGGCTCCTCAGGATATGAAGCAGGTCGTGCTCAAAGCTCGTCACGCAGCTGCCGCGGCCGGTCTTTCCGAAGACCGTTTTATGGTTTGCGAGCGCGGTGCCTGTTTCGGATACAACAACCTTGTATCCGATATGCGCAGTCTTGTGATCATGCGCGACTGCGACGCTCCGGTGATTTTCGATGCGACGCATTCCGTTCAGCTCCCCGGCGGTCAGGGCACAAGCTCCGGCGGCCGCAGAGAATTTGTTCCTCCTCTGGCCCGCGCGGCTGTTGCGGTCGGTGTTTCCGGTCTCTTTATGGAAACGCACCCGAATCCCTGCTGCGCCAAGAGCGACGGACCGAACATGGTGCCGCTCGATAAGATGGAAGCGCTGCTGACTAATTTGCAGGGCATTGACCGACTTGTAAAGTCCGGTGAATTTTTAGAAAACCAGTTGCATTAACTTTTTAAGAGATAAACATGAGCGAAATTGTTGAAGTCTTTGGTCGTGAAGTATTGGATTCCCGCGGCAATCCGACCGTTGAAGCCGAGGTCATTCTTGCTTCCGGCGTGATCGGACGCGCAGCAGTCCCGAGCGGTGCTTCCACAGGCAGCCGCGAAGCCATTGAGCTTCGTGACGGCGATGCTTCCCGCTATAACGGCAAAGGTGTTCTTCAGGCCGTTGCCAACGTCAACGACGAAATCCGCGATGAAGTTGTCGGTTACGACGCCAGCCAGCAGACGGAAATTGACCGCGCCATGATTGAGCTCGACGGCACCCCGAATAAGTCCCGCCTCGGCGCCAACGCCATTTTGGCTGTTTCCTTGGCGGTAGCACGCGCAGCTGCTGAAGAATGCGCTCTTCCGCTGTATCGTTATTTCGGCGGCATCAACGGCTTTACGCTGCCCGTTCCGATGATGAACGTTGTGAATGGCGGCGCTCATGCCAACAACAACCTCGACATCCAGGAATTCATGATTATCCCGGCCGGTCTGCCGACTTTCAGCGAAGCGCTTCGCTGCGGCGCCGAGATCTTTCATGCTCTGAAAAAGATTATGAATGCTCACGGCATGTCTACTGCTGTCGGTGACGAAGGAGGTTTCGCTCCGAATATTGACAGCCATGAAGCTGCTATCGAATTCATTATCGACGCCATCAAGGCGGCCGGCTACACACCGGGAGAGCAGGTTTTTATCGGTCTGGACTGCGCTGCCAGCGAATTCTATGAAGACGGCGTTTACAACCAGAAGGGTCAGGGCCTGAAACTTACCGCTGACGAATGGATCGCCAAGATGACCGAATGGGTTGACCGTTATCCGATCATCTCCATCGAAGACGGTATGGCCGAAGGTGACTGGGAAGGCTGGGCCAAACTTACCGAAGCCTTGGGTGACCGCGTGCAGCTTGTCGGCGACGACCTCTACGTGACCAACACATCCATCCTTAAGGAAGGCATTGAAAAGGGCATCGCTAACTCCATCCTGATCAAGATCAACCAGATCGGCACGTTGACAGAAACTTTCGAAGCTATTGAAATGGCCAAGAAAGCTCGCTATACAGCCGTGATTTCTCACCGCTCCGGCGAAACCGAAGATTCGACTATTGCCGATATCGCCGTCGGTACGAACGCCGGTCAGATCAAGACCGGTTCTTTGAGCCGCAGCGATCGTATGGCTAAATACAACCAGCTTCTTCGTATTGAAGAAGAACTCGGCGACATCGCGGTTTACCCGGGCCTGGATGCTTTCTACAACATCCGCAAGTAATTTATGGCGCGTCTGACGAAAAAGGTAAAGCTCGGAGTACCTCGATTTCTAGTCCTGGTACTCGTCGCTGCCGTTTGCGGCATTCAATATCCTTTGTGGGTCGGAAAGGGCAGCAATGCCACGCTTCTGGATTTACAAGATCAGCTGAAGACTCAGAAAGAGAAGAATGCCGCGCTGGAGCTCGAAATCTCCAGACTTGAAGGGGAGGCAGACAGCCTTCGCCAAGGAAGTGAAGCCTTAGAGAGCAGGGCCCGTGAAAAACTGAACATGATTCGCGAGAACGAATACCTAATTCGAATTGTGACTGGAGTTCAGACGTGTGCTCTTCCGATCTTGCGCCGTAATTGATTACTCAAGAATCAAGAAAATGCCGGAACTAAAAACTCCGGCTTTTTTGTGTCCGTGTCAGGCAGAAAAGACGCTTCACTTACGCGAACGAGAGTAGTCTCGATTTCAAAATTAGGAATTGAGACTTACAACAATGACGAAGTCGGATCTTTTTGTTAGGAGTGAACATGAGTAAGCCGATGACGGTGGCACGCTATGCAAAGGAGCATCGGGGTTGGTTTTACGGATGTCTGCTCCTGTTTGCACTCGTCGCTTTCTTCTGTCTGAAAGCGATTTACGATATGACGGTGTATGGCGCAAAGGCACCGCTATACGCTCTCACCGCCGGTATGGTCGGTTTCGGAGCGACGGCTCTGGGATCGCTGCCGGGCTTTTATTTTCATAAACTTTCCGATAAAGCGGAAGACTGGATGCTCGGGAGTTCGGCCGGCATGATGCTTGCTGCGGCCATCTTCTCCCTTTTACTTCCCAGTATAGATGCCAGTGAAAAGCTTTTTACTTCTGAGTTGGCAGCAACTCTTTGGGTTCTCTTCGGTGTTTTTCTGGGAGTTGTTTTTCTCCTCATCATTAATGCGAGCATGCGGATCAGACCTATGAAGGTCCCGAGATCGAAGTTAAGAGCGGCATCTGGCTTTTTGTTCTTGCCATCATCATTCATAACATTCCCGAAGGCTTAGCGATGGGTATTTCCTTTTCCGCAGAAGATATGCAGATCGGTGTGCCTCTGACGATCGCTATTGCGCTGCAAGATTTTCCGGAAGGGCTGGCCGTGGTGCTTGCACTTTGCACGACCAATATTTCTCGAGGGAAAGCCGTCGCGATCGGAGTATTTTCCGGTTTGATGGAGCCGGTCGGCGCTTTATTCGGCGTGAGTTTAGCGGGCGGCCTGGGATATGTCTATCCGCTGGGTTTGGCCTTGTCGGCAGGAGCCATGATGTTTGTGGTTTTCCATGAAGTGATTCCGGAAACGCATCGGCGAGGCCACCACAGCACCGCAACAATCGGATTGATGTGCGGTTTCGGGCTGATGATGATTCTGGAGAAAATTTTCAGTTAGAAAAATCTTTTCCACGACTCCTGTCGGTTTGTAGTTCACTCTAAAATATCGCAATAGTCTTCAGCGACATGGAAAAAAGAATGACAAGACCGATTAGAGCCCTCATTGACACATACGCACTTGAAAAGAATTTGTCCTTGCTTCGTGCAAAAAGCGGTAATCGATTTTTGTGGGGCGTTGTTAAAGCCAACGCTTACGGGCACGGTTTGATCGGTCTGCTTCCGATCTTTGATAACTGGGTCGACGGACTGGCGCTTCTTGATCCGAAAGAGGGTGTGGATATCCGCAAGGCCGGCTGGGCGAAAGCGGTATTGTTAATTGAAGGCGTCTTTGCAGCCTCCGATATCGACATCGCGGATGAATACGGATTTGAAACCGTCATTCACAACGAAAGACAGATTGAATGGCTGGAAAAAGCCGAACTCAAGAACACGCTTCGTGTTCACTTGAAGTGCAATACCGGTATGAACCGTTTGGGTTTCAGACCGGATGCCATCCCGCAGGTTTTATTCCGCTTGAACCATATTCCTAAAGTTGAAGTCGTCGACCTTTTGGCGCACTTTGCCAACGCTGAAGTGACCTATGGACAGGACAAACCGGTTACCGTCCAAAATCAGCTTTCTGCGCTGACTCAGCTTCGCGGTCTGTTGCCGATGTGTTTATCCAACACAGGCGGCATTTTGTGGCATGAAGCCGGAGATGAAGCGGTGCGCGCAGGTATTGCGATGTACGGTGTAAGCCCCGACGGCAATATTTCTTCTGCTTCTTTAGGCATCGATCCCGTGATGACGCTGGAGAGCGAAATCATTGCCTTCCAGGATCTGCAGCCGGGCGAGGCCTGCGGTTACGGCTCCAAGTTTATTGCGCATCGGCCGACAAGACTGGCTGTCGTTGCCTGCGGATATGCAGACGGTTATCCCCGTAAAGACAATCCGCACCGAGAGGTCGTGGTAGAGGGCAAGAAAGTTCCTGTTATCGGCAACGTTTCTATGGACATGCTGACGATTGACGTCACCGACCAGCCGAATGCCCGGCTAGGCTCTAAAGTGGAAATTTGGGGTAAGAACCTGCCGGTCAATGAAGTCGCAAAGGGATTCGGCACGATCGGATACGAGCTTCTTTGCGACGTGAACCAGCGTGTTCCCCGCGTCTTGATTAAATAACAAAGCGAGTTATCAGCGAGAGCAGCAGCATGACTAAAACAAAGTAGAGCATGCTGCGAACGAGCGTCGGACCGATTTTGACGGCATAGATTGCGCCTAAGCGGTTGCCCAAGATGCTGGCAACCGCGCAGGGGAGAGCCAACGAGTAATAAAGCGTTCCTGCGGAAGCAAACGTTGTGACTGCACCTAAATTGGCGGCGATATTAAATGATTTTGCCGTACCGGAAGCTTTAACCAAACCGGCCTTGAGTAAGAGGTGAATGCCGATCAAAAAGAAACTTCCGGCGCCGGGACCGAAAAAGCCTTCATAGAAACCGACGGACAAACCGATTACCGAGACTCTCCACCACAACCCTTTCTTCGGAAGGTCTTCTTCCGTCAGTTTGAGAGTTCCGCAAAAAAGCGAAAGGAGAATCGCAACTGGCAGAAGAAAAATCATGATGATTGTCATCTTCTCATTGGAAATGAGAAGTGTCGTCGCAGAGGCGATTACTGCGCCGAAGTAGGAAGTAATCACGCCCAACAGGACGACTTCTTTGATGACGGCGCCTCTTTTCCAGAAGGTAATCAACGCTGTAATTGAACCGAGGCTGGAAGCGAGCTTTCCGGTTCCGAGCGTGTAGTGAGCGGGAACGCCTAAGAGCAAAAGGACCGGCATTGTGATGAGACCGCCTCCGCCCGCAATAGCATCGATAAAGCCTGCAATAAAGAAAACAACGAAGCAGACGAGTATGACGGTAAGAGTGATGTCCATGATTCGGATCGAGGCAGTGTTTTAATAATGAAGAAATTATGCTCGTCCGAAATTGTCAAAAGCCAAAATGTTCTTAAGTAAAAATCCTCAGAGAGTCCCTGAGTTTCTCGGGGGATAATTTCTAAAGATTATTTCTCTGAACTTCCCATGCGTTTCCGGACTCTATTATTTTTTATCTCGGCTGCGGCCGTAACCATTCCCTGTTTGGTCATGGGATGGTTTCAATATACTGCGGTCGAAAGAGAGTTCGCCGAAGATGATAGGACGCGGGCTGAGATCTCATTATTGGTTTCTGAGCGTCTTGAGGCGAAAGTCGACAATGCTGTTTCCTTGGTAACCGCCGCTGCAGAAATCTTGAAATCCGAAGAAGGAGTGCCCACTGAAAAACTGAATCAGATATTAGAAGAGCTGCGCAAGGCTTCCCCGGATATTCTGAATATGCATTTCGACAATCCGTCGGCGGTAAGCATGGCGTTCTCTCCTCAGAAAAATAAACACGGGGAATCGAATATCGGCGTCTCTCATAAAGAGCGATCTCACTGGCAGAACCCTCATGTCTTGGATGGACTGTCGGTTTCCAGCCTTGTTCAAGCGGTCGGAGCATCTGACAGAAAGATTGTGAATATTACTAAGCCTGTTTATTCGAACGGGCGCTTCGTCGGTTTGGCTGTTGCCGCGCTCGATCTTGAGCAGATTGCCGCACAGGTTCTAAAGGGTTTTGCGACAGATGCTTATCAAATCGGTATTTTCGGCAGGAACGGAGAAGTCATCTTTTCTTCCGGAAAGTCGGTTCCGCTTCACAATCTCACGATTGAAGAAAGAACCCATCGCAGCTTTACTTTCTCGAATGCGGAGTACTACGGTTATGTCCGACCTCTGGCTGTCACGGATTGGTCTGTAGGTGTGTTTTCTCGAACCGTTGATAGAAAGGCCGTTCTGGTCCAGCTTTTTATACGCAACGTATTCGTTTGGCTCGCCACGTTCCTGACGGCGATTGTGATCGGCTTTTTGGCTTCTATCTCTGTCGTTCGAGCCGTTGAAAAACTGACGCGCCAAATGACAGCCGCAAGAATTCTTCCGGACAAAAGCGAAAGAATTAAGTCGCCGAGAGAGCTTGTTCAGCTGCAGCGCACATACGGCCGAATGCAGGAAAGACTGATTACGGCGCAAAACCGCCTGAAGGAACTGAATTTTTCTCTTGAAGAGAAGGTCAAAAAGCAAGTTCAAACAATCCAGCGTCATGAGGCGCTTCTAACTTCCTTGTTTTCAGATATGAAGGAGGGCATTGTTCTCTTTAATGAGAAACTTGAAATGCGTTTCTGTAATCCCTCGGCCGTTCGGCTTCTCAATCTTTCTGAGGAA
>OOCE01000999.1_pt1 | contig 9824 bp, 9 predicted proteins | sample 1671421 | NCBI WGS metagenome assembly OOCE01 (sample SAMN06348155, study PRJEB24527) | human gut metagenome | biome: human gut; feature: ankylosing spondylitis patient; material: feces | host: Homo sapiens | place: China | collected 2015-10 | reverse complement strand
GCAGCTGTATGGCGGGCGGACGCCTGCGGGAAGGCCGCGGGCCGGGCATGCCCGGCCCCTACCGGTGCATTACTATCAGGAGTATATCACTATGGACAAACGCAATAAAACCGCTCTGGCTTATCTGCTTGTCGGTGTGGCGGCGGCGGGGCGCGCCCTGCTGGCTGTGCCGGAAAATGCCGCCATACAGGAGGTCTCGCTCACCGTGCTGGCCCTTGTGGGCTATCTGCTGCTGGCCTCCAAAACCAGGCTGCCTACCGTGTTCGGCGCGGCGGGGCTTGTGCTGGAGCTGATCCTCTGCGGCAGCCAGACCGGCGGGGCGTGGGCGCGGCTGGCCCCGGCGCTGCGCGCGGCAGACCTGTGGCTGTTCTGGGGCGCGGCGCTCGTGCTGGTGCGGCTTGCAGGGCGGCAGCAAAGCAAAATGCCGTACATTGCCGCCGTGCCGCTGGCCGTCTACACCGTCACGCACTTTATCCCGTCGCTGACCTCCGTCGCCGCCGTCAGCTTTGTGGCGTTCAGCGTCGTCATGCTCTGGTTTGCGGCCATTATGATCCGCGCCTACAACGACGCGCGCATAAAAAAATAAGGCGATTTTGCGCAAATCCGTTCCGCGATAAAGTGACAAATACCGCAAACTGTGTTATACTAAATACGATTATAAAAATCCAGCCGGAAGGAAGGCTTTTACTATGATCCCTTTTAACGTACCGCCCTGCGTGGGCGACGAGCTCGACTACGTCAAGCAGGCCATCGACTCTCATAAAATCTGCGGCGACGGCGCCTTTACCAAGCAGTGCAACGCCTGGTTGGAGGAGCGCTTCCACGCCCAGAAGGTCCTGCTGACCACCAGCGGCACTACGGCGCTGGACATGGCCATGCTGCTGTGCGATATTCACCCCGGTGACGAGGTCATTCTGCCCAGCTACACCTTCTCCAGCACCGCCACCGCCGCTGTGCTGGCCGGGGCGAAGCTCGTTTTTGTGGACATCCGCCCCGACACGATGAACATCGACGAGACGAAGATCGAGCAGGCCATCACCGATAAGACGCGGGTCATCATCGCCATGCACTACGCCGGTGTCGCCTGTGAGATGGACACCATCATGGACATTGCCCGCCGCCATGACCTCAAGGTCGTCGAGGACGCGGCGCAGGGCGTTATGAGCAGCTACAAGGGCAAGGCACTGGGCACCATCGGTGATTTCGGCTGCTACTCCTTCCACGAGACAAAGAACTACTCGATGGGCGAGGGCGGCGCACTCGTCATCAACAATCCCGCGTACAATGAGCGCGCGGAGATCCTGCGCGAGAAGGGCACGAACCGCGCCAAGTTCTTCCGCGGTCAGGTGGACAAATACACATGGGTCGATTTTGGCGACAGCTACCTGCCCAGTGAGCTGAACGCCGCCTATCTGTGGGCGCAGCTGCTCCACGCCGACGAGATCAACGACAACCGCATGGCGACCTGGAACGCCTACCACGATGCCTTCCGGCCGCTGGCCGACGCGGGCAGGGTCGAGCTGCCCACCATCCCGGCGGACTGCGTGCACAACGCCCACATGTTCTACCTGAAATGCAGGGATCTGGAGGAGCGCACCGCGCTGATCCGCCACCTGAAGGCAAACGATATTCTGGCCGTGTTCCATTATATCCCGCTGCACTCCGCCCCGGCGGGCAAGAAGTTTGGCCGCTTTGACGGCGCGGACGTCTACACCACCGCCGAGAGCGAGCGCCTCGTCCGCCTGCCGATGTACTACGGCCTGACCGAGGCAGACCGCAATAAGGTCATTGCCAAGGTCCTGGAATTTTATGCGCAGTAAGGCCCTGCCCGGCTGGGCGCACACACTCTGCACCGCTGCCGCCGCGCTGGTGTTCCTGCTGGCGTATGAGCTGGTCGTCTACAGGGTGCCGGTGACGGAGATCTTCCTGCCGGTCAGCTCCTGGAGCGACGAGGTCATCTACAGCAAGCAGCTGGCCGCCGCCGTGCAGTACGGCGCGCCGCAGGGGTACTTCGGCTTCAATGAGTCGCACGCCGCCGTCGGCACCTACGCCGCGTGGGGGCCGGCGGTTTTTCTGGTCTATGCGCTGCCTGGGCTGCTTTTGCGCGGGCAGAATGCCTTTTTGTGGTGCAACCTGCTGTTCGTCGTGCTGGGCTGGACGTTTTTCGCCCGGGCCGCGCGGCTTGGCTGGAAGCGCCAGCTGGCCTTTGCCGCGGCGCTGGCCGCCATGAACGCGCCGATCCGCTATGTGTTCTCCGCCATGCAGGAGCCGCTGCACTATGCGCTCATGCTGGCGGTGCTGGGCTGCGGCATTCTGGCGCGGCGGGACAAAAGCCGCGCCGCGTGGGCGGGGCTGTGTGTGCTGTGCGCCGTGGCCACGCTCGTGCGCCCCTATGAGGCCGTGCTCTGGCTGTTCCCGCTGGCGCTGTGCCGGCAGGACCGCCGCCGCATCGCTGTCTGCGTGGCGGGCGGGGCGGTTTCCTTGGGCGGCACACTCGTGCTGATGTCCAAATTCTACGCGCCCTACTTCTTTACCAATGTCGATTTAAGCCCGCTGCAGGGGCTGGCCCGCGGGCAGGTGGTCTCCGCCGTCAGGGACGTGGCGCACAAGCTGCTGGACGCCCTGCGCACCGTGGCAGAAATGCTGGCCGACCAGCTGGCAAACCGCAGCGGGGGACAGTACCTGCTGTTTTTCCTGCTGCTGGGCGTGACGCTGGTCTGCCTGATCGTGGATGCCCGCGCCGGGCGGCCCGTGTTCTGGAAGGGTTGCGCCGCCGTGACTGCGGTCATCGTCTTTCTGGCGCTGCTGCTGATGTACCGCCCCGTTGAGGGCTCCCGCCATACGCTTGTACTGGATGTGCTGCTGCTGGCGGCGCTCCTTGTGGAGGACGCCCGCCCCGCCGCGGGCACGGCAGCCGCCGCGCTGGTGCTGGCCGCGCTCGGCGTGCTGAATCTGGCGGACGGCTTCACCATGCCGCGCTACAGCGCCGAATGGGATGCCGCGGTGCAGCAAATCGAGGCCGTGCTGACCAAGAGCCGGTCCGCTGTGACGAGCGCCGACCCCTGGGACAGCACCGTGGCCTACGCCTTTGGCGACCCCGTACACTGCGGTCTGCTCTACGGCGTGCCGGACGGCATGGGCATCCAGTTTGACGAGGCCGCCTACCTGACCGACCCGGCCCATGAGATTCATTCCCGCTACGTCCTGACCGCCGCCGACACCCCCACCGCCGCCCGCTTACAAGCCGACGGCTGGACGGTGCTGTACGAGAGCGACAGGGGCGTGCTGTACGAACATGGCACAATGTAGGGGCCGGGCATGCCCGGCCCGCGGCCTTCCCACAGGCGTCCGTCCTATAGCTGTGGGTCGATGCAAGCATCGCCCCCTGCACCGTAGGGGCGGATTCCATATCCGCCCGGGCCGTCTGCCCAAAACGCCGATTTTGCGTTGTAGAGACTGTTGGGGCGAACATTGTTCGCCCGCCAGCCTGACGTAGCAGAGTCCTTTCGGAATGGCCCTTCCCGTGGCAAACGGGCACGGGCGGGCAATGCCCGCTCCTACAAGCAAGGTAAAAAGAGCAAGGAGAATCCTCCATGAACACACCCACTCTCCCCGTCCTGACCGGCACAGCGGTCACGCTGCGCCCCATCACCGACGCCGACACGGACCTTATCGTCAAGTGGCGCAACACGCCGTCTGTCGTGCAGAACTTCATCTTCCGTCAGACCTTCACGCCGGAGATGCACCGCAGCTGGCTGGCGACGAAGGTCGCCACCGGCCAGGTCGTGCAGTATATCATCCTCGACAACGCCGACGGCAAGCCCGTCGGGTCGGTCTATTACCGCGACATTGACAACCACAACCGCAGCGCCGAGTACGGCATCTTCATCGGTGAGGAAAGCGCCCGCGGCAAGGGCCTTGGCACCGAGACGGCCCGCCTGTTCACCGATTTTGGCTTTGCGGGGCTGCACCTGCACCGCATCAGCCTGCGCGTGTTGGCCGAAAACACCGCCGCCCGCCGCAGCTATGAAAAGGCCGACTTTGTGCAGGAGGGTGTTTTCCGCGATATGGAGCTGCTGGACGGAGCCTACCGCGACGTCGTCTTTATGGCCAAGCTGGCGGAGAACTGACGTGAAAAAACCGATGCAGAAAATCCGAACCTGCCTGCAAAAGACCCCCAATGCGCTGCTCTGCGCGTTGGGGGCAGTCGTGTTCCTTGCGGGCTTTTACTTTTTGTGCTACCGCACGCCGCTGAATGAGGTCTGGCTGCCCACCACGATGAACAACGACGAGGCGCTCTATAACCGCCAGGTCGTCAGCGTGCTGACCCACGGCGGCCCGCAGGGGTACTTCGGCTATCAGGAAGCCACCGCGGATATTGGCCGCTACGGTACCTGGGGCCCGCTGCTGATTTGGGCCTACGCGCTTCCGGGTCTGCTGTTCGGTGCCAGTGTAAACGTCGTGCTGTGGTGCAATTTACTGCTGATTGCCGTGGGCATCGCGGTGTTTGCCCGCTGCGCGCGGCTGAATTACTGGCAGTGCATCGCGCTGTGCGGCGCACTGTTCAGCATTATGCTGCCGCTTCGCTCCTGCGTCAGCGGCGCGTCGGAGGCCATGCACTACATGCTGGCGCTCCTCATCGTCGGCACGGCGGCGGCCCTGCACCGCAGCGGCAGGACTGGCTGGCTGATTGCCTGTGCCGCGGCCTGCGCGGTGGAAACAATCTTCCGCCCCTACGCGCTGCTGTTCTGGGTGTTCCCGCTCACGGCGGTCTGGCAGAATAAGCGCCGCCGCGCGGCCTGTTTGGGCACGGCGGCGGGCGGGTTCGCGGTTTCGCTGTTCGCCATGGCCAAGCTCGCTGCGCCCTATTTCAGCGACGGCGGCATGGACTTTGACGGCATCCGTCTGTTATTGCAGCTCCATCCCGTGGCGGCGGTCCGCTATGAGTGCGCCCGCGCCGCGGCCCTGCTGCACGCGGCCTGGCGGGACGATATTCTGCCCACACTCCACGGTGAGACGACCTACATCGGCGGCGGCTGTGTGACGTTTTTGGCCGTTGTGCTCGTCGCGGTGGTCTGCCTTGTCTGGGATAAGCACAAAGGCCGCCCGCTGGTGCTCAAGGGCTGTGCGCTGTTTTGCAGCGCGGTCATTGCACTGGTGCTGCTGTTCATGTACAACATCGACCCGCGCCACATGATGCTGCTGGCCATCCTGCTGCTGGGGGCCGTCGTTGTCGAGGACGCCGCGCCCGCCGCTGTCTGGCTGCCGGTGCTCGTCGTCCTGCTGCTGCCGATGAACTTCCAGCGCGGTAGCCTGCCCGAGAAAAACGCCGAGATGGCCGCCCAGATGCAGACCGTCGAGGCCGCCCTGACCGCCAGCGTGCAGGATGCCGGGGCCGACCCCTGGGACCACACGCTGGCCTACGCCTATGACGACGGGGTGTTCCACGGCTATCTCTACGCCGTGCCCGCGGGTATGGGCATTGAGTTTGACAAAAACAGCTACCTCTGGGACGAGGAAAACCCGATTTCCTCCCGCTACGTGATGTGCGGCCGCGACACCCGCGTTGCCGCCCGTCTGCTGGCCGAAAACTGGCAGCAGGTCGTCTCCACCGAGGATCTGGTGATCTATAAGCGCCCGTGAGCGCAGAAGGAAGTACACAGCTATGCAGAAAATATCTTACGTGATCCCGTGCTACCGCTCCCAGCGCACCGTGGGCGGCGTGGTGGCGGAAATCGCCGCCACCATGCAGACCCTGCCGCAGTATGACTACGAGGTCATTCTGGTGAACGACTGCTCGCCGGATGATACCTTCGGCACGATCCGCAGCCTTGTGGCGGCGGACAGCCATGTCGTGGGCGTCGATCTGGCGAAAAACTTCGGCCAGCATGCGGCGCTGATGGCGGGCTTTCACAAGTGCAGCGGCGACATCGTCGTCTGCCTCGACGACGACGGCCAGACCCCGGCGGACGAGGTCGGCAAGCTGCTGGCAAAAATTGACGAGGGCTATGACGTCGTCTACGCCAGCTATGACACGAAGCGTCAGGCCGGCTGGCGCAACCTGGGCAGCTGGGTCAACAGCAAAATGACCGAGATCATGCTGGGCAAGCCGCCGGAGCTCGTCGTCAACAGCTACTTTGCGGCGCGCCGCTTCATTGTGGACGAGATGCTGCGCTATGAGCACTGCTACCCCTACGTCATCGGGCTGGTGCTGCGCTCCACCAAGCGCATCTGCAACGTGCCGGTGCACCACCGCGCCCGTGAGGAGGGCCGCAGCGGCTACACGCTGAGCAAGCTGCTGAATCTATGGATGAACGGCTTTACGTCGTTTTCCGTCAAGCCGCTGCGCATTGCGACTTACATCGGCACGCTGTTTGCCGTGGCGGGCTTTCTCTACTTTATCTATATCATCATCGACCACTTTACCCGCGCGGCGGCCCCCATCGGGTGGGCGTCCACCACGGCGCTGCTGCTGCTGCTCGGCGGCATGATCCTGGTCGTACTGGGCATTATGGGCGAGTATGTCGGCCGCATCTATATGTGTGCCAACGCCGCGCCCCAGTACGTCGAGCGCGAGGTCATCCGGCATGAGGAGAACGACGCATGAAGCAGGCGAAATGGTTCCTGCTGCTGCATGTGATCCTGGGCATCTATGCGGGCAGCAGCGTGTGCAGCAAGCTGGCCGCGCAGCAGCCGTTTTTGAGCGCGGCGTTTATCGTGCTGTACGGCCTGATGCTGCTGGCGCTTGTCACCTATGCGGTGGGCTGGCAGCAAGTCATCAAGCATCTGCCGCTGACGACGGCCTACGCGAACAAGGCCATCACCGTGGTGTGGGGCATTCTGCTGGGTCTGGCCGTTTTTGGTGAGGCCGTCACGCCGCGCCGGGTCATCGGTGCGGTCATCATTATATGCGGCATCGTGCTTTTTGTACGGGCCGACAATGAGGGGGAGGGCGGCAAATGAGTCAGGCACAGCTGCCCTATGTGCTGCTGTATCTGTGCAGCACGTTCCTCTCCGCGGTCTCGCAGGTGCTTTTGAAGAAGGCCGCGCTGCGGGAGCACAAGTCGGTCTTGGCAGAGTACACCGACTGGCGGGTGATTTTAGGCTATGCCCTCTTTGTGGGCTGCACGCTCTTAACGATGCTGGCCTACAAGGGCGTACCGCTCAACGTCGGGCCTGTACTGGAAGCAACAGGCTATATTTACGTCACGATTTTCGGCGTTACGATCTTCCACGAGAAGATGAACCCTAAAAAGCTCGCCGCACTGGCGATGATTTTGGTCGGCATCCTTGTATATGCGCTGTAACGAAAAACGTCCTGCCTGCAACATTGCGCAGACAGGACGTTTTTTATTTGGGCATTTGGAATTTCTTTGGTTCTTTCTTTGCAAAGAAAGAAGATACGTACTCTCTATTACAGCCTTTCCGGTACGCGGCGCTCGCGGCGCTGCACCGGGCTTCTCTGCAAAACGGTGGCGGCATAATCCAGCAACAGCGCCAGCAGCAGGCCAAACACCACGTCAATGACACTGTGCTGCTTGAGCAGTATCGTGGACAGCGAGATCGACACACACAGCACCATGGCGGCGGAGCGCATCCAGCGGCGGCGCGGGGCATCAAAGATTGCACTGCGGTAGTACGCCAGCATCAGCGTGACCGAGTTGAACACATGGATGGACGGGCAGACGTTCATCGGTGTGTCGCTGCGGTAGATCATCCGCACAAGCTGCGCAAAAATGTCGGTGCCCGGCACGTATTTCGGGCGCAGGGCAAGACCGTTAGGCACAATGGCATAGAACAGAAGCGTCATCGTCATGCCGGTGAACAGCGGAATGCACAGCCGCCAGAAATCCTCCCGCGGGGCCTTATACAGCAGGTAAAACAGCGTAAACGGGATCCACGGAAACCACAAAATATACGGTACAATGGCATATTTGCAGAACGGGATCAAATCGTCCAGCTGGCAGTGTACCCACAGATCCGGTGTCTGGATCGTGCGCTCCAGCAGCGCAAAAAACGATAAGTAAAACAAAGCATAGAGCGCCATGAACCAGACCGGATGGCGCGAACACCAGTTACGCATACATTTACACCCTTTCGATGATGTACTATTATACGCCGCACGCGGCGCACAAAACAAGCGACAATCTGCACAATTCGCAGCTGCATTTTCGACAGGATATTGTGGAGATTTTGTCTATGCCGTCTTCTGTATACTAATACGAATGGCCGCGCGGGAATAATGCGTTACAGATGTGAAAGAGTTGTAAACAAACAAATGGCGGAGCGGTAGCGGCCGGGCATGCCCGGCCCGCAGGCTGTCGAAAAAGGTGTGCTCAACCCTTGGCCCCCTCTGCGAGGGGGCTCCGCCCGCAGGCGGTGGGGGAGAGAACTGTGCGGTTGCCCAAAATATTTCGGGCTATGGCAAGGTTCTCTCCCTCCGCCCCTTCGGGGCACCGCTCCCCCTCTGGCGCAAGCGCCACCTCCCCCGTATCGGGGGAGTCAGTCTCGCAGAGGGAGGTTTTCAGACCCCTGCAAAGTACGGTACCGTAAAAAAGGCAGAGCCTCCGCACGGGAGACTCTGCCTTAAACTTTATGCTTTTACTCCCCCAGCACCGCGGGATGGCCGGTCGGGGTGTGCTCGCTCTGGAATTTCAGCGCGGCGGCGATGAAGCCCTTGAACAGGGGGTGCGCACGGTTCGGGCGGCTCTTGAACTCGGGGTGGAACTGCGCGCCCAGATGGAAATCGCGGCCCGGGATCTCCACAGCCTCCACAAGGCGTCCGTCCGGGCTGGTACCGGCGATGACCAGACCCTTCTCCTCGAACTCAGCGCGGAACTCGTTGTTGAACTCATAGCGGTGGCGGTGGCGCTCGTCGATCTCCGTCGTGCCGTAGCAGTCGGCCATCTTCGTGCCCGGAGTGATGACGCAGGGGTACTTGCCCAGACGCATCGTGCCGCCCTTCGTCTCAACGCCCTGCTGGTCCGGCATCAGGTCAATGACGTTGTGCTGGCCCTCGGGCGTAAATTCGCTGGAGTTGGCGTCGGCGTAGCCCAGCACGTTGCGGGCGTACTCCATAACCATGATCTGCATGCCCAGGCAGATGCCGAAATAGGGCACGTGGTTCTCACGCGCGTACTGCGCAGCCTGGATCATGCCCTCGATGCCGCGGTCACCAAAGCCGCCCGGCACAATGATGCCGTCCACGTCGCCCAGCTCGTCGGCGCAGCAGTCCTGGTCGACGAGATGCTCACTGTCCACCCACTTGATCTCGACCTTGCTCTCGTTCTCAAAGCCCGCGTGGTACAGGCTCTCCATGACGCTCAAATAAGCGTCGTGCAGCTTGACATACTTGCCGACCAGCGCAATCGTGCAGATCTTGCTGCGGGTCGCAATGCGGCTGATGAGCGCCTTCCACTCGGTCAGATCGCTCGGCGGGGTCTGCAGGTGCAGCTGGCGGGCCACGACGTTCGTCAGACCGGCGGATTCCAGCATCAGCGGGCACTCGTACAGGCTCGGCATCGTCAGGTTTTCAATGACGCAGTCGGGGCGCACGTTGCAGAACATGCTGATCTTGCGCTTGATGTCGTTGCCTACAGGGCCGTCGGCGCGCAGGACGATGATGTTCGGCGCAATGCCCATGCCCTGCAGCTCCTTGCAGGAGTGCTGCGCGGGCTTGGACTTGTATTCGTCGGAGCCGGAGATGTAGGGCACCAGTACGACGTGGATATAGCAGCAGTTCTCGGGGCCCTGCTCCAGACCGACCTGACGGATGGCCTCCAGGAAGGGCTGGCTCTCGATGTCGCCGGTGGTGCCGCCGATCT
>OOCE01000994.1_pt1 | contig 9848 bp, 5 predicted proteins | sample 1671421 | NCBI WGS metagenome assembly OOCE01 (sample SAMN06348155, study PRJEB24527) | human gut metagenome | biome: human gut; feature: ankylosing spondylitis patient; material: feces | host: Homo sapiens | place: China | collected 2015-10 | reverse complement strand
CGAATTAGAAAGCTCTAGCCCACTATTCTCCGGAAACTCTACCTTTTGCAACGCAGCACAGCCAAAAAAAGCTGACGCACCGATTTTGATCAGCGATTTTGGCAGCTGCACAGATTTCAGATTATAACACCCTGAAAATGCAGCAAATCCAATCTCCGTAACGCCTTCCGGGATACTCACCGATTCCATGGTGGTATTATTTTTGAAGCATCCTGAATCAATTTTGGTAAACTTCCCGCTGGGCAGAACAACATCCTTTTGCTTGCCGGTATCGTAGCTTTTCAGCACGCCATTCACGATCAATGGATTCTCTTTTTCCGGCACGCTGGATGCCGGCGGCTCCGGTTCACTGGAAGAAGCCGGTTCCGAGGGGGCGGGCACTTCCTCCGGCTGAGAGGGAGCCGATACCTCACTGGAAGTGGGCGGTTCCGCAGGCGCGGGCATCTCTCCCCCGCCGCAGGCAGAAAGCAGCATGGTACCGCACAAAAACAGCACTGTGCACAGAACAGTCCTCCATTTCATAGCGAGCCTCCTATTCTGCCCCGCAGGGGCTATCTTCTTTTTTTCAGAACACCTTGCGGCACTCCACCACAAGGCCGACCACCCGCACCTGCACCCGTTTCAGATCATAGATCTGGGGCTGGTGCACGGGGTTGAAGCTTTTGGGTGTCAGGACCACAAGGCTCCCCTCCTGACGGAAATATTTCACGGTGGCTTCATCGCCGTTGACCATCACCACGGCAAGCTGGCCGTTTTCCACCTCCGGCTGCTCCCGCACCAGGATCTCATCGTTTTCCGAAATGCCTACGGCGTTCATGCTGTCGCCCCGGACACGGAGCCAGAAGTACCGTGCCCCGTCCTTCCGGGTGATGGGGATGTAGCCCTCAATGTTTTCTTCCGCATACATGGGCAGGCCTGCACGCACCGTGCCCAGCAGCGGAGCCGTGAGGGCGGGATCGAACGGGACAGCCCCTTCGGGCAGCTTCCGCTCCTCCTGCGCCGACGGGACGGCTTCGCCCAGCAGTTCCCCCACCGGCACGCCAAAATAGGCGGACACCCTGGCCAGCGTCTCGCCCGAGGGGGTCGCCCCGGTGTTTTTCCATTTGGTCACTGTGGAGTTGCTCAGGCCCATCTCCTGCGCGGCCCGGCTGCGGCTGATGCCTTTGGCCTGACACAGGGCCGTATAGCAGTCATAAAACACAAATTTTGCACCCCTTCTTGTGCAGAACGCCGGTTTTCTAACCAGATTCAGATTTTCACTTGACTTTCTGAATTTAATCAGATATTATAGCCTCATAAGCTGATTTTGGTTAGATTTCATTCACCAAACCTTCTGCGGTCTTTTCACAATCTTACCGGAAACTCTAACCAAAGTCAAGCTTTTTGAACGCAAAAACCACGACAAAAGGAGTGAAACTGTATGATCGAACGTCAGATCCATTTATCCTCGGGCGGCGGGGCTGCTTTGCAGGGGTACGATGGCCTGCTCCGCTTCGGCTACACCAGAAACCGGGGCATCTACGCCCTGCGGGTGGAAGCCGACGGCGAGTGGCAGGGCATGACCCTGCGGGCCTTCTGGCACCTGCCGGGCGGGAACGCTGCCCCCTCCACACTGGTGGTGGACGGCCTTGTGGAGGTGCCCGCCCTCATCACGGCTGTGCCCGGGGAGGGGCGCATCACCTTTGAGGGCACCGATGGCACCCGCACCCTGACCAGCGCGGACGTGTGCTACTGCGTGGCCGAAAATTCCGGCACGGAGGACAGCACCCTGCCCCAGCCCGGCACGCCCGCCTGGCAGGCCCTGCTGGAACGGCTGAAAGCCGCTGTGGAAAGCGGTGCATTCCGGGGCGAAAAGGGGGAACCCGGACCGCAGGGAGAACCCGGTGCCGCAGGACCCACCGGCCCCAAAGGAGAGCCCGGCCCGCAAGGCCCGCAGGGAGAACCTGGCCCCCAAGGCCCAAAGGGTGACCCCAGCGATTCCGGCCAGTGGGAGCTGCTGGAAAAGGTGTCCCTGAACGCCGCCGCTGCCAGCTTTGAGCGCACCTTTCCCACCGAACTGCAGGCGCTGAAGGTGCTGTTTCAGGCAGGCAGCAGCCAATCCAAGGGCACGCTGCACTGGGTGTGCAGCACCAGCGATGGTGCCCAGCTGCTCAGTGCTTCTGCCCCCTGTGCTGCCAGCAGCTTGATGTCCAGCCCGCCCACCCGCACCTTTGCCAGCTTTCAGGCACTTCCCTGCTTCGGGCAGTATCTCTGTTTTGCCGCATCTGGCACCACGGGTGCAACGCCTGCGGTCGTTCTGCCTGCCGGAAGCAGCGGCCAGAATGTGGATGCCAGCCAGAAGCTCGGCAGGCTGACCCTGACCGTGGACACCAATGTCCGGCTTGCCGCCGGTGCCACGATCGAGCTGTGGGGCGTTCCGGCCTGAGCAGACGCACCGAAACCGTTTCCGACAGAACTTTCGGTAAAATTTCTTTCACTTTCCATGAAATTTTTGTGTTTCGCCTTGATGCATCTTCCATATTTTGTTATACTGGTTAAAAAGCGGAAAGTGGGGAATCGGCCATGGATGTCCCTGTTCGGTTTATCGATTCAATCATCAACAATCCCCTGCTGATGCAGTTTCTTGTGCATCGGTGGTTTTTTCTGTTGGAATATGACCCCCGTCTGGATCAGCTGCGGGTCTACGATACCCGGAGCCGCACGCTGGAAACGCTGGATGCCTACCTTGGCTCCGAGAAGCCGGAGCACGCCACCATCTTCGCGGAGGACCGCTGGAAGATGCGTGCCCTGCTCACCGGTGAGCTGTACGGCCCGCTGGAGATGCGTTTTGTCTCGCCGGATGGGGTGTATTATTCCCGGGAGGTGGATGCCCGCCCGGTCGAAGACCCCGCCCGCGGCACACTCTATGTGGGCTACGCTAAGGACATCACCGACCAGAAGAATCAGACCCAGGAGCTGCTGGAGCAGGCCCGCCACGATTCCCTGACCCAGCTGTATAACAACCGCACCGGCAAGGAGCTCATTGACCGCTATCTGCAGGCCAAAGATCCCTATGCCTCCTGCGGAATGCTGGTCATCGACCTTGATTTTTTCAAGAACGTCAACGACCGCTACGGGCATCTGTTCGGCGACAAGGTCCTGCAGGAGTTTGCCCGGCTGCTGCGCACCCTGTTCCGCTCCAGCGACATTCTGGTGCGGTTCGGCGGCGATGAATTCGTGGTGTTTCTGAAGGATATTCCCAACACCACCCTGCTTCAGAAGACCCGCCAGCTGTCGGAATCCGTGCAGCAGGTGAAGTTCTGGGAAAACGATTACCGGATGACCTGCAGCATCGGTGCCTGCTTCCTGCCTGAAAACACAGCGGGCTATTCCTTTGACCAGCTGTTCGAAAACGCGGACTGGGCCCTGTATCAGGCCAAGCAGAATGGCCGCAACCAGTATGTGTTCTGCGATAATCTGCGGCGCTATGCCCAGGCGGTTCCTGCCGCCCCGGAAACGGCCGATATCGATGCACGCTACCTGCACAACGACCTGATCTCCACCGCCTTTGAACTGTTTGAGAAGAACAACAGCTTTGAGACTGCTATCCCCCTCTTCCTGAAGATCGTCGGCATCCGGCTGCAGCTGGACCGCATTACCATTGTGGACACCTGCATCCGGGAACGCAGCGTCTCCCGGCAGTTCCAGTGGACCTCTCCCCACGCGGAGCCGGTGCCTCTGAACGGTAACTCCTTTACCAAGGAGGACTTCCTGACCCTGTTCCACAGCTACGATGAATACGGTACCACCGTGCTGCAGGCCGACAACATGGGGATGTACTCGCCGCAGGGGCGCGCACTGCTGATGCAGGGCGGGGCCCAGACAGTGGTCTACGCTGCCATGTACGGCGAGGGCGAGTATCAGGGTGCCATTGCCTATGTGGTGTGCGGCAGCAAGCGGTACTGGACACCCCAGAACCGCCGGGAGCTGGGCGAGATCACCAAGATCATCAACGCCTACCTGAGCAAACATCTGGCCGTGAACGCCGTGAGCCGCGGCATGACTTCTGCTCCTGAGTTTGACCGGCTGACCGGTCTGCTGGCCTTTACCCGTTTCAAGGAGGAGGTCTCCCACAAGATCATCGGCGGCTATGCCGAGGGCTACCAGATCTTCTACTGCGACTTCGAGAACTTCAAATATTTCAACGAGAAATACAGCTATGCCACCGGCGATCAGCTGCTGAAGGAATTCAGCGATTTCCTCATCGAGGCGGCCCGCCACTGGGGCGAGTGCTACCTGTGCCGGGTGGTGGGCGACCAGTTCGTGCTCTACCTCTCCTGCCGCGACGAGAAAGGCCCGCTCCACTATGCAGACACGCTCTGCCGCCGGTTTGAGCAGTATCAGGCGCAGCATTACCCGGAGGTACGCCTGCGGGTGCGGATGGGTGTGTACGCCATTGAGCCCGGCTGCCTGAGCGCCTCGGCCGCCATCGACAAGGCCAACTTTGCCCGCAAGCAGGTGCACAGCAATACCCGCGAGTCTGCTGTCCAGTTTGACAAAAAGCTGGAGGTCAAGCAGACCCTGACCGGTGAGCTGCTGAGTGGCCTGCCGCAGGCGCTTGAGAACGGCGAATTCAAGCTGTACCTCCAGCCCAAGTTCTCGCCCAAGGATCTCTCGGTCATCGGGGCTGAGGCGCTGACCCGCTGGATCAAGCCGGACGGCACCGTGGTCTACCCCGACCAGTTCATTCCCATTCTGGAATCCACAGGCCGCATCGTGGAGCTGGATCTGTACATCTTCGAGCAGGTGGCCCAGTTCCTGCAGCGCAATGCACAGGCCGGACATCGGCTGCTGCCCATTGCGGTGAACGTCTCGGCGGTACTGGCCCGGGAGGATGTCCCCACCCAGGAGTACAGCGAGATTCTGGAAAAGCACAACATCAGCGCCCGGATGCTGGAGATCGAACTGACCGAGACGGCGGTGGTCTCGGAGTACGACCGGGTGAAGCGCCTGCTTTCCTCCTTCCAGAGCGATGGAATGCAGACCTCGCTGGACGATTTCGGCGCAGGCAGTTCCCTGCTGAACAACATAGTGGATATCCCCGTGAACACCATCAAGCTGGACAAGCTCTTTCTGACCCGGTGCAGCTCCAACGCGCGGGGCACCGATTTTCTGCGGGAGGTCGTACATCTGGTCAAACGGCTGGGCTACAACGTCATCTGCGAAGGCATCGAGACCGAGGAGCAGGTGCAGCTCCTCCGCTCGCTGGACTGCGACGGCGCGCAGGGTTTCTGGTTCTCCAAGGCCATCCCGGCTGAGGAGTTCGAGCGGCGGTATCTCTGTGACTGAGACAAAAAAACACTCCCCTTCGGGCGGAGCCGTGCGGCACACGGTCCTGCCCGAAGGGGAGTGTTGCTGTTTAGAAAGAATTATACCGTAGTCTCGACCCGGGGAGCCCCACCGGCGATCTCTTCTGCCGTCAGGGGGGCAGCCTGCGCCGGGGCGTTCAGGCGCTCCTTAGCGACTGCCAGCATCAGCTTGATGCGGTTTTCCTGGTTGACCCGGGTGGCGCTGGGGTCGTAATCGATGGGGGTGATATTGGCGCTGGGATACAGGGCACGGATCTTGTTCACCATGCCCTTGCCCACGATATGGTTGGGCAGGCAGCCGAAGGGCTGGGCACAGACGATGTTGCCGTAGCCGCCCTGCACCAGCTCGATCATCTCGGCGGTCAGCAGCCAGCCCTCGCCCATCTTGGCACCCAGCGAAATGATGCCCTTGGGCTTTTCCACCAGCTCCTTGAAGGGGCCGGGGGCGTAGAAGCCTGCGTCGGCCTCAGCCTTGAGCATGGCGCGCTCGATGCTGTCCAGCCAGTTCAGGAACTGGTCAATGCCGATCTTCACCGCCAGCTTGCCGCCGTACAGGACGTGGTCCTCGCCCATGTTGAAGGCACAGTACTGCACAAAGCCCATCAGGCCCGAGAAGTTCACCTCGCAGTCCTGACTTTCCAGAAACTTCTGCAGGTCGTTGTTGCCCAGCGGGCTGTACTTGACGTAGATCTCGCCCACGACGCCGACTTTGACCTTCGGCACACGGGTGACGGGAATGGACTTGAAGTCCTTTGCGATGAGGGGGAAGGTGTGCTTCATCTCGCGGGAGGTGAAGCCCTTGCCCGCCAGCAGCACACGACCCAGACGCTCGACCCAGAGGTCTACCATCTTATCGGCAGCGCCCTTCTCGTTCTCATACGGAGCGACCTGATTGCGCAGGGCGCAGAGCATATCGCCGTAGAACACGCTGGCGATGGCCCGGCGGGCCAGAGGCAGAGTCATCTGGAAGCCGCTGTCCTTCTCGAGACCCGAGAAGTTCAGGCTGGCCACCGGGATGTTCGGATAGCCTGCCTTGACCAGCGCCTTGCGGAGCAGATGGATGTAGTTGGAGGCACGGCAGCCGCCGCCCGTCTGGGTGATGAGCAGGGCTGTGTGCTCGAGGTCGTACTTGCCGCTGTTCAGCGCGTCGAGGAACTGGCCAATGACCAGCAGTGCCGGATAGCAGGTGTCGTTGTGGACATATTTCAGGCCCAGCTGCGCCACAGCGCTGCCGCAGTTGCCCAGGATCTCGCACTTGTAGCCGTCGTAGCGCAGGGCGTATTCCAACAGCCGGAACTGGGTAATGGCCATGTTGGGGATGAGGATGGTGTGGGTCTGCTTCATCTCCGGGGTAAATTTGGGATAATTGTATTCCATAGGTTCCTCCTATGTATCAGGCTTCTGCCTTGGGGGCGGCCTTTTCCTCTGCTGCCTCGTCGCGCTCCTCCAGAGCGGCGAACAGGCTGCGCAGACGGATGTTGACCGCACCCAGATTGGTGATCTCGTCGATCTTGAGCTGGGTGTAGAGCTTACTGCCTGCCTGCAGGATCTCGCGGGTCTCATCGGTGGTAATGGCATCCACGCCGCAGCCAAAGGAGACCAGCTGCACCAGATCCATATCCTTCTGGGTGGTGCAGTACTTGGCCGCCGCATACAGGCGGCTGTGGTAAGTCCACTGGTTCAGCACGCTGGTGGGGAACTTTTCCACCCGGTTGGAGATACTGTCCTCGGTGACAACAGCCGCGCCGTGGCGGGTGATGAGGTGGTCGATGCCATGGTTGATCTCAGGGTCAACGTGATAGGGGCGGCCTGCCAGCACGATGATGCGCTTGCCCTGACGGCGTGCCTCATCAATGATCTCGCTGCCCTTGACCCGGATCTGGGCCATGTGGGCCTCGTGCTCGGCGTAGGCAGCATCGGCAGCGGCCTGCACTTCCTTCTCGGAAATACCGCCGAAGTATTTGGGCAGGACTTCCTTTGCCATCTTGCGGACAAAGTCCTTGGGGCGGTGGATGCCCACATAGTCATAGATAAACTTCTGGCCCTCCAGCTCGGGGCAGTTGCCTGCCAGAACTTCAGGGTAATAGGCCACCACCGGGCAGTTATAGTGGTTGTCGCCCAGTCCTTCGTCAAAGTTGTAAGTCAGACAGGGGTAGAAGATGGCATCCAGGTGCATCTGGCTCAGGGCCTTGATGTGGCCGTGGCTCAGCTTGGCCGGGAAGCAGGCGGTGTCACTGGGGATGGTGGCCTGACCGGCCAGATACAGTCCCCGGCTGGACACCGGGCTGGTGTGCACGGCAAAGCCCAGCCTGGTCCAGAAGGTGTGCCAGAAGGGCAGCAGCTCGTACATATTCAGGCAGAGCGGAATGCCAATGGAGCCGCGCTTGCCGGGCACAGGCTTGTAACCGGCCAGCAGCTGCTGCTTGTAGGCGTACAGATTCAGGCTGTCGTCCTCGCTCTTGCCGGTCACGGGCTTATCGCAGCGGTTGCCGGAGATGAACTTGCGGCCATCGGCAAAGGTGTTGATGGTGAGCTGGCAGTGGTTGCCGCAGCCGCCGCACTTGACGCTGACTACTTTCTGGTCGAAGGCTTCCAGCTCGGCCAGACTCATCATGGCGGAGGTCTCCTGGTGGTTCTTATGGCTCTGGCGCAGGCCGAACAGGGCCGCACCGTAGGCACCCATCAGGCCCGCGATGTCGGGGCGGATGACCTCCACGCCCATCTCTTTTTCAAAGGCGCGGAGAACTGCCTCATTGTAGAAAGTACCGCCCTGCACCACGATCTTGCGGCCCAGCTCCTCGGGGCTGGATGCGCGGATGACCTTGTACAGCGCGTTCTTGACCACACTGATGGACAGACCGGCGGAAATGTTCTCGATGGAAGCGCCGTCCTTCTGGGCCTGCTTGACCGAGCTGTTCATAAACACGGTGCAGCGGCTGCCCAGATCCACGGGGCGGTCTGCGAACAGGCCAAGAGCGGCAAACTCCTTGACATCATAGCCCAATGCCTGAGCAAAGGTCTGCAAAAAGCTGCCGCAGCCGGAGGAGCAGGCCTCGTTCAGGAAGATGTTGCTGATGGCACCATCCTCGATCTTGAAGCACTTCATGTCCTGACCGCCGATATCGATGATGAAATCTACATCGGGCATAAAGTATTTGGCGGCGGTGAAATGAGCCACCGTCTCCACCAGACCATAATCACAGCGGAAGGCGTTCTTGACCAGTTCCTCGCCATAGCCGGTGGTGGTCACGCTGGCCACCTGCAGGCCGGGGTGTTCCCGGTAGATCTTGATCAGCTGTTCCCGGATCAGGGGCAGCGGGTTGCCAAGGTTGGGCTGGTAATTGGTGTACAGGATCTGGCTCTTCTCGTCCACCACCACCAGCTTGACGGTGGTGGAGCCGGAGTCGATGCCGATATGCACCGGGCCGCACTGGGCGCTGAAAGGCACATGAGGCACGCTGTGGGACATGTGCCGGGCATGGAATTCCTCGTACTCCTGCTTGTTGGCAAAGAGCGGAGGCTCACTGGCATAAGTAGCGGTGGCGGCGTACTGGTCCAGCGCGTCGGCCACTGCGGAGAGTTCGAACTCCTTATCCGCATAGAGGGCGGCACCCAGTGCCACATAGAGCAGGCTGTTCTCGGGGCAGGTTCCGGTGACCCCCAGCGCCTCATCAAAGCTCTTGCGCAGCACGCTGCTGAAGGTCAGCGGCCCGCCCAGATACAGGATATTGCCCTTGATGGGGCGGCCCTGTGCCAGACCGGCAATGGTCTGGTTGACCACCGCCTTGTAGATGCTGGCGGCGATATCCTCCGTGCGCGCGCCCTGATTGATGAGGGGCTGCACGTCACTTTTGGCAAACACGCCGCAGCGGGACGCGATGGTATAGGTGCGCTCGGCCTTTTCCGCGGCCTTGTTCATCTCGTCGGCACTCATCTTCAGCAGGGTGGCCATCTGGTCAATAAAGGCACCGGTGCCGCCGGCACAGCTGCCGTTCATGCGGACCTCGGTGCCGTTGGTCAGGAACAGGATCTTTGCGTCCTCGCCGCCCAGCTCGATCACGCAGTCGGTGGCGGGCACAAACCGCTTGACTGCCACACGGGTGGAGAACACCTCCTGCACAAAGGGCACGCCGCAGCTGTCGGCCAGACCCATGCCGGCAGAACCGGAGATGCTCAGCAGAGCCTTGTTTCCGTGCAGGTGCTCTGCATCGATACGGCGCAGCAGCTCCTGCGCCTTTTCCAGAATATGGCTGTAATGACGCTCGTATGTTGAATAAATCAGCGCATCATGTTCGTCCAGCACCGCGCACTTGATGGTGGTGCTTCCGATGTCAAGACCTACTCTCACTTGCTTTTCCTCCTGAGGAACAATATAAAAATACAGTTGTATTATACTCAAAAATCGGGATACAATCAATCCAGTCACCATATTTTACACGCAAAAAATAGTATTTTCCGCTCAAAAAGTTAAACATTTTGTTAAATTCACGAATACAGCTC
>OOCE01000982.1_pt1 | contig 9908 bp, 10 predicted proteins | sample 1671421 | NCBI WGS metagenome assembly OOCE01 (sample SAMN06348155, study PRJEB24527) | human gut metagenome | biome: human gut; feature: ankylosing spondylitis patient; material: feces | host: Homo sapiens | place: China | collected 2015-10 | reverse complement strand
CAGCCGCACGACCATACCTGCCAAAAAGGGGCAGGTTTTGACGGTGTCCGGTCGAGCAGGTATTATCGAACAGGTATTCGATAAGAACATGTGTTTGATGGGAGACTCGGATGGAGCACGAGCAGCACGCCTACATCTGCATCGACCTCAAGACGTTTTATGCCAGCGTCGAGTGCGTCGATCGTGGGCTCGATCCGCTCACCACCAACCTGGTCGTTGCCGACGAATCGCGCGGACGCACGACCATCTGTCTCGCTATCACGCAGACCATGAAGGACCTCGGGATACACAACCGCTGCCGTCTATTCGAGATTCCCGACGGCATCGACTACATCAAAGCAGTGCCGCGCATGCAACACTACATGGAGGTGTCGGCGCAAATCTACGGCGTCTATCTGGAATACGTCAGCCCCCAGGACGTGCACGTCTACTCCATCGATGAGTGCTTTATCGACGTGACGCCCTATCTGGACCTTTATCACACCGATGCCGAAGGGTTCGCCTGCATGTTGCGCGACGAGGTCTTGGGGCGCACCGGCATCACGGCGACGGTCGGTATCGGCCCCAACCTATTCCAGGCCAAGGTGGCGCTCGACATCACCGCCAAGCACGTAGCCAGCCGCATTGGCGTACTCGACGACGAGATTTTTCGCAAGGAGATCTGGCCCCATCGCCCCATCACCGACATCTGGGGCATCGGCCCCGGCGTGGCGGCCCGTCTCGAGAAATACGGCGTCTACGACCTGATGGGCGTCGCCGCACTCGACGAGAACCTGCTCTACGACGAACTCGGCGTCAATGCCGAATATCTCATCGACCACGCCTTCGGGCGCGAGCCGACAACCATCGCCGATATCCAAGCCTATCGCCCGCAAGCGACCTCGACCACCACAGGACAGGTGCTCTCGAAGGGCTATGCCTACGAGCAGGCCTACACCGTCTTGCGCGAAATGGTCGACAACGCCGTGTTGGATCTAGTCGATAAGCACGTGGTCTGCGACAGCATCTCGCTCTTTGTGGGCTACGCGAGCGAGCGCGCCGACATACGCCGGCTCAACGCCAGCGGCACGGCGCAGTATATAGACGGCTGCGGACACTTGCGCTCGAGCACCTCGGGCATCGAGCCCGCAGCGACCGACGGCCCCGAGCTCGCGCCCCGTGCTCCCAAGCCCGTCCAGCGCGATGACGAAAGGCGTCGCCTGGTGCGCGAAGCGCAGGCAATCGATGGCATCTTTGTGGGAGAGCATGGCGGCAAACCGCGTGGTGGCTATGCCGCACTCTTTGCGCACTCCAACGCCTCGCGAAAGCTGCCCGAGCGCACTAATTCGTTTAAGAAAATCATGGGGTATTTCGATGACCTTTGGGCACAAACGGTCGATCCCAAACGACCGGTCAAGCGCATCAACCTGGGATTTGGCAATCTTGTGCCCGAGGAATTTGCCACCATCGATCTGTTCAGCGATATCGAGGCCGATGAGCGCGAGCGCGACCTGGCGCGCGCCGTCCTGGCCGTGAAAGGCAAGTACGGCAAGAACGCGCTCGTCAAGGGATTAAGCTTTACCGCCGGCGCCACCGCGCGCGAACGCAACGGCCAAGTTGGAGGACATCGTGCCTAAACCCAAGCAGCAGCCCGTGCGCCCGCCGACCGCCTTCGAGCGCCTGGCGGACCCCGAGGGCAGACGCCGCGCCGCCGACCCCAACCTCACTGCCAACGGTGCCGTGCGCGCCAACCGCGCCGCACAGTTTATGCCCTTTGCCGCCCTCACGGGATACTACGAACTCGTGCGCAAGCAGGAAATCACCGTCGAGTCAAAACGTGAGCTCACGGAAGAAAAAGCCCTCGTACTTTCTAAAAAGCTCGAGGGTCTCAAACGTGGCGACTTGGTTCGTGTCACCTATTACGATACATACGGCTATCGCAGCCGCACCGGCATCCTCGACGAGGCGCTCCCCGCCTTCAAGCTCCTCAAGCTCCGAGACATCGCCATCGACTTCGACGACATCCAAGACATCGAACTGCGCGGACGAGCCTAGCCAAGGAAGCGCATCCAGGGCGGCACTTACAGCGTCATGACGTAGTAGCCCGCGTCTTTCACGGCCGTCTCGAGGACACCACGATCAACCGGCTGCTTAGAGCGCACGCGTGCCGTGTGGTCCGCATACGTCACCGTTGCCCACACGCCATCCAGCGCATTGAGGGCATTGGCTACGTTCTGAGCGCAGCCGTCACAGTTCATGCCGCCGATGAGCAGCTCATCGCTATAGGGATAGTGTGACGCATCGGTATCCACCACAACAACCTTTTTGGCCTTCTTGCCGCTCGTACCATCGCTGCAGCAACTCTTCCCGTGTGTCGAAGCGGCAATGCGACGCAGTCCAAAAAACATGCCGACGGCAATGACGGCCAGCACGATGAGATTCGCAGGGTTGAGCAAGTCACTCATGCGCTCCCCTTTCAAGTAGCACTATCTAGATACCCCCATGGGGTGCCCCCATCTTAACCCAAAATCATGTCTGTTCGGTCAATTAGTTTCCCTCTTCAAACTTTTTTGTTGACCATGGCTTACTTTCGTGTATAAGTTTTCCTAGGCTAACAGTTTAGATCCGTAAGGAGCGCCGTGACTCGAACCATAGACATCCCAACGTTTCAGGCGGCAGTCGTGCGCAACTGCTCTCCCACGCTCGCGGGCATCAAGCCGGCATCGCTCTTTACCTATCCAGGCATCTACGCCCACGGGAACGGCTCGACCACAACCGAAACCATCGCAGAACGTCGAGCACGCCTGCTCAACGTTATCGCCCAGTGCAATCGCGAGCTTGACCCGCTCGGCATCCACCTGAGTGTTTTGGTCTGGCGGCCCTGCGGAGCACTCGTGTACGTGTACCGAGCCAAAAGCCTCTCCACCTATTTCGCAGACCCTCGCGCCCAAACAGCGCTCGCCTCGGAAGGCTACGACACGAGAGACCTTTCGACATCACGCTCGCGAGCAATAACGTCGCGGAATGCGCCTGCAGCCAGACTCGATGCGCACTACCCCAGCAAGCTAGCTGCAGCAACGACTGCACCTGCGAGTTTCCGCACGAAATAGGCTACTTCCTTGGATATCCCTACGACGACGTGCACGAGTTTATCGTCCAGCGCGGCGAGAACTACAAGGTCTTTGGAGCTTGGAAGGTCTACACGAATGTCGAGCAAGCGCTTGCGATGTTTGACGCCTACCGTGCTTGCACTCAATACCTCACCTTTGTCTATCAGCAGGGCTGCAGCTTGGCGCAACTTGCCCAGGCAACCCGATAGAACATAGAAGCCGCGGCAAGCGCCGCACAACTGAAAGGACTCAACATGAGCAAGATCGCCGTCGTCTACTGGAGCGGCACGGGCAACACCGAGGCCATGGCAAACCTCGTCGCCGAAGGCGCCACGTCCGCGGGTGCCGAGACTGAGGTCATCCCCTGCGCCGACTTCTCTGCCGACAAGGCCGCCGAATATGATGCCTTCGCCTTCGGCTGCCCCGCCATGGGCTCCGAGGAGCTTGAGTATGACGAGTTTCAGCCTATGTGGGACGAGGTCAAGGAGACCCTCGGCGACAAGAAGGTCGTCCTCTTTGGCTCCTATTCGTGGGCCGAGGGCGAGTGGATGGACAACTGGAAGGCCGACGCCGACGAGGCCGGAGTCAACGTCGTGGACTCCGTCATTTGCTACGATGCGCCCGACGATGAGGGCGAGGCGGCCTGCCGTGCCCTTGGCGCCGAGCTGGCCTAGCAGCACCACCGAGCCCGACAGAAGGGGCTCACGCTACATTATCGACATCCCAACAAAAAACGGGACTGGATTCATGTCCAGGCCCGTTTTCTGTAATGCCAGCCGCATGAACCAGCTACGAGATATTGCCCAAGAACGCCTTGGTGCGCTCGCTCTTGGGGTGGTCGAAGACCTCGCTCGGCGTACCCTCTTCCACAATGACGCCGCCGTCCATAAAGACGACGCGGTCGGCGACATCGCGGGCAAAGCCCATCTCGTGGGTCACCACGATCATGGTCATACCGTCACGTGCCAGGTCGCGCATGACGCCCAGGACGTCGCGGACAAGCTCGGGGTCAAGCGCCGACGTGGCCTCGTCAAAGAGCATCACGTGTGGATTCATCGACAGGGCGCGGGCGATGGCCACGCGCTGCTGCTGACCGCCCGAAAGCTGACTCGGCATAAAATCGATGCGCTCGGCAAGACCGACCTTGGTCAGCTCCTCGACGGCAATCTTCTCGGCCTCTTCCTTGCTGCGCTTGAGCACCTTCTGCTGCGCGAGCATGACGTTCTTTTTGACTGAGAGGTGCGGGAACAAATTGAACTGCTGGAACACCATACCCAGATGCGTGCGCACCTTGTTAAGATCGACGCCCTTGGCGCACACGTCCACACCCTCAACGACAATCGAGCCACTCGTGGGATGCTCAAGACGGTTGATGCAGCGAAGCATCGTCGACTTACCCGAGCCCGAGGGACCCAGAACTACGACGACCTCGCCCTTGTGCACATCCAGATCGATATCGCGCAGGACCACGTTATCGCCAAAGGCCTTCTGGAGGTTCTTGATGCTGACGACGACCTCGTTCGAGTTATTGGTTTCGCTCATGATAGGACCTCCTTACAGACCGGCGATGTGATCGGCGGGCGTCGCGACGACCTGTCCGGCGCTCTTGGCGGGACGCTTCTTCTTAGTTTCGGCCGTGCCCAAAAGCCTCGCCTCAAGGCCGCTCACCAAGCGAGCGAGCGGCAGGGTGATGACCAGATAGAACAGGGCGGCAACCACGTACGGTGTAATAGAGCCCGTCGTGGCCACGATGGTGCGGGCGTTCATGACGATCTCGACCACGCCCACGGCCGCGAGCAGCGACGTATCCTTGTAAAGCAGGATGAACTCACTGGTCAACGTTGGCAGGACATTGCGGAACGTCTGCGGAATCATAACGTAGAGCAGTGTCTGGAAGGCGTTCATGCCCAGCGAGCGCGCAGCCTCGTTCTGGCCCTTGGGGATCGACTGAATACCGGCACGGAAGATCTCGCACAGGTAGGCGGACGAGTTCATGGCCATGACGATGACGCCCAGCACATAGTCGTCAACCTTGACGCCGGCCAGCGGCAGGCCAAAGAACGCGATGTAGATCTGCAGGAACGCCGGCGTACCGCGAATGATATTCACATAGATACCGGCAAGGCAACGCAGGATGCGCGACTTGGAGATGCGCATGAGCGACAGGGCGAAACCAAAGGGAATTGCCAGCGGAAACGCCACGAGCACGATCGAGAGCGACATGAGGAAGCCTTTGAAGACGATCGGCAGGCTCTGGACCAAAATGACCGGGTTCAGGAACAGGCGCAGGAACATGTTGGAATTCCATGCCTCGACCCACGGCTGCTCCTTAAGGTCGGCCAGGAAGTTATCGAATGCCGTCACGCCCTTGATCTCCACCGACGGAATCTTGGAGATCTTCTTGGTCGAACCATCGGCCAAAGTGTAGGTGCCGCTAAAGGCCTCGTCGCCGCCCTCGACGGGGAAGGTCACGCCGTAGACCTCGACACGGAAATAACCGCCGGCGGGCGCCGTCTCACCAAAATCGATCTTGAGCGTCTGGCCGTCGACCTTGCACGTAGGCTTCATGGGCGTACGGTCCATGAGGTCATCGCCCGAGAGCATCGTCAATCGCGTGTCATCGGCACCAAACGTCGTGCCGTCGACAAACGTCAGCGAAAGACCGCTCAGCTCCTCGTCGGCATCGGCCTGAACTTCCCAGGTAATTCGCGTCTCGGTGCCGCCGACCACAGCGCTGCCCGAACCGGTGTTGGGTCGGGCGGTGATCTTTGCGGTCTCAAGCGCCTGGGCGGTCGTGGGCGCATATGCCCCCGCGCACACCAGCGCGAGCGCCACGGCCATGACGCAGGCTAGCTTTTTGAGCAAGGCGGGCAGTGGAAAACGCTGCTCCGCGGCTCCTTTGTTCAGTCGAGACAAGGTGGCTCCTATCGTAGAAGTTGCCGGCAAAACGAGACGGAAACGCTCTCCGTCAAGAAAAGCGCAAAGGCCCTCTCCGCAAAACGGAAAGGGCCCGCGCGCAATCAAGTGACTATTTTACTTGATGTTGTACTTAGCCATGAGGGCGTCAACGGTACCGTCGTCGGTCAGGTCCTTGATGGCCTGGTTGATGTCGTCCTTGAGCTTGGTGTTGCCCTGGTTGATGGCGATGGCGTACTCCTCGCCGGTGCTGACCTGCTTGATGGTCTGGCAGGTGTTGAACTGCTCGGCGGTCAGCTGGCTGGCAACGGAGCGGTTGGTGACTACGGCATCGCCCTTATCGGACTGCAGGGCGCTGAAGCACTCGGTGGCGTCCTTGTAGGGGACGATCTTGGCCTTGGGGAAGTTCTCCTGGGCAAAGGCCTCGGCGGTCGATCCAGACTGGACGATGATGGTAGCGTCGGCGTTGTTGAGCTTCTCGCTGTAGTTGTCGGCCGTGATGTCGGTGTTATCGACCTTGGTCACGATAGCCTGATCATCCATGTAGTAGGAATCGGAGAAAGCGACTTCCTTCTCACGCTCGGGCGTGTCGGTGATAGCCGCGATGGAAACGTCATACTTGGCGCCCGAAGCAACGCCGGGGACGAGCGTGTCGAAGTCGTTGTTGACGTACTCGACATCCAGACCCAGCTTGTCACCGATAGCCTTGATGAGCTCAAGGTCAAAGCCCTGGTAGTCGCCGTTGTCGTCCTTGTACTCAAACGGAGCGTACTCGGCAGAGGTGCCGACGGTCAGCGTACCGTCCTTGACGAGCGCGTACTCCTTGGAGCCATCGACCTTCTCGACCTTCGCGTTGTCAGAGCTGCTGGAACCGGCATCGGAACCAGAGGTGACGTTGGACGAGCCGCAGCCCGTCAGTACGAGGGCGAGTGCCATGGCGCCCGTGGCGGCAAATGCACCAAGCTTCTTGAGCTTCATAATCAGTCTCCTTCCAATGACCCCACGTGATTCAGGGGCCTGCAAAAACTGATGGTTATTATGCACCCGCTTGGAAGAATCCGCAATTAGAAAACTGATTGAAACAAACCCATAACGTGAATGGAGCACTCCACTTTATGACAGTCATTACTGCTGCAACGACCTTAACAGTTTGATTTCAGCCGCATAACCTGCAAGTTCGTTCGGTGTCTCCAAAATGAATGGCAATGCGCGCAAGCGGCTATTCGATACAATATTCTGTATAACCTGCATACCGCCGCCAAACTCCTCGCTGCCAAGATATCCCTTGCCGATGCACTCGTGACGATCTTTATGGGCGCCACAGGGGTTCTTCGAATCGTTGATGTGCACGGCACGCAAACGGTCGATACCCACCACGCGGTCGAACTCGTCGAGTACGCCGTCCAGATCATGGATGATGTCGTAGCCGGCATCGCTCACATGGCAGGTGTCCAAACAAACGCCCAGCTTATCGGACAGCTCTGGACACTTGGCGGCAACGCCCTCGATAATGCACGCCAGCTCTTCAAAGCTACGGCCCACCTCGGTGCCCTTACCCGCCATGGTCTCGAGCAATACCGTCGTCTGCTGTCCCTCAAACATCACCTGGCACAGCGTGTCGACAATCATCTGAATGCCGGCGTCTGCCCCCTGTCCCACATGCGCACCGGGATGGAAGTTGTAGTAGTTGCCGGGCAGTGCTTCCAGACGCTGCAAATCTTCCGCCATAGCCTCCAAGGCAAACTCGCGCGCTCGCTCCTTAGCGGAGCAGGGGTTATAGGTATACGGGGCATGCGCCACCAGCGGTCCAAAGTCGTTTTGCGCCATAAGCTCGCGCAGAGCCGCCACGTCATCCATGTCAAGGTCTTTTGCCTTGCCACCGCGCGGGTTGCGCGTAAAGAACGCAAAGGTATTGGCACCAATGGACAACGCCGTCTCCCCCATTGCCCGATAGCCCTTCGTCGTCGAAAGATGACACCCGATCGTTAGCATCTCCAGCTCCCCCTCATCAGTTGCGGTGAAATACGGTCTATTGGTGCCTTATTTTGGCGCAAACAGACCGTATTCCACCGCAAGATATAAAAGGGGCATCAGGGGCACGGTCCGCCGAGCCCCCTTGAGCAGCAGCACCGCAGCCTAGAGCGTCAAGCGAATCGCATCGATGATCTGCGCGCAGCGCTGTGTGGCGGCAAGGGGCATGACGGGACTCTCGAGTTTCCCCGCCCGGATGAGCTGAGTCGCATGCGAAGCTTCGCCGTAAAAATCATCGACCTCAAATGGGGCGTCGATTTCGAGCACTCGACCGTCGGAGTACTTCACATGGGCGAGCTCGGGGCGATGGAGGCGCTCGATTTCCAACGAACCCCGTTCGCAGGCAATCGTTAAGCGGCTTTCATATGCTGCTTTGCCGTCGCACACCATATGAATGGGTATACCGCCGACACTCATATGAATCTCATCGGCCCAATCCACGCGGCCGCCCGATACGTCACGCCAGCGAACTTCACGAGACGAAACATCGCACGCACCCGCAAGCAAATCCTCAAACCACCCGACCGCATAGCAGCCCATGTCATATAGACAGCCGCCCTGCAACGGATCGAGCAGATAACTCGAAGGGGACTCACCATAATCGAGTTTTTGCACGCTTTCGATCGAGACGATACAGCCGAGCTCGCCCGACGCAAGCAAGTCCTCCACGCGAGTGCGCATCGGGCAAAACCAATTCTTCATCGCCTCCATAAACAGCACGCCGCACTCGCGAGAGGCGGAGGCAATCGAGAGAGCCTCTTCCTCACTCAAAACGGCCGGCTTTTCGCACAGCACGGCCTTTCCGGCGCGCAGCGCGCGACAGGCCCAACGCGTATGCATACCATGCGGAAGAGCCAAGTAGATTGCGTCGACATCGGGGTCGGCAATCAGCGCATCATAAGCCGCATCGCCGCCATCGTCAGCCGTGACATAACTGTGCGCAGCATCGATCGAAAACGCCCTGCAAAACTCCTCAACATGCGAAGGAGTGCGACCGGCGGCAGCCACAAGCCGTGCCCTGTCGACCTTCTTGAGCGACGATGCAAATCGATGCGAAATGTGCCCAGCGCCCAAAACGCCCCAACGAACCTCACGCAAATCATCACATGAATCCCGATAGCCCACGACAGCCCCCTTCAGTTGCGACGAAATAGTTCCTGCTATCGCCCTATTCTGCCGCAAACAGGAACTATTCCATTACAAGATATAAAAGGGTCATGAGGAGCGAGTTTTGCTGAAGACTTTAAGCGCGGCCGTTACGGGGCCAGGCTGGAAACGTCGGCGCGCGTCGTCGAGACGCTCGGGGATATCGATGTGTTGCGGGCAGTGACGCGCACATTTGCCGCACTTGACGCAATTGCTCACGAGCTTGGGCTCGCTCGTGCGCACCGCGCTCGCCGTAAAGTATTGCGACAGCCCCGTAAACCAGCTGTGCGCATAGCTCGCGTTGTAAGCGGCAAAGCAGCCGGGAATGTTAATACCCTTGGGACATGGCATGCAGTAGCCGCATCCCGTGCAGGGCACGCGATTCGATTTTTCAAACTCCGCCAGCACGCATGCGATGGTATCGAGCTGAGCGGCTGTCATCGAATCCGGCAGGGCCCGATCGGCCAGCACCGCGTTCTCGTCCACCTGCGCGGTATCGGTCATGCCCGAAAGCAGCATCGTGACTTGAGGATGGTTCCACACCCACGAAAGGCCCCAAGCAGCCGGCGTCTTCAGGTACGGATCGCGTACGTCATCGAGCACGGCGCGGGCCCGCGGAGGCAGCTTGCCCGCCAGGCGTCCGCCCAAAAGCGGTTCCATCACAAACACCGCGAGCCCGCGCTCGGCGGCTGCTATAAGTCCCGCCGTTCCCGCTTGGTAGCGCTC
>OOCE01000981.1_pt1 | contig 9908 bp, 9 predicted proteins | sample 1671421 | NCBI WGS metagenome assembly OOCE01 (sample SAMN06348155, study PRJEB24527) | human gut metagenome | biome: human gut; feature: ankylosing spondylitis patient; material: feces | host: Homo sapiens | place: China | collected 2015-10 | reverse complement strand
CAAAATCTGACGGATTTTTGCCATTCACGCAGGAAACAGGGCGATTCGCGCAGGGTTTATTGATTTTTTTCCGCCAATGCGGTATATTCAAAGCAACCTGATATTCTATGGTTTCACCATTTTTTTTTTCACCATTCAAAGGAGGTTTTTGTATGTTGTCTTATCGTAAGCTTGCGATGCGTGTTCTGGGCCGCCCCCTCCATACGGGGGGGGGGTATCGATTCACCCCGTCCGGCCTCTCAGCGGGCAGCGGCGCTTATCCTGACCGCCGCTCTGCTGACCGGGGCGGCCTTCCCCGCCTTTGCAGGCACCTATTATATTGAGGAGGGTGACATTACGATTTCGGCGGGTACCGTGGCCGGCACCAACAAGGTGGAGCAGGGCGGCACGCTCAAAAGCGAGAACGACAAGGACACCGTCATCACAAATCAGAAAACGGACACCGCTTCTTCCCACACCGTGACCATCGACGCCGGGAAGGATAAGGTGGAGGTCACACTCAAGGATGTGAACATCGACACCAGCAGCCGGAACAACGCCGCCGTGAGTGTGACCGGCAGCGGCAATACCACGATCAAGCTGGATGGTGACAACCATCTCACCGGTGGTATCAGCGACAACGGCAGCTATGGCCTCAGCGGCATCTCCAGCAGCGGCAGCCTCACCATCTCCGGCGGCGAAACTGACAGCCTGACGGCCCAAGGTGGCAGCGGCACAGACGGCTCCGGCGGCCGCGGCATCTTCAGCAAAGACCTCACCATCTCCGGCGGTACGGTCAACGCCAATGGCGGCGACGGCAAAAACGGCTCCGGCGGTAGCGGCATCACCAGCCTCGGCAGCCTCACCATTTCCGGCGGTACGGTCAACGCCGCTGGCGGCGACGGCACAAACAGCAGCGACGGCGGCGACGGCATCACCAATAACCGCGGCGTCACCATCTCCTCCGGCGGTACCGTCACGGCCAAAGGCGGCAGCGGCGAAGACGGCTCCGGCGGCCGCGGCATCTCCAGCTTCGGCGGCGTCACCATCTCCTCCGGCGGTACGGTCACTGCCACCGGAGGCAATAGCACGGGCAGTGATGGCTCCGGCGGCGACGGCATCTCCAGCACCAGTACCACCATCTCCGGCGGTACCGTCACGGCCGATGGCGGAAGCGGCAACTTCTCCGGCGGCAACGGCATCCGCAGCTTCGATGTCGCCATCTCCGGCGGTACGGTCAACGTCGCTGGCGGCAACGGCGGTAACGGCAGCGGGAGCGACGTCGGTAACGGCATCTACAGCAGCGACATCGATCTGTCGGGCAGCCTCGAGCTGACCGTCAAGGCCGGCAGTCCCAACGGCAAGGCCCTCTCGCAGCGCGGCAATGAGCTTGACCTCGACGACATCAAGGACAAGCTGGGTCCGGGCGCAAAAGTCACCGCCATTAACGCTAATGGAGATTCCAAGCAGGTCTCTATCCCCCGTCCTGTGGAGCCGGAAGAGCCTGTTATCCCCGGGGACTCTTCTTCCTCTTCCGGCGGCGGCTCTGCGGACGCCTCTGTGCAGGAGTCGGTCTTCCCGGGCCTCGTCGTCACCGACAAGGACGGCCAACGCATCTCCTACACGAGCACCCAGAGCGGCAATACCCTCACCGTCTGCGTCGGACGGTTCACAGCTTCCCTCCGGGCCTCGCTGGCCGCGCTGCGCCAGCTGCGGGCTGAGGGCATCGAGACCATCACCTTCCAGACCATCCTCTGCTCCACCACCCTCTCGGTGGACGAGCTGCTGGCCATGGGCGGCGAGGACGCCGAGATCGTTCTCACCCACCACATCCGTTCTTCCACGCTCACGGTGGGCGGCAAGGCCGTGTAAGGCTCCCTTGTTCCCCGATGATTTTTGTGGTACACTAATCGCAGAAATCTATAAAAATCGAGGGAAAGTAAACTTATGGCTGGCGACCTTCATACTCATTCCACCTGTTCTGACGGCTCTGTCCCCATCCACCGCCTGCCCCTGATGGCGGCGCGGCTGGGGCTGAGCGCTCTGGCCCTCTCGGACCACGATACCACACTCAGCGCCCAGTACGCCTACGACCACCCGGTGCAGGACGGCGTGCGGCTCATCCCCGCCGCCGAGCTCACCGGCTACGACTTCCAGCGCAGCCACCGCGTCCACATTCTGGCCTTCTGGCCCGACCCCGACAGCCCTGCCCTGCGCCGGCACTGCGACATCATGCGCCAGCGCCGCAACGAGTGCGCGTTGCAGAGCTGCCGGGAGATCGAGGCGCTGTACCCCCAGTTCCGCGCCGAGCAGGCGCTGGAATATGCACAGGACAGCGGCGTCCTCTTCAAGAGCGGCATCATGCAGGCGCTGCAGCAGCTGGGCCTGTGCGACGGCATCTACACCGGGCTTTATCACGAGTTGTTTGGCTGGGAGCCGCGGGGCAAGTGCCTCCACTCCCCCACTTACCCTCCGGTGCGGGAGGTGCTGGCCACGGCAAAGGCCGCCGGAGCCGTGGTGGTATTCGCCCACCCGACGGTGTACAAGAGTATGCCTCTGCTGCGGGAGCTGGTGGCCGAAGGGGCCATCGACGGCATCGAGGTGCATCACCCCCGCAACAGCCCCGAGGACAGGGCCGAGTGCGCTGAGCTCTGCAAGAAGCACGACCTCATCGTCACCGGCGGCAGCGACTTCCACGGCGCGAACCACGGCAAGCCCCACCCGGTGGGTGCCTGCGTCACCGAGGACGACCAGATCGCGCGCATCGAGGCACTGGCCCGCCAGCGCCGGGGCGGCGCCCTGTGACCGGGTCACATTGACTTCCCCACCTGACAAGGATATAATAAAGATACTGCGCGAGTCCGCTCGCCTGTCAGTCGGATATAAAGAGAGGAAGTTTGAATATGAGCAAGTCTTTCAGCTACCCCAACAAGGGTACCTGCTCCAAGGAGACCCACATCGTGCTGAACGATGACCACACCATCGAGTCCATCGAGGTCATCGGCGGCTGCAACGGCAACCTGAAGGGCATCAGCCGCCTGCTCAAGGGCATGAAGGCTGAGGACGCCATCGCCCGGATGGAAGGCACCACCTGCGGCCCCCGCCCCACCAGCTGCCCTGACCAGATCGCCCAGAACCTCAAGCGCGCTCTGGCTGAGCTGTAAGTCACGATCTGTTCAAAAGACCACCGTCCTGCCCTTATTTCCTGCGGGCAGAACGGTGGTCTTTTTTAGCTCTTCTTTCGAAACCGTCCGAATCTCTATTGAAGTAAGATCTGGTTTTCTGCGCTGCCGACAGAGGAGTTTCTGCTACCGACCAAAATCGAGCCAAAAAGCGGTTGACAAAACCCGTGTCCTTTGCTACAATAAATGAGTAAACGCAGGGTTAGCTCATCCGGTAGAGCGACTGCTTCCCAAGCAGTAGGCGGCGGGTTCGAGTCCCGTATCCTGCTCCACAAAAAGAGCGCTGATTCGTCAAGAATTAGCGCTTTTATCATTTCAGCAAGTCTAAAACTGAGAGGGACGTCATGATTTTTGTACCCCTTCTGCACTATTTCAAGTGCAAGAATCAATACAGCGGCAGCGAAGACGGGATGCGCTATCTGCTCTCGCCCGGCAAGCGCAGCGTGCCTGACCCGGACGGCGGCGAGGGCGCACAGAAAGAGGAAGCCATCCTCACGGTGGACATCTGGCCCGACCCCTGGGCGCTGGACCGCACAGACCCCGCCCTGCGCCGGCAGATGGTCTTTCCGCTGACGGACGAGGGCCGGGCCGCAGCGGCAGAGTATCTGTCCTCTGCCTACGGCTCTGACCTGGCGCTCTGGAAGCAGCGGCCCTCCATCCTGGACTGTGAGCCCTGGTCACCGCCGCCGAAGGACGAGGACGCAGAAAGCGGGGAAAGCAAATGATATACCGTCTCAAAGAGCTCAAGGGCGACACCATCCCGGTGCCGCAGCTCATCTTTTCCAAGCTGGGCATCGCCGAGGAATACAACGTCCGGGTAGCGCTGTATGTGCTGGCCACCGGCGTCACCGACCCCGAAAAAATTTGTGCCGACCTCAAACTGCGCAGCCGCATCTCTGCCGAAAGCGCCCTCTCCTTCTGGGCCGGTGCGGGGCTTCTCGAGCGCTACGACGAGAACGCCGCGCCGGGAGCAGAGCCCTCTGCTCCTGCCCCCATGACCTGGGCGGAGATCGCCGCCGCAAGCCGCACCGACCCCATGATCTCGAGCCTCATCGACTGCGCTCAGACCGGCTTTGCCCGCCCGCTGACCCACAGCGAGATGGAAAAGCTGGTCAACCTCTACGTGCAGGAGGGCTTTGCCCCCGAGACCGTCATGCTCTGCGTGGCCTATGTGGCCAGCCGGGGCAAGCGGACGATGGCCGCCGTCCTCCACGAGCTGAAAGTCTGGCGGGCCGAGGGCGTGGAGACCGGCGAACAGGCCGACACCCACCTCAAGCTGCTGGCCCTACGCCAGACCCGGGAACAGTATGTTGCTTCCCTGCTGGGCATCCCGGACAGCGAGCTCACTCTCGGCGGGCGGAAAGCCATCGCCCGGTGGTATGAAGTCTACGGCTACGATGACGCCATGGTGCAGGAGGCCGCTGTGCAGGCCGGGCCGAAGCGTGACCTGTGGTACTGGAACAGCATCCTCAAGACCTGGAACGCCAAGGGGCTGCGCAATATCCACGATGTGCGCACTCCGGTGGCTGCTGCCGGAGCCAGCCGGAACATCCGGGTAGACCGCGAGACCCCCAGCGGCAACGACTTCCTCAAAAACGCTGCCCGCCGCCGCACCCTCAAGAAAAAGTCCGAGTGACCCCCGGCATAAGGAGACACTATGCGTACCAAAAACGAACTGTATCAGGAAGCCCTGCGCACCGTCGCCCGCCGTCGTCAGACCGCACGGGCCAAGGCAGAGGACGCCCGCGCTGAGGCCGAGGCTGCTGTCCCCGGGCTGCGCCACGCCGAAGAAGAGGTGCGGGTGCGGGGCATCCGCTGCGCACTGGCCGGTGCGGCGGGCAGGGACCGCACCGATGCCGCTGCGGCCCTCACCGATGCCCGCAAAAAGCTGGCCGACCTGCTGGCCTCCAGCGGCCGTCCCGCCGACGCACTGGAGCCGCACTTCACCTGCAGGCTCTGCGAAGACACCGGCATTGTGGACGGCCACACCTGCAGCTGCGTCCACAAGGTGATGCAGCAGCTCCGTCGGTCGGAGATCGAGGCTCTGTCCAGCCTCTCCATTTCCAGCTTCGATACCATGGAGCTGCGCTACTATCCCGCCCGGATGGACGCCTCCCTCGGCGAGCCGGTGCGGAGTTATATGTCCACCCTTCTGGACGACCTGCGCGGCTACGCCGACGAATTCGATACCACCAGCGAGAGCCTGATGCTCCTCGGCAACGCCGGTCTGGGCAAGACCCATGCCGCTCTGGCCATCGCCGGAAAGGTGCTGGAAAAGGGCTTCGACGTCATCTATGTGTCCAGCCCCGACTTCTTCTCGAAGCTCGAGGCCCTGCACTTCGGCTCCGACCCCGCCGGGGAGGAAGAGATGCTCCTGCGCACCGCCGCCGGGGCTGACCTGCTCATCCTCGACGACCTGGGTTCCGAGTTCAACTCCAGCTTTCTCATCAGCACCCTTTACAGTCTGCTGAACAACCGTCTGGGCGCGAAGCTGCCCACCATCGTCACCACCAACATCACCGACGGCGCTCTGCTGGAAAAGCTCTACACCGAAAAAATCTCCAGCCGCCTCTCCTCTTTTGTTCCCTTCCTCTTTATGGGCGACGATATTCGGGCGCAGAAGGCAGAAGAAGCGTAAACAGGATAGAAGTCAAAGAGAGTTCTTATTCAGGAAAGGAATTTCAAATATGGGAATCGTAGTCATCGGCGCAGTTTTCGTGGACATCAAGGGCTATCCCCTCTCCACCTACATCCCCGGCGGACGGAACGCCGGCCGCATTGAACAGGTGCATGGCGGTGTGAGTCGGAATGTGGCGGAGGACATCGCCAATGTGGAGCTGCGCCCCACCTTCGTGGGTCTGGTGGACGATACCGGCATGGGTCAGGACGTCATCGATAAACTGGACAACCACAAGGTCAACACCAGGTACATCCAGAAGGTCCCCGATGGCATGGGTACCTGGCTGGCCATCTTTGACAACGACGGCGACGTCCACGCTGCCATCTCCAAGCGCCCTGACACCACCCCGCTGACCACCCTGCTGGAGGAGAAGGGCGACGAGATCTTCAAGGACTGCGACGCCATCGCCATCGAGCTGGACCTGGAGAAAGACACGGTCAAGCAGGTGCTCCGCTATGCCAGGAAATACAACAAGAAGGTCTTTGCCGCGGTCTCCAACATGAGCATCGCCATGGAGCGCCGCGACTATCTGCAGCAGATCGACTGCTTCGTCTGCAACCAGCAGGAGGCCGGTCTGCTCTTTTCGGACGACTACGAGCATCTCGCCCCCAGCCAGATGGCTCAGGTACTGGCCCGGAACGTCCACAGCGCCAACATGACCAGCATGGTGGTGACCATGGGCGGTCAGGGTGCCGTGTACGCCAAGCACACCGGCGAGTGCGGCGTCGTACCCGCCAAGAAGGTGGACGTCATCGACACCACCGGCGCAGGCGACGCCTTCTTTGCCGGCACGGTCATCGGCCTGACCTACGGCAAGAATCTGGCCCAGTCCTGTGAGATCGGCAGCCGCCTGGCCGCGTCGGTCATCTGCATCACGGAGAATGTCTGCCCCCGCTTCCGCCCGCTGGAATTCGGGCTGGATGTGCCGGTGGTGGATTGACGCTGCCTCCCTCTGAGCACAGGAGCTTCTGCTTCTTATCGAAAAATCGGTTGAATCCCCTCCCCGGCTGTGATACACTGGGGGTATTGAATTTGTGAAAAGAGGAAAATCCAATGAATCAAAAACAGCACAAGCGAAGCGCCTTTTCGGGCAAGATCGGCTTCGTTCTCTCCGCAGCAGGCGCTTCGGTAGGCCTCGGCAACATCTGGCGCTTCCCCTATCTTGCGGCCAAGTACGGCGGCGGCATCTTCCTGCTCATCTACATCATCCTCGCCTTCACCTTCGGCTACACCATGATCGTGGCCGAGACGGCGCTGGGCCGGATGACCAGGAAAAGCCCGGTGGGCGCGTTTGCCGCCGTCCGCAAGGGCAAGCGCTCCTTCGGCGGCTGGATCAATGCCATCATCCCCATCCTCATCGTGCCTTATTACTCGGTCATCGGCGGCTGGGTCATCCGGTATCTGGCCGACTACGTCAGCGGCCACGGCAGTGAGCTGGCCACAGACGGCTACTTTTCGGCCTTCATTTCCAGCGGCGCTTCGGCGGAGATATGCTTTGTCATCTTTACCATCTTCACCCTTGCCATCATCTTTGCAGGCGTGCGCAACGGCGTGGAGCGGGTCTCCAAGGTGATGATGCCCATCCTCGTGGTGCTGTCCGTCATCATCGCGGGCTACTCCGTCACCCGCCCGGGTGCGCTGGAGGGCGTGAAGTATTTCCTCGTGCCGAATCTCTCCAATTTCTCCTGGATGACCGTCGTGACCGCCATGGGGCAGATGTTCTACTCCCTCTCCATCGCAATGGGCATCCTCGTCACCTTCGGCTCCTACATGAAGAAGGATGTCTCCATCGAGGAGTCCACCGAGAACGTGGAGATCTTCGACACGGCCATTGCCATCATGGCGGGCCTGATGATCATTCCGGCGGTCTTCTCCTTCTCGGGCGGCGACCCGGACACCCTGCAGGCCGGCCCGGCCCTCATGTTCATCACCATCCCGAAGGTCTTTGAGAGCATGGGTCTCGGCACCGTGGTGGGCATCCTCTTCTTCACGCTGGTGCTCTTTGCCGCCGTCACCAGTTCCATCGCCCTGACGGAAAGCGCTGTCTCCACCTTCGAGGACGAGCTGGGCTGGGACCGTAAGCAGGCCACCGTCCTCATCGGCATCATCATGCTGGTGCTGGGCAGTCTGTCGGCTCTGGGCTACGGCCCTCTGGCCCGGTTCACGGTCTTCGGGATGCAGTTCCTTGACTTCTTCGATTTCCTTACCAACTCGGTCATGATGCCCATTGCAGCCATCACCATCTGCCTGCTGGTGTCCAGGGTCATCGGTGTGGAGAAGATCGAGGAAGAGGTCACGCTGGAAGGCAAGCCCTTCCGCCGCAAGCGCATCTTCAACTTTATGATAAAGTACCTCTGCCCCATCTTCGCGGCCATCATCCTCATCAGCTCGGTGGCAAACGCGCTGGGCGTCATCTCCATGTAAGCAGACAACAAAAAGCGCTGGAAGCCTTTACACCGCTTCCAGCGCTTTTCTTATGCCCGTTTCAGGATGCTCTTTATCTCGTCCAGATCTTTTGCAAAATAAATGCCGCTCTGCCGCTCGGGGCTGGACAGCCCCATCTCGACCATGTGGGCCAGCAGAGCTTTCAGGCCGGCGTAGTAGCCGTCGAGGTCATAGAGGATGCAGGGCGCGTCCAGATGGCCCAGCGAGACCTTGGACATCACCTCCGTGATCTCTTCCAGCGTGCCGGTTCCGCCGGGGAAGGCGATAAAGGCGTCGCCCAGCTCGATCATCCTGGTCTTGCGCTCGGTCATGTCCTGGGTGACGATGAGCCTGGTCAGGCCGTCATACTGCACCTCAGAGTCGATGAAGAACTGAGGCTCTACTCCGGTCACTTCGCCCCCCGCCGCCAGGACGCTGTGGGCCAGACGCCCCATCAGGCCGCTGCGGGAGCCGCCGTAGACCAGAGCGTTCCCGCTCTCGCCGATCCAGCGGCCCAGTTCCTCCACCGCCTCTTTCAGGGCCGGGTCGCTGCCCTCGTTGGCCCCCAGATAGACCGTAATATTCATCTGCATTTCTCCTGTCACTTTGCCCATGTCATTTCCTGATTCGGGCCTGTATAATCAAACTTACCGTCGTTCTTTTCTTCCAGCGCTTTTATCATGTGATACGCAAACTCATTGTAGGGCGTCGGGATGCCCAGCTCTTTGCCCATCCGGATGAGCGCACCCGAGAACATATCGATCTCGGTATGGCGTCCGGCGTCGAGGTCTTGCAGCGTCGAGTAGCGGGCCGAGGGCTTGACGGCACAGCCCTTGCCGGACACGGCATCCACCCGCTGCAGATCGATGCCTTTGGCTGCGGCAATGGCTTCCAGCTCACGGCGGAGACCGTCGCTGATGGCCTTCATATGGACGCTGTCACGGTAGCAGCCTACGCCTGCGCCGAGGATGGCCTGGGGCAGATTGTTGCAGACGTTGAGGCGGAACTTGCTCCACATCTCTTCCCGGATGCAGTCGGTGGCCCGGAAGTGCAGCTCTGTGCCGCCGAACAAAGCCTCCACGGCCTTGACGCGGGGGCTGTCGCAGGGCGGCTCCTTCTCCCCGAAGATGATGCCAACGGTGGTCGCCGGGTCGAAATGGACGCCGTCAGCCTCCTTGTGGGACGCCACTTTGATGAGGGAGTAAAGCAGATGCTCCCCACCCACAGCCGAAGCGATGATGTCCTCGCTGTCCACGCCGTTCATCAGGCTCATGATGGTGGTGCGGGGGCCGGTAATGGCCCGGATGCTGCCCAGTGCGCCGGGCAGCGCACCGTATTTCAGGCAGACGATGAGAAGGTCGGCGTCATGGGCCTGCCCGGGCGTCCAGACTGCCGGACGGTAGACTTTGCCGTTGATGGCACAGCCTTCTTTTGCCAGACGCTCGCCGCGCGGGCCATCGGCCACCACGCCAAGCTCAATGTCCCTGCGGGCCGAAAGCCCCCAGATAACATAAGAGCCGACCGCACCGGCTCCCAGAACTGCCACCTTTTTGATGTTCATATCGTTCCACCTCAATATCGTCCGCATGATTTGCGGGATCCATTTCTGCTGCTTTGTAACCAGACCTGCCATCGTTCTCTTT
>OOCE01000976.1_pt1 | contig 9934 bp, 7 predicted proteins | sample 1671421 | NCBI WGS metagenome assembly OOCE01 (sample SAMN06348155, study PRJEB24527) | human gut metagenome | biome: human gut; feature: ankylosing spondylitis patient; material: feces | host: Homo sapiens | place: China | collected 2015-10 | reverse complement strand
GATTTCGTTAGGAATCTTTAAGTTTTTCATCAAAGACTGCTGCAATGTGGGTTAAGTCAGAATAAATGATTATCTTTGCATCAAGAAAGTTAAGAGAATAGGAATTTCTCAGCTCCTGATGCTTTTGCCAGGGGAGCAACTTTCTAGTGAGGATTTTCCAACTTCGCTCATTGAGTAGGATTAGGGCCTGAAAAATGAGCATTCAATTTAGATCCTTACAAGGCATTATTGTGCCCGATTAATTCGATTTGAATTATCGGCACGGATGCGAAGTAAGGTAAAAAGTCGATGCAGAACGCCCCTAAAGGTCAATGTATGTTGACCTGTTCTCCTCGAAAAAGTTGGAATCTTATTTTTATTCCGTGCCGTATTTCTATAACAATATAAAGAATCGCCTTCCCAGAAGGTGATCCAAACTTAAACAAAATAAAAAGAGTATGGCAACAAACAATCAAAACCAGAAATCGGAAGAGCCAGAGCCCTTCCTAATGCCTTCTCCTAAACAGGAAAAAGACGTTATTACCATTATGGGGGTACAGGGACTGTCGCACAACGACTTTTCTACCCTCGAACTGAAAATTATGTTGCAGTTAATCAAGATATCCCAGAAATTGATTGACTTCAATATCCGTTTACGCATCAATAGAGAGACCTTCATCTTTACTCCGGAACAGCGTGCAGCAGGTCACATCGACCTCTGCATAAAGCTCTCAGAGTTTGATCTGGCAGATACCCGACATGCTTCTCAGTTGCGTAATGCTTTGCTCCAGATGGCCAAACACCCTCTGGAACTAGCTTACAAATTGGGCGATCATACCTTCTACACCCAGTTTGATCACCTTTTTGAATGCAAGGTCTGCCAATATCAGGGCAGATGGTGGGTTAAACTCCGCTATGACCTCCATGTCTTCCGTTTTTTCTTCAGTTTTGACAAGGGCGCCTGCCACATCGACCTGAATGTGGTGCGACAGTGCCGTGGTGCATCGAGCATCAAACTATATCTAATGATGAATTGCTGGGGTGCCAAGGGCTATACCATGGTGAAGCCCGAAAATCTGATGGCTTTGCTGCATGGCAGAAAGGACTACTACAAGACCTGGTCGGCACTCAAGAACAAGGCACTCGACTTTGCCTGCAAGGATCTGAAACGCCTCTACGACCAGAGAATTATCGACCAATACCCTGTATATCAGCCTTTCTATCAATCAGAAGAGGCAGAGACGCATCACCATATGCCCGATCATATCACCTTCACTTTTATAGACCGCGCAAATACGGGCGACACTTCGGGCGGCGCTACAGTTCCTGAGGAATTGCAGGGGGCACGTGCCCGACTGAAATGGCGTCTCTATACACAATATCACGTGGATGAGAAGATTGCAGTTCTAGAAAGCCAGCGCCTGGCACTCGATATGCAGGGAGAGCTGGAAGACTGGTTTCAGAAGAAAGACTACTTTATCCGTAAGTGCCAGCAGGAACATAGAAAGATCAATGTGGGTGCCTATGTAGCCAAGGCATTGGATGGCTTTTTAAAGGATCATCATGCATAAAGAAGCCTCTTGCATAGATGACTCTTTGAAGAACACAAATGAGAATATAGATTATGGAAATATCGAATCGTATGTATAGCAAGACGGAATTGGGCTTGCTCTTTTTTCCGGAAGCCACCAGCAAGGCGACAGCTCGCCGCCATCTGATGGATTGGATCAAGCGTTGCATTCCTTTATGGGATGAGTTGAAGAAGCAGGGATACCTGGTTGGCTGCCAATATTTTTCGCCCCGACAGGTAGCTGTAATCTTTGAGTATCTGGGGGAGCCGGACGAAAGCTGACTCCTCCCGCCAAGATGGTGTCTTCTTGAAGGTTATAGGAATGGGAACAGAAAGAATCATCCCCCAACCTGCAAACTGCGGGCTGGGGGATTTGCATGATGTGATAGAAAGAGTTATGATGGTGTGGCTATAAAAAAGATATGCCCTCTTGCTTCGCAGCAAAAGGGCATACGCTCAGTTTTCATTGTTTGATTTGTGTAAGTCAATAAATGAACCAAATTTAACACTAAATCTTATAAACCTAATCTTACAATAAGCCTATTCTATAATTCATTCATTATTTATAAATAGTTTTTCCGTACATTTCAATTTTTCAACCTATTAACGACCATTATAGATAAATACGGATGAGCCTGGAAGATTCAATACCAAAGGAGTATCAATGTCGATAGCCTTGTTGATTGGCATTCCATCCAATTCTGCCTGGTTAAAGGCATGGGTCAATGTAATCTTTCCACGAACATAAGCAGGAATATCCAAGGCTTCTCTCAGGGTTGTGGTGAAGGTCTGTGCACTGGCTGAAGGGTTGCGCAAGGTAAGCACACTCTTCTTGCCGTTCCATGCAGCCCAGCCATATACATTTGCCTTCTTGCCATCCCAAGGATTGCCACCAACCCAGTGAGCATCAGGCAATACGTCGGCCTGTTCCTGCTGCCACTTGATGCACTCAGCCAAGTCTTTCCACAACGCTCCGGCGTTGCCCTGGTTGTCCTTGATTTCGTCCATCAGCTTGTAGTCGTTGTACAGCTCAACCATACCTGAACCACAGGCAAAGGCGCAGCGCATCTCACGAACGATTCCATCGTAATCCATATTCTTGGAAACGGCACCCCAACGGCTCAGGATGAATCCGTGAGTCATCAATGTGTTGATAGGACATACCGGTGATCTCTGAATGAAGTTCTGATAAACCAGACGGTCGCGATAGGTAATCCAGCGTTCACGGTCGGTGCCCTGGTCACCTGCCTCGCCGTAATCACCCTCCTGACGCCATACGGCATCTGTGAAGTGGAACCAGAATGGAGAAGCCCAGGTTCCTACGGTGGTGTTGAGGAAGATGTCTGGACGCTTCTGGCGTACGGCACGCTCGATGCTGATGATAGCCTCAGCATTCTCTTCGCCTCTGGTTCCTTCGTCAGGACCGATGGCTGAAGCCTGTGCGCTGATGCCATCAAACTTGAAGAAGCGGAAGTCGTAACGGTCGATCATGTTGGTGCAGCAACGGATGAAGAAGTTGTAGTAATCCTCATTGCTCAGCTGCATACCACCCTTAGAACGCCAGTAAGCACGGCGATATTCGCCAGACTGACCATAGCCACCCACAGGACCCAGCCAGGCACCGATACCTGTGCCCATCTTCTTGGCCTCGTTGGCTGGTTCGTCGAATCCGTTAGGGAAGTTAGGATTGAAGGCCCAGGTTCCATACTGGTCCCAACCATCATCCCATACAAAGGCCTTTGGAGCCATCTGATATTTATCATAGAAGTGTGTCTTCCAGTGACTTACCACGTCGGCACACTGTTCTACGGTCATATTGCCTTTATAAGAAGGAGCTTGTGCGTTGTTGCGGTCGATGTTCAACTCATACCATGAGATATAGACCGGATAAGGTCTCCAAGCCACAGCTCTTTCACGCTCGCTGTAAGCCAGGAAAGAGCGGCGCAACTGCTTAGGCGCAACCAAGCCCACTACAGAACTGATGTTCCATGTTTTGCCAGCTTTTAAAGTGGTGTTTCTTCTCCATAAGCCTTCTATGTGGGTAGCATTGCCTTCATCCTTGCTGGAATTCAGACCCATTGGAGTTTCCAGACCAGCAAAGATATGATTGCTTGCCAGGATGGCACCACGGGTATTACCCACCACTTCTGGAGCGGTATAGGCACTGTTCTTGGCTACCAGGTAGTTCATTGCCACGATACCCTTCATAGGTAAGTCTTTGGCAGCCTGGATATCCATTTCTGTACGCAGGTAGTGTGAGCCGTTTCTCAATACGGCACGCCAAACGATAGAAAGTTCTTCGTATGTAAAACGAGCTTCCAGAGCCTTGCCTGCATAACGGAGAGATGCTGTTGCTGCAGATGGATTCTCCGCCAGGGTTGCCATCTTTACATCTTCCAGTTTCATCTCGGATGCGGTAATGGTTTTGCCGTCTCCCAAGAGAACCTTAAACAACTCTGTGCTAGGCTGCAGTCCCAGCTCAGAACAGCCGTTGAAGTAGAGTTTGCCACCTGTGTTGATGAAAGAGGCTTTCAATACCTTGTTGGCCAGCTGGTAGCTGTTTGACTTCTGGGTGATTTTAGCTACACCCGGTTGCTTTTTCTGGGGAAAGATGACAGCTTGTGCCCAACTTCCCATACACAGAGTTAGTGGCATTATAAGAGTAAGTGCCAGCTTTAATAAATTGTTTTTATTCATACTAATAATAAGTTGAAGCCCCTTGAAAAAAAGGGAGACACCATCCGCTTATGGTGTCTCCCCTTGCGTGACTTAAATTATTTTGTTAATGTACATGTAATGGTCCACACCTTGGTCTCTCCATTGGCAGCCTTTACTGCATACTTGTGTGGAGTGGTCCAGTCGGCTGGAACACCCAACTTTGGAGAACCTTCAACAGGAGTCATTACCGCAGCTGATGAAATCTGTACTGCAACAACGATGTTGTTGAGATTCACATTATTCTTCTCCTTTTCAGAGAAGTTGGATGGAACTGCAAATGTCAGGTTGCAGGTAGCAGCTTGGGCATCGATAGCCTCTGCTGTCTTCTGCAATTGCTTCTGGATAACCTGAGGCTCTCCGCTGGCATTAATCTTGTCTTCTCCAATGTAACGATACCAGGCATATCCTGCTGTGATATCATTGCCATCGAAAGTTGGAAGGTCTTTGAGATCGCTCTCAAGACAAGAACTGAAACTGAGTGCCATGACGAGCATGGCAAGTATGATTTTAATGAATTTCATATTTTCAACGTTTATTTATGATTTATAAATATGAATTTATATCTGCTTCTGCTTGCAGATTACCAACCCTCGTTCTGCTGGTGATCGAGATCGTATGCCTCGCGCTTGTCAAGGAATGACTGAGCGATTGGGAACAGATAACGCTTGGTGGTAAACTGGCGCTGTGCACTACCGAGCAATGTAAGCTGGTTGACGAGCACCTGGCTGCGGTCGCGAGAGATTTCCATCTTATATACTGGGCGGTCGAGATCGTAGATGATGTCGCCTGCCTCACGTCCGTGGTTAGCATAGCCGCCATACTTACCCCAGCGGAGATAGCTGAAGTAGATATCACCATTCTCGTTAGCCATTTCTACACGGCGCTCACGGATGTAGTCTGCCCATGCAGCTTCCTCTGTTGTAGCTGTTGAAGGAGCAATCTTACCGTGCTTAACTCGTGTGGCGTTGAGAGCCTTTACTGCATTAGTTACATCGTGCTTCAGCAGATAAGCCTCTGCAAGGTTCATGTAAGCCTCGCCGGTGCGGCACATCACGTAGTGGAGCTGTACCAGACAGTCGAAGTATGCACGTGGCTCTGGATTCTCGATGTTAGACTTGCGCCAGTAGTAACCGGTTGTAGTGTTGTACCAGCCACCGTCTTCCATATCACGTACACCCATAGAGCAGTTACCGCCAAGGTTTGTCTCTACAGTCTCACCAATCCATGAACAGCCATCATAAACGATAGATGATGCGAAACGAGCATCACGTCCGCTGTACATCAGTTCAGAAATGTTGCGTGTTGAGCCAGCCTTCAACTTGCCGTAATGCAGGTTGGTAGGATAAGCCGTGTTGAGCTGCTGGAAGTCCTGAGGAGTAGGCATGCGGCGTGCATTACCATTCACCTGCTCGTAAGCGTCGAGCTGACCTTCTGCTGTTACGGTGTTTGGATCGATAGACTCAACATTCTCCTTGTACTGAGAAGTCTCGTTCCAAGGAAGTGCTTCACCTGTCTTCTCATCAGTTACGAGATACTGGTCAACCAAGTCCTGTGTTGGGAAATAGATTGCCCAGCCTTCATAGGTACGTCCGTTAGGATTCTTTAAGAGAATAGGACTCTTAGAGTTGATGCAGTCATCCTGTGAAATGTTAGGATAGGTGCGGATCAGCTCCTCATAATTACCAATCCTGGTGTTAGCCTTCAAACGGTAGTAACCCCAGAGAATTTCAGCATTGGTTTCGTCAGTCTCGTTGAACAGACCACCGTAATTGTCTGAAAGTGAACAGTTCTGGGTAACATCAGAAGCATAGGTAATCACCTTGTCAAGGTATTCAGCCTTCTTGGTGTAGGCGTATGCCTGCAGGCAGGCACGGCTCAACAGCAACTCGGCAGCATACTTGGTAGGCTCACCTGGTTGTGCCTGAGTTGGCATGTTAGGGATGGCAGCCTCCAAATCCTCTACTACCAGCTTGTAGCTTTCATCTACGCTGGAAGTCATAGGTACTCTTGCCTTTTCTTCCTGATCTGCCTGGATGACAGATGTGATAGGAACGAAGCGTCCCATCTTGCGGGTCAAATCGTAGAACACAAGTCCACGGAGGAAGCGGCCCTTGGCTATGATTTCAGCCTTTTCGCCTTCTGTCATGGTAGAAGCCTGAGCTTTCTCAATAATCATATTGCAGCGACGGAGCAAGCCGAAGCGGCTGATACCGAAGTCAGAAGTTCTGTCGATGCCAAGCTCTGTGGCTACGCCATCAATACCCTCACCTACCTGAGAGCATCTTACTCCGTTTGGAGTGCGGGCTTCCCATCCTACACAGGAAGAGCTTCCTGTGAACATGTTGATTACATTGTCGTATGTGGCATTCACAAAAGCGTTGGCGGTAGCCTTTGAGCCCCAAACCGTAGCCTCGTCGAATGTCGTTGTTGGATGAGTATCCATTGTATCTTGGCAGGAAGCGGCGGTCAATGCCAGAACGCCGAACATTCCTATTTTAATAATATTCTTTATCATAACTAATTAAAATCCTAAGTTTACAGTTAATGCAAGTACTCTCTCTACAGGATAGCCATATCCTTCGGTTGAAGAGTTCTCAGGGTCAAGACCATACTTGGTTGCCTGAGAAATGGTGAAGATGTTCTGACCTGAGATACCTACCTTGGCACGGGTCAACCAGCTTACACCGCGAAGCAATGCGTGCTTGAAGTCGTAACCGAACTGGAAGTCCTTCATACGAAGATAAGCACCATTTACCAGCCAGAAGTCGCTATACTGGTAGTTGTTGTTGGCATTCAAATTTGTGTTGGCCATCAAACGTGGATACTTGGCGTTGGTATTGCCTGGTGTCCAGCTGTCTTCCTGATACTTGTAAGCTACAGGCAGCTGACCAGCCTGACCTGTCTGCATGGTTGTTACACCAGAGAGATACATGTCGAATGCGGTAGAACCCTGGAAGAGCATGCTCAAGTAGAATCCCTTATACTGGAAGTTCATATTGATACCATACTGTCCGCGTGGAGTGTGGTTCTTACCCAGACGGCGCTTATCACCATTGTCAATCATACCGTTACCATTGATGTCGGCATACTTCACGTCACCCGCTGTCAGATAACCTGAGTTCAGGGCGCTGTTTACACCAGGGCTGTTGAGCACGTCGTTTGCATCCACATAGTAGCCCAAGTTCTTCAGCATGGCATCGTAGTAACCCTTCTGCTGCTGGGTACGAGTATATGGGTTCATGTAAGAACTCTCAGACTCGTCTCTATTAAGTGCCCAGAGAGCATCAAAATAGGTGAGGTTAGCAGAAATATCATATTTCAACGCACCAATGTTGCTACGCCAACCCAACACAAACTCCCAACCTGCACGGCGGAACTCACTATCTGACTTGATTCGTGGCAAGCCGATACCGATAGCGGTATTGAGATAGCTTTCACCTGTTGGAGTAGTCAGATAACCCTTGGTAGAGTAGTAGAAGTAATCAAGCGAACCGTAGAGTCGGTTGTTCAGCGAAGCAAAGTCGAAACCGATATCTGTCTGACGTGTGGTGTACCATGTAAGGTCTGGAGAAGGAAGACTACCCTCTGAGAATCCTGGCACATACTTGTTATTGATTACGTAAGCCTGGTTGTTCAGGCTATATGATGTGAGGTAACCAAAGCGTCCGGCACTGCTGTCGAGACCAGTCTCACCATAAGAAGCACGGAGCTTTAAAGAGTTGATGATGTTCTTCTCTACGAGAGGCTGCATGAACTTCTCGCTTGAAACTACCCATCCTAAAGCACCACTGAAGAAGGCACCCCAACGATGACCTGGAGCAAAGCAGTCGGAACCGTCGTAACGGATGCTACCCTCTACATAATACTTGTTGTCGTAGTTATACTTAGCCTGTCCAATCCATGCAGCACGACCTAACTCAGCCTCGCTACCACCATTGGTCATATCATTGGCAGGACCTACGCCCATCTGGTCGATAGGGAAGTCATAGCTTACACGCTGAGCATTGTAAGACTCGCCTTTCTCGTAATACTGCTCGAAACCACCAAGAGCTGAAACGCTGTGCTTGCCAAACTGCTGTGCATATTCTACGAATGCCTGGTTGGTATAAGAATAACCTGTGCTGGAGTTGTGGTAGAGCTGTGGCTTGCCTGCGTACTGTGGAACATCAGAATCCCAGTCATACTGAGCGGCATCTTTTCTCCACTGCTTGGTAGAAGTGCCATAGTAGCGGTAGTTGCTAGCCAGACGAACTCTCAAGCCATCTACCCAGAGGCAGTTCCAGATCAACTCGCCCTTACCGTTGATTACGTTGGTAATACCGCGGTTGTAACCTGCATCACTGGCTGTTTCTGCTACAGGGTTATCGGTAACATTATATGGAAGACCATACTTGTTGACACCCGGATACAATGGAGACTTGTCCTTGATGTGTGAGAACACATTGTAATAGCTGCTAGATGTAGAAGTGTATGGATGTGTATCCTCCTGGCGATATCCGTCGAGGGCAACGTTTACCTGCAAGCCGATAGGCTTAATCTTGGTGTTCTCAGCGAGACGGAATGTGGTACGCTTCATCCAGTGATTATCGCTACGGTAAAGAGAGTTCTGGTCAATATGTCCCAAAGATACATAGAACTGGTTGGTCTCAGAACCGCCAGTCAAGCGTACGGTGTGCTTGGTCTGAGGAGCCCAATCTCTGAGTACGAGACTTCTCCAATCGGTATCACCAAAGTTCAATGGGTCTGAGCCATCACGCATCTTCTGGATAGCTTCAGCTGTGAATACATCGTTCTTTGCACCATTCAAAAGGTCGTTGTTCTTGGCAATGTTGGCCCACTCTGCACGCTCGTAAGAGTGCATCTGCTTTGGCCAGTTGCTTGGCTGAGAGAAAGACATATTGAAGTCGTAATCAATGCTGATTCTACCTGCCTTACCGCTCTTGGTAACAACCTGCACGATACCGTTAGATGCACGGGAACCGTAAACAGCTGTAGCAGAAGCATCCTTCAGGATAGACATAGATTCGATATCGTCTGGAGAAAGGTTACGGAAGTCAACCTCACCACGAACTACACCGTCGATGACGTACAGAGGAGTACCACCACCACGGATACTGATAGATGGAGTAGCGTTGACACCACCACCGTTTGCCTGTACGATCAAACCTGGAGAACGACCAGCCAAACCCTGTGCGATGTTGGTAACAGGGATGTTTGACATTTCTTCTGCCTTTACGGTTGATACGGAAGCAATCAGGTCGCGTTTCTTAGAGCTACCATAACCTACAACCACAACCTCGTCGAGACCCTGAGTATCCTCAGAAAGTATAACATCGAGGTCTTTGCCTGCCCATTTGATTTCACGAGTAATGTAACCAATATAGGTAATTTCAATAGTAGTACCCTTGTTTACACCAGAGAGGGTAAAATTGCCGTCCAAATCGGTAACAGCAGCATTCTTAGTACCTTTCACAGATACAGATGCACCAATAATAGGTTCACCGGCAGCATCCTTTACCACACCCTTACAAACAGCACCTTGCTGTGCAATCATAGTTACACCCAATGTGTTTGAGGTAGAAACAGTACTCGCATTGGCGCCACTTACTAAGATCGTAGATAGTAATAGGGTCATGCCAAACTGACTTTTTTTGCTCATAATTGTTT
>OOCE01000971.1_pt1 | contig 9973 bp, 9 predicted proteins | sample 1671421 | NCBI WGS metagenome assembly OOCE01 (sample SAMN06348155, study PRJEB24527) | human gut metagenome | biome: human gut; feature: ankylosing spondylitis patient; material: feces | host: Homo sapiens | place: China | collected 2015-10 | reverse complement strand
AGTAGCGGAGCCGCAAGACGATGATCCGCTCATTTGGGAAGCCGCCCATATTGTGGTGGAATCGCAGCTTGGCTCCACATCTGGCCTGCAACGTCGTCTGAAGGTTGGCTATGCGCGTGCCGGGCGTATTATGGACATGCTGGAAGAAAAGGGTGTCGTCGGCCCGCCCGACGGTTCCAAGCCGCGCGAGGTCCTGTTGGACGAGGAGGGGCTTGCCGCGCTGGAATCTGTCGACGCCGAGATGGCACGTGAAGATCGTGAGTTTGGAGGATTCTGATGGCTGCACGCTTTGGTGACATGCTGCTCGAGCAGCGTCGCCGAATGGGCCTTTCCATTCAGCAGGTCGCCAACACCATCAAAATCAGGCCGCAGATCATCGAGTTTTTCGAGACCGGTAACTTTGCTTCGATGCCGCCGCGCGGCTATGCGCAGGGCATGATTTCGAGCTATGCTCGCTTTTTGGGCCTCAATCCGCGCGAGGTCGTCAATGCCTACTTTGACGAGCTGATGGCATACGAGCGCGAGACGTCGCAGCAGGGCGGTCGTTTTCAGGAAGCCGCCGGCTATGTCAATTCACGTTCCTCGGTGGATAATGGGCGCTTCTTGATGGTTCAGGGTGGTCGCTCAACGCGTTATGGTCAGCGTCCGCAGCAGGCTGGCTATATTACCGAGACGGGTTCGGGCGAGGAGATTCGCTCACAGCGTGACCGGTTCCGCAGTACGCCGATGCCCGAGGACCGTGCACTTCCCGCTGCCCGCGGCGTGGCGCGTGACCCTCGTGCCGGCTACGGCGACGGCGGCTATTCCGATCGCGGTCACCGTGGTATCTCCACCGGACGTTCTCGCAGTGGCTATGCGGACGCCGATGCCACGCAGGTGACGCCGCGTCTTCGCTCTCAATCACAGCCGTATGGCCAGCGCTCTTCGGCTCCACGTGCGTGCCAGCGTGGCTATCAAGGCCGCGGTGAACTTGCGCCCCGCTCGGGTCAGCGCAGCCTTCAGGGCCAGGGTGGCTATCGCGGCCGTTCCGACAGCAATCGTGGTCGTATGCCTCAGGGAGGCGGCCGCAGCAGTTCCAGTCGTGGACGCGGCGGTTCCCGTACTCCTCAAAACAACGGTCTCGATCCGCGTATCGTCTACGCCGGCATCGGTGCCGTGGCGTTGCTGCTGATCGTGCTCATCGTGGTACTTCTGCGCGGCTGCGCATCTTCGACGCCCGAGACCACGCCCGAGACGCCCACTGCTACCAAGACGACGCCCAAGAAGTCCTCTAAGAAGACCGAAACGGTCGACGAGGATGAGGACACCGATGAGGCGACGGATGAGTCGACCGATTCGGACGCCACCAAGACGACGGCTAAAAAGGAAGAAAACGAGGTAACGAAGGTCAAGGTCTCCGTTGCCAAGGGAAAGACCGCCTGGATTGAGGTCAAGGTCGATGGCAAGTCGGTCTATGGCGCCCAGGCGACTGGCCCCTTTGAGCAGGAGTACACGCCTGAGTCCTCGATCGAGATCACCACGTCCAAGCCTTCCGATGTCACCGTTACCAAGAACGGCGAAAAGGTCCGTTACGATACCAAGACCTCGGGCGTGGCGCGTGTGACGATCACCGTTCCCAAGAAGGAGACGACTGGTTCCGAGAATGGTGAAAGTTCTGATGGTACCGACACCACCGATGGTGCCGACACCACCGACGGCACCGATGCCCAATCCACGGATGGCGCCGATACCGCAACTGACGGCCAGACGCCCACCGATTCTACCGACTATTCGTACGATAGCTACTAAGCCGCTCGTACGCGAAAGGAAACATCATGGCTAAAGATTCCAGCTTCGACGTCGTGTCCGAGGTCAACATGCAAGAGGTCGACAACGCCTTCCAGCAAACCACGCGTGAGATTTCCCAGCGCTATGACCTGAAGGATTCCGGCGCCACGATCGAGCTTTCGAAGGGCGACAAGCTCTTTACGATCAACGCCCCGGCCGACTTTGTCTCCAAGCAGATTATCGACGTGCTGAGCTCCAAGCTCATCAAGCGCGGCATCGACCTCAAGGCTGTCTCGTGGGATGCTCCGCAGGCGGCATCGGGCGGCACCGTGCGCGTGCTCGGCCATATCGTCGAGGGTATCGACCAGACGACCGCCAAGAAGATCAACAAGGACATCAAGGACCAAAAGCTCAAGGTCAAGGTGACTATCGAGGCCGACAAGCTGCGTGTTTCCTCTGCTTCGAAGGACGCGTTGCAGACCGTGATCCAGTTCCTGCGCGACCAGGACTACGGCCAGCCGCTGCAGTTCACCAACTACCGCTAATATCATTCGAAAGGACTGCTCTCCAACATGGATACACCGTTGGGCTCCGTGCTCTACATCACCCTCGGGTGCGCTAAGAACGAGGTTGACACCGACCGCATGCGTTCTCTTTTGACCGCCGCGGGCTACGAGGAGGCATTCGACCCACAGGATGCCGATATCGCCATCGTCAATACATGCTCGTTCCTCGCCTCCGCAACGTCCGAGAGCATCGAGACCACGCTCGAGCTCGCCAACGAGGTTCAGGACGGCGTTCGTTCTTGTCCCATCGTCATGTGCGGCTGTGTGCCGTCGCGCTATGGCGACGACCTGCCTGACGAGCTGCCCGAGGTCGCTGCCTTTGTGAAGGCCGACGAGGAGGATGGCATTGTGACGGTCATCGATGGCGTGCTGGGTGTCGAGCGTGAGATTGCCGCCTATATTCCGCAGGTCAAGCGCACCGTCGAGGGCGCTGTCGCCTACGTCAAGATCTCCGATGGCTGCAACCGCTTCTGTAGCTTCTGCATGATCCCGTATATCCGCGGTCGTTATCACTCGCGCAATGCCGAGAGCATTATTTCCGAGGTGCGCGACTTGGTTGCCGGTGGCGTGCGAGAGATCGTGCTGATCGGCCAGGACACGGGTATTTGGGGCACCGACTTTGCCGACGAAGACGTCACCGATGGCTCGCCGCGCAATCTGGCGCAGCTGCTGCATGCCGTCGCCGAGGCCGTGCGCCCGCACAACGTCTGGGTCCGCGTGCTCTACCTGCAGCCCGAGGGCATGACCGACGAGCTTATCGATACGATTCGCGATACGCCCGAGGTACTGCCTTATATCGATATCCCCGTGCAGCACTGCGACGCGCGCATCCTCAAGGCTATGCGCCGTTCTGGTTCGCGCCAGGAGCTCGAGGACCTGTTCCGTGATCTGCGTGAGCGTATCCCCGGCATTGTGATCCGTTCCACGGCCATGGTCGGCTTCCCGACCGAGACCGACGATGAGTTCCGCGACCTTATCGACTTTATGGACACCGTCGGCTTTGACTACACGAGCGTCTTTGCCTACTCGCAGGAGGAGGGCAGCCTGGCCGCTAAGATGGAGGGTCAGGTCGATGAGGAGGTCAAGCTCGAGCGCGCCCAGGAGGCCATGGACCTGGCCGAGTCGCTCGGTTTTGCCGCCACCGCCGCACATGTGGGCGAGCGCGCCCAGGTGATTGTCGACGGCATCGAGGAGACCGAGGACGGCGCCGAGCTGATCGGCCACGCTTGGTTCCAGGCGCCCGATTCCGATGGCGCGGTGCACTTGGACGCCAGCGAGGCGTCCGTGGGCGATATTCTGACGGTCGAGTTTACCGATAGCTTCTGCTATGAGCTTATCGGCCATGTTGTGGAGTAGGAGAGCATCGTGGCAAACGAGAGCAATAAGGAACTGACGAGTGTTTGGACGCCCGCCAACATCGTGACGTGCGTTCGCATCGTCTTTATCCCGGTGTTCATGATCGTGTCGGCGCTTTCTCACACGAGTGTTGCCGGTACAGATTGGAGCACCTTCGACGGCCCGCTCGCCGCCGCTGCCTTCATTCTGTATGTGATCCTGTCGTGCACCGATAAAGTTGACGGCTATCTGGCGCGTTCGCGCAATGAGATTACCGATTTCGGTAAGTTCTTGGACCCCATCGCCGATAAGCTGCTGGTGTTCTCGGCTCTGCTGCTGTTCTTGGATTTTGGCGCTGTGACCGTGTGGTCCGTGTTCATTATCCTGTTCCGTGAGCTTCTGGTGAGCGCCCTTCGCATGGTCGCGAGTGCCGCCGGCGTGGTCGTTGCCGCCGATAAGCTTGGCAAGTACAAGACGGCGACCACGATGGTCTCCATCTGCGGTTACCTGTGCGTCTTTGCGATGGCCGGCTTGCACCTTGGCCCGCTGGCGCTGACGCTCGGCATCTACTCGGTGTCGCGCTTCCTGTACGCCGTTGCCGTTGTCCTGACCGTTATCTCGGGCGCCCAGTACTTCTGGAACTGCCGCAAGATCGTCTTTTCGGTCTAGGTCCTGGTGGGTATGACGGACTCTTTTGAGCAGATTTCCGCACATAACGAGGAGCTGGCGCGTCATATTGTCGAGCGCGCGAGCGCTCGGGGCGTGACGGTTTCGACGGCTGAGTCGCTGACAGCAGGTATGATTGCCTCGACGATTGCCGATATCCCGGGCGCCTCGGCGGTGCTGCGTGGCGGTGCGGTGACCTACTGCGATGAGATCAAGCATCGCGTTTTGGGCGTTGATCAGGAGACGCTCGACCGCTATACCGCGGTGTCGCATCAGACCGCGCGCGAGATGGCGGCGGGTTCGCTGGAGCTGTACCAGAGCGATATTGCAGTGAGCGCAACGGGTTATGCCGGCCCCGGCGGCGGCACTGAGGACGATCCGGCTGGCACTTTCTATATTGGCTGGGCGTATCGCGCGGCTGATGGGGAAGTGCCGGTCGTGGACTCTGTGCGCTGCCACTATGAGGGCGACCGTTCGTGTGTTCGTGCCCATGCGGTCGCGGAGGCATTGGGACGCATTGCCCTTTTGCTCAACTCTATGGAATAGACGTGTTTTAAGGGGCCTTAGGGCCCCTTAATTGTGGAGATAGGGACCTCTGACAAATTCAGCGTTTTTGCTGGTCATAGGTTTATTTTCGCCTTCCTTGCTTATATTTGGCCCTATGTGGTCAAGCATTTGGTCAGTATTTGGTCGGCGTTTGGTTGGGTTTTGGAAAGACTGCCTGCATATGATTTATCTGAACGGTTGACCACGAACAGCCGTTCGTTTATTATCGATGCAGGTTGTTAAGAGGAGGGCTTTTCATGGCCAAGAATTCAGGTCCCGTACGTACCGTTCATGCTCGCACGACGGGTAAAGAGCGCGATGAGATGATCGCCACCACCAAGGCCGAGATCGAGAAGAAATTCGGCCAGGGTTCCATCATGAGGTATGGTGACGGCGGCCCCGAGCTTGAGGTTGAGGCCATCCCCACGGGCGCTCTGGCACTCGATGCCGCTCTGGGTATCGGCGGTGTGCCGCGCGGCCGTATCGTCGAGATTTACGGTCCTGAGTCCTCCGGTAAGACGACGCTTTCGCTCGAGATCCTGGCCGAGGCCCAGGCAATGGGTGGCGTGGTGGCATTTATCGATGCCGAGCACGCGCTCGATCCCACGTATGCCGCGCGCATTGGCGTGGATATCGACGAGGTACTGATTTCCCAGCCCGATACGGGTGAGCAGGCGCTCGAGATTGTTGACATGCTCGTGCGTTCCGGCGCCATCGATGCCATCGTCGTCGACTCCGTCGCCGCGCTGACCCCGCGTGCCGAGATCGAGGGAGAGATCGGCGATACCACGGTCGGCTTGCAAGCTCGCCTGATGAGCCAGGCGCTCCGCAAGCTTGCCGGCTCGCTGTCCAAGTCCAACACGACATGCATCTTCATTAACCAGCTGCGAGAGAAGATCGGCGTCATGTTCGGCAACCCCGAGACCACGACGGGCGGCCGCGCCCTTAAGTTTTTCTCTTCGGTGCGTATCGACATTCGCCGCATCGACAGCATTAAGCTTAAGGATGAGGTTATCGGTAACCGCGTGCGCGCCAAGGTCGTTAAGAACAAGGTGGCAGCTCCGTTCCGTTCTGCTGAGTTTGACATCATGTACGGTACGGGCATCTCTAAGGAGGGCTCGATTCTGGACATGGCTGTCGAGTGCGGCATCTGCAAGAAGATGGGCTCCTGGTTTGCCTATGGCGAGGACAAGCTCGGCAACGGTCGCGAGGCCGCCAAGGCGTTCCTGCGCGAACACCCCGATTGCGCCGACGAGATTGAGCATAAGGTCCGCCTTGCCTGCGGGCTTGAGTTTGACGACGATGCTCCATCCGAGGTCGAGCTGACCGATCAGCCTGCGCCTGAGGAGTTTGACGAGCTTTACGCCATCGATGGTTCCGCCATGCTCGATGATGACGACGAGTAGCGGTTACGCTCATGTCGTATACGGTGACCGAGGCCACGGTCGTCTTTCCCGATAAGAAGGCGGCCTCCTCGTTCTCGAGCGGGTATGCGTCCAAAAAGCCTTGCGCACATATCGATTGTGAGCTTGAGGGCGGTTTTGAGCGGTCCATTTGGATTCCCGCGCGGGTCGCGCGCCTGTATGTCAAAAACCGCCCCGATCTTCCCTGTGATTGGGACAACTTTCGTGAGGCGGTGCAGCTCGTCGAGCGTAAATGTGCACTTACCATGGTGACCGAGATGCTATCGCGACGCGACCATGCGACGGGCGAGGTCCGTGACAAGCTGGCTCGCTACGGCTTTCACCAGACCGCGATCGATTTCGCCGTCGAGCGCGCCACCGAGTATCGCTTTTTAGACGAGAACCGCTTTTGCTCGTACTTTATCGAGGAACGCAAGCGGCGCGGTTGGGGACAGCGTAAAATCGAGACCGAGCTCAAGCGCCGTCATGTCGTGCTCGATGACATTCCCGGTTATCCCGAGGACTATTTTGCCGTCGAAGACGATTTGGCGCGTGCGTCAGCCCTGCTAGCCAAGCGGCGTGTTCCAGAGACGCGCGGATTCGAAAAACTGGTTCGGTTTTTGATGGGCAAGGGCTTCTCGTATCACATCGCCGCCGATGCCGTTAAGGCACGTCTCGATGCCGAACGTGAGGAATGTGCGGTTTAGGCGTATGCGTTTTGTGGCCCTGCCGTTCACCGCGTTTTAGCCGCCGTGCTGGGGCCATTTATTTGACAGTTGTTGTGGTTCAACGTACGATAAACACTGTCATTTGCTTTGTGATATGTGCTCATCTGTGATGAGTTTGTTTATATGTTTATCTGTATCCGACCCGCATAAGCTGCGCCCATATTACTCAAATGTCGCGAGCCGTTCGTAAGGACGGTTCGCTTTGTTGTGTAACGAATCCATAAAAAGGAGTGAGCATGCCTATCATCGCAGCGCTCGTTGGCATCGTTTTGGGTGCCATCGCCGCCATTGCCTACATGCGCACCGCCAAGCAGGGTAGTCTTCACGAGGCCGACGAAAAAATCCAGTCGGCACACGCACAGGCTGAGTCCCTGATCGGTGATGCCAAGCGTCAGGCCGAGACCCTCAAAAAAGAGGCTCTGCTCGAGGCTAAAGAGGAGATCATCAAGAACAAGCAGGCCGCCGAGGCCGAGGACAAGCAGCGTAAGAACGAGATTCGTACGCTCGAGAACCGCGTGATGCAGCGCGAGGAATCCCTTGATCGCCGCAACGACGCTCTCGACAAGCGCGAGCATCAGCTGTCCAGCCAGGCCGGTCAGGTCGAGAAGCGCTCCCGTGAGCTCGAGGAGCTCTGCGCAAAGCAGACCTCCGAGCTCGAGCGTATCGCCGACCTTACCCGCGAGGACGCCCACAAGGAGCTCCTCGATAAGGTTCGCGGCGAGGTCACCCACGAGGCCGCCACGATCATTCGCGAGTCCGAGCAGCAGGTTCGCGCCGAGTGCCACAAGACCGCCCAGGAGATTCTGTCTCTGGCGATTCAGCGCTGCGCTGCCGACCACACTGCCGAGGTCACCGTTACCTCCGTGCACATTCCCTCTGATGACCTCAAGGGCCGTATCATCGGTCGCGAGGGTCGCAACATCCGGACCTTCGAGCAGGTTTCCGGCGTCAACCTCGTGATCGACGACACGCCCGAGACCGTCGTTCTTTCGAGCTTCGACCCGGTCCGTCGTGAGACCGCCCGTGTCGCCCTCGAGAACCTCATCGCCGACGGCCGCATTCACCCTGCCCGTATCGAGGAGATGTATCACAAGGCCGCCGACCTGGTTCAGCAGCGCGTGCGCGAGGCTGGCGAGCAGGCTGCCTTCGATGCCGGCATCCACGACCTGCACCCCGAGATCGTCAAGACCCTTGGTGCCCTGCGCTACCGTACCTCGTTTGGTCAGAACGTGCTTCAGCATTCCCTCGAGGTCTCTGATCTGTGCGGCGTGATGGCTTCCGAGCTTGGCCTGGACGTTGTGACCGCCAAGCGCGCCGGCCTGCTTCATGACCTGGGCAAGGCAATCGACCACGACGTCGAGGGCCCGCATGCCGTCATCGGCGCCGAGCTTGCCCGCCGTTATGGCGAGAAGCCCGTTATCGTCCACGCTATTGAGGCTCACCATGACGATGTCGACCCCAACACGGTGCTCGATGTCCTGGTGCAGGCCGCCGATGCTGTCTCTGCCTCTCGCCCCGGTGCCCGTCGCGAGTCTGCCGAGAACTACATCAAGCGTCTTGAGAAGCTCGAGGAGATCGCCAACTCTCATGACGGCGTCGAACGTACCTATGCCATGCAGGCCGGTCGCGAGGTCCACGTCATGGTCCAGCCAGACAAGATTTCCGATGCCCAGTCCACGGTTCTGGCTCACGATATCGCCCATCAGATCGAGGAAGAGATGGAGTATCCCGGTCAGGTGCGCGTCGTCGTGATTCGCGAGAGCCGCGCTGTCGATATCGCTAAATAACATGAGCGACGCGAACGAGCTCATCTCATTTATCGCGTCGATGTCGGGGGAGGGCAACCTTCGCGTCGAGGAGAACCTTGGCGAGGGGTATGTCCGCCTCCGCGTTTCGGAGGCCGAGCGGCGCCAGGCTAAGCACGACATTCAGCATGTCGAGGACATCGTCATCGAAATGCTCCGTAATGCTCGCGATGCCGGCGCCGACAAGGTCTATCTCGCCACGACCAAGGAAGATGGCGTCCGCACGCTTGTCTTTCTGGATAACGGTTCTGGCGTTCCGCAGGATATGCAAGAGCGAATCTTTGATGCCCGCGTTACCTCCAAGCTCGAGAGCATGAAGATGGACCGTTGGGGCGTTCACGGTCGTGGCATGGCATTGTTTTCGATCAAGCAGAACACCGACGAGGCCCGTGTGGTCACGTCCGGTGTCGATCTTGGTTCAGCCTTCAAGGTGAGCGTTGCGGCTAACCGCCTCAGTGAGCGTGCCGATCAGTCCAGCTGGCCCCAGGCCGTCAAGGATGAGGACGGACGTTATGTCTGTGCTCGCGGTCCGCATAATATTATTCGCGCTGCTTGTGAGTTTGCGCTCGAAGAGTTGCGTGGTTGCGATGTCTATCTTGGTTCTCCGTCTGAGATTGCCGCGACCCTTTATGCTCAGGCGTCAAGCCGGCTCGATACGTCTCGTCTCCTGTTCATTGATGACGAGAGCGAGCTTCCGGTTGTCGATCGTTTAGGCCTTGCTTCTGATGCCGAGGACTTTATCCGTATCTGTTCGGGTTTGGGTCTTGAGATGTCCGAGCGCACGGCCCATCGCATTTTGGTAGGGCAGATTAAGCCCGTTCGCGGTGTGACCGCGCGTCTGCTGCGCGAGCGTGATTCGTCCTCGCGTGCGCCGGCTCCTGTCGATCTCGCGAAGGATCGTCGCGGGCTACGTATTGCCAAGGATGACATTGCACAGTTTTCGCGTGCTGTGGAGCGCGACTTTAATGACCTTGCTGCCCGGTACTATCTCAACCTTTGCGGCGACCCAAAGATTCGTGTTTCGCGTGATCGAATCACCGTGACCTTTGATCTTGCCAAAGAGGAATAGTGCCTTTACCGAGTCCACTCGGTACGATACAGTTATTGCAGTTAAAACGTACTTTTAAATGCAGGAGTTTCTTCATGGATTGCCTGAA
>OOCE01000969.1_pt1 | contig 9983 bp, 8 predicted proteins | sample 1671421 | NCBI WGS metagenome assembly OOCE01 (sample SAMN06348155, study PRJEB24527) | human gut metagenome | biome: human gut; feature: ankylosing spondylitis patient; material: feces | host: Homo sapiens | place: China | collected 2015-10 | reverse complement strand
CGACGAAAAAAGAAAGTGGGAACCGCCGTCTTTTCACGCAGTTCCCACTTTTTTTCACGTTCTCAGGGGGTCACGGGCGGTTTCCAGCGGGGCTTTGCGGCCCGCTGCTCCCGCAGCCGGAGGAAAAACGCCTGCAGCAGCGCCTGCGCCTCCTCCGCCCGCAGGCCGTGTTCCACCACCGGATGGTGGTTGAAGGGCAGGGCGAACAGGTCGGTCACGCTGCCGCAGCACCCGGCCTTGGTATCCGCCGCGCCGTACACCACCCGCCTGATCCGGCTGTTGATGATGCCGCCGCTGCACATGGGGCAGGGCTCCAGCGTAACGAACAGCTCACACTGCCACAGCCGCCAGCCGCCCAGCTTTTTGCAGGCCGCGTCAATGGCCAGCAGCTCGGCGTGGTGGAGGGCGTTTTTCTCGGTCTCGCGGGTGTTGTGGGCGGCGGCGATGATCTCGCCGTTCCGGGCCACCACCGCGCCCACGGGCACCTCGCCCAGCGCGGCGGCCCGTGCGGCCTCCTCCAGCGCCGCGCCCATCAGCTCATAGTCGGTCATCCCATTCCCCTTTCTGCCAGCGCCCGGGCCAGCACCAGCCCATTGTTCAGGATATGCAGCACCACCCCGGGTGCAGGACTGTCGGTCTGCTCTGCGGCCCACCCGAAAATGAGCCCCATGCCCAGCGCGTAGCACTTTTCGGTCAGCGTTCCGTGCAGGGCCGCAAAGAGCACAGCCTGGCAGAGGTTTGCCGGGTGCTCCCCCAGCGGCCGCAGCAGGCGCAGCAGCGCCCCCCGGAACACCAGCTCCTCGGCCAGCGGCAGCACCAGCAGGCTGCGCAGCGTACCGGGCACGCCCTGCGGCAGCTCTGCCGCCCCGCCGGGAACCAGCACACACCAGACCGCCGCCAGCCCGGCCCAGGCCAGTGCCGCGATGCCTGCCGCCCGCAGGCGGCGGTTCTGTTCTGACATCTTCTCCGTCCCCTCTCCGTTTGGGGCCGCGCTGTCCCGCTGCTTCGGGCGCACAGCGCACCGCCCCGCAATGCCTGATGCCCATTGTATCATGTTTCGGCCCGTTTGTGCAAGAAAACGGAGCGGAACTGCGAAAATACGAAGAAATATTGATTCAAACAATTGACATTTCCCGTCGTCTCTGGTATATTCCTATACGACTTTTTGATTGATTTGGTCGGGTTATCCGTTCTTGGCCCCGTTGGAGGTATTACTATGATCCGCATTCTTACCGATTCCGCATCCGACATCCTGCCCGCTGAAGCCGAGCAGCTGGGCGTGACCGTCATCCCCCTGAACGTCACCCTGGAGGACGGCACCGTGCTCCGGGACGGCGTGGACATGACCCCCACCGTGTATTACGGCGTGATGGCCCGCTGCCACAAGCTGCCCACCACCAGCCAGCCCAGCCCCGAGCTGTTCCAGCGCTTCTTCCTTGAGGCGGCTGCCGCCGGGGACGAAGTGGTGGGCATCTTCCTCTCCCATGAGCTGTCCGGCACCTGCCAGTGCGCCCGGCTGGCCGCAGACATGGCCAATGTGGACAATGTCCTCTTTGTGGATTCCGAGAACGTCTGCCTGGGCGAGAGCCTGCTGGTGCGGCTGGCTGTTCAGCTGCGGGATGCCGGAAAGACTGCCGGGCAGATCGCCGCCACCCTTGAGCACGCCAAGGAGCATCTGCATCTGGTGGCTGTCATCGACGACCTGAAGTATCTGCGCAAGGGCGGCCGCCTGCCCGCCGCCGTGGCCGTGGCCGGTGGGATGCTGGGCATCAAACCCCTCATCACCATCAAGGAGGGCAAGGTCGTTATGGCGGGCAAGGCCCGGGGCCTGCCCGGCGCTTACGTTGCCCTGTTCAAGAAGATCGAGGAGCTGGGCGGCATCAGTACCTGCGCCGATGCGCTGGCCGGTTACACCCTCGCCCCCCGCGAGGTGCAGCCCATCCAGACCTACCTGCAGGAGAATCTGGGCCGGAACGAGGCCCTTGTGCGCCAGATCGGCTGCGTCATCGGCACCCACGCCGGCCCCGGCGCGTTCGGCCTGGCCTTCCTCGATGAGGGCTTCACCTTCTGATCTTACCCAATCAAAAAGAGGAACTGCTTTCCCGGCAGTTCCTCTTTTTTGTTGGTTCACAGCACCGCGTCCGAGACGATCTTGCCCAGCAGGAGCACCAGAACCACAAGCATCATGGGGCGGATGAACTTTGCGCCGTTCTTGAGGGCGAAGTGGGAGCCCAGCAGGTTGCCCACAATGCCGCTGATGGCACAGGGGATGCCGATGGAAAACACCACCAGCCCGCTGGAAAGATACGTTACAAGGCTGGCGTAGTTGCTGGCAAGGTTGAGCACCTTGGCGTTGCCGCCCGCCGTACGCAGGTCAAAACCCATCAGGGTGGTAAAGGCAATGATGGCAAAGGTGCCGGTGCCCGGGCCAAAGATACCGTCGTACAGGCCGATGCCCAGCCCGATGGCAAGGGCCAGCACCGCCTTTTTGGCGTTCAGGGTGCCGTCGTCCCGGTTCTCGTCGGGCAGGTCCCGCCGCCAGAGGATGAGCACCGCCGCCACCGGCAGGATGATGAGCATCATGGTGCGCAGCACCTGATCGCTGAGCAGGAGCACGATGTGGGAGCCCAGCGCGCTGCCTGCAAAGCTGCCCACAGCCGCCAGCAGGCCGACCCGGATGTTCATGGCTCCCTTCTGGAAGAACTGCGCCGTGGCAAAGGTGGTGCCGCAGGCCGCGCTGAATTTATTGGTGCCGTAGGTGTAATGCACCGGCAGGCCCGCAAACAGGTAGGCGGGCAGGCTGATCAGGCCGCCGCCGCCCGCCGCCGAGTCCACAAAGCCCGCAAACCCGGTCATCAGCATCAGAAACAGCAGCATTGGCAATGATAATGTAATTTCCATTCGTTCTACTTTCCCACTCTTTCGTTTACTTCAGATACAGCTTTCCCTCGCAGGCCAGGATCTGATCCAGGATCATCCGGGACACCCGGGCACCATAGACCATGGCGGGGTGGTCGTTGTACTCGATGATGTCATGGAACTCCTTGTTCATCAGAACGATCACATACTCGCCGTAGGGGGTGTGGATGATGCCGCCGTCGTTGCGGCAGGCGTTCATGCTGCCGCTCTTGCTGGCCACCCAGATAAGCTCCGGCTCGCCGGTCTCCTCGCAGTCCAGATAGAACTGGGGGAAATCGTGGGTCAGCATGGTGTTGTAGTGCTGCTGGCGGAAGATGCCCAGCATGGCGGCGCTGGCTTCTTTGCTGACCAGCGTGCCCTTTGCCACCTGCGCAAACAGGGCGGCGTAGTCCCGGGGCGTGGTGGTGCCCAGCTTGTCATAGCGGTCAAAGTGGAGGGGATTGTGCAGGACGGTGTGCCCAAAGCCCAATTCCCGGATGCAGGCATTGATAGTGTCCAGCCCCAGGTAATCGATGATCATATTGGTGGCGATGTTGTCCGAGCAGATGATCATCATGGTGGCGGTGTCCTTCACCTTGAGCCTTGCCCCCACGCCCAGGGCCCGGAGCATCCCGGAGCCGTCCACGAACTGACTGGCCTCGTAGGTGATCTCCTCTTCCAGGTCAGCCCTGCCCCGGCTGGCCTGCAGATACAGCACCGCCAGAATGAACGCCTTGATGGTGGAGGCCGTCTCAAATTCCTCGTCGGCACCGATCTCCACCGTGCTGCCGCGCAGGTCGTCCACAAAAACGCTCATCCTGCCCTGATAGGAATAGAGCTCTGCGGCAATGCGCTTTTCCAATGTCATATTCTGATCCATCTGGAATCCCTCAACTTTTCTATACTTTCCGTTATACTTTATCCTTACCGTTAAGACATTATTTTTGTTGATTCTGTTGTTTTTGTTGCATGTGTTCTCTCAACTACAACAAAATCAACAAATTCAACAAATTCTGAGATACCAACGGTGATTACAGGTTGTTTTCAAAGAAACGCTGTGCGTTGCGGAAGAAGATGGCTTCCACCTCATCCTCGGTGAAGCCCTCTTTCCGCAGGGCATCGGCCAGCAGGGGTATTTTGGAGCAGTCGCTCAGTTCCAGCTTGCCGCCGATGCCGTCAAAGTCACTGCCCAGACCGATGATCTCAATGCCGCCCACCTGCTTGAAATGAGCGGCGTGTTTGGCCATCAGGGCCGTGGTGCTGCGGCACAGGTCGGGGCTGGGCTGGTCATCCAGAAAGCCTGCGCAGTAGTTCAGGCCCACCAGGCCGCCTTTTTCCGCCATGACCCGGATCATCTCATCGGTCAGGTTGCGGCAGTGGGGGGCCAGGGCGCGGCAGTTGGAGTGGCTGGCCGCAAAGGGGCGGGTGCTGTGCTCCGCAATGTCCCAGAAGCCTTTATCGGACAGGTGGCTCACATCGGCAATGATGTGCAGGCGCTCCATCTCGGCCAGGAACTCAAAGCCCTTCTCCTTCAGGCCGGTCTCGGTGTTGGGCATACAGGGCCAGATGGGGCCGTTGCCGGGCACCACGTTGGGGCTGGCCAGCTCGTTTTCGTGGTTCCAGGTCAGGGTCATCATCCGCACGCCCAGCTCGTACATCCGGCGCAGCACGCCCAGGCTGCCCTTGCAGCAGCCTGCTTCCTCAATGGTCAGCATTCCGCTGATCTTGCCCGCCTCGGCGTTTTTGCGGATATCCTCGGGGCGGTAAACAGGGGCGATCCTGTCGGAATACCGCTCCATCATCCGCTTGAACACGTCGATCTCTTCCAGCGCCGTCACCAGCGGGTCCGCGCCCGGGGTGGGGTCGGCCAGATTCACAAAGGCGGCAAAGCACTGGAGCATGTAGTCGCCCTTCTCCAGCTTTTCCAGATCGATGTGGCCGTTGTTGCGGGCAAAGGTCTGCCCGTCGCCCCGCATCTCCGCGCGCCGCAGCTCACTCAGGGTGTCACAATGTAGATCAAAGACTTTCATCGTTCATGTCCTTTCTTGACAGTTTCTCTGTTAAACCTCTCCGGGATGCCGCCCCTTCGCAGCAGCTGGCGGGGTTAACCCCTCAGTCACGCTTCGCGTGCCAGCCCCCCTAATAGTGGGGCCCTTGGCATGGCGGAAAGCCTTTCCTTTTTGCCAAGGCCGCCCCTACTAGGGGCGGTGGCATTGCGAAGCAATGACGGTGGGGTTTCACCTTCAGAACACACTCCCCACCGCATACAGACTCTTGACCAGATCTTCCCGGTACAGCGGGTCGGCGGGGTCAAGGCTGTTGATGACCACGCCGCCGCTGGCGGACGCGCCGGTGGAGTGGATGTAGCGGCCCTCGCCAAGGTAAAGGGCGATATGGCCGGGGAAATAGAGGGCATCGCCCCGCTTTTTGTCCGCAAAGGGGATCTGGTGCATGGGCCAGCCCTCCACGATCCTGGCATCCCGGTAGATGAGCACGCCGCACTGCATATAGGCGCTGCTGACAAGGCCGGAACAATCAATGCCCCGGCCCGACTTGCCGCCCCAGCGGTACTCGGTGCCCAGATATTTTTTCGCCTGCGCGCAGACGGCATCCCGGAACGCTTCCTCGCTGCCGTCGTACCACGCCTGCAGTGCCTGCGGCACCAGCTCCCCGGCGGTGACATTCCGGGCCTCGGCCAGTGCGTCATCAAAGGCCAGCCCCTCCCGCTGGGAGAACACGGCGGTCATCTCAAACCGTACCGGCTCCAGCGCCACGTCCCGGACATAACCGGTGCGGCCATCCAGCAGGGCCACCCTGGCCCAGCCTGTGTGGGCCTCGGCTTCCTCGGGCGGTTCGGGCAGGCGGCAGAGCAGGCAGCCCCGCTCCAGCTCCAGCATCCGCACCCCCTGCACCTTGGGCAGGCTGAGCACATCGGTGGCACGGCCCACCAGCACCAGCGGCTGGGGCAGGTAGTCCCGCAGTGTATCCTCATGGACAAATTTCAGCGCATCCCGCCGGACAAAGCCGTGGTAGCCGTAAAAGGTGACCACCTCGGCCACCTCCGGGGAGAGCGGCACCCCCTCGGAGGTCACGCCGCCGGGGGCGGTGCGCACCTGACAGGCCTGACCGTACAGTCCCTCGTCCCCGATGGTGGAAACAAGGCCCGCCTCACTCTGTTTCGTGGTCTGGGGCAGGTCGTAAATGGTCACGACCGACCGGGCAAAGATGGCGTATTGCATCATTCGGTTCCCTCCAACAAATTCAGCAGCTCCTCCGGCTTCATGCGCAGGATGGCACCATCCGCGCTGCCGGTGACGGTCTCGGCCAGATCCTGCTTGGCCTGCTGCAGCTCCACGATCTTTTCCTCAATGGTGTCCTGGGCGATGAGCTTGTACACCTGCACCGGGTTCTGCTGGCCGATGCGGTAGGCACGGTCGGTGGCCTGATTCTGGGCCGCCACGTTCCACCACGGGTCGTAGTGGATGACGATATCGGCGGCGGTCAGGTTCAGGCCGGTGCCGCCCGCCCGCAGGGAGATCAGGAACACGCTGGCCTCGCCGCCGTTGAAGCGGCGCACCAGCTCGGCACGCACCGGTTTGGGGGTGGAGCCCTGCAGGGTGAAGTGGCTCACGCCCTCCGCGTCCAGCCGCTTGGCCAGCAGCTCCAGCATGGAGGTGAACTGGCTGAACAGCAGGATGCGGTGCCCGCCCTCCACGGCACTGGTGACCAGCTCGATGCAGGCATCCAGCTTGGCGCTGCCGCCTGTCCAGTTGTCGGCAATGAGCCGGGGGTCGCAGCAGATCTCCCGCAGCCGCATGAGGACGGCGAACACCGCCATCTTGTCCTCGGGCTTGGCAGCCCGCAGCTTCTCCCGGGCATCCACCACGGCGGCAAGGTAGAGCTTGCGCTGTTCTTCTTCCAGCTCGATGCGGTAGACATTCTCTGTCTTGGGGGGCAGCTCCTTCAGCACCTCGGACTTCATCCGGCGCAGGATGAACGGCCCGGTGAGCTGGTTCAGCCGCCGCACCGCCGCCGGGTCGTTTTCCTGCGTGATGGGCTTTTCAAACCGGCTGCAGAAGCTCTTGTAGGGCGGCAGGTAGCCCGGCATCAGGAAGGAGAAGATGCTCCACAGCTCGCCCAGGCGGTTCTCCACGGGGGTGCCGGTCAGCGCAAAGCGGACACGGCTGTTCACCCCGCACACTGCCTTGTATTTCTGGGTGGTGTGGTTCTTGATGGCCTGGGCCTCGTCCAGGATACAGGCGTAGAATTTCTGGCTCTCGTAGAGAGTCTCGTCGCGGCGGAGCAGGTCGTAGCTGGTCACCACCACATCGGCCCCGTCCCACTGCTCGGCCAGCTGGGCCCGGTGGGCGGCATCCCCGTCCACCACAACACAGTTCAGCTCCGGCGTAAACTTCCGGCATTCCTCGGCCCAGTTCAGCACCAGCGAGGCCGGGCAGACGATGAGGCTGGGCAGGGGGTTCCCGCCCTGCTCCCGGAGTGCCAGCAGATAGCTGAGCACCTGCACCGTCTTGCCCAGACCCATATCATCGGCAAGGATGCCGCCCATGCCGTAGCCATCCAGCGTGCGGAGCCAGCGGTAGCCGTCCCGCTGGTATTTTCGCAAAACTTTTTGTAGAGATACAGGCGGTGTATACTCGCTGTCCTTCACCGCGTGGAAGCTCCGGCTGAGCTGACGGAAGGCATCGTCCCGGTTGAAGCGGATGCCGTTCTGCCCCGAGAGCGCCCAGTCCAGACTAGGGGCCCGGTACAGGGGCAGCCGGGCGTGGGTCTGGCCCAGTTTGGCCCCGGAAAGCTCCAATGTCTCGTTCAGCTCGTCCAGCACCTCCATGGAATCGTCCAGCCGGAGCAGACGGCCATCGCGCAGGCGGTGGTAGCGCTTTTTCTGGTGGAGCGATCTCAGCAGGGCTTTCAGCTCTCCCACCGGGAACTCCCCCGTGTCCACCTCAAGGTCGAGCACGCTGCCGTGCACCGACACCCCCACCGAGATCTTCGGCGGTGCGGCCTGCATACTGCGGAAGGCATCGGTCAGGTAGACCTCGCCCTCGGCCAGCAGGGCCGGGATCCCCTCATCGAGGAAGCGGTAGACCGCATCCTCCTCATAGGCATCGTAGTGGGCGGCAAGGCCGTTGCCCATGGTGTCCGGCCCCGGCTCCAGATACCGCCCCAGCAGCCGCCCGGCCCGCTGTTCGGCGCGGGCATCCCGCAGCAGACCGGCAGGCCCCGGTTCCTCCGGCGTGACGCGGTCCTCGCCGTACAAAAACTCAAGGTGCGCCCGCACCGTTTCCCGCGTGGGCGCGTCAAGGTAAAACTGCACCACCGGCTCCAGCGGGATCTGATTCAGCAGCAGGCGTTCGGGGTCCTCAATGGTCACCCTGCTGCCCAGCTCTGGCAGGACATAGCTGCAAAAGGCGGTGGCATCCCCGGTGGTAAAGAACAGGCTCTTGCCGCACAGCGCCTCAAGGGCGGGCCGCATCCGGGCGCTTTCGGCCCGGTCCAGCTGCCAGATCGTATCCTCACTGTATAAATAGTCGTTGTCTAAACCCGTTTTCCACCCCAACGCAGGGGTCACGGACACCTCCACGCCGCCCCGGCGCTTTTCCACCCGCATGGTCAGGGCCGGGATGCCGGTCTTGAGGGTGTAGCCGCCCAGATTGCCGGTGGGGGCATAGAGGGCCACCAGTCCATCAAAGATCTCGCCGTTCAGCGGGATGCCACCGGCAGGCCCGCTGCGGGGTGCATTGCCATAGCTGCGCAGAGCCGCCTCGGCCCCTTCCTTTGCGCTGAGCTGCCGCCGCAGCAGGCGGAGGAGCTGCTGTGCCTCCGGAGCAAAGGCTTCCCAGCTGTGCCGGAATTCCAGCGCCTTGCCATAGCTGATGAAGCCGTGCTTCTCCACGGCCCGCAGCAGGTCCGGGATGCTCTTTACCACATACTGCCGCCCGCCGTCTGCCGAGATGCGCAGCCGCAGCCAGGGCAGCTCCCCGGGCAGCAGGGTCAGCTCCGGCTCCAGCTCTGCGGCGTGGGGGCGCAGCTCCGCGTGGCCGGTCACGCCGTCCACCTCGGCCAGCGCTCCCTCCTGATAGGCCTGGAGCAGCCGCCGTGCCTCGTAGTCGGATTCCGGTTCCTCGCCCCGCCATTTCTTGCCGAACAGCATCTCCAGGCTGGAGGCATAGCTGTCCCTGCGGGGCGGCTCCTCAGGCTGGGGCGTTTGCAGGTTGGCCGTGCCCCGCACCACGCCCGGGATGCTCTCCGGGCTCTCAGAGGGCCTTTGCGGCGCTCTGCCGGAAAGGCCCTGACTCTCGCTGTCCCGCATCAGCAGCGCGCCGATGTGCTTGCAGCAGGGTCCCTCGCCGTTTTCGTTGTAGGGGCAGGAGCAGCTGGCGCTGACAAAGCTGCCGTTTTCCCGCAGCCAGACCTGGGTCTGGTACAGGCTCCGCCCGCCGCCGCGCACGTCGGCGCTCAGGTGGCGCACGCCGTTCCCAGCCACTTCGCAATTCAGATCCTGTATCCGGTCCGTGTAGGCCTTGGCCCGCGCGAATATCGTGCCGCCCAGCAGGTAGCGGATCTCTTCCATGTCCATCCGGGGTCTCCCTCCCTCTGCAATGCTCTATTGGTTAAGCATACCGCACCGGCGGGCGGGATGCAAGGGGTGCCGGGAAAAAAATTCCGGAAAGCACAGAAGCGCCTCATCCGGGAGAGGATGAAGCGCTTCTGTACTTTGGGAATTTTGGAACACTCAGCCCGCATTGCGGTTTACGGGCCAAGTGGGGGTTGGTTTAGGGCTGCTCAGGCGTTCTGCTTGAGCTCCTGTGCTTTCTGCCATGCATTCAGCACATCGATCTTGCTTACGGTGTTGTCGGGATAGAATTTCATCTCTTCCGGAGCCGTGCCCTCATCGTTCAGATCGGGAACAAGGTCATTTTCCATGGCCCAGCGGGCGGCGTGCTGCAGATCCATATCCCGCTCTTCCTGACCGACATCGGGGTAGAGCAGTTCGGATTCGGGCATGGGCTTGCCTGCATCCTCCCACAGCATCATGGCAAGGGCGCTGCGGTTGCTGGGGAAGT
>OOCE01000954.1_pt1 | contig 10084 bp, 7 predicted proteins | sample 1671421 | NCBI WGS metagenome assembly OOCE01 (sample SAMN06348155, study PRJEB24527) | human gut metagenome | biome: human gut; feature: ankylosing spondylitis patient; material: feces | host: Homo sapiens | place: China | collected 2015-10 | reverse complement strand
GTCGTAACCGTATTGCGATAGTTTCATGGCTAAAAGTATTTGCGAACATTTTTTCGGTCCGTGGGCAGCGCTGCAGGCAGTTTTGCGGGTACGGAGCAAGATAAACCGTCAATTTATCTATACGAAAAATAAGTTATTTTGTTTCAGCTTTTTGCAGTTTTTCGAGAAAAAAGTTCAATTCGTGCGCCGCATCGAGCCGAAAACCTCCGCTGCGGGTGCGGCAGAGCGAGGTGAGGTGCGCACCGCTGCCGAGCGCCTGGCCGATCTCTCCGGCCAGCGAACGGATGTAGGTCCCCTTGCTGCACCGGACCCGGATGCGGATGCGGGGCAGGTCGTATTCCATGAGCTCCATTTCGTAGATGTTGATGAGCGCTTTGCGCAGTTCCACCTCTTCGCCCGCGCGGGCCAGCTCGTAGGCCCGGACGCCTTCGACCTTCTTGGCCGAATAGAGGGGCGGGGTTTGCAGCCGTTCGCCGGTGAGCGAGCGGAGTACCTCCTCGACCGCTTCGCGCGTGATATGTTCGAAGGGATAGGTCCTGTCGATGGGGTGTTCGAGGTCGAAGCTGGGGGTCGTAGCGCCCAGCATCAGGTCGGCGACGTACTCTTTCTCCTCGGCTTGCAGGGCGTCCGCCATTTTGGTCGCCTTGCCGATGCAGACCAGCAGGATGCCCGTTGCGAGCGGATCGAGTGTTCCGGCATGGCCGACCTTGATTTTCGGGTAACCGGCCCTGCGCAGGGCGAACTTGATTTTGCGGACTACGTCCGAGGAGGTCCACTCCAGCGGTTTGTCGATGACGGCGATGTAGCCCTCTTCGAAGTCGATTCCCTGTAGGTTCAGTTCGGATTGTTGCGTCATGTGCGGATTATTGGATCACGAAATAGCGGATGATGGCCAGCCCTCCGACCAGCGTACAGTAGATGGCGAACCAGTTGAGCTTTCCCCGTTTAACGATGTTTATCATGAATTTGCAGGCCAGACAGCCGACTACGAACGCAGCAGCGAATCCGGCGAGCAGGGGGGCGGTCCCGATGCTCTGGGCGGCCAGTTCTCCGCTCATCAGATCGAGAACCATTTTGCCCAGGATCGGTGCCAGCACCATCAGGAAGGAGAATTGGGCCACGCTCTCCTTGCGGTTGCCCAGGATCAGTCCCGTGGCGATCGTCGTGCCCGAGCGCGACAGACCCGGCAGTGTGGCGACTGCCTGCGCCAGACCGATGATGAAGGCGTCGCGGTAGGAGATGGTCGCCTTGTGGCGGGGTTTGGCGTAATAGGCGAAGGTCAGCAGTACGGCCGTGACCAGCAGCATGGTTCCGACCAGCAGCAGGATGCCGTGATTCGGCAGGTCTTCGACGAGCGACTGGAGAAAAGGTTCCAGCGTGAAGCCCACGATGACTACCGGGATCATCGAAAGGATGATCTTCAGCACGTAGGCCTGTTCCGCGTTGAATCGTTTGGAGAAGAGTCCCACGACCAAGCGTTTGATTTCGCTCCAGAGCACGACGATCGTGCTCAGGACCGTCGCGGCGTGCAGCGTGAGATCGAAGGTGAGTCCTCCCACTTCGGGATCGACGCCCAGCAGTTCTTTGGCCAGTTGCAGATGGCCGCTGCTCGATACGGGCAGGAATTCGGTCAGACCCTGGACGATGCCCAGGATGATAGCTTGAATGGTTTCCATTTTACAGTTCTCGGGGATATTTCGGTGTCGGGGAAGCGCGGGTTGCAACCCGGCTTCCGGCGGTCGGAGAAGTCCGGATTCAGAATCGTTTGAGAATGGCGTAAATTTCGAAGATGAAGCCGCCGATCACCAGGATCGGGGCGAGCGTGATGCGGCGCCAGGAAAACATGGCGTAGTTGAACTCGTCGGGCGAGTCGCTGCCGCCGCCGGCCATCAGGACGAAGCCCAGAATGATGACGATCAGTCCGGCGAGCAACAGGATGTAATTTTTGAGCGAGAGCGGCATCTTCGGATCGTTTTTATCGTTGATCTCCTTGAATTTTTTCATGGTACGGGGATTTTTAGTAGAGATAGATCTTGTTGGATTTCATGTTGACGAACTTGTTGACGGCGAAGAACGTGAAGCAGAGCGAGATCAGGATGCCGCCCAACACCATGCCGCCCACGATGATTCCGATTTTCATGGTTTCGGCCAGCGACATCAGTTCCGGAACCGCCTCGTTCAGTCCGTAAACGGCCGTCAGGAAGAGTGCCGATGCGATGATTCCCGACAGAATGCCTTGTGTGATGCTGCTGCCCAGGAACGGTCGCATGATGAACCATTTGGTTGCCCCTACGAGCTTCATCGTGTTAATCAGGTAGCGTTTCGAGAAGATCGCCAGCCGGATCGTGTTGTTCAGCAGGATGAGCGAGATGACGAGCAGGGCTCCGCCGAAGAGTAGCAGCACCAGCCGGATCTTCGCGATCGTGGCATGCAGCCGCTCGACGGTCTGTGCCGGATAGGAAACCCGGTCCACGCCGTCGAGTTCGGCAATTTGGGCGATGAAGGTTTCGAGCTTGTCCGGGTCCGCCGAATCGGCTGACAGGGTCAATTCGAACGAGTCGAGCAGCGGATTCTCTTCGAGGATCGCCTCGAACTCCTGTTCGAACATCTGCCGGAAATCGGTGTCGTTCAGTTTATCGTCTTTGGAGCTGTATTCCACATGGCTCACCAGCTCGTTGGCTTCGAACCGTTTGCGGAGCGATTCTTTTTGTTTTTCGTCCGCTCCGTTGCGGAGCTCGACGGTGACGGTGACGCTCTCCTGCAACGTGCGGGCCACCTGCATGGCGGCCGTCATGAGGTATCCCACCGATCCCAGCAGGAAGAGCACCAGGGCGATGCTGATGTTCGAAACGATGTAGGAATTGCGTACCTTACGCTTGAGTCTTTTGTCGTCTTTCATGGCGTAAAACGAGTATAACGGTTGCAATGATGCCTGCGAGAATCGCGAGCGACGAGGCGAGCGTCACGCCTTCGGCGACGTTCCAGCCGGGGGCGCGGAACCGCCATTCGACCGTGTGCGTACCGGCCGGGAGCTCCATTCCCCGCAGCAGGTAGTCGGCTCGGAAATAGGGAGTTTCGATGCCGTCGATATAGGCTGTCCAGCCGTCCTTGTAGTAGATCTCCGAGAAGATCGCCGTGCCGGGCGCAGTGGCCGTGTATTCGTACCGGAGATAATTGGGGCGGTACTCCTCCAGGCGGATTTCCCCTTCGCCGCCGATCAGGGGGCGGATCTCGAACTCTCGGGTGTTGATGACGGCCGCCGTTTTGGTGTCGATGCGCCCCAGGGCGTCGATCTCCTCTTCGGGAGTGGCGGCATCGACGACCTCCTGCACGAACCAGGCCGGGCCGTTGGCCGTGGTCCGCAATTCGGCGACGGGCTGTCCCGCCGGGTCGAAGCGGATGAGGTAACGCGTGTTGAGCATGTCGAGTACGCTCTCGTCCATCGACGTAAGATAACGCTCGATCAAGTCCTGGTAGCGGGCCAGTTTGGCGCCGTGGTAGCCGCCCACCGAGCGATGGAAGTAGGAGGTCGTAGCATCGTTGAAGGGGCTGACCGTGAGGTTCAGCACCCGGAATCCGGGTTCCGGGTCGCGCAGGATCGCGCGGTCGGCTTCCGTAGGCTGTATCTGTTGGCGTCGTGCGGCGACGAAGCGGCTTTGAGGCAGGTAGCGCAGGTTGACCGGCACCAGGTCGATCAGAACGATCACGCCGAGCAGCGCTATGAGCCAGCCCCGTCTGATCCGTCCCAGGGCGAAGAGCAGCACGCTGCCCGCCGCGAGGGCGATCATCAGCAGCGAACGCCAGGCGTCGGAGCGCATGATCGCGGCCCGGTCGGCGGCCATCGCGTCGGCCGTCACCTCTCCCAACTCTTCGGGAGCGCCCTGTGCGATGGCTTCCTGCATACCTGCGGCTTGGAACATCTGGTAGTATTGGCGGCTCATGAAATCGGCGGCTTCCGTTCGGCCGAAGTCGAAGATCGCGCTTCCGGCCACGGCGAAGAGCAGGCAGAAACCGCCCGTGATGCCTCCGGCCCAGGCGAGGGCTCGCAGGAGTTTTCGACGCGGCACTTCTCCCCGCCAGAGGGACATCAGAGCCAACGCCGCGAGCAGGGGAACCGTCCATTCGACCACCACGAGGGCCATCGATACGGTGCGGAACTTGTTGTAGCCGGGCAGGTATTTGAAGGCGAATTCGGTGAATCCCATGAAATTATGTCCCCAGGCCAGCAAAAGCGTCAGCAGACTGACGGCTGCGATCCACCACTTGTTGCGTCCCGATGCCAGCAGGAGTCCCAGCAGAGCCAGGAACAGGGCGGCGGCTCCTAAGTAGGTCGGTCCGGCAGTGTAGGGCTGCTGCCCCCAGTAGGCGGGCAGTTGCTCCGCGATACCCTCCAGCCCGTACGGTTTCAAGGCCTCGGCTACCTTGCCGTCGCGTGTGAACGCCCGACCCGAATCGCCGCCCATGAAGTCGGGAATCAACAGGTTCCAGCTTTCGGCGCGTCCGTAGCTCCAGGCCGTAGCGTAATCGAGTGCCAACCCTTCCTGGGAGGTTTCCTCGCCGGCGGCGAGTTCCGAACCTCCGCGGATGGTCTGCTTCGAGTGGTGCATCGTGTACCACAGAGGCGCGAAGTTCGAGCCGACGGCCAGAATGCCTGCGCCCAGCAGTACCGCCGTGCGGCGGGCGAACGAAGGCAGGTGCTTTTTTCGGAAGGCGACGATTCCTTCGCTGATCCACAGCGCGGCCATGGCCAGCAGGAAATAGTAGGTGATCTGCGGATGGTTGGCGCCGATTTCGAGCGAGGCGAAAAGGGCCGTGAGCGCCCCGCCGAGCCACATGTTACCCCGCAGCGTAAGCCATGCGCCGCCCATCATCAGGGGGGCATATACCAGTGCCCACATTTTGGTCACGTGACCCGCGCCGATGATGAGGAAAAAGTAGGTCGAAAGGCCGTACATGAGCGACGGAATGATGCCGACCCAGGGATTCACCCCGACGATCGGGAGCATCAGCCACATGGAAACCATGGCGAAGAAGACGAAGGCTGCGGGAGTATTTATAATTTTAACGATCTGTCCTGCCGTGTTTTTGACTAGCTGTGCCGGGTAGGCTACATTGATCAGGTAGGCGGGCATGCCGCCGAACATCCGCCCCGCCCACTGGGGATCTTCGCCCGTTTGGGCACGGTTGTCCCAGATCTCCTTGGCCATGCCTTCGTATTGCTGCACGTCGTGCTGCGGCAGCACTTCGCCGCGAAACTGGGGGGCGAAATAGAGGGCGCTGACGATGAAGAAGAGCAGCAGGGCCGCGCCCGTCGGCAGCACTTTCGGGAGAATCTCTTTGAAGCGGGTCATCTGGAATGTTTTTGTCGATTGCCAAAGGTACGAAAAAACATTGAGTTTCCTCCCCGACTCAGCGAAAAATCACTACCTTTGCACGGATTGATCCCAGGCTCGGGACGGTTGTATTCCGGCGGGGAAAACGATCGGTCTGTATTCGGCAAAACTTTTTTCGACGTAAACATAAAGTTCGGTTATGGTAACACTCGATATGATCCGCAAGCCGGTCGAGGGCGATCTGGAGGCCTTCGAGCAGTTCATCCGGCAGAAATTCACGGCGGACGGCACGTTGCTCTCCGAGATGCTCGATTATGCGCTCTCGGCGCGGGGCAAGGGGATTCGTCCGATGACGGTGCTGCTGTCTGCGGCGCTCAACGCTCCGGCGGGGCAGCGCAGCGGCGGGCTGCGCACGTTGCTCGCAGCCACGTTGGTCGAGATGATCCACGTGGCCTCGCTCATCCACGACGACGTGATCGACGAATCGGACATGCGCCGGGGCCGGGCTTCGGTCAATGCCCGCTGGCAGTCGCGCAACGCGGTCGTGGTCGGGGACTACATTCTGGCCAAAAACATGGATCTCGGCCTCAAGAGCGGCCAGTTCGACCTGGTGACTCATGTTTGCGGCGCCATCGCCACGCTCTGCGAGGGAGAGATTCTGCAAAACGACAAGGCGAACCGGCAGGAGATGACGCGGGCGTCGTACCTGGATATCATTTACAAGAAAACCGCCTGCCTGATCGGGGTGAGCGCTTCGGCCGGAGCGCTGGCCGTCGGTGCGTCCCGTGAAAAACAGGCGCTCATGCGCAAGTTCGGCGAGTCGATAGGCATGGCGTTCCAGATTCAGGACGACATTCTGGACTATACCCGCACGGCCCGTACGGGCAAGCCCTCCAACAACGACTTGCGCGAACACAAGGTGACCCTGCCGCTGCTCACGGTGCTCGAGTCGGTCGGCGAGGAGCGCCGCAGGGAGTTGCAGGCACGGCTGGCCCGTTGCCACGAGGAGGATGAGTCGGTCGAATATTTGCAGCACATCGTCGAGAACGAGGGCGGTATGGAAAAGGCGGCCCGCGTCATGCAGGAATACCTCGCGCGGGCGATGTCCGTGCTCTCCGAATACGAACCTTCCGAATACCGCGACTCATTGGCCAACCTCTGCGTATATGTCGGTGAGCGGGACCGGTAGGGAAGCGGTTACCCGTGCAGCTTGGTTCCGGGTTCCTCGTGCGAATTTTTTGACCTGTTGTCTGGATTTTCTGCGGCTCGGCTCGGATTTCCGGGCGGGAGTGCGGATTGTCCGATCGGCGGAGGTCCGTTGTAAATTTCCGGACATGGGACCCGAACAGGTGTATGGCGGTGTGTCCGAATGACACACAACGGTAGTTATTATCGGGATGTGGGTTAAGTCATTTGCCATAGTAAAAGACTGTCACCCTTACCCTCAATGCCTTGCCTTGCATCCATTCCGACACCCTTTAGGATCGTGCCTGAAATTTTCATTTCAACACACTCTTTTTTATGACAGGGTACACTTGCAGGTCGAGGGTGGTCTTCTGCGGGCTGTTTTTCATCTTTTTTACTGCTTTTTATGATGCGCTGGCGGGTTGTCGACCCGTCGGATGCGACGAAGAAGCCGCCTGATAAAGGCGGCTTTCTCTTTTCGGGGCGTTTTCAGTTATTGACGCGATAGGCTTTCTGCACGCCTTTGATCCGCAGGATCGAGTGGATCAGCATATCGACCATGCCCGTACCGGGCACTTCGACGTGGATCACGCCCGAGAGCAGGCCGCCGCCCGGCGACAGGTTCATCGAGCGGATGCTCAACTTCAGGTCGCGGTTGATTACTTCGGCGATGTGGTTGATCATCCCCGTCGTGTCGCTGGCCACCACGCGGATCGACACCCGGAACGCGCCCTGCGCTTCGTCGCGCCAGCGGGCTTCGAGTATCCGGTAGGGATAGTTTCTGCGGAGACGCTGTGCGTTGGGACAGTCCGTACGGTGGATCGTGATGCCGGCACCTACGGTGATGAAGCCGAAGATTTCGTCGCCGTGGATCGGATTGCAGCATTTGGCCAGTTTGTAGTCGAGCTGTCCTATCTTTTCGTCGATGATGAGTGCGTCGCCGCTGCTCTGTGTCGAAACTTTTTCGGCTTTGCGTCGTTTTTCGGACTCGACGGCTGCTGCTGCGGCCCGGCGCTCTTCCTCCGCTTCGCCCGACAGATGGGCCTGAAGCAGCTCCTTGATCTGCATGAGGTCGATCTTTTCGGTGCCGATCGAGGCGTAAAGTTCCGTTCCCGTGCGGAGTTTGAAGTGCTTGCAGAGGATGCCGACCCCTTCATCGACGGTCAGGGGCAGTTTCCAGTTCTTGAGTTTGCGCTCCAACTCTTCCCGTCCCAGACGGGCGTTCTTGGTGTGTTCCTCGCGCAGCGAGGCCTTGATCCGGGTGCGGGCCTTCGACGTGGTGACGAACCCCAGCCAGTCGGCTTTGGGCTTCTGATTCTTCTGCGTCAGCACTTCGACGATGTCTCCGTTGTGGAGTACGTCGCGGATCGCCGCCGGACGGTTATTGACCTTGCCGCCTGAGCAGGTGAGCCCCAGCGAGGTGTGGATGTCGAAGGCGAAATCCAGTACTGTAGCTCCTTCGGGCAGCTTGCGCAGGTCGCCGCCGGGGGTGAAGACGAAAATTTCGCCCGAGGAGGGCTTGGCGTCGAAGTTCTGGGCCAGCGGACGGGTCTTGTCTTCCATTAGCTCCCGGAGTTGTTTCATCCACATTTCGCTCCCGTCCGATCCCGCGTTTACGCCTTTGTAGCGCCAGTGGGCCGCGATGCCCCGCTCCGCCACGGCGTCCATCCGTTCGGTGCGGATCTGGATTTCGACCCACCGTCCCTCTTTGGTGGCGACGGTGGTGTGGAGCGATTCGTAGCCGTTGGATTTGGGGATGGAGATCCAGTCGCGCATCCGCTCGGGATTGGGCGTGTAGAAATCCGTGACGATCGAATAGACCGTCCAGCATTGCTGCTTCTCCTCTTCGAGCGGACAGTCCAGGATGATACGGATGGCGAAGATGTCATATACCCCCTCGAACGGGACGTGCTGCTTGCGCATCTTGTTCCAGATCGAGAAGATCGACTTGGTGCGGCTCTTGACGTGATAGCGCAGCCCCGCCTGGTCGAGCCGCTGCGTGATGGGTTCGAGGACGCGGGCGATGAAGGCCCGGCGTTCGCTTTCGGTTTCGGCCAGTTTGTCGGCGATATGCTGGTAGTCCTGGGGTTCGAGGTAGCGCAGGGCGATGTCTTCGAGTTCGCTCTTGATGTTGTATAGACCCAGTTTGTGGGCGATCTGGGCGTAGAGGTTGAGGCTCTCCCAGCTCTTCTTGCGCCACTTTTCGCGGGGGAAAATTTCAAGGCGGCGCATCACCTCGAGCCGGTCGGCCAGCTTGATCAGGATCACGCGCGGATCTTCCGAATAGGAGACGATCAGCTCGCGGAAATTTTCCGCCTGCTCCCGGGAGGCTTTCAGGCGGATGTCGGAGATGTGGCTCAGACTTACGGTCATGCCGAGCACCTCCTTGCCGAAGCGGTCCCGGATCTCGTCCGTCAGCCGCAGGAACGTCTCTTCGTCCTGCCGGCTGGCCGTGCGGACTACGTCGTGGAGAATGGCGGCCACGACCGAGTCGCCACCCAGCCCGATCTCCTCCAGCCCGATCCGCGCTACTTCGGCGGCGTGGTCCAGCATCGGCGAGCCGTCGTGCCGTACCTGCGAAGCGGTATGTTCGGCAGCATATTCCAGGGCGCGGTCGGCTGCGGCCGCCTCGTCGGGCGAGAGCGTTCGGCGGATCGCGCTGCGCAGCTTGTCATAACGGGTCAAATCCATTTTCCGGAAAGTTTTACTGTTTTTCAAAAGTAGCGAAAATCTTCGGCATCGCAAAGCGCCGTCGGGGATTTCACGGAATAATCTTATGCAAAAACCGATGCAGTCGTATAAAAAACGTATCTTTGTATAACAGAATTATACGTCGTCTATGAAAAAAGAGGAAAAAGTCCGTTTGCCCTACGTACCCACCTACGGCGAGGAGGTGGCCAACACGGTTTCGCATGCCGTGATGCTGCCGCTGACCCTTTGTCTGCTGCCTTTCGCTGCGGTGTGGACCTATCTGCACGATGCCCGGCCCGTGCTGGCGTCGGTGTCGGTAAGCGTCTGCGTCATTTCGATCTTTCTGATGTTGCTCGCTTCGACGCTCTACCATTCGATGCGCCCGGATTCGAAGCACAAGGCCGTTTTCCACAAGCTCGACCATATCTTCATCTTCGTCGCCATCGCCGGAACCTATACCCCCGTAGCGCTGCTCGTGATCGGCGGCTGGCAGGGTGTCTTCGTCACCGTTTTGCAGTGGACGGCCGTTCTGCTGGGTATTCTGTATAAGACGCTGGCCCGGCGTTCCATCCCGGCTTTGAGCCTGACGATTTATCTGGTGATGGGCTGGACGGCGATCTTTTTCCTGCCTCGGCTGATTCGGAACGCTTCGCTGCCTCTGCTGTTGCTGATCCTGCTGGGTGGGGTCCTCTATACGGCCGGAGCGATCGTTTATGCGAAGAAGGGATTCCGCTACCACCACCTGGTCTGGCATCTGTTTATCGACCTGGCGCTGTTGTCGCATCTGGCGGGGATCGTCTTTTTTATCGGTTGATAATGAATTCGCTTATATGCCGGGCGTAACAATGCAGATTCTTTCGGAGGAAGGGATTTGG
>OOCE01000933.1_pt1 | contig 10221 bp, 6 predicted proteins | sample 1671421 | NCBI WGS metagenome assembly OOCE01 (sample SAMN06348155, study PRJEB24527) | human gut metagenome | biome: human gut; feature: ankylosing spondylitis patient; material: feces | host: Homo sapiens | place: China | collected 2015-10 | reverse complement strand
AACAAAGTACAGGTTTCGTTGGTGAGCTTTGCTAAAACTGCATCTACGCTAAGCGAACTTACGTCTGACGTAATGACACTGAAAACTAGGGTCAAAAGCTTAAAACCCCAGGGTGCCACTAATACTGCGGCTGGTTTCCGCGAAGCTAAGTCCACCTTGGATAAGGACAAGCGAACTAATGCAATCAAGTATGTAGTGTTCTTTACCGATGGTGTGCCGACTACGAGTAGTGCATTCGACAATACTGTTGCGAACAATACATTGACGATCGCTAAGCAACTGAAAGATGCGAATGTTGGTGTGTACAGCGTAGGCATCTTCTCTGGTGCTGACACGAGCGTAACTTCGTGCAATTGGCTGTCAGATGAGACGCGCAAAGCCAATGTGTTTATGAATGCGGTGTCCAGCAATTATGGAAGTGTTGCTTGGGATGCTTGGTCTGGTGTAACGCTTAGTGGCGGCTCGGACAAGGGCTACTACAAGACCGCCAGTACGGCTTCTGAGCTGTCGAAGGTTTTCGAAGACATTCAGCAAACCATTACGACCACCAACGGATATACCGGCGTGACCATTCAGGATACGCTGTCGGAATATGCTGAATTTGCTGATGCCGATCATCCTGCAAAAGCCGTAAAAGTGGTTACCAATAAGGGCGCTAACGTAACTACGCAATGGAATATCAAGGTGAATGGTAAGACGATTACCGCATCGCCGAAGAGCACGGAGCCACTTCCTGACGGTGTGACTTACACGCTGCAGTTCGACATCAAGCCTACGCAGAAGGCATATAACGAGTATGCGGCGAACAAGAAGAACGACGATCAGGATGGCTATAACAACGTGATTGGTAGTGAAGGTTCTGACGCTGCCGATAATGACACGTCTGCAGGTAAGCCTGGTTTCTACACCAACGACAGCGCATGCTTGGCCTATTCGGGTGACGGCGAAACGCACGCCTGCGATGATACGTCTTATGCGGAACGGCCTGTCGATCAGGTCAAGACCGGTGTCATCACAGTGCAGAAGAAGTGGGCTGATGCTGATGGCAACGCGAGCTCAGAAGGCAATCCTGAATCGGTGACGTTTACACTGCAGACCGACGGAGAAGATTCGGGACGCGAAGCTACGGCAACGGCTGATACGGAATGGAAGGCATCCTTCAAGAACCTAGCTCCCGGTCACACTTATAAGGTGGTCGAAAAGGCTGTTGAAGGCTACGAAACTTCTTACAAGAGCCAAGACGTGACAATCACTGCCGACGAGCTGTGGGAAGCCGATCGCGACGCGAATACGGCTGACAATGTGAAGGAGTGGAACGTCACTGTCACCAACACTCACAAGAAATCGACTCTGGCTGAAGGTTCGATCAAGGTGGCCAAGAGCATCAGCGGTCGTGAATGGAAGAATGATGACTCCTTCAACTTCACCATTGCCGGCACGGATCCAACTTCGGACGCTCCATTGCCTGATTCAGCTTCCATCACGATCAATGCGGATACCGCAAAGCACGAGGCAAGCTTCGGCAAGATCGTATACAAGACCGATGGCACCTACACCTACACGGTGAAGGAAACCAAGCCCACCAACGCCATTGCCGGCCTGCACTATTCCCAGGCGGAATACACGGTAACCGTGACGGTTCCTGCCGATATGGGCACGCCAACAGTGAGCATCAAGCAAGTCAAGGACGACAACGGCAAGACTGTTGATAATCAGTCTGCGAATGTCGCCAAATTCACCAATACGTATGTGGCGGTGTCGGCGTTGCCGTTGACGGGCGGAACCACGGATCGTCAATGGCTGCTGGTTGGTGGGTCGATCGGCGGACTCGCAGTACTGCTGGTTGGTGCGGCTGGCATCTGGAACAGTAAGAAGCGTCTCGTCTGAGACGGTTCCTCGGGCTGGACTGCCCTACCAACCTTCGCAGGGCAGTCCAGCTGCACATCACAAATTTTGTGGATCCAGAGCATGTTGGGCTTCGGATCCCGTTAGCAAAAACAAACACAACATCAACAACACAAGGAGAGGGGATTCTCATGAAGATGAGGAAACTTTTCGCAGGCATCGCCGCCGCTGCGACGTTGCTGGGCGGCATGGCTCTGGGCGCGGCCAGCGCACAGGCTGACGGCAGCGGCACTGTTGTCAAGAGTGATGTGAATTTCACATTCACTGCTCAGGACGCCAAGCAGCTGACCAATCGTAGTCTGGACGCCTACAAGATCGCCGATTATGTGCAGTACGGCACTGATGATAATGCAACGTACGGTGTGCAGACTGCCGACGGTGTTGACCGCGGTACTCTTAAGGCGGCACTTGAGTCTGCTACTGGCAAGACTGTCTCTGAAACCGGCGATCTGATGGCTTGGGCGCTCGCCGAAGGCGTGCTGTCTGTGGACAATTCTGCAGATGGTGCATGGAATAATAGCGCTTCCCGTAAGTTCGTGGAATCGCTGAAGACCACGACTGACAAGCTTGGTACCGTACAAAAGGTTGATTTGGGTGCTGTCGCTAATGGCACTTCCGCTACTGTGCAGCTCCCTGCAGGCCTGTACCTGTTTGTGGACGCGGATTACTCGGTTGGCACCAATGAGGCTGCCACTCCGTCTATCGCAATCCTCGTTGGCTCCGGTAACGTTAAGGATGGCGTGCTGAATCCGCTCACTGAGGCAACTGTGGCCATTAAGAACCAGACCACTGCCGTGACCAAGAAGGTGAATGGAGAGGACGTCATCACCGCTTCCGTTGGCCAGAAAGTGACATACACCATTACGAGCAAGGTGCCGCAGAACACGCAGTACTACAGCGATTACGGCTACACCTACACGGATACCCCGTCTGCTGGCCAGACTGTGGATTTCGATTCCCTTAAGGTGACGGTCGGCGATAAGAGCCTGAACAAGGGTACGGATTACACCGTGGCCCAAAACAAGAATGGCACCTTCACCGTCACCATCAGTTCCATCCAGAAGCAGACCGCAGGTGCACTCATTACTGTGACCTATGCTGCCAAGGTTACTGAAGCGGGAGCCTCCGGAAGCAAGGCCGTGACTAACGCGGTCGTGCTCTCCGACAATGGTGCTGAAGCTACTGACAGCACTACCATCACCAATAGCGGGTTCTCCTTTACCAAGACCGACGCTCAAGGCAATCCGCTGGCCGGTGCTACGTTCACGATCCGCGTTCCGGGTGTGGATGGTTCGTTCACCGCCACCTCTGACAAGACCGGCACAGTGACCTTCAAGGGTCTTGCAGATGGCACCTACGAAGTCAACGAAACCACGGTTCCGAATGGCTTCCAGCAGAGCCTCAAGGCCAAGTTCAATGTCATCATTGAGAATGGTGAGGTCAAGTTCAGGGGTACGGATGTGTGGGGCCTGGCTCCGAAGGAGTCTTCCGATAAATACCAGGTCAAGAACGTGAAGAACGTCACCCAGCTGCCGCTTACCGGTGCTGCGGGCACGACCCTCTTCACCGTGGTGGCGCTGCTCGTGGCAGGTGCCGGCGTTACCGTCGCACTCAAGTCGCGCCAGCGCGTGCGCTGATACGCGCTCAATCGCTGAAACAATAAGCGAAAAAACGAAATAAGCGGGCATTCGCGGAAACCATCCGTGGATGCCCGCTTTTCGTGTCTTTTCGTGCCTTTCCATACTTTTTAGGGGTGAAGGTTTTGCACGGGGCAATACGGGATCGAAGCGGGTGAAATCCGGTATCAAACGGCGAAATCTGGCATGAAAAACATCCGCAAGTGGCAAAACAGGCATCAAAACATGCGTCAAACAAAGCAATCATGCAGGGGTTGCAGGTGGGGGCATCTCACGACAATGGCACCCTACAATCGCAAGCACATCCATGAAAACAGTGGAAAGGCGGGTGTCATGGCACGAGGTGGGGGAGCATTCAGCGACGAGGAAATCCAACTATTGCGCGGACTGCCAGCGGTCGCCAACGTAACGCGCAATCGCATCACCTACGCCGATTCGTTCAAGCAAGTGTGCACCATACGCTACTTGACAGGCGAATCGCCAACCAAAATCTTCCGGGAAGCGGGACTTCCGCCGGATCTCATCGGATACAAGCGCATCGAACGGTGTGTGGATCGTTGGAAAACGTCGGCCATCAAATCCGTGACCGGCAGCGGCAACATGAGCGACAGCGAGATCATCGCGCAACTCGTCAACCGGTATGAGCATGCGTTCGTGATGAGGCGCAACCTCGATAGCATCACCAACAGGACGATGGAACATATTCCCGTCAAAGCGCAAGGCGACGACGGCATCGACGTGGGAACCGCGAGCATCATCATCAAACAGCAGGCACGCCGTATCGACGAACTGGAGCGCGCGAACGCCGAACTGCGCGGGCAAATCGCCGCCACCGCCTGACCCAGACCATCGTTATGCCGCGTAAGTGTCTGATTCTGCAGAATCGGACAAGTACACAGGCAAAAACGGGTCTCAGTTGTCCGTTTCTGGTGAATCGGACAAGTAATGCGGCGAACGTGCGTTGCGGATGTCCGTTTCTCCAGAATCGGACAACTGGAGTACTGAAAGTGTGCTGTGGATGTCCGTTTCTGCAGAATCAGACAAGCGAGGCGCGATTTGTGTCGGACAGTTGGGCGTATCTCACTTATATGGCAGATTTGCTCATGCGTCATGAGCCATTTCGCTTATATATGGCAGTCAGCCTGCGGAAATACGCCCAAAACGTACCCCCTAAGTGGTGTTTTGCCGTGAGCAAGTGCCATATGTAAGCGAGAAAGTAGCGGTCAACCTCGTGAATCTGCCATATATAGGCGAGATAGGGCGGCAGGGGGTATGGCGAGGCGAAAATACGGGAATAAGGTGGTCGGCTGGGCACGGTTGACCACAAACGGGATGCGCCAGTGCCGCAAAATCTGCGTACGTGCCCAAAAACAAAGCTTCGGCGGGCGCAATGTGCGGTTCGCGGGGTAGGGTAGTGAACATTATGACTTCCGAGAACACCAATTCCGCGGGCTCAAGCGCCGCGCACATCAAATCCGTCGAAAGCCTCGACCAAAGCAATGAAATGGAGCGAGGCCTGAAAAACCGCCATGTCCAGTTCATCGCCATCGGCGGCACCATCGGCACCGGCCTGTTCCTAGGCTCCGGCAAGTCGATCGCACTGACCGGCCCGAGCATCATTTTCGTGTATATCGGCGTTGGCCTGATTATGTTCCTGCTGATGCGTGCCATCGGCGAAATGATGTACAGCGATCCTAGCCAGCACACGTTCATCAACTTCATCACGCGCTATCTCGGCCGCGGGTGGGGCAAGTTCGCCGGCTGGACGTATTGGATCGTGCTCATTCTGACCGGCATGACCGAAATCACCGCCGTAAGCACATATTTCGTAACGTTCTTCGGCACATTCGGCATAGACCTGAACTCGTGGAAGTGGTTGATCGAACTGTGCTTCCTCGTAGCGCTCACCGGCATCAATCTGATTGCGGTGAAAGTGTTCGGCGAGGCGGAATTCTGGTTCTCCATGATCAAAATCACGCTGATCGTCGGTCTGATCGTCACCGCCATCGTGATGCTGATCATCGGCTTCAGCTACCCCGCCACGCACATCGAAGGCGTGGACGGCACGGTGTCGGGTGCCACGGTGAGCCTCACGAATATCACCGACGGCTTCCAGCTCGCGCCGAACGGTTGGATGAACTTCTTCATGAGCTTCCAAATGGTGTTCTTCGCCTACCAGCTCATCGAATTCGTGGGCGTCACGGTGTCGGAAACGCAGAATCCGCGCGAGGTGCTGCCGAAGGCGGTGAACGAGCTGATCATGCGTATTCTGATCTTCTACGTGGGCGCGCTGATCGCGATCATGGCTATTGTGCCCTGGCGTAACTTCCACGAGAATTCCGATGGCTCGTTCGGTTCGCCGTTCATCATGGTGTTCAAATATGCGGGTCTTGATTGGGCCGCCGCCCTGGTGTTCTTCGTGGTGATTACGGCTGCCGCGTCGGCGTTGAATTCGCTGATTTATTCGGCCGGTCGTCACTTGTATCAGCTTGCTTCGGATTCCGAGTCGCCTGCGATGGCGCGTTTGGCTGAGGTTTCCGACCACAAGGTGCCTGCGAAGGCGATCGTCGCTTCGGGTTGCATGATTCTGTTCTCCCCGATCATCAACGCGATTCCGGGTATTTCCGGCGCGTTCGTGCTATTCGCTTCGGCCGCCAGCGCTGTGGTGATTTTCATTTACGTGCTGACGATGCTCGCCCACCACAGGTATCGTCAGAGCAGCGATTTTCTACCGGACGGTTTCGTCATGCCCGCTTGGCAGGTGTTTGATTGGATTGCGATCACGTTCTTTGTGCTCGTGTATGTCACGTTGTTCTTGTCGACGGACACGATTGGTTCTGCGATTGCCGGTCTGATTTGGCTGGTTGCGTTCGGCGGATATTGCCTGCTACACGAACGATTCCAGAATCGCGATCTTAAGGAAGCCTTGCAGCAGTAGCGTTTGCAGGTAACGCAGGATACAAGTAAGGGGCGTTTGCCGAACGTGAGTGCATCACGTACGTTCGGCAAACGCCCCTTTCAGCATGGTCTTTGCGCGAATCCCCATTACGGGATTCAGCGCAAATCAGCCGATGTAGTCGGCCTCGTTCGTCGGGCTGGACGGCACGGCATGATCTTCCGTAACCTTGCCCAAGCCAGACAGATACGCCTCGCGACCAGCTTCGATCGCCTTCTTGAACGCGCGTGCCATCAGCGGAATATTGCCGGCGGAAGCGATGGCCGTGTATGCCATCACCGCGTCCGCGCCCATTTCCATGGCTTCCGCAGCCTGGCTCGGACGGCCAATACCAGCGTCGATGATCACCGGAACATTGGAGTTCTTGATGATCACTTCAATGAAATCGCGTGCACGCAGACCCTTATTCGAGCCGATCATCGCGCCGAGCGGCATTACGCAAGCCGCACCCGCGTCTTCAAGACGCTTCGCCGCAATCGGATCGGGGAACATGTACGGCATGACCACGAAACCTTCTTTTGCCAGCTGTTTCGTGGCTTTGATGGTTTCCTCATTGTCGGGCAGCAGATACTTTGCCTCATGTTCGATCTCCACCTTCACGAAATCCGTCTGGCACACTTCGCGGGCGAGACGTGCAATACGCACCGCTTCCTCGGCATTGCGTGCGCCGGACGTGTTCGGCAGCATGGTGATGCCCTTCGGAATGTAATCGAGCAGATTGTTCTCGGTGGTACGGCAGCGACGCAACGCCATGGTGACGATCTGCGTGCCCGCGTTCTCAATGGTCGCCTTGATGAGGTTCAGATCGTAGCGGCCGGAACCGAGAATGAAGCGGCTCGTGAACTTGTGTCCGCCGAGGATCAACGGATCGGCGTCGCCGGTGGCGATTTCGTCATACGCGTGCGCATCCGGTTCCGGCAGCAGTGCGGTGTTCGTGGTGGTGCCGACCAGCTCGTCGAGTGTGGCGTTCGGTGCTGCCGCGAAGTCCTTTTCCGCGGTGGTGATCGTGTTTTCGGTGCTCATGGTTAATCCTTGCTATGCGATTAGTGTTGTGTCATTCGTTGCGATTTGCGATTTGCGATTGCAATTGCAATTGCGTTTGTGTTTGCGTTTCGCTGTCAGGCGTCTTCTTCGCCGAGAATCAAGCGAGTGATCATATTGGCTTCATGGCAGGCGACCACACCCACGCGCGGTGCCATCAGACCAGCGCCCGGCACCGGAGCGGTTTCGCCGTCGCCGCAGAAGTAGAAATTCTTCGAAACGCGACGAGTATTCACCAAATTGGAGCTGCGGAATCCCGCCATTCCCGAAGCGCTCACCAACTTCTTATTCGGCAGATTCTCAAGCACGGCGTTCACCAGCATCGTCTTGTTTTCCGGCACGTCGAACGCTTCGCAAATAATGTCTTCATTGCCGAACAGTGTCGGCACGTTCTCGTCGGTCACTTTCACGGTATCAATGGTGATATCGATAAAAGGATTGATCTGACGCAAGTTACTGCGCAATGCTTCCGTCTTGTACTGCCCAAGATCCTTCAAAAAATACTGCTGACGATTCAGATTCGTCATATCCACGCGATCAAAATCAATCAAATGCAGGTGACCGACGCCAATGCGGGTCAACGCCACCGCAATGGTCGATCCGAGGCCGCCGCAGCCGCAAATGGCCACGTGCGCCGCGTCGAGCTTGTTTTGCGTGGCTGCGGTATGACGGTCGAGCAGGGCCGCACGGATTTCTTCGCGGCTGACGAGCGTGGTCGGGTCGGGCTGGTTGTCGAAAGCGTGCTGGCGGGCGTCGATCTGCGCCTGCGATGCGGATGGTTCAAAAGTCATGGTTGTTCTCGTATTCTCGTATTCTCGTTTTCCGTTCGTGCGTTGTTTTTGCCGGGTTGGTTGTGTTTTGTATGTTCTTGCGATTGTTACGCGTGCATTGTGCCGGTCGTAATCGCAAGAAATTTTGAAAGTGGTTCAGCCGCCCTGCACGAACGTGACGATTTCCAACGTATCGGTGCCCTTGAGCTGCGTCTGCGCACGCTGGGTGCGAGGCACGATCTCACCATTGAGCTCGACAGCCACGCGGTCGGCGCGCAGGCCCTTGCTTTCGATCAGTTCGGCCACGGTGATCGGCGTGGCGACGTTCTCTTCCTTACCGTTGATGATCATTGCGGTTCCCTTCTGTGTCTGTCGTGACACATGCTTCCTGCACTCCAAATGTCCGTTTCTGGTGAATCGGACATCCGGAGGTTCATTGTTGGTCTTTAAATGTCCGATTCTGCAGAATCGGACACGCACGGCATCTATTTCAGTCCACGGATGTCCGTTTCTGGTGAATCGGACACGTAGGTGCTTATTTGAGCCGCTTGTGCGCCCGTTTCTGCAGAATCGGACACTCAAGGTTGGTACGAAAAAAGGGTCGCCGAAGGAACCGTACCCTATGAGGTGGTGCGCCCCTCCGTGACCCTAATCACGCGATATTCGGTTATCGCGAACGGAAGATGAGATACGCTTTGCGGCGTGAACAACCCGTCTCCTTACGGCGGCATTACCCGCATCAAGTCCTCGGTCGAAGCTCTATGAGCTCCCTCTCAGCCTTTCGGCTCCCGTTCGGTTGTGCCTTCATCTTCGCGCACGCGCCCGACAAGCTTGCGCCGGTTCACGTTGGGTTAGTCTTGATGTGAACATGTGCGAATCGGCTGAGTGCTTGCAAGGAAGGGGAAGATGATGGACGGCGAGTTGGCAGGATTTGCGATTCCTCGGCTTGGTATGGGAACGATGGCTTTGGCGATTGAGGGACGCCCGGATCGCGATACCGCGATTCGTACGATTCATGCCGGTTTGGACGCGGGTGTTCGCTATTTGGACACGGCTTGGTCATATTATCTGCCGAGCGAGCCTGGCACCGGCACTGCGGAAGACCTTGGCTACGGCGAAAAGTTGGTGCGTGATGCGATTACTTCGTGGAATGGCCCCCGAGATGAAGTGCTGGTCGCCACGAAAACTGGCTATCGACGCACCATGGAGGTCCCCGCTTTTGTTGCTCCTGTGTCCGATTCTGGAGAATCGGACAAACAGGGTGCCGGATTTGGGGTACAGATGTCCGATTCACCAGAATCGGACACTCAGGGGCGGGATTCTGAGGGATGCAGCCGTCGGCCTGGCGAGGAACGCCAGCATTTGCAGGCGGCGGGCAGTCAATACGGTTGGATTGCCGACTCTCGCCCCGAAACCATGATTCGTGACGCCAAGGAGTCCGCGTTGCACTTGGGCGTCGATACGCTCGACCTGTTGTATTCGCATGGCCCCGATCCCGCGGTGCCTTACGAAGACCAATGCGGCGCGTTGAAGCAGCTGCTCGACGAAGGCGTGATCAAATATGCGGGCATCTCCCGTGTGAATAACGAGCAGATCGATCTTGCACGCGGCATTATCGGCAGCGGCTTGGTCGCCGTGCAAAACCAGTTCTCGCCGTCGCATCCCGATCCGGAACATACGATGGAGCATTGCGCCGAATTGGGGCTCGCTTTCGTCTGTTGGTCGCCGCTCGGCGGATTCCTCGATACGTTCGATCAGAGCGCGTACGATCCGTTCCGCACGGTTGCCGCGCAACGTGGTTGCTCCTACCAGCGTGTGGTGCTGGCGTGGGAATTGACCCGTTACGAACGTCTGTTCGCCATTCCCAGCGCTCGCAATCCGCAGGAAATCAACGATTCCTTCGCTGCAACGC
>OOCE01000919.1_pt1 | contig 10315 bp, 7 predicted proteins | sample 1671421 | NCBI WGS metagenome assembly OOCE01 (sample SAMN06348155, study PRJEB24527) | human gut metagenome | biome: human gut; feature: ankylosing spondylitis patient; material: feces | host: Homo sapiens | place: China | collected 2015-10 | reverse complement strand
GCAGACAGTGCTTTCGGTGGATGAGGCGCTGCTGGCACGGCTGCTGGAAAACCTGATGAACAACAGCGTCCGGCATAACTCAAAGCCGGTGAACATTACCGTGTACACCCGGCGGGCAGGGGAGCGCTTCTGCCTGACCGTGGCAGATGACGGCATCGGCTATCCGGTTGCCGTTCTGGCGGCGCTGAACGCTGCGGAGCCTGCCGAAAACGCACCCCATATCCTTGGCCTGTATGTAGTGCAGCAGATCGCCGCCGCCCATGGCGGCACGGCAGCGTTCGGGCAGAACACCCCCCACGGTGCCAAAGCGGTGGTGTACCTGCCGCTGGGCTGAAAAGTTATCGGAATCCTTGCTTTTCCCGGCCGGATTTCTTATACTTTGAACAAAGAAGTCTTTTTTGGTGCAAAACACAGGAGGAATCATGGCTGAAATTTCAAGTCTGCTGACATTGCAGGGCCAGCTTGCGCTGCTGACCCTCATTGGCTTTTTTCTGGCCCGCAAGGGCATCATCAACGCACAGGGACGAAAGTGCCTGACCGACCTGCTCATCAATGTCATCCTGCCCGCGAACATCATCCAGTCGTTTCTGGTGGAGTTCAGCTGGGATGTGCTGAAGAGCAGTGCGTCGATCCTTGTGATCTCGCTGGCGCTGCAGATCGGCTGTGTGGTGCTGTGTGCCCTGGGCTACAACTGGCTGCCCTTTGCAAAGCGGAGCGTTTACCAGTATGGTACGGTCTGCTCCAACGGTGCGTTTCTGGGCAGCGCACTGGTGGACGGCATCTGGGGCAGCAGCGGCCTGCTGCTCAGCTCCATCTACCTCATCCCCCAGCGTGTGGCAATGTGGTCGGTGGGCGTGAGCTACTTTCTGCAGGACGAAAAGCCCGCTTCCAAAGAGGAGATGCGGGCAGACCGCAGGGCCGTGCTGCGGAAAACATTCACCCACCCCTGCATCCTGGCGGTCGTGGTGGGCATGGTGCTGATGGCCTCTCAGCTGCCGCTGCCCGGCTTTTTGGGCCGCACCGTCAAGAGCCTGAGCAATTGCAACATGGGTGTTTCCATGATCCTGATCGGTGCCATCATCGGCAGCAGCCGGATGGGCAGACTCTGGGATAAGGACTGCTTCCTCTACTGCCTCATCCGGCTGGGGCTTATCCCGGCAGCGGTGCTGCTGGGCTGCAGGCTCTGCGGCGCGGAGAGCCTTGTGACCGGTGTTTCCGTGGTATTGGCCGCCATGCCCATGGGCGGCGTGACCGCCGTTCTGGCGGAAAAGTACGGCGGGGATTCCGCCTTTGCCAGCAAGTGCGTTGCGGTCTCCACAGTGCTTTCCCTCATCACCACCCCGCTGTGGTGCATGGTCGTGTAAGGGTGAATGCGAAAAACACCTTGTCAATGGCAATCATGGCCGAAGAATCACGGTTCTTTTTGTCCAATCGGCGAATAGCCTTTGCCGCCGGATGGTGATACAATAGGCAAGGTGTTGCGCGGCGGTGCCGCAGAATGCCATAACATGACAAAAATAAGGAGAGCGCGTGGAAAATGGAACCATTTTATCTGATGCCCGGGCAGGAACGCTGTGAACAGTTTAAGGATGCGAACGGTGTGCCCAAAGTCCGCTACTCCTATTGTTCGCTGAACGGGGCGCTGTTCCGCTGTGTGAGCCGCAGCGTGGAAGAAGCCGAGCGCCTGTGCGAGGACTGGCTGGTGGGTCAGGACCGTTGCTACATCAACTGAAAAATGCACCCTCTGCTCCTTTGCGGAATAAGCTGTAAGAGAATCAGCTTATCGGCAAAGGAGTTTTTTTATATGATGAATGGCATCCTGCGTATCCAGACCTATCGGCCCCGGCAGTCGGCTCCGGTGGAGGGAGTGACTGTTGTGATCACCGGCAGCGGCTTCACGGCTCACCGCATCACCGATGCCGAGGGCAATGCCGAGGATGTGGCCATCTGTGCCCCGGCCTGCGCCCTCTCGCTGGACGAGAACAACACCACGACCCTGCCCTATGCCGTGTGCAGCCTGACAGCCAGAAAGCCGGGCTACCGCACCGTCCGCATCCAGGGCATCCAGATCTTTGCCGGGCAGGTCACGCTGGCCCGGCCTGAGATGATCCCGGACACCGAGGAGGGAAAAGACATCGCCAACCCGCCCGTGATCATCCCCACCCACGCTCTGTTTGCGGGGAACGGCGGCAGCGGCCCGACCCCCACCGAGCACTGCACCGGCAGCCGGGTGCTGGACCGGGTCATCGTGCCAAAAAATATCACGGTCCATCTGGGCAGGCCCGCCGCCTCGGCCCGGAACGTGACGGTGTCCTTCCGGGATTATATCGCCAATGTGGCTTCCAGCGAGGTCTACCCCACTTGGCCCATTGAAGCGTTGAAAGCGAACATCCACTGCCAGATCTCGCTGGCGCTCAACCGCATTTACACCGAGTGGTATCCCAGCAAGGGCTACACCTTCAATATCACCAACTCCACCAGCTACGACCAGTATTATGTCCATGGCCGCACCGTGTTCGATGTGATGGTAAAGCTGACGGATGATATCTTCAACACCTACATCCGCAAGACCGGCACCGTGAATCCCTACTACTCCGAATACTGTGACGGAAAGTCCGTTACCTGCCCGGGACTCAAGCAGTGGGGCACGGTCACGCTGGCAAATCAGGGCCGCAATGCCCTGAGCATTCTCAAATATTACTACGGCAGCGATATCGAGATCGTCCGCACCAGCAACATCCAGTCCATCCCCAGAAGCTATCCGGGCTCTCCTCTCCGGCGGGGAGACCGGGGCACGGCGGTGTTCACCCTGCAGCGGCAGCTGAACCGCATCACCAAGGATTACCCCTTCCTCGGCCTGCTGACCGTGGACGGAGTCTTTGGCAGCAGGATGATCGAGACCGTGAAGAGATTCCAGAAGCAGTTCAACCTGACCGCTGATGGCGTGGTGGGGCGGCAGACCTGGTATAAGATCAGCTATATCTATGTCTCGGTGAAAGACCTTGCAGAGCTGACCAGCGAGGGAGAAACGGCCGCAGGCACCCTCTCGGACGGCACCTGGGGCGGCACCGTCCTGCGCGTCGGCTCTTCCGGCAGCGCTGTGGAGCAGCTGCAGTTCTGGCTGAACACTCTGGCCCAGTACGAGAGCAGCATCCCCTCCGTGACAGTGGATGGCGTGTATGGCAGCGGCACCGCCGGTGCGGTCCGGGCCTTCCAGCGAAGATACGGCCTGTCTGTGGACGGTGTGGTGGGCCGCGCCACCTGGACAGAACTTTACAATCAGTTCCGCAGCATCCAGTCCGACAATGGCAGGCCCAACGCTTACCCGGGTACAGCCCTGCGGCAGGGCAGCAGCGGGCAGAACGTCCGGCTGGTGCAGTTCTGGCTCAAGATCGCCCGCACGGTGTATCCCAGCCTGAACACCCTGACCGTGGACGGAAAATTCGGCGCAGGCACGGCGGCGGCAGTGCGGAGATTCCAGAGCTACTTCGGCCTGACCAGTGACGGCGTGGTGGGCCGCACGACCTGGAACAAGCTGTATGAGGTCTACAACGATATCGCCAATCGGCTGCTCACAGCCAGCTTGCGCCCCGGCGAGTATCCGGGCATTCTGCGCCGGGGCAGCACCGGAACGGCAGTGCGGGAGCTGCAGTTCTACCTCTACCTGATGAGCGCTTACGAGAGCAGCATCCCCGCTGTTTCCATCGACGGAAGCTTCGGTGCGGCGACCGAGAACGCCGTGCGGGCCTACCAGCGCTTTGCGAAGCTGACAGTGGACGGCGTAGTAGGGCGGACGACCTGGAATTCTCTCTACGGTAAAGCAAGCATCCTGCGGGTGTCCGGCCCGGTGGTCACGCTGAAGCGCCTGCCTTACCCGGGCACACCGCTGGCAGTGGGGGCCACAGGGGACGCGGTGCTCTACTACAACCTCCTTTTGCAGCGCATTGCCTACTATTTCGACAGCGTGGAAAGCCCGCCCCTGTCTGGCCGGTATACCGACGAGACGGCAGCCTCTACCCGCAGTGTGCAGGCCCTGCTGGATCTGCCCGAGACCGGGGTCGCAGATGCAGAGACCTGGACGGCGGTGGAGGCCCTGAGCCTGCAGCTGGCCGCCGTTTCCCCCAACCCTGACCGGGATGCAGGGCAGGCCGATGCTTACCCGGGCCGTGCCATGAAAGAGGGGAGCGTTGGCCCGGATGTGGGGCAGATCGAACAGTGGCTCAATGGACGCTATATGCGGATCTGCGGCGAGGACTATGTGACCGAGAACTTCCGCTTCGGCCCGAAGGAAACAGAAGGTGTCCGGGCAGCACAGGAGCGGGCGGACCTGCTGGTGACGGGCACGGTGAACGAGGAGACCTGGGCTGCGCTCCGTGCCCAGAGCTGCGAATGCGAGGAGGGATGACGGATGGCACGGCTGCTGATCTACGATGCCTATGAGAACAAGGTGTACACCTACAACAGTCTGAACGAAAACGACCCGATGCCTTACAGCACCGAGCGCACCCTGACATTGCGGGAGTTCCGGGGAAAATCGGGGAGCCCGGTGCTCTGGACGACTATCGCCGCCATGGAGGCCTGGAACCTGACCCGCCGCAAGTACGGCAAGGGCATCCCGGTGGGGTATGCCTTCCGGCGCATCTGGGAAGGCGGCCACGGCACCCGCAGCCAGCATTACGCCGGCGTGGCCTTTGATGTGGGCCAGAGCCTGACCCAGAGCCGGCGCACGGCCATCTATAGGGCCGCCCGGTCCACCGGAGCATGGGGCTATGTGGAGCCCCTGAGCCAGACCCCCACCTGGGTGCACTTTGACCGCCGCTACGGCACCCCGGCCTGCAGCAGCACCACAGCAGGCTACCCCACCCTGCGGCGGGGGAGCCGGGGCTGCTATGTGATGATCCTGCAGGACGCGCTTTCCACACTGGGGTACCAGACCGGCAGCCGCATCGACGGCCTGTTCGGCACCCGCACCGAGGAAGCCCTGAGAGGCTACCAGCGCCGCACCAGCCTGACGGTGGACGGCGTGTGCGGCTGCAACAGCTGGAAAAAGATCACGACAGCAGTGCTCGGCATCGGCAGAACAAAAACGACGATCGACTAAAAACAACCCTCTCAGTCAAAGCCTGACGGCTTTGCCAGCTCCCCCGAAGGGGGGAGCCTATTGCGGGCCTTGGATGAAAGCCAGCATAGCCTCGCCCTTCGGGAGAGGTGGCATTGCGAAGCAATGACGGAGAGGGTTGTTTCTTGTTATCTTCTATGGATCTTTCGGTTCGGTCTGCGCCCGTTCCACAGGTTGATGAACACCCACAGGCCGTAGACCGCCAGAGTGAGCAGGGAGAGGACGATGACCACCTTGAGATACAGGCTGTGGAAGAAGGCTTGTACCTTGGAGACCGTGAAAAGCAATGGGTTCTGGTGGACATCCTGCCCGGCAATGAGGTTCACCACGCCGATGGTCTCGCCTGCCAGCTTGAGCTCCACAGTGCCCACCACGTCGCCCTGCTGGATGGGGGCCGTGGCGTAATCGGGCAGGTGGAAATATTTCTGCGTCACCGAGCCATCCCCCGTGGAGGGCAGCAGGGTCATCATGCTGTCGGCGGGATAGAGCTGCAGGGTGTCGGTATCGGAGGAGTATTTGACCGGGATCTCCGCCAGCGCCTGGTCGGTGTCCAGCGCGGCCTGGATGGAAAAGCTCTCGAACACCCAGTCGATGAGCCTGGTGGTCTCGTACAGCGCCGGGCGGCGGTTGGAATAGCCGTAATCATCGCAGGTGTCGGGGCTTTGCATGATGCAGAAGATGTAGGTGGCCCCGTCCTTGTTGGCCCACGAGACATAGCTCTGATTGCCGCTGTCGTTCTTGTAGGCCATCACGTCGCACATGCCGCCCTGCATGGCGCTGCGGTAGAACCTGCCGCCGCTGGTCTTGTTCAGGGCCACGTTCTGGCTCAGCAGCACAAAGCTCTTGGCGTGCTTTTCCTTGGCCGGCATCGTGAAGGTGGGGGCGGCGGAGATCTCCTTGAAGGCATCAAAGCTCATCAGGTAGCGCAGGATCAGGTACATGTCCACGGCAGTGGTGGTGTTGCTGCTGTCCAGCCCGCAGGCATCTGTCCAGGTGCTGTTGGTGGTGCCGATGCGCTGGGAGAGGGTGTTCATCTGGCTCACCCAGCCCGCCAGGTCGCCGCCCGAGAGCTCGTAGGCCAGACCCATGGCGGCCTCATTGGCGTTACGCGTCACCATGGCGTAAAGGGCTTCCCGGTAGGTAAAGGTCTCGCCCGAGCGCATGTCGGCATTGTCGGTGTTGTGGACATAGTCCGAGATGGCAAAGGGCATCGTGAACGTGCTGTCCAGCTGGTCGGCATAGTTGGTCAGCACCAGCGCAATGGTCATATATTTCGTCAGGCCCCCGGCAGACACCTGCTTCTCGCTGTCTTTTTCATAGACGATGATGTTGGTGTCGGTGTTCACGATATAGGCGCTCTGGGCCTTGACATCGTAGACCGTGCTGGGGTCAAACATGGCTCCGGCCGTCACGGCAAGGCAGCTGAACAGGACGGCAAGGGATAAAAGCAGTGCAAAAATACGTTTCATGTGGACAATTCCTTCAAAAAGCGATAATATATAAAATACGGGCGCTGCGCCCGGAAATGACAAAGAATGGCGGACAAAGATTCGCTCCTTTAATAATAACAGGTTTGCCGCGCAGAGACAAGGGTTTTGCCACGGTTTCACAAAGCGGCAGGAGGGGACTATGGTATATCTGACAGGCGACACCCACGGCGAGCTTGACCGTTTCAAGCACGGCAGGCTCCGCTGGCTGGGCAAACGGGACATTGTGGTGGTGCTGGGCGATTTCGGCTTTGTGTGGGATGGCAGCAAGGAGGAACAGAAAAAGCTCGACTGGCTGCGCAAGCGCTCCTACACCCTGCTTTTCCTTGATGGTGCCCACGAGAATTACGACCTGCTGGCCCAGTACCCCGTCGAGGAGCGGTTTGGCGGCAGGGTCCAGGCTTTGGGCGGCAATGTGTACCATGTCTGCCGTGGCAGCGTGCTGGAGCTGGAGGGAAAGAAATATCTCTGCTTTGGCGGCACCGAGAGCCCCGACAAGGAAGAGCGGGAGGCCGGATACAACTGGTGGCCGCAGGAGATGCCCAGCGATGAGGAATACGCCGCCTGTGAGGCCAATCTCGAAGCAAACGGCTGGCAGGTAGATTATGTGCTGACCCACGATGCCCCAAGCAGATTCCTTGATTTTACTTCCCTCGCGGTGGGCGAATCCAACCGCCTGCATCTGTTCCTTGATAAGGTCCTGTTGAAGCTGACCTACGAAAAGTGGTTCTTTGGCTGCTACCACAAGGATGTGGCCCTTTCCACCAAGAGCCGGTGCGTCTTTTGTGATGTCATCCCCATGGGCGAGCGCCACGCGAAGCGGTAAAAAGAGAAGGTGCCCATGACTTTCAGGCCGGTGGTGTACATCATAAAAAAACGAAGAAGATCGTGAACACTCTATTGGGTTCACCAATAAACAGCAGGAAGCCCCCTTGACAGTGTAATCGTCAGGGGGCTTTCTGCCTGCCAGGGGTTAGTTCTTGAGTGTCTGCGCCTTGCGCCAGATCTGGATCACTTCCCAGTAACTTACAGAAGCATCTGCAGTTTTATTGGAAGGAAGCAGCTGGTTCTCAGAAGCCCAGGTGAGTGCCTTCTGTGCATTGGTGGCATCGTTGTCCAACGCAGCAGCGGGAGCAGGTTTGCCGGCATCATCCCACACCAGTTCGGCAAGTTCGGTGGCATTGGCGGGGATCGCTGCGCCATCGGGGAGAATACGCTTCAGATAAAGCTCCGTGCCGATTCGGCAGCCCTGCCATGTCAATACGGCGGCAGCACCAATGACCATAACGGTGCCCAGAATGCCAGAACCACCATCTTCGATGGAAGCATCTTTTGTCATGGCTTCAATCGTTACACCCTTTTCACCTGCGGGCATTTGAAAGCGCAATGGATTTTGTTTGACATCAATCGAATCGTCCAAACCGCTGACCAACCATTGATCGAACGCAATGGCATCGCTCTGGCTGATGTAGGTGACAGTTACACTGGCGTTTTCAGGCACCTTTGCAACCAGTTCACCAATCTCGTTTCTCTCAGCATGAATCTCTTCGCCATCATGCTCAATAAAAACGTCAGCATTCTTAATGGTCAGGGGATAAAGCGGAACAATGGGAGCAGCTTTTTGGCGAATTTCAAACGTGCCTCCGTCCACGATGGCAGAGATCAGATTGGGACTATTGGAATGGATCTTTACCTTTACGGTATACCTGCCTGCTTTTGTGGGAGTGATGACTTCTTCTCCCATATCGTTGAGATAGACAATCTCAAGTTTGATCTCGTCAGATTGTAAAAGAGCATTCAGCCTGCTGTCCGCCCGGACAGTCACTGTGGCCGTATGATCATTGCCTTCCTCTTCCACAGCATCCGCTGGCAGGGTGACAGCGAGTTCGTTCTGGAAAGTATCATTGGTGATGGTAACGGGGTGGATCGTGATCTTTTCCGGAATGTCGATTCGGACGGTATCACCCTGAATGATTCGCAGGGTGTATGTTCCGGCATCTTTTGGAAGCTCATTGAATTCTTCTTCGTTTGAGGTGCCTGCGTTCCTGACATATCTTACAATGTAATCTGTGATGCGTGTATCCTTGGGCTCGATCCTGATATCGATATTGTCCCCATAGGAATAGTCCGCTAGACCGCTGATGGTGAAATCACCGGTGTCATAATTTGTGTGTTCGACAGTGGTCAGAGTTACGGCTGTATCATCCTGACCTGCAACAAAAGTATAGGTGGTATTGTCTGCACTCACAGTGCCGCTGCCCCCTGCCCAGGTATAACGATCTCTGTACTGGGGATCGCTGACGGTCAATTCCACTGTTTTACCGATCGTGACAATGAATTTGCCATCGTTGATGGGAACGCTGCTGCCATCAACTTTGGCGGTAACGGTACGGATGGCGCTGGTTACTGTAACATCAATAGAACCAGGTGCTACAGGGACATTTTGTAGGCCAGAATTCGTGGAAATAGCGTTCCATTGAGAACGAGAGCCTGAATACTCCACAGTTTTCAAACTTTCACAAGAGGAAAATGCCGACTCGGGAATTTTGGTTACACTGCTGGGAATTGCAATCCGTTTGAGCCGCGCGCAGCCAGCAAAAGCATCATCGAGGATCTGTGTGATACCCTCTGGAATATCGATGCTCTCTAAGCCTATACAGTTTTCAAAAACTGATTCCGAAAGTTCTGTGATCCTGCATGAAAATTCAATGTCGTGTAGCTTTTGACAATTCATAAAGGCACCGGTTCCAATAGAGACCACAGAGTTTGGCATTTTAACAGAGGCCAGATACAAACAACAGTCAAAAGCATGAGCTTCAATTCGTGCCACACCATTGGGTATTTTGAAAGCAGGATCTGCCCTTCGAGAAGGATAACGAATTAAGGTGTAATCACCATTTGCTGCTTTTTCGTACAACACATTGTCTATTGCCGGATAGCTTTCGCTGTCTGATGTGATCGTTGAGAGAGCGAAACATTCGGAAAATGCATCGGTTCCGATCTGTGCCACATTGGCAGGAATATGAATTTGAGTCAATGCAGTTCCGGTAAAAGCCCGCTCTTCAATGGCAGTTACGCTGTCTGGAAGAGTAACGGTGTGCAAGCTGTAACAATAACTGAACATGCCGTCTGCAACGGATGTTACACCCTCTGGAATGGTGACAGTATCTAATTCTTCGCAATGATGAAAAGCCTCAGAACCGATCTCTGTTACAGAATCAAGAATGGAAATATCTGATAATACGCTGCAAAACATAAAGGTCTGGCGGCCGATCTTTTTCACGCAGGATGGTTTATTGTCCTGGATAGTAACGCTTTTCAGCGAGGTGCAATTATAAAAAGCATTGCTGCCAATTTCTGTTACAGTGTCGGGGATCTGGACACTTGTCAGGAAGTACTTGTAATTGTAGAATACCCGGTCTCCGATTTTTGATACAGGATATGTTTGAGTACCTTGTGCTACCTGAGCAGGGATCGTGATCCTATGTTCATTGCCCGTATACTTTGTTATTGTTGCAGTATTGTCAGCATTGAGGATAAACTGATAAGAACCATCTGTATATGCCATAGGGGAATCGCTTGCAAAAACAGTGACAGTGCCCACAGGGAAAAAGGTCAGCAGCATACTGAATGTCAGAAATAAGCTGAGTAGACGCTTTTTCATAAGAAAATCCTCCTTTGCATTTCGTAAAAGACTTGTCCGATGTGC
>OOCE01000881.1_pt1 | contig 10526 bp, 7 predicted proteins | sample 1671421 | NCBI WGS metagenome assembly OOCE01 (sample SAMN06348155, study PRJEB24527) | human gut metagenome | biome: human gut; feature: ankylosing spondylitis patient; material: feces | host: Homo sapiens | place: China | collected 2015-10 | reverse complement strand
GGCTTTGGCGAGACCATCAAGACCGAGGGCAACCAGAACAATGAACTGGGCATGCCCCGCACCCTGATGCGGCTGGAAAGCAGCACTGAGTATGCCGTGATCGAGATGGGCATGAGCCATGCGGGCGAGATCGACCGTCTGGCCCGGGCCGCACGCCCGGATGTGGGCATCATTACCTGCATCGGTGTGTCCCACATCGGCAATCTGGGTAGTCAGGAGAACATCTGCAAGGCAAAGCTGGAGATCTGCAACGGCCTGCCGGAGGGTGCACCGCTGGTGCTGAACTATGATGATAAGTTCCTGCGCGCCGCAAAGCTGCCCGCCCACGTGAAGCCGGTATGGTTCAGTCTGGCAGATGAGAACGCTGATGTGTGTGCACTGTCCATCCGGCAGGAAGAGGACGGCATGAGCTTTGTGCTGGAAGATCAGGAAGAGGGCACCTTTGTGGTCAAGATCCCGGCCATGGGCAAGCACAATGTGGCAAACGCTCTGGCTGCCTACTGCGCTGCCACCCGCTTGGGCTGCGACCCGCGCGGTGTCATCAAGGGGCTTTCCAATTTTGAGCAGACCGGCCGCCGCCAGAAGGTGGTGCACAGCAAGGGCGTTACCGTCATTGAGGATTGCTACAATGCAAACCCCGACAGCATGAAGGCCGCGCTTGCCATGTTCAAGGAATTCCCCTGCAAGCGCCGCTTTGCCCTGCTGGGCGATATGCTGGAGCTGGGCGAGCTGTCCCGCGAAGCCCACGAGGAGCTGGGCCGTCTGGCTGCGGAGAGTGATCTGTACTGCCTTGTGACCTACGGCGAAAACGCAAAGCGCACGGCTGTGGTGGCTGCGGCCAAGGGGGTCAAGACCCTCCATGCCAACAACTACCGCGAGGCAGCGGATGCTCTGCTGAACCGGATAGAGCCGGGCGATGCCCTGCTGGTGAAGGCAAGCCGCGGCATGGCGCTGGAAAAAGTGCTGGAAATTTTCTACGCAGAGCAGAAAGATGCCGAAGAATAACCCTTTGGCATGAATTTGGAGATTGAAAAATGATTCGTTTCGCCTTGGTCGTCGCGTCGGTGCTGGGTTTTGTGCTGACTGCGGCGCTCGGCAATATGATGGTGCCGCTGCTGCGGGAGCTGCAGCGTGCGGCACGCGGCACACAGCCGGACAGCGATACCCCGGACAGCCCGGTGCCTACCATGGGCGGGCTGTGCCTGATGGTGGGCACCCTTGCCGCTGTGGGCGTGGGCTGGCTGGCCGCATGTGCTGCACAGCCTTCCCTGCTTGGCAGCGACCGGCAGATGACCTCCCGCCTGCTCATTGCACTGCTGGGGTCGCTGGCCTTTGGCGCAGTGGGGCTGGCCGATGATCTGGCCCGCATCCGCAGCCGCTACCCGAACGGTTTAGGCCTTGGCCTGCGCCGCACACAGCGCCTTGCACTGGAATGCATCGCTGCAGCGCTGGTGCTGGGCCTGCTGGCACTGAACGGGTGCCTGCCCACAGGGCTGATCCTGCCGGGAGCAGGCTATGTGGAATGTGCGCTGGCACCGCTGCTGTGGGCTGTGCTGCTGGTGGCGATGGCCGAGGCGGCCCGCGTGGCCGACGGTGCCGACGGCACGGTGTGCGGCGCGGCCTTTGTAGTTATGCTGGGCCTGATGATGCTGGAAACGCAGCTGGGCTGGTTCCCGCTGGCAGTATTCCCGGCGGCACTAGCCGGTGCACTGATGGCCTTTCTGCTGTGGGATTTTCCACCGGCAAAGCTGCACCCCGGCCGGTGCGGCTGCTTGTATGCAGCGGGAGCCATTGGCTGCATTCCGCTGTGCATTGGCTACGCAGAGCTGAGCATCCCGCTGGCACTGCCCTTCTGGGTGGAGGGCGGCATGGTGGTGCTGCAGGTCCTGTTCTGCCGCTGGAAGGGCAGGCCGCTGTTTGCGGCGGCACCGCTGCATCGCTGGCTGGAAAAGCGCGGCATGAGTGCAGTGAATATTTTTTACAGCCTGTGCGCACTGAGCGTGTGCGGGCTGGCGCTGGCCGTGCGTCTGGCACGCTGGGTCTGAGCGCCTGATTCTGAAAATAAGGGGGCGTGGCAATGGCAGCCACCCGCAGACAACATAAAAACCAAAAAGAAAGTGCATGGGTGCCGCCGCTGCAGCGGGACCCGGGACCGTGGAACCGGCTGCTGCTCAACTGGCTGGCAACGCTGGCCATTATCATGGTGTTCGGCCTTGTAATGCTGTACAGCGCAAGCTACACCACCGGCTACCTGCGCATGGGCGACAGCCTGCACTACATCAAGCAGCAGGCTATCTGCATGGCCATTGGCATTGGCTGTATGGTAGTCATGAGCTATGTGGATCACCGCTTCCTGCGCTGGGCGAGCAAGCCGCTGTACTGGGTGGTGCTGGCCATGCTGGCCGTCACGCTGACCTTTGCACCGCTGAACGGCTGCCGCCGCTGGATCCGTCTGGGCGGCCTGACTCTGCAAACCTCTGAGGTGGCAAAGTTTGAGATGATCCTGCTCTCGTCCCATCTGGCGGCAAGTGCGCCGCAGATCGGCCGGTTCAGCCCGTCGCTGAGAGAAAAGATCAAGCCAAAGGATTGGCTGTTCATCCGCATCGTAAGGCAGCTGATCGTGCCGGTGCTGCCGCTGGTGCCGGTGGTGGTGCTGCTGTTTTTAGAGCCGCACATGTCCGGCATCCTGCTGACCACCGCCATCGTGGGCACCATCCTCATGCTGACCGGCTGCGGCGGTGTATTGACATGGTGCGGGGCCGCAGCGGCGGCTCTGCTGCTGAAACCGGCCCTGACGCTGGTGGAATCCATTGGCTATCTGCAGGACCGCCTGAACACATGGTCCGATGATCTGGAAGCGCTGAACGACCAGACCAAGCAGAGCTTGTACGCCATCGGCTCCGGCGGACTGAAGGGCCTTGGCCTTGGCAACAGCGTGGAAAAGCAGCTCTGGCTGCCGGAAAGCACCAACGACTTCATCTTCAGTGTGGTGTGCGAAGAATTGGGCTTCATCGGCGCGGTGCTCATCATCGTGCTGTTCATACTGCTCATAGCGCAGGGCCTGATGATCGCCTATAAGGCCGAGAACCAGTTCTGCACCATGGTGGGGATTGGCATTATGGCGCAGATCGCCTGGCAGGTGTTCTGCAACATCGCTGTGGTCACCAACACCATCCCGAATACCGGCATCAGCCTGCCGTTTTTCTCGTCCGGCGGCACCAGTCTGATCTTGCTGCTGGCAGAAATGGGCGTGATGGTGAACATTGGGCGCAACGGAGAGCGGGCGGCGCAGCAGAGGGCGGCGGCCCACGCACAGCGGCAGGCTGCAAAGGCTCAGCGTGATGCGGAGCTGAAGGACCGTACCATCAATCTGGACGATGCCCGCCGTGCGCGCAATGAACTGTAACGACTGTTTTGAAGGCGCAGGCCAGTGGGGGGCTCCCCGATGGCCTGCCCAGATGCACTAATAATAGAGGAGGAATCGTCATGCGAGTTCTGATCGCTGCCGGCGGCACTGCCGGCCATATCAACCCGGCACTTGCCATTGCAGGTGCTATCAAAAAGGCAGACCCTTCTGCCGAGATCCATTTTGCCGGCCGCAAGGAGGGCATGGAGTATCGTCTGGTAGGACAGGCGGGCTATCCCTTCCACCATATCGAGATCACCGGTTTCCAGCGCAGGCTGTCGCTGAACAACATCAAGCGCAACATCGTTACGCTGTGGAACTTGGCCCTCTCTGGCCCCAAGGCAAAGGCCATTATGAAGGAGGTCAAGCCCGATCTTGTGATCGGCTGCGGCGGCTATGTGTCCGGCCCGGTGGTGCGCTGTGCCGCCAAAATGGGCATCCACACCGCCATTCATGAGCAGAACGCCTTCCCCGGCGTGACCAACAAGCTGCTGGCACCGGATGTGGATCTCGTGTTTGCCGCCGTGCCTGCTGCTGTGGAAAAGCTGGGCGCACCTGATAAGACCATCGTGGTGGGCAATCCGGTGCGCCCGGAGGTGTTCACCAAGGCAAAGGACCGCGATGCCATCCGCGCTGAGCTGGGCGCGGGCGACCGCACGGTGATCCTTTCCTTCGGCGGCAGCCTTGGCGCACGCCGCGTCAACGAGGTGGTGGCTGACCTGTGTGCATGGGAACAGCACGAGAAGAAGCCGGTGCTGCATCTCCACGCTACCGGCCAGTACGGTGTGCAGCTGTTCAAGGATCTGGAAAAGGAAAAGAACTTCGCGGAGGGCGACGGCCTTGTGGTGAAGGAATACATCAACAATATGCCGGAACTGCTGGCTGCGGCAGACCTTGTCATCAGCCGCGCCGGTGCGCTGACGCTGGCCGAGCTGGAAGCTGTTGGCCGTGCAGCCGTGCTCATCCCCAGCCCCAATGTGGCTGAGAACCACCAGTACTTCAATGCCATGGAACTGCAGAAGGCCGATGCCGCTGTGGTGATCGAGGAAAAAGATCTGACCGGCGAAAAGCTGGTGAGCACGGTGTCCGACATGCTGGCACAGCCCGGCAAGCTGGCTGAGATGGGCAAAAATGCCCGCAGCCTGTCGGTGGATGACAGCCTTGACCGTATTGCAGACGCTCTGATGAAACTGGTGCAGAAGTAAAACAAAACCTAAACCGGAAAGGAGGTGTGCGCCATGCAGCAATACCGCAATAACAGAAACAACGGTAATATCTACGACCTGCGGAAAGACCTGCAGCATACTCCGCCGCCTTCACAACAAAAAGGATCTTCCGGCAGTGCGGACGGGCGCTATGGCTTCAACGGGGAACCGCTGAGCTTTGCGCCGGACCGCACCGCCAATGGTACGGTGCGCCGCACCCGTACCGATAACAGCATCGAGTTCCCTTCGCAGCCGCGCCGCACCGAACAGAGCGGCACCCGGCGCACCAGCGGCCAGAACCGGAACCGTACCGCGCAGCGAAGCCGCACGGCCCAGCCGGAACAGCGTGCATCCGGCACGGCCCGCAAGCCGCAGCAGCGCCGTTCACAGGGGCAGAAGCCGCGCAAGACAGCGGCTCAGGCAGCGCAGCAGCGCTACAAAAACCAGCGCCTGCGCCCGGCGCAGCAACAGCAGGTCCGGGACCCGGTACAGCGGGAAAAACGCAAGAAGCGCCGCCTGACCCGCGCTGCACTGAAGCGGCGGCGGATGCTGCGGCGGCTGATGGCCTTTGTGACCCTGCTGGCCGTGATCGCCGCCGGTGTTTACCTGACCATGACCATGCTGTTTAAGATCGGCACCATTCAGGTGCAGACGGCGGATGGCACCGTGGTGCAGGAGGTGGGCGGCTATTCCAGCAGCCAGATCCTGCAGGCACTGGGTGTGCAGACCGAAGAGAACATTTTCAGCTTTGACCCCGCCGCCAAGGAAGCGGAACTGGAAAAGCAGTTCCCGCTGCTGGAATCCATCAGGGTGGTTCGGGATTACCCCAACACGGTGGTGGTGCAGGTGACCGAGGCGGTGCCTACCTATGCCATGCAGACGAAGAGCGGCTGGCTGACCCTCTCGGATCAGTTCAAGATCCTGGCCTGCGAGTCTGCCCAGCCGGAAGAACTCAAGACCCTATACGGCGGCGAGCCGGTGTCGGTGACACCCGGCGACCAGCTGACCTTTGCAGCGCAGGCAGCCCCGGCGGCATCGGATGCATCCGGTTCGGCAGCAGATTCGGCAGCAGCTTCGGCAGCAGCTTCGGCAGCGGTGCAGACGGACGACCGTCTGGATGCACTGAATGAGCTGCAGGCAAAGCTGGAAGAGTATGGGATGCTGGACGATGTGACCCGCATGGAATTTGCGGACACCGACCAGATGGCATTTTTGTATCAGGATCGTGTCAGTGTGCTTCTGGGGACACGGAACGATCTGGATTATAAGCTGGACCGCGCACGCTATGTGCTGACCAATGCCGACGGCAAGGGTTGTGCCCCTACCGACACCGGCAGACTGGATTTCAGCCATGTCAGCGCGGGCAGCACCCGTAAAATTTACTTTGCACAGGGCCAGCCGACCCTGCCCTCCGGTTATGTTGTGCCGGAAAAGACCGTGCCGGAAGAGCCTGACACCTCTGCTGCCGAGGATACTGCGGCAGACGGTGCAGAGGATGCCGCTGCGGCTCAGCCTGCGGACGATACGGCGGCAGCTGCGGAAGAAACACCGCTGACCGAGCCCGCCCGCATGACCGCAAATAACGAAGAAAACCCCATGTGACAAAATGTTTTGAGGAGCGTGTGCAGTATGAAACTGGAACAGTTACTGGAAGGCGTGCCCTTTACCCTTGCGCAGGGCAGTCTGGACACCGAGATCTCGGATATCATCTACGACAGCCGCAAGGCAGCACCGGGCCTTTTGTTCGTGTGCATCGTGGGCACCCAGCGTGACAGCCATGAGTTTGCCGCCGACTGTGCGGCAAAGGGTGTCAGCGCACTGGTCATCCAGCACGACATCGACCTTTCCGCCATGCCGGGCGTGACCGTGGTCAAGGTGGAAAGCAGCCGCTATGCCATGGCCCTGATGAGCGCGAACCTTTTCGGCAACCCGTCCCGCAAGATGACCATGATCGGTGTGACCGGCACCAAGGGCAAGACCACTACCACCCACATGATCAAGAGCGTGCTGGAAGCTGCAGGCCGCAAGGTGGGCATGATCGGCACCAACGGCATTTATTATATGGGCCGCCACAAGGAAACTGCCAACACCACCCCGGAAAGTTACGAGCTGCAAAAGACCTTCCGGGAGTTTCTGGATGCAGGCTGCGACACCGCGCTGATGGAGGTGTCCAGTCAGGGCCTGATGATGGACCGCGTGGCCGGTGTGCACTACAATGTGGGCGTGTTCACCAACCTTTCGCCGGATCACATCGGCCCCGGCGAGCACAAGACCTTTGAGGAGTACCGCAGCTGGAAGGGCCAGCTGTTCAAGCGCTGCGACGTGGGCGTGGTGAACATTGACGATGAGAATACCGAAGCACTTCTGGAAGGCCACACCTGCCGCCTTGTCACCTATGGCCGCGCTGAGCAGGCGGACTACCGCGAGACCGGCTTTGAACTGCTGCGCACCCACGATTTTCTGGGCGTGAAGTTCCATGTGACCGGCAAGGACGAGATGGATGTGAAGGTGAATATGCCCGGCGAGTTCAGCGTGTACAACGCGCTGGCAGCTCTGGCGGTGGGCAAGGTGCTGGGCCTGCCGGATCAGGCGATCCACGACGGCCTTGGCAAGTGCGTGGTCAAGGGCCGCGTGGAGCTGGTGCCCATCAGCAAGAAGTTCACCATCCTGCTGGACTACGCTCACAACGAGGTGTCCACCGAAAGCCTGCTCACCACTCTGCGGGCCTACAAGCCCCACCGTCTGGTGGTGGTGTTCGGCTGCGGCGGCAACCGCTCCAAGCTGCGCCGCTACGGCATGGGCGAGATCTGCGCCAAGATGGCCGATTTCTCCATCCTTACCGAGGACAACAACCGCTTTGAAAAGGTGGAGGACATCCTTGCCGATATCCGCGTGGGCATGAACAAGGGCAACCCGGACGCAAAGTTCGTGGAGATCCCCGACCGTCTGGATGCACTGCACTACGCAGTGGATCACGCGCAGGAGGGCGACCTGATCGCCGTCATTGGCAAGGGCCACGAGACCTACCGTGACCGCGAGGGTGTCAAGACCCCGTTCCTGGAGCGGGAGCTGCTGGAAGAGTATGCACAGCAGATCGGGCTGGAATAACAGATAAAAAATAACGCCGTGTCGAATGTTCAGACACGGCGTTATTTTTTGCGGTAATTATGCTTTCAGCTGCGGAGCCTTGTTCTCCGGCAGGAGATTGGTCATGCTCTTCAGGCTGATGCCGATGGTGGAGAGATTATGCAGCATGGCAGAGGAGGCCGGCTGCAGGATGCCCAGAGCACCCAGTGCGATGAGGGCCGAGTTGAAGGTGAGCACGAAGCGGTAGTTTGCGTGCACGCGCTTTTGCAGAGAGTTGGCGATGGCCTTGAGGGCCACCAGCTCCTCCAGACTGTCGGCTTTGATGGTCACGTCTGCAATCTCGCGGGCGATGGCAGCACCGGAGTTGATGGCAATGCCAATGTCGGCAGCGGACAGGGCGGGGGAGTCGTTGATGCCGTCACCGATCATCACCACGGTGTGGCCCTCGGCCTTGGCCTGCTGGACGAAGTTTGCCTTGTCCTCGGGCAGCACCTCGGCAAAGAAGCGGTCCACGCCCACCTGCTTTGCAATGGCGGCAGCGGTGCGCTCGCTGTCGCCGGTCATCATGACGGTGTTCCGGATGCCCAGCGCACGCAGGCCGTTCAGCACAGCGGCAGCTTCCGGGCGCAGCGGGTCGGAAATGCAGATGACGCCCACCAGCTGCCCGCTGGCAGCCATGTACAGGTGCGAATACGCGGGCTTGAGGGCATCGAACTTCTGCTGCTCGGCTGTGGGGATGGTACACTTTTCATCCTCAAAGACGAAGTGGTGGCTGCCGATGACCACGCGCTGGCCGCCCACGCGGCTTGCAATGCCGTGGGCCACGATGTACTCCACCTCGGAGTGCATCTCCTCATGGGAAATGCCGCGCTCTTTGGCGGCACGCACCACGGCGTTGGCCATGGAATGGGGAAAGTGCTCTTCCAGACAGGCGGCCAGCTGCAGAACTTCGCGCTCGTTGCAGCCGGAGAAGGGCACGACCTCCACTACCTGCGGGGTGGCACGGGTGAGGGTGCCGGTCTTGTCGAACACGATAGTGTCGGCCTGAGACAGCGCTTCCAGATACTTGCCGCCCTTGACGGTGATGTGGTAGCTGCCGCACTCGCGCATGGCGGAAAGCACGGCCAGCGGCATGGAGAGCTTGAGCGCGCAGGAGAAGTCCACCATCAGGCAGGAGATGGCGCGGGTGACGTTGCGGGTGAGCAGATAGGTGACCACCGTTGCGCCCAGACACCATGGCACCAGCTTGTCGGCCAGCACCAGCGCACGGTTCTCGGTGCTGGACTTGAGCTTTTCGGATTCCTCGATCATGGCCACGATCTTGTCGTAGCGGTTGGAACCGCCCTCGGCCTTGGCGATAAAGACGCACTCGCCCTCCTCCACAACGGTGCCGGCATAGAGGGTGGACCCCTCTGCCTTGCGCACCGGCATAGCTTCGCCGGTCAGGGCAGCCTGATTCACCATGGCTTCGCCTTCCAGCACGGTGCCGTCCAGCGGGATCATGTTGCCGCTGCGCACGACCACCTCATCGCCGGAGCGTACTTTGGTCAGAGGCACCAGCACTTCGGTGCCTTGGCTGCGCACCCACACCTTGTCCACGTTCAGGGCCATGCTGCGGGCCAGATCGTCCAGACTCTTCTTGCGGGTCCACTCTTCCAGCAGAGAGCCCAGATTCAGCAGGAACATGACAGAACCGGCGGTGCCAAAGTCGCCGCGCAGCAGCGAGACGCCGATGGACAAAGCGTCCAGCACCTCCACTTCCAGCCTGCGGCTCAGCACGCAGCGCACACCCTTCCAGAGAAAGCGGATGGAGCGGAAGGCGGTGTAGGCAGCGTCAAGGGGTGCGGGCAGGAACAGCTTGCGCAGGCAGCGGCCTGCCACCAGATTGAACATTTTATCCTGATATTCCCGGTTCAGCCTGCGGCTGTCGGCGGAGGTGACCAGAGCGTCATACTCGGCCACATCGAACTTGTAGCCCGCCAGTACAGCGATGGCAGCGGAACGTCTGCCGGTATAGGTAATGACCACATCGCCGGTGCGCTCGTAAACGGCGGCATGGACGATGGCATCATGGTGGTTCAGATAAGCTTCCAGCACATCGGCACGGTGCAAAGTCATGCGGACTTTTTCCACATGCACACGCATCCGGCCTTTGCCTTCATGCAGAATGGTACATTTCATATATCAAATATCCTTCTCTATCTTTTTGCCGCAGCGTCAGGCTGCTATACCCTGCACGCCTGCGGCCCCACTCTCACAAAAAAGAGCCGCCCGAAGGCGGCTCGAAAGCCACGTTGGGGCTTTCAGTGCTTTACGAACCGAAAATTACTCAGCGGTCTCTTCGGTGGTCTCCTCGGCGGCATCCTCGATCACAGCAGCCTCGGCTTCAACAGCACGAGCCTCGTTGATGGCCTTTGCATCGGCCAGAATGTCACCGGCCTGCTCCTGGACCTTGCTGACGGTCTCCATGGTGGAGTCCTTCATGCGCAGCACGGCAGCAGTGGTCTGGGTGTAGACCTTCTTGGCGTCCTTGCTGGACAGCAGCTTGAAACCGGCAGAGCCGAACAGAGTACCGGCGGCGAACAGTGCAATCTTCTTGATATCCATAGTAACTTCCCTACCTTTTCTATTTCCTGTCAGAGGCCCTGCACCGCAGGACCTGTAAGATGAATATACCGGCCCAAAAGCCGGAGAACAGGGTGGACATTTCCCTTCTGTCGAGCCTATTGTAGCACAGAATTTACCATTTTCAAGCTTTTTCTTGAATGTTAATACATGTAAACTTTTTACGATGTGTAGTTAGAAAAAGCTATCTCTAACGCGTTTTT
>OOCE01000838.1_pt1 | contig 10785 bp, 5 predicted proteins | sample 1671421 | NCBI WGS metagenome assembly OOCE01 (sample SAMN06348155, study PRJEB24527) | human gut metagenome | biome: human gut; feature: ankylosing spondylitis patient; material: feces | host: Homo sapiens | place: China | collected 2015-10 | reverse complement strand
AGATAGGAATGTGACTGGAGTTCAGACGTGTGCTCTTCCGATCCCCTTCACGGCCTTCATATTGGCGGCCTTGAAGCGGGCCTGATCCACCAGTTCACCCGGAAGAAGGTCGGTATCGCCGGAATCGATCACCGTGATACGACGCAGCATCTGGTGCACGATGACCTCGATGTGCTTATCGTGGATATCCACGCCCTGGGAGCGGTACACGGTGTGCACTTCCTCCACAATGTTCACCTGGGCAGCACGCGGGCCGAGGATGCGCAGGATCTTCTTAGGATCGACGGAGCCTTCGATCAGCTGGGTGCCGGCTTCGACATGATCGCCGTCCTTGACCATCATCGGGGCGCGACGGGTCACCGGGTAGGCGATCGGCTCGACGGAATCGTCGTCCGGCTTCAGGATGACCTGACGGCCGCGCTCGGTGTCTTCCACCTTGACCACGCCAGCGAACTCTGCGATCGGGGCCTCACCCTTCGGAGTACGGGCTTCGAAAAGCTCGGTAACACGAGGGAGACCCTGGGTGATATCGGATGCGGAAGCAACGCCACCGGAGTGGAAGGAACGCAGCGTCAGCTGGGTACCAGGCTCGCCGATGGACTGTGCGGCCACGATGCCAACGGCCTCGCCGACATCCACCAGCTTGTTGGTGGCCAGCGACCAGCCATAGCACTTGGCGCACACGCCGCGCTTGGATTCGCAGGTAAGCACGGAACGGGCCTTGACCTCTTCCACGTCGTGGGCAACAAGATCGTTGAGCACGTCCATGGACAGCGCGTCACCGGCCTTGTACAGCACGGTCTCGCCGTCGGCGGGATCGATCACGTCGGTTGCGAGCAGACGGGAGTACGGACCGCCATCGGCGGCCTTGACCAGATGCAGGTTGCCTTCAGCATCACGCTCGCCGACCTTCATCGTCAGGCCACGCTTGGTGCCGCAATCCTCTTCGCGCACGATTACGTCCTGGGAAACGTCCACCAGACGACGGGTCAGGTAGCCAGACTCTGCGGTACGCAGTGCGGTATCGGCCAGACCCTTACGTGCACCGTGCTGGGAGATGAAGTATTCCAGCACGGACAGGCCGTCACGGTAGTTGGACTTCACCGGTCGAGGAATGATCTCGCCCTTCGGGTTAGCCACGAGGCCTCGCATGCCTGCGATCTGGTTGATCTGCATCATGTTTCCTCGTGCACCGGACTGCACGATGATAGCCAGGTTGTTCTTGGAGTCGAAGTGTTCCTCGACCGCCTCAGAAACCTCGCTGGTGCACTTGGTCCACAGGTCGATGAGTTCCTGACGGCGCTCCTCTTCGGTGAGCATACCGATTTCGTAGTTCTCGTTGACCTTGTCGGCTTCGGCTTCGTACTTCTCGATGTACTCGTCGCGCTCGGACGGCTGGATAACGTCGGAGAACGCGAAGGACACACCGGACCACGGTGCGCGGGTGAAGCCCATATCCTTCAGCGCGTCCAGCGTTGCCGCCACCTGTGCGGTGGAGTAACGGGTTGCGATGTCGTCGACGATCTTGCTCAGACGCTTCTTCGGAGCCTGATCGTTCACGAACGGGTAATCCACCGGCAGCGTGCTGTTGAACAGAATACGGCCATAGGAGGTTGCGAAAAGCACGGAACCATCATGGAAGCGCTCTTCCTTCACCACGGCCGGGCTGCCCGGTTCCGGATCGACGACTTCGATTTCGCTCGGCTCCCAGCCCTTCGGCAGCACAAAGTCTTCCGGAAGGCGGATAAGCACCTTGGCCTGCATGTCGATCTCATGCTTGTCGAGGGCCATTTCGGCCTCTTCCAGCGAGGAGAACACGCGGCCCTGGCCCTTGGCACCGTCGATGACGGTGGTCAGGTAGTACAGACCGAGGATCATATCCTGGCTCGGCATGGTCACGGTGTGGCCGTCAGCCGGCTTCAGAATATTGTCGGAAGCCATCATCAGGGAGCGTGCTTCAGCCTGGGCTTCAGCGGACAGCGGCAGGTGGACTGCCATCTGATCGCCATCGAAGTCGGCGTTGAATGCGGCGCAGGCAAGCGGCGGCAGGTGGATGGCCTTGCCTTCCACCAGAATCGGCTCGAATGCCTGAATACCCAGACGGTGCAACGTAGGTGCACGGTTCAGGAGCACCGGATGCTCGGCGATGACCTCTTCGAGCACGCCCCACACTTCGGAGTCGCCGCGGTCCACGAGACGCTTGGCGCTCTTCATGTTCTGGGCATAGTTGAGGTCGACAAGGCGCTTGATGACGAACGGCTTGAACAGCTCGAGGGCCATCGGCTTCGGCAGACCGCACTGGTGCATGCGCAGGGACGGACCGACCACGATCACGGAACGGCCGGAATAATCCACACGCTTACCGAGCAGGTTCTGACGGAAACGACCCTGCTTACCCTTGAGCATGTCGCTCAGGGACTTCAGCGGACGGTTGGAGGCGCCGGTGACCGGGCGGCCACGACGACCGTTGTCGAACAGGGAATCGACGGCTTCCTGCAGCATGCGCTTCTCGTTGTTGAGCATGATTTCAGGAGCGCCGAGCTCGATCAGTCGCTTCAGACGGTTGTTACGGTTGATCACACGACGGTAGAGGTCGTTGAGATCGGAAGTGGCGAAACGGCCACCGTCGAGCTGCACCATCGGGCGCAGATCCGGCGGAATGACCGGAATCACGTCGAGCACCATGGCCTCCGGCTTGTTGCCGGTGGTCAGGAAAGCGTTGACGACCTTCAGTCGCTTCAGGGCGCGGGCCTTGCGTTGGCCGGTACCGGTGTCGATCTCTTCGCGCAGCTGCTTGGAAGCGGCTTCAAGATCGAAGTCCTGCAGGCGCTTCTTAATGGCTTCGGCGCCCATGCAGCCTTCGAAGTAATCGCCGTAGCGGTCTTCCATCTCACGCCACAGGTCGACGTCGCCTTCCATGTCGCCCGGCTTCAGGTTCTTGAAGCGGTCGAACACGGCGCTCAGACGCTGGATCTGCTCGTCGAAACGAACGCGGATGGCGGCCATTTCACGCTCGGCGCTGTTGCGCAGCTTGGCGCGTGCGGAGCCCTTGGCTTCGCCTTCGGCCTCAAGTTCAGCCAGATCGGCTTCGACCTTCTTGGCACGCTCTTCGATTTCCGCGTTGCGGCGCTTCTCCAAGTTGGCGATATCGTTGTCGAACTCGTCCTGCAGACCCGGAAGATCCTCATGACGCTGTTCCTCATCGACGCTGGTGACCATGTAGGCGGCGAAGTAGATGACCTTTTCCAGATCCTTCGGAGCGATGTCCAGCAGGTAGCCCAAACGGGACGGAACACCCTTGAAGAACCAGATGTGGGTCACCGGAGCGGCAAGCTCGATATGGCCCATGCGCTCACGACGAACACGGCTCTTGGTGACTTCCACACCGCAGCGTTCGCAGACGATGCCCTTGAAGCGCACGCGCTTGTACTTGCCGCAGGCGCATTCCCAGTCGCGGGTAGGTCCGAAGATCTGCTCGCCGAACAGGCCGTCTTTCTCCGGTTTCAGGGTACGGTAGTTGATGGTTTCAGGCTTCTTGACCTCGCCGTGGCTCCAGTTACGGATATCGTCGGCGGTGGCCAGGCCAATCCTCAGTTTGTCAAATGCGTTGACGTCCAGCACTCTATTGTCCTGTCTATCGATTCTTAATGCTTAATCACGTTTCATCAGGCTGGTCGCGCCGCGCTGTCAGGCAACGCGACCAGCCTTGGGATCACTGGAATTCAGGTTCTTCCACAACCTGGTCTTCCTTGGCGGCCGCGTCAGGACGTGCGCCAATGTTGAAGCCCAAATCGTCGGAGGAAGTAGACGGATCGTCGTCCTCGTCCTTCATGTCGATGGCCACGCCTTCGGCGTTGAGCACTTCGACGTTCAGCGACAGGGACTGCATTTCCTTAAGCAGCACCTTGAAGGATTCCGGAATGCCTGCCGGCGGCAGGTTGTCGCCCTTCACGATGGCGCCGTAGACACGCACGCGGCCGTCGACGTCATCGGACTTGGTGGTCATCATTTCATGCAGCGTGTAGGCGGCGCCATAGGCCTCGAGGGCCCACACTTCCATCTCGCCGAAACGCTGGCCACCGAACTGAGCCTTACCGCCCAACGGCTGCTGGGTGATCATGGAGTACGGGCCAGTGGAACGCGCGTGGATCTTGTCGTCGACCAGGTGGTGCAGCTTCAGCATGTACATGTAGCCAACGGAGATCGGCTTCGGATACGGTTCGCCGGTACGGCCGTCGAACAGCACAGCCTTGCCGTCGTCGCCGACCAGCTTGTTGCCGTCGCGATCCGGAAGGGTGCAGGACAGCAGGCCCTTGATGGTTTCCGGACGAACGCCGTCGAACACCGGAGTTGCCACCGGAGTGCCCGGCTCGCCCTTTTCGGCGCCCTGCGGAATGTACTTCTTCCAAGCGGCTTCGGCATCCGGATCAAGGGAGATGTCCCAGCCGGCGTGCGCGATCCAGCCCAAGTGCAGTTCCAGCACCTGGCCAAGGTTCATTCGAGAAGGCACGCCCAGCGGGTTCAGCATGATGTCGACCGGAGTACCGTCGGCAAGGAACGGCATATCCTCTTCCGGCAGAATGCGGGAGATAACACCCTTGTTGCCGTGGCGGCCAGACAGCTTGTCGCCCTGGGTGATCTTACGATGCTGCGCGATGTAGACGCGGATCATCTGGTTCACGCCGTTCGGCAGCTCGTCGCCGTCTTCCTCGGCATCCTCGCGAGTGATCTCCTTGACGGCGATCACCGTACCGGTTTCGCCGTGAGGCACGCGCAGCGAGGTGTCACGCACCTCGCGGCTCTTCTCGCCGAAGATGGCGCGGAGCAGACGCTCTTCCGGAGTCAGCTCGGTCTCGCCCTTCGGGGTGACCTTGCCCACCAGAATGTCGCCGGCTTCGACCTCGGCACCGATGCGAATGATGCCACGCTCGTCGAGGTTGGCCACCGCGTCCTCGCCGACGTTCGGCAGATCGCGGGTGATCTCTTCGGCACCCAGCTTGGTTTCGCGGGCGTCGATCTCATATTCCTCGATGTGGATGGAGCTCAGGGTGTCGTCCTGCACGAGACGCTGGGAGATGATCACAGCATCCTCGTAGTTGTAGCCGTTCCACGGCATGAAGGCGATGAGCAGGTTCTTGCCCAGTGCCATTTCGCCCTTCTGGGTGGCCGGACCATCGGCAAGCACGGTACCGGCTTCCACACGTTCGCCGTCGTGGATCAGCGGAACCTGGTTGTAGCAGGTGGTCTGGTTGGAACGCAGGAACTTGGCCAGCTTGTAGGAGCTGGTGGTGCCGTCGTCGTTCATCACACGGATGATGTCGGCGGAAACATACGTCACCACACCCGGCTTCTCAGCCAGAATGACATCGCCGGAATCGACGGCCGCACGCCATTCGGCACCGGTGCCCACCAGCGGGCGCTCGGATTCGATCAGCGGCACTGCCTGACGCTGCATGTTGGTACCCATCAGCGCTCGGTGGCCCTCATCGTGCTCCAGGAACGGAATCAGGGAGGCGCCGACGGAAACCATCTGACGCGGGGAAACGTCCATGTAGTCAACGGAGCTGACGGGCACATCGACTGCTTCTTCTTCGCCGACTCGGGCAAGAGCCTGCTTCTTGACGAAGTTGCCGTTCTCGTCGAGTTCCTGGTTGGCCTGTGCGATCACGTGCTCGGCATCGCGGTCTGCGGTCATGTATTCGACCTCGTCGGTCACATGGCCGTTGATGACCTTACGGTACGGGGTCTCGATGAAGCCGAACGGATTGATGCGGCCGAAGGTTGCCAGAGAACCGATAAGACCGATGTTCGGACCTTCAGGAGATTCGATCGGGCACATACGGCCGAAGTGGGACGGGTGCACGTCTCGCACTTCCATGGATGCGCGGTCACGAGACAGACCGCCAGGGCCCAGAGCGGACAGACGACGCTTGTTGGTGACGCCTGCCAACGGGTTGTTCTGATCCATGAACTGCGACAGCTGGGAAGTTCCGAAGAACTCCTTGATGGTGGCGTTCACCGGACGAATGTTGATCAGGGACTGCGGGGTGATGGCCTCCGGATCCTGGGTGGTCATACGTTCGCGGACCACACGCTCCATACGGCTCAGACCGGTACGCAGCTGGTTCTGGATCAGTTCGCCGACCTGGCGGATACGACGGTTGCCGAAATGATCGATATCGTCGACGTCCACGCGCAGATCCACATCCTGGCCGTCACGCTTGCCCGGGAACTTGGTGTCGCCGGCATGCAGGGTGACCAGGTACTTGATGGTGGAGATGATGTCTTCGCGAGACAGGCTGCGATCGTTGACATCCTTTTCCAGACCAAGCTTGCGGTTGATCTTGTAACGGCCAACGCGGGCCAGATCGTAACGCTTGGTGTTGAAGTAGAAGGAATCCAGCAGGTTGCGGCCAGCTTCCGGCGTCGGGGTGTCGGCCGGGCGGATCTTGCGGTACAGATCGGTCAGAGCCTCGTCCTGGGTCTGCACGGTCTCCTTGGCAAGCGCGTCCATAACCAGCGGGTAATCCCTGAACGCATCGGCGATCTCATCCTTGGTCATGCCGATGGCCATGAGGAACACGATGGCGGACTGCTTGCGCTTGCGGTCCACGCGCACGCCAAGCACGTCACGCTTGTCGATCTCGAACTCAAGCCATGCGCCACGGCTCGGGATGATCTTCGCGCCGAAGACTTCCTTGTCGGAAGTGCGATCCTGGCTGCGGTCGAAGTACACGCCCGGAGAACGCACCAGCTGAGACACGATCACTCGCTCGGTACCACCGATGATGAAGGTGCCGTGCGGGGTCTGCAGCGGGAAATCGCCCATGAACACGGTCTGGGACTTGATTTCGCCGGTGTCGCCGTTTTCGAATTCAGCGTTCACATACAGCGGCGCGGAGTAGGTGTAATCCTTCTCCTTGCACTCCTGCACGGTGTGGCGCGGTTCTTCGAAATACGGATCGGAGAAGGTCAGGCTCATGGTCTGAGCGAAGTTCTCGATCGGTGAGATCTCCTGGAAGACCTCATCAAGACCGGAGGTGTGGGGCACGGTGTTGGTGCCGTTCGCCAGATCCTCCTCGACACGCTTCTGCCAGCGCTCGTTGCCGATGAGCCAGTCGAAGCTGTCAGTCTGTACACCCAACAGGTAGGGTACATCAATGGGCTCGCGGATGGAGCCGAAGTTCACACGGTCCGACGCCTTGTGCAGATCAATATCGTGCTGGTCGGCGCGTGCGATGATGGTGGTGGTGTTCGTCGTAGCCTCAGCCAATGGACGTTCCTTATCGCTCGCTAAATCGTTTCGATATGTTTCCCCGGAAGCGCTCCCATTGGCCACCATATGCCTAGTACGCGGGCGCTTCTTCCTTGTCAGCGTGCCCGCTATATGACACGCATGTACGCAAAGTCATGAGAATAACATATCCTATAGATTTTTATTCAATAGTGACGCCGACCGGATCGGACTTCGCTTTGGGATGCCCTTCAATCGAAAGCTGCGCCGAATACACGCCACGATCCACCTTCGGCAGGGTGGATTGATCCTCCACGCATTCGCTGCCAGTACGCGTTCCCGGCCAGGTGATCGTCTGTTTGACCTCGTCGCCCTTCGCCAACAGACGATAGTCGGTGTCAACGGGGCACACATTCGACTTCCAAACCACATCATCGCCCGATTTGATCGTCAACACCACGCTGGAAGCCGACACATCAACCAAGCAACCAACCTTGCTGGAACCGTCATATTTGACGTCCGTAGTGAAATCCATCGAATCGCCCACACCGAAACTTGACGCCGCAGGAGTCAACGAAAGCGCGACATTGGACGCATCGCAATCCGGCACCCCGCTTTTCTTCTCCTTGGTCGGGGACGGCACTTCCTTACGGGAAATCGCATACACGTCCGCATGATGAATCTCACGATTCACCGCGACAATCCCCCTCGACAGGGAGTACAGGCAAAACACCAGAAAAGAAATCAGCACTATCGCAGCGATGCCGACGACGATGCGACGGCGACGAAATATCGCCTGCTGTTTTTTCGAACGTTTCTTGCCGGATTTCGAGGACGTCTTCTGTGCCATGATTTCACAGTCTAGCGTGCGCACATCCAAAGAACGTCGGCATTCTTCCTTTCATACCGGAAGACGCACATCCGCATTCGGCAGGATTTCGATAAGACCATCCTCATCCAACGATGCGATGCACCGATCAAGCTGGATATGGTCATCCCACAGTCGTTCAAGCGACTTGCGATTAAGGGCGGTCGCACCTTCCGGCAGATTGCGCAGCGCATTCAGCACCAGCCCACGCACCTGACGATCCGTACCTTGGAAACGTTGACGCGGCCGCGTGCGACGTTCCCCCAATCCCGGACGACCATTATGCAAAAACACGCAATGTCCCGAAACAGGGCACGCCTCGCACAACGGAGCCTTTGCCGTGCAGACGGTCGCGCCCAATTCCATAACGGACTGATTCCACATCACTGAAGGACGATCGAACCGTCTGCATTTTGAGGCATCATCCTGCGGCAACATCTGCTTCGCCAACGCACGTTCCGCAGGTCTTGCGGCGCCGCCAAGCGACTCCTCGCCAAGAAAAACCCTCGAAAGCACCCTGCGAATATTCGTATCCACCACCGCGATGCGCTCACCAAACGCGAAACTCATCACCGCGCTGGCCGTATAATCGCCGATACCAGGCAATGCCAGCAACTCATCGTACGTACGCGGCAGCTTGTTATCGTAATCGGAAGCGACCACGCGGGCGCATTCCTGCAATCGCAAGGCGCGTCTCGGATAGCCGAGCCTGCCCCAAGCCGTGATCACATCCGCTTTCGCGGCATCGGCAAGCGCGACCGCATCAGGCCAGCGTTCCATCCAATCGTTCCAATACGGTACCACACGGCTCATCTGCGTCTGCTGGCTCATCACTTCGGAGACAAGCACGCCCCACGCAGTAGTGCGGCCGAAACGCCATGGCAGGTCACGCGCCGAAGCATGCCACCATTCGGCAAGCGCGTCCGCCACAGCTTCGGCGTTTTCAATTTCGGTATTAGGCTCGTTCGTGTCGTTCATCGTACCTATTCTTGCATTCATGACGAACGAAGAGCATACCAATGACGCGCAAGGCGCAAATGCAGCGGAAGCCAAAGTCGAGAAAATGTTCGAATACGGCTACCGCAAGTCGAATTATGGGCCGGACGAACTCGTGACCGACGCGCACGGCAATCCGATTTCCGTGGTCGACGCGATGCTGTCAGCCGAAGACGCGGCCAAAGCCGAAACCTCCACGCCCCACTTGTGCTACTACTCCCCCCGCATTCCGGGCAATACCGGTTCGGCAATCCGCCTATGCGCGGTGACCGGCACGATTCTGCATTTGGTGGAGCCGCTCGGATTCAATCTGCGCGATACGAAACTGCGCCGTGCCGGACTGGACTACCACGACATGGCCCACGTGGTATTGCACCCGAATTTTGAGAATCTGGTGGAATCCATGCCGAATTCGCGCATCATCGCGTTCACCGCGCACGCCACCAAACTGTATACCGACATCGAATACAAGCCGACTGACATTCTGCTGTTCGGCCCGGAGCCAGGCAATATTCCCGATCCGATGGATATTATGGCCGGTCCGCACGTGGCCGAACAGGTGCGTCTGCCGATGCGTCCAAGCCTGCGTTCCCTGAACCTTACCAACTGCGCATCCATCGCCATCTACGAAGCCTGGCGCCAACTAGGCTTCGCCGGCGGCCAGTGATCCCTCCCCTGCCTGCCAACTTTCGTTTCAATTCATTACCTTATGGATATTGGGGACGCAGTAGGGCGGGATATTCCATTCGTGACACACTCAAGGCCGTTCGGCCCAGCCTACGGTCCCGAACGGAATATCCCGCCCTACTGCTTGCTATGGCACACAAACCAACGTTGTTGCAAACAAAAAGCAAGCGTCAACCTAATCTGATGTGAAGCGCAACATAAGCGGGGAGCCGGCATGTTCTGTTTCAGACCGTAAAGACTTGGCCTGAGCGGCCCGGAGCGTGTCGGGAATAGAATATGCCGGCTCCCCGCGACCTTCCGCAACCAACGCAACCACTGCGAAAGATGCGTAGGGAAGGGAGAAGCTAGTTTTTGAAGCTGTGGATTGGGGCGGGGATGCGGCCGCCTCGGGTCACGAAGGCTTCGCAGCTGGTCTGGTTGACTGGAATGATCGGCGCATAGCCCATCAGGCCGCCGAAGTTGGCCATCTCCCCTACGCCTTTGCCTTCGACTGGAATCACGCGCACGGCCGTGGTTTTCTGGTTGACCATGCCGATCGCAGCCTCGTCGGCGATGATGCCGGAAATGGTGGATGCGGTGGTGTCTCCCGGAATGGCGATCATGTCAAGGCCGACGGAGCATACGCAGGTCATGGCTTCGAGCTTTTCGATCTTCAGGCAGCCGTTGGTTGCCGCGTCGATCATGTTCTTGTCTTCGGAGACGGGGATGAACGCGCCGGAAAGTCCGCCGACGTAGGAGGACGCCATGATGCCGCCCTTCTTCACCTGATCGTTGAGCATGGCGAGCGCTGCGGTGGTGCCCGGTGCGCCAACCTGTTCGAGGCCGATCTTCTCAAGCACTTCGCCGACGGAGTCGCCTACGGCCGGGGTTGGCGCGAGGGAAAGGTCGATGATGCCGAATGGAATGCCGAGGCGACGGGATGCCTCCTGTGCCACCAGCTGGCCGACACGCGTGATCTTGAACGCGGTGCGCTTGATGGTTTCGCACAGGAACTCGAAAT
>OOCE01000837.1_pt1 | contig 10789 bp, 12 predicted proteins | sample 1671421 | NCBI WGS metagenome assembly OOCE01 (sample SAMN06348155, study PRJEB24527) | human gut metagenome | biome: human gut; feature: ankylosing spondylitis patient; material: feces | host: Homo sapiens | place: China | collected 2015-10 | reverse complement strand
GTATCAAAAATTCGGGCGTTTGTATAGGCTTTTTTGAGAAACTCCGAACTTTCTTTCCATTTTGTCACCTGAAATGTGGTCTGTGCAACTGCAAAAAGGGGTTTTTGCGGGTCCGAGGGGCCTTTCCAGGCCGCAAGCTCCTCCAAATCGGCAAAAACGAACACCTCTCCGCGGGTGTGCCCCACGATGCCCTGCACCTCCGGGTGGGTCTTATCGCCCGCCACCAGCAGCACGGCACCCTCTTTTTCGGCCTGTGCGGCAATGCGCTGGATCTTCTGCACAAAGGGGCAGGTGGCATCGTGGTACGCGATGCCGCGCGCCTCCAGCTCGTCGTACACGCTGCGGGGCACCCCGTGGCTGCGGATGACCACCTCATAGCCATCCGGCACCTGAGGCACACTGTCGGCCACAAAGGCCCCCTTTGCCTGCATGTCGTCCACAGCCTGGGGGTTGTGGATCAGCGGGCCGAGGGTGGCCACCCTGCGCCCTTCGGCCAGCAGGCCGTAGGTCAGCTCCACGGCACGGTTCACGCCAAAGCAGAACCCCGCGGTCTTTGCAACTTTGATCTCCATTACGTTCTCCTCACCGTCCCATCTTCTCCCACGCATCCAGCAGGGCCTGCTTGTTGGCACGCAGTTTTTTCGTGTCGCGGCGGCCCTCCATGGCAAACTGCGCGGCGGGCATGGGTTCACCGTAGATCACCCGCACCTTGCAGAACAGGTGCATTTTCCCGTCCGGAGTGTCGTACAGGATGCGGCAGGGCACCACGTCCACCCCGGCCTCCGCTGCAATCACGAACAGGCCGCTCTTGGGCGGCAGCAGTTTTCCTTCTTTTTCGCGGGTGCCCTCCGGGAAGATGAGCAGGGTCTTGCCCTCCTTGCAGGCCTCCACGGTCTGGGCGATGACGGCCACCTCGTCCTTGGTGCCCCGGACGCAGACGCCGCCGCAGCAGCGGAAGAACCAGCTCAGGAAGGCGTTGATCTCAAACAGTTCCTTTTTGGCAAAGATGACCATTCGCCCGCCCCACCGGGTGACCGCGATGAACACCGGGTCGATGGCGGACACATGGGTGGGTGCCAGGATATAGCCCTTGGTCTGCACCTTTTTCAGGTTTTCGCGCCCTTCCACCCGGATGCGGAAACCAAGGTGCCACAGCAGCCATGCAAAGGGCAGCAGAATGTAATATAATACCATATCGTCGTCAGTTTTTCACTTTCTCCGCAATGATCTTCTTCATGGCGGCAAGGCTCTGCTCGAAGTCCAGCTCCGAGGTGTCCAGCAGCACGGCGTCCTCGGCCTGCTTCAGGGGAGCGGCCGCACGGTGGGTGTCCTGATAGTCCCGCTGCTTCACGTCGGCCAGAACTTCCTCATACGGGGTGTTGACGCCCTTTTCCTGATACTCTTTCCAGCGGCGGGCAGCACGGGCCTCCGGGCTGGCGGTGAGGAAAATTTTGACAGTGGCATCCGGCAGCACCACGGTACCGATGTCGCGGCCGTCCATCAGCACATCCTGCTTTTTGGCCATGTCCCGCTGCATGCCCAGCAGGAAGGCCCGCACGGCCGGGTTTGCGCCCACGGCAGAAGCTGCCATGCCCACCTCTTCGGTGCGGATGGCGGTGCTCACGTCCTCTTCCTTTAAATAAACATGCTGCTCGCCGTCGATGAAAGCAAAGTGCAGCTCGATCTCCGGCAGCAGGGCGTTGACAGCCTCGTTATCCTTGGGGTCCTTGCCAGCACGCAGGGCATACAGGCCGATGGTGCGGAACATGGCACCGGTGTCCACATAGATGTAGCCCATCTCCGCCGCAAGGCGGCGTGCCAGCGTGGATTTGCCTGCCCCGGCAGGCCCGTCGATCGCAACAGATACCATTTTTATATCTCCTTTTTATTGTAGACTGAACGATTTTGAATGGCCGCCGCGTTCGCTCTGGCCATACTCAGCGGAATTTTAATTTTATTAAGTGTAAACCAGAAAAGTCTGCGGACTTTTCCGGTTTGTTTTTTCACAGAAAGGGCCGTGGCTGGGAGATGGTGATTTTCCAGTTGCTGCATTTGTCGGTTTCGGCTCCAATTGGTGAAAATGCGTTTGGAGCGCCCCGCAGGGCGCGACAAACGCCAAATCGAAATAAATTTTCCGCTGAAAATAGCCAGAGCGCGAGCGGAGGCTATTTCCAATCGTGTGATTGCATCGTACCGTTACAGGTGATTGGCAAAGCTCTGAGCCGTACAGAAAGCGATCTGCAGGTTGTAGCCGCCGGTGTAGGCGTCCACATCCAGCACCTCGCCTGCAAAGTACAGCCCCAGGGCCTTTTTGCTCTGCATGGTCTTGGGGTCCACCTCCCGCACCGATACGCCGCCGGAGGTGATGACTGCATGGGCCAAGTCGCCCCGGGCGTCGATGGACACTCGCCAGTGCTTGATAAGCTGCACCAGCTCCCGCTTCTGCTCCCGGGTGATCTGGTTGGCCTTGGTGGCCGGGTCGATGCCCCAGCGCGCCACCATGACCGGCTGCATGCTGGAAGGCAGCAGCTTGACCAGCGCGCCCTGGGCCGCATGGTTGGCCAGCAGGGCAAAGTCCCGGGTGATGCGGTCGTAGAGCTGCTCTTCGCTGAGGGCGGGCTTGAGGTCGATCTCCGCGTGATACTTGTGCTTTTTCATGTCGCCCAGGTGGCTGGACGCGCTCAGGGTCAGCGGGCCGCTGATGCCGAAGTGGGTGAACAACATCTCGCCCTGCTCGTCAAAGATGGCCTTTCCGTCCTCGAACAGGGTCAGGGTGACGTTTTTCAACGCCAGACCCATCATCTTTTTGCAGTCGGGGTCGTGGCTCACAAGGCTCACGAGACTGGGCACCGGCTCCACGAGAGTGTGCCCGGCCTGCCGGGCCAGCTTGTAGCCGTCACCGGTGGAACCGGTGGTGGGGTAGCTCACGCCGCCGGTGGCCACCAGTACGGCATCTGCCCGGTATTCCCGGCCCGAAGTGCCCCGCACGCCGATGCAGCGCAGGGCCGGGCCGGCCTTTTTCTTTTTGGGATGGCGCGGGTTTTCCGGCACAGCGGGGGCTTCCTCCGCTTCCGGCGGCAGCGCTTCCAGCAGCAGCTTTCTGGCACCGTCGTGCACGAGCTCGGCGTCCTGTGCATACCGCAGCAGGGCCTGCCGGATCTCCTCGGCCCTGTCCGACACCGGGAACACCCGGCGTCCGCGCTCCACCTTCAGCTCCACACCAAGGCTCTCGAACAGCTCCATAGTCTTTGCGGGTGGGAACGCCCCCAGCGACGAGAACAGAAAGCGCGGGTTCGTGCGCACATGGCGCAAAAACTCTTCCGCTGTGCAGTCGTTGGTCACATTGCAGCGGCCCTTGCCGGTGACCAGGATCTTCTGGGCCGGTTTGTCCATGTGCTCCAGCACCGTTACCTGATGCCCCTGCCGCACGGCAGCACCCGCCGCCATCAGGCCTGCCGCACCTGCGCCTACGATCAACACCTTTGCCATCTGTTTTCCTCCCAAAAAGCCTAGTTCTACATTTATATCATACCAGAATCGCCCCGCAAAAGCAATGTGCTGCGGGCAGGGTCAGAGCAGCTCGGCCAGAATGCTGTTCTGCACGATGAGCCCCGCCGGGGTCAGGGCCAGGGTGGTGCCGTCGAAGGCGGCATAGCCGTTTTTGACACAGTTACGGATAAACGCCAGCTGCACCGGGGAAAACTCTTTTCCGTACAGGGCCTTGTACTGCGGCAGCGACAGGCCCTTGCGCAGGCGCAATTGCAGGATCAGGTAATCCTCGGCCCCGCAGCCGCCGTCCATCACCGGGGCGGCGTTGTCCTGCAGGAAAGCCGCCGTGTCAGCGGGGTAATAAAACCGCTTGCCGCCCATGCAGGAATGGGCCGCCGGGCCAAGGCCCAGATAGTCGCCGCAGTCCCAGTAAATCAGGTTGTGGCGGCCCTCATAGCCGGGCTTTGCAAAGTTGGAGATCTCGTACTGCCGGTAGCCGTGGTGCTCCAGCTGCTCCACGGCGTAAAGATAGAAATCCGCCGCCTCGTCACCGGTGGGCAGGCCCTCCGGGGGCGTGCGGCCAAAGGCGGAATCCGGCTCGATCTTCAGCAGGTAAGCCGAAATATGGGTGGCGCCGCCCTCTTCGATGAGTTCCAGCGTCTCGTCGAACTCTGCCTGCGTATAATGGGGCAGGGCCAGCATGATGTCGCCGCTGATGTTCTCAAACCCTGCCCGGCGGGCCGCCGCAAAGGCCGCGCGGGCCTGCCGGGCCGTGTGGGGGCGGCCCAGCGTGCGCAGCTGAGTGTCCCGGGCCGACTGCACCCCAAAGGAGATGCGGTTGACCCCTGCCTCCCGGAAGCCCCGCAGGCTTTCCTCGGTGACGGTCTCCGGGTTGGCCTCCAGGGTCACCTCAGCCCCGGACACCGGGCAGGCGGCACGGATGAGCCGCCCGACCTGAGCCGGGCTGAGCAGGCTGGGGGTGCCGCCGCCGAAATACACGGTATCGGGCCGCAGGGGTGCGTCCGGCGCAAAGCGTGCCAGCTCCCGCAGCAAAGCGTCCACATAGGCGTCCGGCACGCCCCGCTCCCCGGGGTGGGAGTAGAAATCGCAATACCGGCATTTGGAAAAGCAGTAAGGGATATGCAGATAAAGTCCGAGGGACATAAAACATCACAGCCTTTTTCATGAAACGTTCATTTCTATGCAGTATACTATATTCCGTAGACCGGAGCAAGGGCGGCAAGGCCCCCACAGCCCCGGCGGAACAAGAATGGAGGAACTTCCACATGGATTACAACAATTATGATCGTGGTTATGCAGAGCCCGCCATGACTTCGGCAGACTATATGTCCCGCACCTACCGCTGGATGGCCTGCGGTCTGCTGGTGACCTTTGCCGCCGCGTTCGTCACGGCCACCACACCCCTGCTGTATGTGGTCAACTCCCTGTACCTGCTGTTTACCATCGCAGAGCTGGCACTGGTGTTCGTGCTGAGCTCCCGCGTGCAGAACATGTCGGTAGGCGCAGCCCGCGGCGTGTTCCTTGTGTATGCACTGCTCAACGGCATGGTGCTGAGCTACTACTTCATTGCGTTCTCGGTGAGCACGCTGGTGCTGGCCTTCCTGGCTACGTCGGTGTACTTTGGCCTGATGGCTGCCTATGGTGCCACCACCCACAAGGACCTGTCCGGCTGGGGTCCCAAGCTGATGATGGCTCTGGTGGCCCTGCTCATCACCGGGTTCGTGGGCATGCTGTTCGGCATGGGCTTCGGCTCCACGGTGCTGTACAGCGGCATCGGTCTGGTGGTGTTCATGCTGCTGACTGCTTATGACACCCAGAAGCTGAGCCAGCTGTACTCCTACTACGCCGGGGACAGCGAGCTGGCCGAAAAGGCTTCCATCTACGGTGCGTTGACCCTGTACCTGGACTTCATCAACATCTTCCTGTATGTGGTGCGCCTGCTGGGCCTGAACAGCCGCAACAGCCGCAGCTGAACCGGAACCCGTAAACCGCAAAGAGCCTTCCCGCACCGGGAAGGCTCTTTTTTGATGCATAAAACCTGCACCGCCCTCCCACACTAACCCCAGAAGCGAACCGTTTCCACGGGACAGATAGGAGTAACGCAAGATGGAGCAGATCAAAAAGTTTTTGCACGGCAAGGGCTTTGCGCTGGTGCTGGCAGCCTGTCTGCTGGCCGCGGCAGCCGCCGGGGTGTGGGCGGTGCGCACCGTCCGCGACGAGCTCAAGCAGAACCTGACCGACCTGACAAACCCGAGCAGCACCGCCCGGCAGACCATTCCGGAGCCGGAACCTGACCCCGATGTGGGGCTTGAGGAGGAAGAATTATGGTTGGACCTTCCCGATACGGCCGAGCAGGCCGCCAACAGCGTAGCCGGGGTACCGCAGCCCGTGCCGGGCAGCTTGAGTGCCTCGTCTGGTGCGGCATCTGGCTCTGGTTCGGTGCACGAACCCTCTGCCTTGCGCACCGACTCTGCACCTGCCGCAAACTCAGCCGCGCCTGCCTCCACGCAGCCGTTCTCTGGCCGGGTGCTCAACGCCTACAGTGGTGACGAGCTGGTCTACAGCAAGACGCTGGGCGACTGGCGCACCCACAACGGTGTGGATTACGCCTGTGCCGAGGGCAGTGAGGTGAGTGCCCCCTGCTCCGGCAAGGTGACCGAGACCGGCACCGACGGCCGGTGGAGCAGCGTGGTCACGCTGGAAGATGCCTCCGGCCGCCTGTGGCGGGTGTGCGGGGTGAACAGCCCCGCCGTGAAACCCGGCGACACCGTGACCGCCGGGCAGAAGCTGGGCACCGTGGGCACCATCAGCTGTGAATGCGCCGAGGAAGCGCACATCCATCTGGAAGTGCTGCAGAACGGCCAGTACCTCGACCCGGCAAAAATCTCCTGAACGCAAAAGGCAAGGGGAGCCGCCCGGCATGGGCAGCTCCCCTGTTTTGCGTTTTATAAAGTGCGTTCTGTTATCAGGCTCAGTAGCTCTTTACATAAATCTTGACTACGTTATCCGCCCAGTCAAAGAGAATCTCCTGTGCCACGCTGCTGGCGTCATAAGACATATCAGCACATGCTTTTTCCAGACGGGTCAACTGCGACTTCTTGATAATGTTAGTGCCCTTCCAGACATCGACTACTTCCGGGTAGCCAAGGCATCTCTCAACCGTTTCCGTGATTTTATAATAGTAGTCCACTTTCACCTGACCCATGATCTTCTCCACCGGAACGATCACAACGCCGTTGCCGATGGTGACCTTGGCATCCTCCGGGAGCTTGTAGAACATCTTGTCCAGCGCTTTCAGCTCGTTCTCGTTCAGGTTTTTTACCGTGACGGTGGGGTTCACCACTGCCGCCTCAACAGAGCCGGGCAGCACTTCTTTCTCGCCCAGACGGTAGCTGACCGTCCAGACCGCAGTTTTTACCACCAGCTCCACCACTGCCTTGCGGGTGCCGTTTTCGCGGATGACTTTCACTTTTTCTGCGCGGATCTTGTACTGTTCCTGATATTCTGCGGGAAGCACGATGGTCGCAGTGTCCATGTCCTGCTCACCGGTGACCACCTTGCCGGTGCCGCGCAGAGGCAGGGTCTGGCCATTGTAGACAAAGGTCACTTCAACATCCAGCGTATTGTCACAGCCGGTCAGAATGCCGCTGGCTGCAATGGCCAGTGCGGCAGCACCGGCGCACTTCATAAAATTACGACGAGAAATCTGAGACATTGGTTTTTCCTCCTGATCTTCGTGTAGGCGTGTACGCCTGGGTTTGTCTTAGCAAACCAAAGATACCCTACCCGTTCCGCTTTGTCAAGAGGTTCCGCACATGTTAGGAATTGTTAATTTTCAATGTTAACACGTCTAAATTTTTATGGTTTCTCCGAGGTGTCCTTTTCGTCCTTTGCCATCCGCATCAGGCCTGCCACCAGAAATCCCAGATTGGCACCCAGCACAAAGCACACAAGACCTACCCACACGACCATTCTGATACCCCCTTCTATTATTTTCCACATTTTACCATATTTTCGTTGTCACTTCGCGGCGTCCTGTGTCGAGGGCCGGGATCTTCTGGCCGCTTTTTTCTTCTGGGCAGCATCTCTTGCAGGGCCTCGCCACAGGGTGCGGCCGCACACCCGGCACACCGCAATGGTATGCCGCTCATCCTCGGGTTTGAACTGCAGCAGATGGCCCAGCGGGGCCAGCCGCTGCCAGCGCACCATGCCGCAGACCGCACAGGTGCTGCGGAGCTCTCCGGGGTCCTCACAGTCCGGTTCCCTCTCCACCTGCCAGTCCGACCACTGGTGCTTTTCCACCCGGACCCAGTGCAGAACATGGCCGTCCTCGGTGCACTGCACGGTATAAACATGCTGTTCCGGTGTACACTTTGCCGGGTCCAGCGTCTCGGTCTGTTCCTCCTGCACGCAGGACGCTTCCTCTTCCACCATGGCCGCCTCCTTCCGCCGGGCCGGGTATTCTCTGCCAATTATACCCCCCCCCCGCATATTTTTGTCAAGAGGCAACGTTTTTTTCTCCGGCTTGCGCATCCCCGGCCGGACTGCTATACTTTATATGGTAGTAAACTGCAAATAAACCGCCGGGCACCGCCCGCCGGAAAAGGAGTGTTTTGTCATGTCTGTTATGGAGTCTCTGGTCACTCGCCGCACCTACCGCCGCTTTGCGCAGAAGCCCGTGCCGCAGGATGTGGTGGATGACATTGTGGAAGCTGTGCGGCTGTCCTCCTGCGGGGCCAACCGGCAGGCCCTGCGCCTTGTGGTGGTGCAGAGCCCGGAAATGGTGGCCAAAGTGCAGCCGCTGGTCAAGTGGGCGGCCTATCTGCCCCCGGAACAGGGCATGCCCAAGGCCGACGAGACGCCCACCCTGTATGTGGCCGTCCTGCAGGACAGCTCCGCTCCCGGCGACCTTTCCACCGACACCGGCATCGCCCTGGCCAACATGACCCTGGCCGCCTGGGACAAGGAGGTGGGCAGCTGCATCATGGGTGCCATCAACAAGCCCGCCCTCACCGAGCTGCTGGGCATCGAAGAGCCGCTGAAGCTGGCCTACATGGTGGCCTTTGGCTACCCCACCCACAAGGCACACATCGTGCCCCTGACCGCTGACACCGGCGTGAAGTATTATCTGGACGAAAACCGCGACTACTGCGTGCCCAAGCGCAGCGCGGAAGAGATCGCACGGAACGTGTAAGCTGCATGACCGAGACGGGGCTGCATATATACATTTATTTTCCCCATCGCAGTGTATAAGTGTTTGCAATTCGGTTTCAATTTGACCGATTTTTTGCACAACTATTGACTTTTCTATTTGTACAACTTATACTAAGTCCGTTCGCTGGATTTTTCGATGAATCGCATCCTTCCGGCGACTGCAAGTTTATACAACGCGTATGAGGAGTGTTTGAATATGAAAAAGATTACTCGTCGCAGCTTCCTGGCTGCTGCCGGTCTGTCCGTTGCTGCTCTGGCCCTGACCGCCTGCGGTGGTTCCTCTTCCAGCGTGGCTTCCTCTGTGGCAAGCTCTGCTGCCGCTTCTTCTGAGGCTGCTTCCACCAGCGCTGCCGCCGGTGAGCTGACCACCGTTGAGGCCGGCAAGCTGACCATGGCCACCAACGCCACCTTCCCTCCCTACGAGATGACCACCGACTCCGGTGACATCGAGGGCATCGACGTGGAGACCGCTCAGGCCATTGCCGACAAGCTGGGTCTGGAGCTGCAGATCGACGACATGGACTTTGACGCTGCGCTGCTGAGCGTGCAGCAGGGCAAGGCCGACATCGTTATGGCCGGTGTGACCGTGACCGACGAGCGCAAGGCTGTGATGGACTTCTCCGACAGCTACGCTACCGGCATCCAGTCCATCATCGTTCCCGAAGGCTCCGACATTGCTTCTCCCGACGATCTGGCCGGCAAGAAGATCGGCACCCAGCGCGGCACCACCGGCTACATCTACTGCTCCGACGACTTCGGCGATGACGCCGTGGTGGCTTACGACAGCGGCCTGACCGCCGTGCAGGCCCTGAACAACGGCCAGGTGGACGCTGTGGTCATCGACAACGCCCCTGCCAAGGAATATGTGGCCGCCAACCCCGGCCTGAAGGTGCTGGACACCAGCTACGCCGAGGAGGATTACGCCATCGGCATGGCAAAGGGTTCTTCTCTGGAAGCTGCCGTCAACGCCGCTCTGGAAGAGCTGAAGGCTGACGGAACCCTGCAGGCCATCGTGGACAAGTACATCACCGCTGAATAAGCCGGGCCGTACATCGTACCACGGGGAGGCACCCCAACTGGGGCACCTCCCCTTTTTTGGAAAAATAAGGTTACAAAATTCTAACAAAAAATGGAAAGCGAGGATGCGAATGGCTGCTCAATACGAACTGCTCAAAGAGCTGCTCAACAGCGGCACAAAGCTGAACTTCGGGCAGGAGTTTTTCTTCAAGTTTTATCAGGCGTTTATCCTGAAGGACCGCTGGCTCCAGTACGTCGGCGGCGTGGGCACCACCCTGCTGGTCACCGCCCTGGCACTGGCGCTGGGCGTCGTGCTGGGCAGCGTGGTGGCGCTGGTGCGTGTGGCCCACGACCAGCAGCGCCCCGGGCACAAAAACCCGGTGCTGGGCTTCTTCAATGTGATCTGCGAGATCTACACCACTATCATCCGCGGCACCCCCATGATGGTGCAGCTGCTCATCATGAGCATGGTCATCTTTGCCAACAGCCGCAACTTTACCATGGTGGGTGCACTGACGCTGGGCATCAACTCCGGTGCCTATGTGTCCGAGATCATCCGCGGCGGCCTGATGGCCGTGGACCCCGGCCAGATGGAGGCCGGCCGCAGCCTGGGCCTGAACTACATGACCACCATGGTGGTCATCATCATCCCGCAGGCTATCCGCGCGGTGCTGCCTGCTCTGGGCAACGAGTTCATCATCCTGCTGAAGGACACCTCCCTGATCACCACCATCGGCGGCAAGGAGCTGCTGTATGCGGCGCAGGGCATCATGAACCGCACCTACGAAGCCATGTACCCGCTGCTGGGCGTTGCACTGATCTACCTTGTGCTGGTCATGCTGTTCACCCGGCTGCTGGCAATGTTTGAGAGGAGGCTGGCACAAAGTGACCGATAAGATCCTGGAAGTTCGTGGTCTGACCAAGACCTACGGCGGCGTGAAGAAAAAGGGCGCAAAGCAGCCCACCCCCACCCTGGACGTGCTCAAGGGCATCGACATCGACATCTACCGCGGCGACGTGGTGTGCCTGATCGGACCCTCCGGCTGCG
>OOCE01000822.1_pt1 | contig 10878 bp, 9 predicted proteins | sample 1671421 | NCBI WGS metagenome assembly OOCE01 (sample SAMN06348155, study PRJEB24527) | human gut metagenome | biome: human gut; feature: ankylosing spondylitis patient; material: feces | host: Homo sapiens | place: China | collected 2015-10 | reverse complement strand
AATCTGCGGATTTTCCAGAATTGCCTTTTCACGGGAGGAGTCATAACCGAAAGCGGAAGCTGCCGCACTGGTTTCCTGCGGAAACATTCACGCGGCGGAGTTAACGTTCTGCCCGTAAGCACAAGCCTTTCCTCCACGACCCCCGCCCATGAAAATGGGGTCCAGAAATGCCCGCAGGCGTTTCTGGACCCCAAAATCAAAAATATAATTTCCTTAGCTTATGCGCAAAGCAACGCGGAGCGCATTTCAAATCGTCCCACACAGCAGGAGTTTGCAGTCTGTTTTACCCCTTCATCGGCACAAAGCCCACAAGGTCTTTTACCACCTCGCCGCCGATGATCAGGCCGGCCACCGAGGGTACAAAGGCATTGGAGCCCGGCACCGAACGGCGCTGGGTGCACTTGCGCTGGGTGCCCGGAGGGCAGATGCAGTGATACTTGCAGCTGATGGAGTCATCCTCGATGGGGGTCATGGCAGGCTCCTTGGAGTAGACCACCTTCAGGTGCTTGATTTTGCGCTTGCGGCACTCGGTGCGCATCACCTTGGCCAGCGGGCAGACCGAGGTCTTGTAGATATCGGTCACTTCAAAGCGGGTCGGGTCCATCTTGTTGCCTGCGCCCATGGAGCAGATGATGGGGGTGCCTGCCTCCTTGCACTTCATCACCAGCGCCAGCTTGCCGGTAACGGTGTCAATGGCATCCACCACATAGTCGTACTGGGTAAAGTCGAACTGGTCCTGTGTTTCCGGGCCAAAGAAGCACCGGTGGGTGGTCACCCTGATGTCCGGGTCAATGTCGTGGATGCGCTGTGCAGCCACATCTACTTTATATTGCCCTACCGTACTGCGGGTGGCGATGATCTGGCGGTTGAGGTTGGTCAGGCAGACCTTATCATCATCAATCAGATCCAGTGCCCCCACGCCGCTGCGCGCCAGCGCTTCCACCGTGTAGCCGCCCACGCCGCCGATGCCGAACACCGCCACGCGGGAATTGTGCAGTTTTTCCATAGCTTCCGCGCCCAGCAGCAACTGCGTGCGGGAATACTGATTTTGCATTTTGTTCTCCTTGTTACTTTTCCACTCTCGTAATGGTGCCGCCGCCCAGCACGGTGTCGCCCTGATACAGCACCACGGCCTGACCGGGCGTAGGGGCGCGCTGGGGCTGGTCAAATTCCAGCCGGAAGCCGCACTCCGCCGGGTAGACGGTGGCGGCCTGCTCCACCTGATGGTACCGGGTGCGGGCTGTGACCCGCAGCGGCCCGGTCAGCTCCGGAATGGCGATCCAGTTCGCCTCGTCCGCATACACGATGCGGTCGAACAGCATCTCCTCCGGCCCTACCGTGACGGTGTTTGCCTGCATGTCCTTGCCGCAGACGTACACAGGTGCCCCCATGGCAAGGCCCAGCCCCTTGCGCTGGCCGATGGTGTACCGCACCGCGCCGTTGTGGGTGCCCACCACCCTGCCGCTCTCATCCAGAAAATCACCTGCCGGGTAGTGTTTGCCGGTGAAGTCCTCCATAAAGCGGGCATAGTCGCCATCCGGCACGAAGCAGATGTCCTGACTGTCGTGCTTGCGGGCATTGACAAATTTGTGCTGCTCCGCGATCTCGCGCACCTCAGTCTTGTGCAGGCCGCCCAGCGGCAGACGGATATGCGCCAGCTGCTCCTGAGTGAGGTTGTAGAGCACGTAGCTCTGGTCCTTGCCCTCGTCCAGCCCCTTTTTGAGCAGGAAACGGCCGGTGGCCTCGTCCTGCTCCACCCGAGCATAGTGGCCCGTGACCACATACTCCATGCCGTGTGCCCGGGCCCAGTCCAGCAGATGGCGGAACTTCATATATTTATTGCAGTCGATGCAGGGGTTCGGCGTGCCGCCCGCCTCATACACGCGGACGAATTTTTCAATGATCTGTTCCCGGAAGTCGGCCGTGAAATCCAGCACCTCGTACGGGATATCCATGGCAAACGCCACCTCTGCCGCGTCCTCGATGTCCTTTTCCGAGCAGCAGGTGTGAAAGCCGGACTGTCCCAGCGTTTCGTTGCGGGTGAGCCGCATGGTGATGCCGGTGCAGTCATAGCCTGCCTGCTGCATGAGCCATGCCGCCACCGAGCTGTCCACGCCGCCGCTCATGGCAATGAGGGCACGCGGCTTTGAATCAGGGGTCTGTGTGGTCATAAGTTCTCCTTTGGTGCATTCAACACACTAAAACAGTAGTATAATAGTAACTCTGAAAAAAGAGCTTGTCAAGACGCAGCGAGCTGCTGCACTGCGGCCAGCAGGGCTTGCCGCTCGTTGGGATATTCTTCCCGGATCACACCGTCCAGCAGCGCTTCCAGCACTTTGCGGATGCCCGGCCCCGCCGGGACGCCTGCCGCCATCAGGTCGCGGCCATTCACAGCCAGCTGGCTGACGCGGCAGCATACGCCGTCCGCGTCCAATTGTTCGGCCAATTCGGAAAGTGCAGCAAAATCAGCCGCCCGTTCCGGCTGCAGGGCTGTGCCCAGTGCAGCAATGCGCTGCACGGTACACAAGTTATATTTGCCCAGTAGTCGGCGGGCGTAGATGGTAAAGCCGGGTGTGACGGTAGTTTCTCTGAGGACCGTCCGCTGGGGTGGGACCCTGTTGCCGAAGGCAATAGGGCGGGCGATGGAATGGCCTGCAACGGCAACGACTGCCGCCTGCGGCGGAAACAAGGAGTTGCTGTTGGGGCAGCGGCCAGCAGGATGCGAGTGCTGCTCAAAGCACGAAGCATCCGCTGGGTGCCGCAACTCGAACTCGTGTCCGAAGAGAAAGCTACCGTCACACCCTCTGGCTTCCCGCACCAACACCGCCGCCTCTTCAATCAAGGCGTTGGAGCAGCGCAGGCGCTTGAGGGTGCGGCGGATGCCATCCTCGCCAAGGCTCAGCAGCAGCGCCGCCAGCCGGATGGGCAGGTTTTCCGCACCCGCCGGGCAGGCATCCACCACCGGCTTTGCCGCCGCCAGTGCCTCCGGTGAAAGCTCGGGCAAAACAACACCGAGTATTTTTTCGTCAAGATATGCCGCAGGGGCGGGTGCGCTCAGCAGCTTTGCAAGCTCTTCCTCGATGCGCTCCACCGATACACAGTCCAGATGGGCGCACAGCTCCTGTGCCGCCTGCGCCGTGGGCGGGTCGATGGCAAAGCCAAACCGGGCTGCGAAGCGGTACAGCCGCAGGATTCGCAGCGCGTCCTCGGTGAACCGCTGGCGGGGCACACCCACCGCCCGTACGATGCCGCTTTGCAGGTCGGCCTGCCCGCCAAAGGGGTCCACAAGGCCCTCTTTTTCATTGTAGGCCATGGCGTTGATGGTAAGATCCCGCCGGGCCAGATCCTCCCGCACATCCGGCACAAAGTGCACCTCGTCCGGGTGGCGGCCATCTGTGTAGGTGCCTTCTGTACGGAAGGTGGTGATCTCGTAAAGGGCACCGCTCTGCTTCACCGTTACCGTGCCGTGCTGCAGGCCGGTGGGGATGCACCGCTGCGCGCCGAACAGCTCCATCACCTGCTGCGGCAGAGCACTGGTGCACAGGTCCCAGTCGTGCGGTGTAAGGCCCAGCAGACTGTCCCGCACGCAGCCGCCCACCACGTAGGCTGCATAGCCCGCCCTGTGCAGGGTGTCCAGCAGCTCTGCCGCACCCTCGTCCATCCGGATGGTCATGGCTGTGCCTCCTCGTACTGCAGGGTGATGCTTTTGCCGTCAAAGCCGCACTCCGCCGCCGGGAAGATGCTCTGTGCCTGCGCGGCATATTCCTCCGGTTCGGTGATCATGGGGGAATAATGGGTCAGCCAAAGCCGCTTTGCTCTCGCCTGCGCGGCAAGGGATGCGCTCTGCCCAAAGGTGCTGTGCCCCCACTGACGGGCCTGGTCTTCCTGCTCCGGAAGGGCATAGGTGGCATCGCATATCAGCAGGTCTGCGTCATGCGCCGCCTGCAAATAATACGGGCAGGGGGCCGTATCGCCGGAAAATACCACGCTCAACCCCTTGCGCGGGGCGCCCAGCACCTGCGCAGGCTGCACCGTTCTGCCCTCCACGGCAACGCTCTGCCCTTTCTGCAGCATCTTCCATTGCTGCACCGGCACCCCCAGCGCCCGGGCCTGCTCCGGCGAAAATTTGCCTGCACGGGGCAGCTCCAGCCGGTAGCCAAGGCTTTTTACCCGGTGCTTTGTGGCAAACGACACCAGCCGCGCACCGGCAGGCCAGCCCTCGCTCAGCGCATCCAGCGCCAGCGGCTGGCCCGGCATAAGCACCTGCGGCTTCACCGGATAGGGTAGCGGGCCGGTCAGTGCCCGCACCGCCGCCCAGATATCCGGCAGGCCCTCCGGACCCAGCAGCGCAAGCGGCCTTGTGCGGCCCTGCGCCCCCAGAGTCTGCAAAAGGCCCGGCAGACCAAAGATGTGGTCGCCATGGTAGTGGGTCAGGCAGATGGCATCTGCCCGCATCAGGTTCACGCCCGCACGGCGCGCTGCCGCCTGCGTGCCCTCGCCGCAGTCCCACAGCAGGCCGTGGCCGCCGCAGGCAGCAAACGCCGCCGAGAGTGCCCGGTCCGGCAGTGGCATGGTAGCCGCAGTGCCCAGCAGTGTAATGGTCAGCATAAAGATCGTTCTCCCTGCACAGTAGATTTCGATATTTTATTGTACCACAGCCCAGCACGTTGCACAATCACTGCTGGCCGCGCATAGCATGGGCCAGCACAGCAAAAAGGGGGCAGCGGGATGAGACGCAAAAAAGGGGATCCTTTTTCCGGCAGGCCGCACAGCGGCCTTGGATGGGTGCTTCTGCTCGCCGCACTGGCCCTGTTTCTGCTGGCCGGTGCGCCCGGCTGCATGGCCCAGCGGATGGCGTGGTCTGCCCGGGGAACAATGATCTTTCTGCCCAGCGGGTTTTGAAAAAATGGGAGCATCCTGCTGCACAGAACGCTCCCATTTTTCTTTTTACTTTCCATCCGAATAGGGCAGCTGGCCGGTCAGGGTCAGCGTTTCGGCAAGTTCGTCCTCCGAGCGGAACCGCCACGCCGCCGCTCCCACGGCCACATAGCAGGCATCGGCACGACCCTCCGGTGTAACGGCAAGGATCATCGTTTCACCGTCGCCCACCGCCGTTACCATGCCATCCGCACTTACAGTTGCCACGCCCGGATTGCTGCTGAACCATGTCATCGTTCCGTTTTGGGTGCCTGCAGCCTGCGCTGTCAGCTTCTGACTGGCTCCCACTGCCTGCAGCAGCATGGCGTTTTTGCTCATCTGCACCCGTCCGATCTCCGATGTGACCGTTACCGTGCAGCGCAGCACCTGCCCGGCTGTGGTCAGTGCGCTGATGACGGCCTTGCCGGACCCCTGCGCCTTTACGGTACCGTTTGTGCTTACCGATGCCACCGCCGGGTTGCTGCTGACCCACTGCCGCACATAGGTAAACCCGCCTTTGTTCTGTTCCAGCTTCAGCTGTTTCGTCGGGGCAGGCTCCTGCTCTGTAATGGTAAGCGTCAGATCGCTGGTGTTCAGCACCAGGCGGCTGGCTGTGCTTTTGCGCACCGTGATGGTACAGGTGGTCTTTTCGCCGCGCTCATTGCGGGCCGTGACGGCCGCAGTGCCCTCGGCATGGCCGGTCACCTTGCCAGTGCCGTCCACCGATGCCACTGCCGGATCACTGGAAGTCCAGATCAGAAAGAAGTAGTCGTTGGGTGCCTGCACATTCAGGTAGGCCACCGGGGCCGGGTCTCCTTCGGTGATATCCAGCGTCAGTTCGGCAGTGTCCAATGTCATGCCGCTGTCCGGCAGCGGCTGCTCCTGCGCAGCATAGACCGACAAGGCCCCGGCTGCAAACAGTTCTGCGCACAGCACCACTGCACAAACACACGCTTTGAACCCCTGCTTCATGGGCTTTGCCCTCCCCGCCTGCTTTGCTGCAAGATCCTTTAAATATTCCTGTCTCCGTATTATTTTACACGCAGTGCAAAACCGGGTCAAGTTTTTTGCCCATTCTGCCGGGCAGCTGAGCCTTATTTTGTGGAGAATAATAAAATCCGCTTTTCAATTTTGTACAAAACGCCGCCGCACCCGGCAAACCGGATGCGGCGGCGCTGTTCTGCTTTTGAATTTTCAGCTTAGTAGTTGATCTTTTTCAGCTCAAAGTAGCTCTGCGGATGTGCGCACACCGGGCACTTGAGCGGTGCGGACTTGCCGATATAGGTGTAGCCGCAGTTCCGGCACTGCCATACCTGCTGCTCCTCGCGGGCAAAGACCTTGTTGTTTTTCAGGTTTTCGGCCAGCGCACGGTAGCGCTCCTCGTGCTCCTTCTCGATCTGTGCCACCATGGTGAACAGTGCTGCGATCTGAGGGAAGCCCTCTTCTTTGGCCTCCTTAGCCATGCGGGGGTACATCTCGGTCCACTCGTCGTGCTCACCGCCTGCTGCCATGTCCAGACAAGTCAGGGTATCGGGGATCGCGCCGCCGCACAGCAGCTTGAACCAGATCTTTGCGTGCTCCTTCTCATTGCCGGCGGTCTCCTCAAAGATCGCGGCCAGCTGCTCGTAGCCTTCTTTTTTTGCCATGCTGGCAAAGAAGGTGTACTTGTTGCGTGCCTGGCTCTCGCCTGCAAACGCTTCCATCAGATTTTTCTCGGTTTTGGTACCCTTCAGTTCCATGATGCTCTCCTTTCAAAAACGGATCTTCTGTCAGGATCGACCGATCCCGGCTCTATCATTCAGCCCGGCGGTAATTTTTTCGCCTGCGGCTCAGGTTCTGAACAGAGTATACCATATTTTTTGATGGAAATCAAGAACGATTCCTATTTATTCTGAGAATATTTCTCAGTTATGCTGCTTCAGTGCACACACAGCAATGCTCAGGGCGCTCCACGCTGCCTGATACATCAGCACCGTTGCCACCGAAAGCTCCCAGATGCTGCCTGCACTGGTGAGCAGCGCTGCAATGATAATGGAGAACAGCACCGAGACCATCTGTACCGTGGTGGCGCTGCTCTCGGCGTTCTGGGCCTGATCCGCAGCCTGCAGACCGCCGGTCAGGCTGGCAAACGCCTTGAGATGGATCATGCAGCAGGTGTCCTCCGGGTCTTCCGGTGCGGCCTTGATGGCGTTGCACTGCTCCTGATCCAGCACGGTGATCATGCCTTCCGGCAGGCGGTATGCTTCGGTAATGTGGTGTGCAGTCAGACTGGGGTCCTGGCATGTGACCAGCAGGCGGATGTTCTCCTTTTGCAGCACGGCAAGGCCGCGGGCCACATTGCGCCCGCCCACATATTTCAGCACGAACATAGCGTGCAGATTGCCGGACACAGCCAGATACAAAATTTGCAGCTCGCCGTTCTTCGAGTGCTGCATCTCGTATTCCTCGTCCGGCAGCGGCACGCCCTCCTGCTCCAGATAGCGGCGGGTACCAATGAGGATGCGGTTGTTATCGCACCAGGCGGAAAAGCCCAGCCCATGGTGCTGCTCCAGATCCTTGACCGGGAACAGGATGTCTGTGCGTTCCTCAACGATCTGACGGAACAGCCCCTTCAGGGTGCCGTGGCTCTCGTTCAACACGCTGGCCGCGTACAGGATGGCGCGGTCGATGCGGCCGCCCTTGAAGATGCGGATATCCTCCAGCTGTGCGCTGTCGGCGGTGAACAGGTCGTCTGCATCAATCTGCAGCGTATCAATGCCGCCCAGCTGCTCAATGGCCTGCCAACCGGGCACGACTGCGCCCACAGCCGCAGCCGCACGCTGCAGCCGTAGCGAGGCAACGCCCGCGATCAGGGTAGAAGAAAGCGGTGCGCCCATGCACAGCACCGCTGCCATGGCAGCCGCCGCTTTGTTCCAGCCGGCACCTGCCAGCAGGAACAGCACGCCGCTGAGCAGGGCAACGCCCAGCAGGATGTACGAAACTTTGCGTGCACGGCGCTCGCTTGCGCGTTCGCTCAAGCTCTGCTCCACAAAGCCGTCAGCTTCCTTCATCGGGCGGCTCAGCAGCACCCAGGGGTCCTTCTGTTCCAGATCCCGTGCAAGGGCGCGCAGCAGGTCTTTGTCCTTGGCGCGGTAGGCGCCCTCGAACTCCACACCATTGGTCACCAGCTCATAGCCGCCCTTGACAGCAGCCAGCATCACCCGGCTGCCCAGCAGCGCAAGGAACAGCCCCAGCGCGGCCATGCCGCTGAGCAGCGAGATGCCGGTGGTGCCGCGGTAAACATTTGCGTTCAGCATGGCTGTAACCGCCTGCACCAGCGCTGCTACTGCGGCCAGCGCCGGCATCGTCTCGGAAGAAGACCGTCCGCGCAGGCCGTTCAGGCCGTCGCGCAGCACCGGGAAGCCCACGCACAGGCTTGCTGCCAGCAGCAGCAGGTTTGCAGCATAGAATGCCGCCGGGGCAGCATCCGGGTCCAGCGCCGCCATGGCGGGCAGCAGCCCATCCGATACCAAACCAAAATGCAGCAGCACCACAGCCAGAATGCCGCCCAGCACGCAGCGCAGCGTCAGCTCTGCGTTCATGCGGTGCAGCTTATCCGCCGTGGCCTCCGGCTCGGTCAGCTCCGTTTCGGCATGTTCCTCCGGAGACACCGCGTCCTCCGCCTCAGCTTTCAGTTCCGGCTGTGGCGCAGCGGGTGCCTTCTCCGGTGCCTGCTGCGGCTCTTCACCGTCCAGCGGCAGCAGCGGCAGACTCATGGTATCCTCTTTTGCGGCAGGCTCCTCTGCCGGGGCCAAAGGTGCCTGCGGTGCGTCCTCGCTCTGCGCCTTGCCAAAGAAATCGGCCACCGGCTGCTTTTCCGGCTGCTCCGTTTTTTCCGGCTGCGGCACAGGTTCCGGCTGCAGCTCCGGTGCCGTCTCCTTTACCGCTGCAAACACAGCCGCGGGCAGCGGTGCACCGGACGGTTTCTTTTTGCTTTCAGCCGGTTCAGTTTCTGCTGCCGGGGCTGCTTCGGCCCTCGGTGCAGGCTTTTCCGGCTTCTGGTCGCTCAGGCCGTTGATCATCGCCTTGAGCTGTGCCATCTCCTGCTGCTCCTGCTCTTCCTGCGGCAGCAGCACCTCCGGCGCATTCTTGGGGTGCCGGAGAGGCTTTGCCGTGCTATGCTGCTCTGCGGGTCTTGCCGCCGGGACAGCGCTCTGCCGGGGTGTTTCCGGCTTCACTGCCGCCGGGGGTTCCGCCGTTTGCGGTGCAGATTTTTCCTCCGGCTTTTTGGCGGGTGCTTCCGGCTGTGCATCCTCTGCTTCCTTTTCCAGAAAAGGCCACGGGGCCAGTTCCTGTTCCGGGTCTGCCTCCGGCTTCAGCATCAGTTCCAGATCCGCTTCCGGTTCCGGCTGCGCATCCTCACCCAGCCGCACCTCACCGGTTGGCATTTCCTGCGGCTGCTCTGCTGCAGCTTCGTCAGTCTCCTGCTTTTCCTTACCACGGCCAAACAGGCCAAACCGTTTCTGCGGCTTTTCCTCCGGCTGGTTTTCGTCTCTCCGGGTCATCTCCTCCGGGATATCCACCGCCGTGGTGCTGAAAAAGGAGCGGAACTTTTCATCCGGGGTCATTTCCCGGCCATTATTTTTATCTTTCGGCATTCTTGTCCCTCCTGTAATTCAAATTGAGGTTCCGGCCCGAATGCCGGATCATGCCTGCTGTGCTGCGCGCTGGGACTGGATCTCGTACAGAATAATGCCCGCAGCCACCGACACGTTGTAGCTGTCCACACCGGTGCCCGGTGCTGCCATATCCAACCGCACCACACCGTCGCACAGCTTTTTCACCAGCTGCGAAACACCGCTGCCCTCGCTGCCCAGCACCAGTGCAATGGGGCCGGTCAGGTTGTTCCTGCGCAGAGACACGCCGTCCATATCGGCGCAGTAGACGAACACACCCTGCTCCTTCAGGCGGCGGATGGTCTCGCCGATGTTGGCCACACGAGCCACCGGCAGGCGTTCTGCGGCACCTGCGCTGGACTTGATGACGGTAGGCGTGACCGATGCGCCGCCGCGCTTTGGGATCACGATGCCATGCGCACCGCACAGCAGAGCACTGCGCATCACGGCACCCAGATTGTGCGGGTCTTCAATGCCATCGCTCAGCACCAGAAAAGGTGCCTCGCCCTTGTCCTTGGCTGCTGCCATCAGGTCGTCTACCGTCACGTATTCGATCTCGCTGGCAAATGCCGCCACACCCTGATGGCTCTCGGTGCCGGTCATCAGGCGCAGCTTGTTGGGGTGCACCCGCTTCACCGTGGCACCCGCTTCCTTTGCCAATGCGGTATAGTAAGCCGCCACGGCCGGAGCCATGCCCTCAGCAATGAGCACGGTGTCCACGCCGGAACCGCTTTTCAGCAGTTCGGTCACCGGATTTTTGCCATAAACAAGGCTCTCGTTCTTCTGCAGCGGCTCTTCCGGGCTGCGGCGCGGACGGCGCGGCTGGTTCTTTTCTTCCATGATGATTTTCTCCTTCCGTTGTATCACCGGAAGGTGCTGTGCACACCCTCCAAAAGGCGCGCCGCACTCTGGGCCGCGCACCGGTATAATCTGAAGATGATAACTCATCTTGAAGTATAGCATAAGCCGACCTTGTTTGCCAGCAAATTACCGTTTTTTATCCGCGTCCTGCAAAAGTTTTTCTGTTCGTGGTGCCGGAGACCGTTTCCGCTTTTTTGCAGAAATGTTCTGCCGCCCTGCATCAGCTTTACCCGGCTGCTGGGTAGATATCCCTCTGTTTTGCCGGAGAAAAAAGTTTTCCACAAAAACGCGGTATACAATCCGTAGAAGAGCGATTATTTTTCCACATGTTGAAAACCCTGTGGAGAAAGTTCAAAAGTCCAGCTTTAAAGCCTGTTTTGCCTGTGGAATTCCACACTTTCCACAAGGTTTTCCACTTTTTGGTTCGACCTTTTTTGATTTCCTG
>OOCE01000812.1_pt1 | contig 10980 bp, 8 predicted proteins | sample 1671421 | NCBI WGS metagenome assembly OOCE01 (sample SAMN06348155, study PRJEB24527) | human gut metagenome | biome: human gut; feature: ankylosing spondylitis patient; material: feces | host: Homo sapiens | place: China | collected 2015-10 | reverse complement strand
GCCTCTTTTTTTATTGCAATCCCACCAGAAATGTGTCATAATCGGAAAAAAGATAACAGAGGGGAGAGAACAGGATGGCGTATCGGGCAGCGGTCTGCGACGACAGCGCAGCGGATGCGGACTATGTGCGCGGCATCGTGGCGCACTGGGCAGAGCAGCGGGGCATCGCGCTGGAATGCCGGGCCTTTTCCTCGGCGGAACAGTTCCTGTTCTGCTACGCAGAGGATAAAAATTTTGATTTATTACTATTGGATGTAGAAATGCCCGGCGCAGACGGTGTCACGCTGGCCAAAACGGTCCGGCAGGAGAACGAAGCCGTGCAGATCGTCTTCATCACCGGCTACTCGGATTACATCGCCGAGGGCTACGATGTGGCCGCGCTCCATTACCTGATGAAGCCGGTCCGCCCCGAAAAGCTCTGTGCCGTGCTCGACCGCGCGTGGGAGAAGCACCGCCGGAACGAGCGCTGCCTGAACCTCGAACGTTCCGGCGAGATGATCCGTCTGCCGCTGTATGAGGTGCGGTATCTGGATGTGCACCAGAACTATGTGACCGTCCACGCCAGGCAGGACTATACCCTCAAGCGGACGCTGGCTGAGTTCGAGGCAGAGCTGGACGAGCAGTTCTTCCGGGTGGGGCGGGGGATGATTCTGAACCTGAAGCAGATCCGCCGCGTGACCAAAAAGGAGGTCGTTCTGGCGGACGGCACAGTGCTGCCCCTGCCGCGCGGCAGCTATGAGCCGCTGAACCGGGCCATCATCGAGAGGACATGAGGCAGAGGAAGGGAAAACAGATGCTGAAACTTTTTTCAAGGCTTTTGGATCACCGCATCGAAGCCTACCAGCGGGAGCTTATCGAGACGCATTACAAAGAGGTGGACAACATGTACCGCCAGATGCGGGGCTGGCGGCACGATTATCGCGGCCACATCCAGACCATGAAGGTCCTGGCGGCGCAGGGGGATCTGGAAGGCATCCGGGCCTACCTTGACCAGCTGGACACCGACCTGAACACCGTGGACCTTGCGGTCAAGACGGGCAATGCCATGGCGGATGCCATCCTCAACAGCAAGATCTCCCTCGCGAAGAGCCGGAACATCCCGGTGCAGATCGACGCCCACATCCCGGTCCGGCTGAAGATGAGCGAGCTGGACCTCTGCTGCATCCTCGGCAACCTGTTCGACAACGCCATGGATGCCAGCGCCGCCCTGCCCGAAGACGAACGCCTCATCCGGGTATATATGGATATGAAAGGCACCCAGCTCTACATCTCGTTCACCAACTTCACGGCCAGCCAGAAGCAGACAAAACTTGCCGGGCGGTTCGCCACCACCAAGGGCGCGGGCCACGGCTTCGGTCTGGTGCGCATCGACGCCATCGTCGAAAAACTGGACGGCTACCTCAGCCGCAACAGCGAGGATGGAGCCTTCACGACGGAGATCTTGATCCCGCAAGTATGAAATTGGAAGGTGTTCCTTTGTACCAAGGAAACCGTTGCAATTCATCCCCCAAAATGAACCGTTCGTCCCCGATCTGTGCCGGGGACGATTTTTTGTGGTAGGATAGGCCCAGACGAACGAAAGGGGAATCCCACATGGAAACGGGAACGAACAAAACGAAGCAAAAACCAAAATACGACCTCTGGCAGATCACGGCCTATATGCTGGGCGTGGCATGGCGGGGCAGACATTGGACGGTGTTCACGGTCGGCCTCTCGCTGGCGCTGGTCACGGCGGGCAGGACCATCGCGGAGCTGCTGTTTGCCCCGGCGGTGCTCCGGGTGCTGGAACAGGGGATGGCGCTGGGCCGCCTGCTGGCGGTCATTGGCGGTTTTTCCGTGCTGCTGGTCGCACTGACCTTCCTGCAAAGTTATCTGAGCGAACGGAATCTCTTTGGAAAAATGAACGTCCGGGTCGATATCCTGGACCTCTCGGCCCGCAAGCGGGCCGGCACCTCCTACCCGAACCTGCTGGACAAGCGCTTCCTGGATCTGAGCGCCAAGGCCGACCGGGCCGGATGCACCAACAATGAATCCGTCGAAGCATTCTGGGTGAGCTGGGGCGAGATCCTGACCAACCTCTTCGGCTTCGGGGCCTACCTGCTGCTGTTGTCTGGCCTGAACGCCTGGCTCTGCCTGCTGGTCTGCGCCACATCGGTCGTCAGTTATCTGGCGTCCCGGCGGATCAACGAGTGGGGCTACCGCCACCGCGAGGAGGAAGCCGGGTATGTGAAGCGGCTGGCCTACGTGCAGAAGGTCGCCACCGACCGGCAGTACGGCAAGGATATCCGCATCTTCGGCCTGCGGGAGTGGGTGGAAGAACTCTGGGAGAGCACGATGCGGCTCTACCACGGCTTCCTGCTCCGGCGGGAGACGGCCTACCTCTGGGCCAATGTCATCGACCTGGCCCTGCTGCTGGTGCGCAACGGCGCGGCCTATGCCTACCTGATCTGGCTGACACTGGAACAGGGCCTGCCGGTCTCGCAATTCCTGCTCTATTTCGGCGCGGCCACCGGTTTTGCCCAGTGGGTCAGCGGCATTCTGGAAAAGTTTGCAAAACTGCACAAGCAGTGTCTCGACATCTCTACCGTGCGGGAATTTCTCGAATATCCGGAACCGTTCCGCTTTGAGGACGGCCTCCCGCTGGAAAAGCGGCTGGATACCCCCTATGAGCTGCGGCTCGAAGGGGTCAGCTACCGGTACCCCGGCGCGGAGAAGGACACCATCCACAAACTCGACCTGACCGTCCGCCCCGGCGAGAACCTCGCCATCGTGGGCCTGAACGGTGCGGGTAAGACCACGCTGGTCAAGCTGCTCTGCGGCTTCCTCGATCCCACCGAGGGCCGTGTCCTGCTCAATGGGCAGGACATCCGCCCGTATAACCGCCGGGATTATTACAAGCTGTTCGCGGCGGTGTTCCAGGATTTCTCGGTCCTGTCGGCCACCGTGGCCGAGAACGTGGCCCAGTGCCGCACCGGCATCGACGAGGCCCGCGTCTGGCACTGCCTGGACGAAGCGGGCCTGACCGAAAAGGTGCAGAGCCTGCCCAAACAGCTGGAAACGCAGATCGGCCGGGAGGTCTACGAAGACGGCGTCGAGCTGTCCGGCGGGCAGACCCAGCGGCTGATGCTGGCCCGCGCGCTGTACAAGGATGCGCCTGTGCTGGTGCTGGATGAACCCACCGCCGCGCTCGACCCCATCGCCGAGAACGACATCTACCAGAAATACAACGAGATGACGGCAGGCAAGACCAGCCTGTTCATTTCGCACCGGCTGGCCTCCACCCGCTTCTGCGACCGCATCCTCTATCTGAAGGACGGCCGGGTGGCTGAGGAAGGCACCCACGAAGAGCTGCTGAAACGGGGCGGCGGCTACGCCGACCTGTTTGAGGTGCAGAGCCAGTATTACCGGGAGGAGAACGAAGCATGAGCGCATCGAACAAAACGATCACCATCCGGCAGGGGTGCCGGTACGCCTGGCGGGAGTGGAACATCTTCTGGAAGCTGTCGCCGAAGTTTTTCTATGCCACGTTTGCCAGTGCCGCCCTCACGGCGCTGAGCCCTTATGCCACGGTCTGGCTGTCGGCCCAGCTGGTGGGCGAACTGTCCGGCGGGCGGGACCCGCACCGGCTGATGGTCTGGGTGCTCTGGACCCTGGGCACGACCGCCGTGCTGACCCTTCTGCGCGCAGCGGCGTTCCACTGGAAGGAAGCGGAAACGGACGACCTCTGGCAGCGGCAGACCCGAACGTATATGGACAAACAGATGTCCCTCGACTACGTGGATGAGGACAGCCAGCGGGTCTATGACATGTACAGCCAGATCCAGCAGGACGCCAGGCTATCGGGTGCGGGCGGCACGATCTGCATTTTGCTGGTGGAAAAGATCGCCACGGCACTGTTTCAGATCCTGGGCGGCGTGGTGCTCTGCTGGGGGCTGTTCACCGCGGCGGTGCCGGATGGGCGGTTGGCCTTTCTGGGGCACCCGCTGTTTCTGGCGGTGTTCTGGGCCGTGATGGTCTGCACCGCCTGCCTGTCGCCCGTGTTCGCGGGGCAGGCGGCCAAATATATGCCGCTGCTGCAGGAGTCCGGGAAGCTGGGCAACCGGATGTTCCACGTCCAGCTCACCCTGCCGGAAGAGCCGAAGAACGCCCCCGACCTGCGGATGTACGACCAGTACCAGAATGTCGTCAGCGGCTATATGGTGGGTCTGTGGGATGACTTCGCGAGGCTGCGCCGGGGCGCGATGGGGATCTTCCGGTCGGCCTCCTCGGCGGTGCCGGCGCTGCTGATGGGGCTGGTCTATCTCTTCGTCTGCCTCAAGGCCTGCGGCGGGGCGTTCGGTCTGGATGCCGTGACGCAGTACCTCGGTGCGGCCGCCAACCTGTTCCAGGGCGTTGTCACCCTTGTGGAGATGCTGGCCGAGATGGAGATCAACGGCGTCTATATGAAAAACATCTTCGATTACCTCGACCTGCCCAACAACATGTATCAGGGCAGCCTGACCACCGAAAAGCGGAGCGACCGCCAGTATACGGTGGAGTTCCGGGATGTCTCCTTCCGCTACCCCGGCAGTGCGCAGTACGCCCTGCGCCACCTGAACATGAAGTTCAAAGTCGGCGGGCGGCTGGCCGTGGTGGGGATGAACGGCAGCGGCAAAACGACCTTCATCAAGCTGCTTTGCCGCCTGTACGACCCCACCGAGGGGGTCATCCTGCTGAATGGCATCGACATCCGGAAGTACCGCTACGACGAGTACATGGACATCTTCTCGGTCGTCTTTCAGGATTTCCGGCTGCTGGCCCTCCCGCTGGGCCAGAATGTCGCGGCCCGCACCGGATACGATGCCGCCCGCGTGACCGACTGCCTGCAAAAGGCGGGCTTCCGCGACCGGCTGGCGGCGATGCCGCAGGGGCTGGACACGGCGCTGTATCAGGAGCTGGACGAGAACGGCGTGACCGTCTCCGGCGGCGAGGCGCAGAAGATCGCCATCGCGCGGGCTTTGTACAAGGATGCGCCCTTCATCATCCTGGATGAACCCACCGCCGCGCTCGACCCCGTGGCCGAGGCGGAGATCTACGCCAAGTTCAATGAGATCGCGGGGGACAAAACGGCCATCTACATCAGCCACCGGCTGTCCTCCTGCAAGTTCTGCGATGAGATCGCCGTCTTCGACCACGGCGAGGTCATCCAGCAGGGCACCCACGAGCGCCTGCTGGCCGACACCGCCGGAAAATACTATGAGCTGTGGAACGCGCAGGCCCAGTATTACACGGAGGAACCGGCTTAAAGACACGGTCCGGATGGGATTTTTTGCACAGTTTTTGCTGCAAAAAACTATGCGTTTCCACAAAAAGCGGCTCGAATTGTGAACTCTTAGGGCGAACGGCTTGAAAAGAATTTGCATCCTGTGTACAATGAAACGAAAGTGAGAACGATCATGACGCGGAAAAGTACCTGTGTGCGGCACTCCAATTCTTTGAAGCGAAAAAGGAGGGACGTTCGACCCTATGAGACATTCTTTTCGCCCGATGGGACGGGCGCTCTGTGCCCTGTTGCTGGGGGCAACGCTGACCCTCTCGCCGCTGGCGGCGCAGGCAGCGCCCCGCGCGGAGAACAGTTCCGCAAAGCTCGCGCTGGAAGTGACCGAGATGGAGCTGGAGATCACGGCGGACGACCCGCGCCCCAAAGCCTACCTTTACACCGGCGGGCAGAGCGATTATTACTTCATCGTCTGGATGAGCAGCAACCCCAGTGTGGCCACCGTGGACGGTGACGGCAAGGTGACGGCCCGCAGCGTGGGCAAGGCCACCATCACCGCCATCTCGGACCACGGCGACCGCGCCGCCTGCGAAGTTACCGTCACCCGCAAGGGGGAGGAGGCCGAGGCGCAGAAACCCACCCTCAGCGAGACCAGTCTGGAACTGGTGCAGCAGTACGATGTCCTGCACCCCGCAAAGCAGCTCACGCTGACCAACAGCGACCATTCCTTTATTTATGTGTACCAGTGGCGCAGCAGCGACCCCAACATCGCCTCAGTCGATGACAAAGGCGTCGTGACAGCCCAGAAGCCGGGCAGCGCCACCATCACGGCTTTTGCTTCCAACGGGCAGGCGCTGCGGTGCGCCGTCACGGTCACATCCGAGGTCGGAAAGGTCACACTGAACAAGGCGGACCTGCTGCTCAAGACGGTGGGCAGTCAGGAGGCCCTGTGCGCCACGGTGGCCATGGAGAGCGGCGGCAGTGTGCCCATCACCTGGGTCACCAGCAATCCGGGCGTTGCCACGGTGGACGCCAACGGCGTCGTGACGGCTGTGGCCGACGGAGAGGCAAAGATCACCGCCCTTTCGCCCAGCGGCCGATACGCGGTGTGCAGTGTGGTCGTCGGCCTGGCCGGGGACAAATACGACACCGAAGAAGACCTGGCCGACGAGCTCAAGCTCCCGGACCCGTATGTGGCCGTCCGGCTGAATCGGCTTTCCTGAGCATAAAAATAAGCCGCGCCTTCGCAGGTGCGGCTTATTTTTATGCGGTCAGATCTCGTTGCCGGAGTCAAGAGAAGATCCGAAATTTCACGAAAATTTTTTTACACTCCAGGCAGGAACAGCATCGTCCCGCGGGCGGCCATCATGGGCTGGAACGCGCAGCTGAACAGCCCGCCCGCCACGGCCAGCACCAGGGCGAAGAGCAACAGCAGCACTAGACGGGGAGCATGGGAAGACCTGCGGGGACCTTGCTTGCGCTGCATGGCGCATCCTCCTTTCCGGAACATCATCTGCCCCAGCCTATGCACCCGCTGCGCCGATTGTGCACCGGGGCGAAGTGTGGTACACTAAAGGGGAACGATACGGAGGACTTTTTATGCTGACCATTACTCTGCTGGGCACAGCGGCCACCATGCCCCTGCCCGACCGCGCCCTGACGGCGGCGGTGGCTGAATGCGGCGGGCACAGCCTGCTGTTCGACTGCGGCGAGGGCACCCAGACCGCTGCCCGCCGCGCCGGGGTCAACCTGATGAAGCTGGACGCCATCTGCCTGACCCACTACCACGGCGACCATATCTTTGGCCTGCCCGGCCTGCTGCAAACGCTGGGCTGTCAGGGCCGCACCCGGCCGCTGACGATCTTTGGCCCGGCCGAGGGGATGGAGCCGGTCTGGGGGGCCATCCGCACCCTGACCGGCCTCCAGCCCTATGCCATCCGGGCTGTGCCGCTGGGCACCGACCCCGTCCGGCTGGAAACGCTGGCCCCCGGCTGGCCGGTGGGGGCCGAACTGCTGCCCTTCCGGACGAAGCACCGGGTCCCCAGCCGGGGCTACCGGCTGGACCTGCCCCGCGCAGGCCGCTTTGACCCAGCCAGAGCCAGTGCGCTGGGGGTGCCGGTGCAGCAGTGGAGATCGTTGCAGCGCGGGGAGTCGGTCACTCTGGAAGATGGGACGGCCATTGCACCCGGACAGGTGCTGGGCGCACCCCGCAGAGGGCTGCGGTTCGTGTTTTCCGGCGATACGGCCCCCTGCGCCGCGCTGGAACAGGCCGCACAGGATGCCGACCTGCTCCTCTGCGATGCCACCTACCCGGACGATGCGCAGCAGGCCCAGGCGAAACAGTATGGGCACAGCACCTTCCGGCAGGACGCTGAACTGGCGGCGCGGGCCGGGGCACGGCGGCTCTGGCTCATGCACTATTCGCCTATCATCACCGACCCGGAAGCAGCCCGCCCGGCGGCGGAAGCGGCCTTCCCGGCGGTGGAATGCGGCGTGGACGGACAACGGATCATTTTGCGATACGACGAGGAACCTTCATGACAGCTGAGACCATTTCCTTTCCGCTGGACCCCGGTGCAGCGGCCCTGCTGACGCGCCTCCATGCGGCGGGCTATGCCGCCTATGCGGTGGGCGGCTGTGTGCGGGACAGTCTGCTTGGCCAGACCCCGCACGACTGGGACCTCTGCACCAGCGCGACCCCCGAACAGGTGCTGGAGTTGTTCGGGGAAGCGCACTGCATCCCGACGGGATTGCAGCACGGCACCGTGACCGTCAAACACGGCGGGGAGCTGTACGAGATCACGACCTTCCGCACCGAGGGGGCGTATTCTGACGGCCGCCACCCGGACCATGTCGCCTTTGTGCCGGACGTAAAAGAAGACCTGGCCCGGCGGGATTTCACCATCAACGCCATGGCCTATAACGCTGAAGAAGGGCTCATCGACCCGTTCGGCGGGCAGAGCGACCTTGCCGCCGGCATCGTGCGGGCGGTGGGGGAGCCGCAGCGCCGGTTCGAGGAAGACGCCCTGCGCATCCTGCGGCTCTACCGGTTCGCGGCCCGGTTCCGCTTTGCCATCGACCCTGCCACCGGGCAGGCGGCCAGAGCGCTCTGCCGCCATCTGGACTGCGTGTCCGAAGAGCGCATCGCGGAGGAGCTGAGCCGTCTGCTGGCAGCTCCGGCACCGGGAGCTTATCTGGAAGCGGAGGTACTGGCGGTCATCTTCCCGGAACTGGATGCGGCAGAGCTTCCGGAAAGCCGACGCGTCCTCGACGCGCTGGAGCCGGGCATGGAACATGTCCAAGTCCGGCTGGCGGCGCTGCTGTGCCCGCTGGGCGAAGCCGGTGCAAGGGCGGCGCTCAAGCGGCTCAAGTGCTCCAATGCCCTGACCGGTACTGTGGCGACGCTGGTGGGGGAGAGTCGGGAGCTTCTTCCTCAGACACGAATCGGGCCATTCCATTGCCCGCCCCATTGCCTGCGGCAACAGGGCCCCACCCACCGGACGGTCTTCGGAAGAACTTCCGACTCTCCTTTGGAAGAGACACGGATTCAGACGAAGCGCCTTCTGGGAAAGTATGGTCTGCACATGGTAGAGCAGTTGGATGCGCTCTGTGGGGCAATCGCGCCGGACCGGGTGGCGGAGTTTGCTGCGCAAGCCGAGCTGGCCCGTCAGTTGGAAGCGGACGGTGCTTGCTGCCGCATCAACCAGCTGGCCGTGAATGGCCGGGACCTGATGGAAGCAGGCATCCGGCCGGGGCCGGGGCTGCGCCGGGTGCTGGATGCTCTGCTGGAACAGGTGCTCACCGGGCAGCTCCCCAATGAGAAAGCGGCACTTCTGGCCGCAGCGGCGCAGGTCGCTGCGTCTTGACAAGCGAACGGACGTGCGGTAGTATAATACTACTGCTTTTGTATGTTATAACATGAGGAACAAAATGACAGAAACACAGAATGCAAACCGCCCCGGTGCGCTCATTGCGATGAGTGGCGGCGTAGACAGCTCGGTTGCAGCTTGGCTGATGCAGCAGAAGGGCTATGCCTGCACCGGCATCACGATGCGGCTCACCCGCAACGAGACGCTGGGCCAGTCCGGCTTTCACACCTGCTGCTCGGAAAAGGACATCGAAGATGCCGCCGAGGTGGCGTATGCGATGGACATCCCCTATGAGGTGCTGGATTTCACCGCCGACTTCCGGGAAAAGATCATCGAAAAATTCATCCGGGTCTATGAGGCGGGCGGCACCCCGAACCCCTGCATCGACTGCAACCGGTATATGAAGTTCGACCACCTTCTCTCCTGGGCACGGGAGCATGGGATGGAGTATGTGGTCACAGGCCACTATGCCCGCGTGGAGCAGGACGAGGCCACCGGTCGCTGGCTGCTGAAGAAGGGTCTGGACGAAGGAAAAGATCAGAGCTATGTGCTTTACAACCTGACGCAGGAGCAGCTGGCTCATGTCCGCCTGCCGCTGGGGGCACTGCACAAGAGCGAGGTGCGTGAGATCGCGGAGCAGCAGCATTTCATCAACGCCCGCAAGCACGACAGCCAAGACATCTGCTTTGTGCCGGATGGCGACTACGAAAAGTTCATGGAAGATTTCACCGGCAAGCGCTACCCGGCAGGCGATTTCCTCGACGAGGCGGGCCGCAAAGTGGGCACCCACAAGGGGGCCGTGCGGTATACCATCGGCCAGCGGAAGGGTCTGGGCCTTGCCATGGGCGCACCGGTCTATGTCTGCGCCAAGGATATGCAGGCCAATACGGTCACGGTCGGCCCGGAGAAAAGCCTGTTCGACCGCATCGTCTACGCCGAGGAGGTCAACTGGATCGCCATCCCGGCGCTGACGGCCCCGCTGCGGGTCACGGCCCGCACCCGGTATCATCAGGTCGAGCAGGCCGCGACCGTCTACCCGGCGGGCGAGGACCGGTTCCGGCTGGAATTTGACGAGCCGCAGCGCGCACCTACGCCGGGGCAGGCGGTGGTGCTGTATCAGGGCGATGTAGTCCTGGGCGGCGGCACCATCGTGCAGGTGGAAAAGTGACCCGCTCCCCGGTGGGAGCGCATGATGAAGCAACCGAAAACCAGCTGCGCCGGGCAGGCGCGGCAGGACCAGAGAAGTGGAGAGTATCGATATGCAAGATCAGTATTCCCGCACCCAGCTGCTGCTGGGCAAGGAAGCCATGGAAACGCTGCACCATTCCCGCGTGGCAGTGTTCGGCATTGGCGGCGTGGGCGGTTATACCGTTGAGGCACTGGCCCGCAGCGGCGTGGGTGCGCTGGACCTCATCGACGACGATAAGGTCTGCCTGACCAACCTGAACCGCCAGATCGTGGCCACCCGCAAGACGGTGGGGCAGTACAAGGTGGATGTGGCGGAACAGCGCATTCACGAGATCGACCCCAACATCAAGGTCACGACCTACAAGACCTTCTTCACCCCGGAGACGCAGGACCAGTTCGATTTCACCCAGTACGACTATGTGGTGGATGCCATCGACACCGTCACCGGCAAGATCGCGCTGGTGGTCAAGGCCAAGGAGGCGGGCACGCCCATCATCTGTGCCATGGGCGCAGGCAACAAGATGGACCCCACCCGCTTTGAGGTGACGGATATCTACAAAACTTCCGTCTGCCCGCTGGCCAAGGTCATGCGCACCGAGTGCCGCAAGCGGAAGATCAAGCACCTGAAGGTCGTCTACTCCAAGGAGCCTGCCATGACGCCCATCG
>OOCE01000808.1_pt1 | contig 11026 bp, 9 predicted proteins | sample 1671421 | NCBI WGS metagenome assembly OOCE01 (sample SAMN06348155, study PRJEB24527) | human gut metagenome | biome: human gut; feature: ankylosing spondylitis patient; material: feces | host: Homo sapiens | place: China | collected 2015-10 | reverse complement strand
CCTCACCTGTTTTTTCTTTCTGAAATGAAAGAGTTATGTCTTGAAAAGTTACGAAAAATCTGTCTATTAGCGTTGTCCATGATGTACAATTGCGCTAGTTTTTGCTTTAAGGCGTGTTGTATGCGTCATAAAGCGCTCGAAAGGCCTTCGGTCGGTCGAGCACCTATCAAAAAGAATTTTTTAAGAGATGGGCTTTGAAGCCCATTTTTTTTTACTTAGGTACTGAGGTTAAATCTGCAATGGCAGTTTCGACACAATTATTTGAAATGATCGATGCCACCGTCGAAGGCTTGGGTTACGAGCTCGTCGATGTGGAAAAACTCCCGCGCGGTTTGATCCGCGTCACGATCGATAAAGACGGCGGGATTACTTTGGACGACTGCGAAAAAGTCAGCAACCAGCTCAACAACGCAATGACGGTTGAGAACGTTGACTACGATCGTCTTGAAGTGTCTTCTCCGGGTGTTGATCGTCCGTTGAAACGTCCTCGTGATTTTGTGAAATTCGTCGGACAGAACGTTCACGTCGAACTTTTTGCTCCGATCACCGGTGAAGGTCTTCCCGAAAACGGCCGCCGTCGTTTGGACGGAACCCTTGACGCCGTTGAAGGTGATGAAAACAACCCCTCGATCACGATGACACTCTCGGAAAATCGTGTTGCACGCACTCCGGCTGAAAAGCAGCGCGCTGCCAAAACCAAGGCCAAGAGTGACACGCCTGCAGTGACCGTTACCTTCCCCTTTAATGATGTTGAGCGGGCTAACCTCGTGCCCGACCTGAATTTCAGAGGTGCAAAATAATGAGCCGTGATTTATTAACAATGGTGGAAGTCCTCGCCCACGAAAAGAACGTTGATCAGTCCGTCGTTCTGGCTGCATTGGAAAGTGCTTTGGCCAGCGCAGTTAAAAAGGCTGAGTTCCCGGGCGAAGACGCAGATATCGTCGTCAAAGTCGACCCGACAACCGGTGACCAGAAAGTTTGGCGTCAGTGGTTAGTCGTTCCTGACGAACAGGGCCTTCAGGAGCCGGATCGTCAGATTCTTCAGTGGGAGGCTAAAGAAGACTACAGCGACCAGGGCGAAATGAATGTCGGCGACTATGTTCGTAAGCCTCTGCCCGATGTCAACGTAACCGGCCGTCGTTTTGCGACAGACGCAAAACAGGTCATTATTCAGCGCCTGAGAGAAGCCGAGCGTAATCAGCTTTTAAACGAATTCCTTGAACGCTACAAGGACGTTAAGGTTGTCACCGGCCAAGTCAAGCGCTTTGACAAGAGCGATGCGATTATCGAAATCGGCCGCATCGATGCTCGTCTGCCTAGACATCAGATGATCCCGATGGAAAACCTCCGTCCGGGCGATCGTGTTCGCGCTTATATTCTGAAAATCGATCCGACCTCCAGACAGCAGCAGATCACCCTGTCCCGTACCTGCAATGAATTCTTGGGCGAACTGATGCGTCAGGTCGTTCCCGAAATCAACGAAGGCCTGCTTGAGATCAAGGGCATTGCCCGCGATCCCGGCATCCGTGCCAAAGTTGCCGTCCAGGTTAAGGACAAGCGCATTGATCCGATCGGAAGCTGCATCGGTGTCAAAGGCTCTCGTATTCAGTCCGTTTCCGGCGAACTGATGAATGAGAGAATCGACATTATCCGCTGGGCCGATCAGCCTGCCGAATACGTCATGAGCGCCCTGTCTCCCGCAACGATTTCCTCCATCATCGTCCATGAAGACGAACACAAGGTTGAAGTCGTGACCCCTGACCTTGACAACAGCAAGATCGCGATCGGCAGCAACGGCGTCAACAAGCGTCTTGCCTCCGAGCTGACCGGCTGGGAAATTGAAGTGATGGATGACGACCAGGCGGCTAAGAAGCGTGAAGATGAAATCGCTCCGCGTCGCCAGGAACTCTGCGACCGCCTCGATATCGATGAGGAAGTTGCTCAGGTTCTGATTGAAAACGGCATTGAGACACTTGAAGAAGTTGCTTATCTGCCGGAAGAAGAACTGCTTAGCATCGAACAGTTCGATGAAGATACCGTTAAAGAACTGCGTTCCAGAGCCAGAACGGCATTGCTGACTTCTGCGCTTGAACGTGAAGAGCTCCTCAAGTGGGCCGACAAATCTCTTGTCGACCTTCCGGGGATGACTCATGAAATTGCAAATAAACTGAAGCCTGCCGGCATCAAGACCCTTGATCAGCTTGCCGATTTGTCTACGGACGAACTCGTTGAAATGACGGGTATTGACCACGACAAGGCTGCCGCCCTGATCACAAAGGCTCGCGAAAGCTGGAGCTAATACAAAGGAGGGAATATAGGAATATGGCAAAAACCACTGTTAAAGATTTAGCCGCCGACTTGAATTTGCCGGTTGAGACCCTCCTTTCCCAGTTGAAGGAAGCCGGCCTCTCCCAGAGCACACCCGCCGACGAATTAAGCGAAGCTGATAAGGATCGTTTCTTAACATCCCTGCAGGTTGCCCGCGGCAGCTCGAATGCAGGCCGCCGCAAAATTACGCTGACAAAGCGGGAAAAGAGCGTCATCACTCAGAACGGAGGAGGTTCCTCTCACGCCGTTCAAGTGGAAGTGCGCCGCAAACGCGTTTTGGTGAAGAACCCGGATGTCGTTAATAAAGCCCGAGAAGAAGCCAAGAAGGCAATGGAAGAGCAGAAAGAAAAAGCTCGTCGTTTAGCTGAAGAAGCGGCTGCCCGCGCTAAGGAAGAGGCCGAACGCAAGGCCAAAGAAGAGGCCGAACGTGCTGCCAAACTCAAAGCCGAACAGGAAAAGGCTAAAGCCGAAGAAGCTGCACGCAGACAGAAGGCTGAGGCAGAGCGCAGCATAGAGAAAGCTAAGGCAGAAGCCGAGGCCGCTGCTCGTGCTGCTAAAGAAGCTAAGGAAGCCGCTGTCAAGGCTGAAGCCGACAGAGATGCTGCTCGCCGCGCTGCTGAAGCCGACAGAGATGCTGCTCGCCGCGCTGCTGAAGCCGAAGCTCGCGCTATTCGAGAAATGATGTCTGCTCCGAAGAAGGTTCTGACCGCTAAGAAACCGGCTCAGGAAGAAAAACCGCAGGAACAGAAGAAGGTTCACAAGAACAGCGTCAAGAAAGAAAACAAAGGTACGAAGAACAACGCTAAGAACGCAGACAACTGGGGCGACGAAAATCAGAAACGCCGCACTCTCAAGACCCGCGGCGGCGACAACTCTTCGGAAGAAAGCAGCGGCTGGAAGAATGACCGCCGCAACAAACGCGGCAACAAGCACCAGAACCAGAACAACAAAGGCCAGGGCGGAAGACCGCAGACTCCTGCTGTTCAGGAACCCGTTGTTAAGGACATTGAAGTTCCGGAAACCATCACTGTCGCTGATCTCGCTATGAAGATGAGCGTCAAGGCCATTGAAGTCATTAAACATATGATGAAGCTCGGTCAGATGGTGACGATCAACCAGATGCTTGACCAGGAAACGGCCATGATTGTGGTCGAAGAAATGGGTCATCGTGCGATCGCCGCTAAACCGGAAGATCCGGAAGCCTTCCTGGCTGAAGAAGAAGCCAAGGCTTTGGCCAACTATCCGAAGGAACCTCGTCCTCCGGTCGTGACGATTATGGGTCACGTTGACCACGGTAAGACTTCTTTGCTGGACTACATCAGACGTACTCGTGTTGCCGCAGGCGAAGCCGGCGGTATTACACAGCACATCGGTGCTTACCACGTTGAAACCCCGAGAGGCATTATTACTTTCTTGGATACCCCGGGACACGAAGCCTTCACGGCCATGCGTGCTCGCGGTGCTAAGGTAACCGATATCGTTATTTTGGTGGTTGCAGCCGACGACGGCGTGATGCCGCAGACCAAGGAAGCTATTGCTCACGCGAAGGCCGGCAACGTTCCTCTGGTGGTTGCCATTAACAAGATTGATAAACCAGAAGCTAATCCTGATCGTGTCAAACAGGAACTCGTTGCCAACGAAGTCATCCCTGAGGATTACGGCGGCGACGTGCCGTTCGTCTGCGTGTCTGCTAAGAGCGGACAGGGCATTGACGAGCTGCTTGAAAACGTTCTTCTGCAGGCCGAAATTCTTGAATTGAAGGCTGTGAAAGAAGGTCCTGCTAAGGGCGTCGTGATTGAATCCCGCCTTGACCGCGGTAAGGGTGCGGTTGCTTCCGTCCTGGTTCAGGCCGGTACCTTAAAGCGCGGTGATATCGTCTTGGCCGGCGCCACTTTCGGTCGCGTTCGCGCCATGGTTGACGAAAACGGCAAGTCGGTTCAGAGCGCCGGTCCTTCCATCCCGGTGGAAATTCAAGGCCTCTCCGACGTTCCGCAGGCCGGTGACGAACTCATCGTCGTTTCCGAAGAGCGTAAGGCTCGTGAATTGGCCAACTACCGTCAGGGCAAGTACCGTGACGTTAAGCTGGCTCGCCAGGTCAATGACAAACTCGGCGGTCTTTTTGGTCAGAATCCGGAAGGCCAGAAGACCCTGTCTCTGGTTATCAAGTCCGACGTTCAAGGCTCTCAGGAAGCTTTGGTTCACGCTTTGACCAAACTTTCTACCGATGAAGTTAAGGTCAGCGTGGTTCACGCAGCCGTAGGCGGTATCAGTGAATCTGATATCAACTTGGCGATTGCTTCCAATGCTGTTGTCTTAGGCTTCAACGTCCGTGCCGATGCATTGGCTAGAAAACTGGCTGAAAACAACGGCATCGACATCCGCTACTACAACATCATCTACGACGCCGTAGATGATGTTAAGGCTGCCATGAGCGGCATGCTTGCTCCGGAACGCCGCGAAAACCACGTAGGTCTCGTTGAAATCCGTCAGGTCATTCGCGTCCCCAAAGTGGGCGCAGTGGCAGGCTGCATGGTGCTCGAAGGGGTCGTCAGACGCAACTCTCATGCCCGTCTTTTGCGCAACAATGTGATTATCTGGACAGGTGAGATTAACTCTCTGCGCCGCTTCAAAGACGACGTTAAGGAAGTCAAGGCCGGTGCCGAGTGCGGCATCTCTCTGAAAGGAAACGATGACATTCAGGTCGATGACAAACTCGAAATCTTTGAGGTCGAGGAAGTCGCAAGAACGATCTGAGATTGATATAGCCTGAACACAAAGGAGCTTTCGGGCTCCTTTGTATTTAGCTGGTTTTATTGAGGAGTTGAAAAATGATTAAACCCACCAAACCGGGACGCGCCAACCGTATTGCGGACCAAATCCAGCGTGACGTTGCCGAACTGATTCAGAAAGAAGTAAGCAACCCGAAGACTGGTCTCGTAACGCTGACAGGGTGCGAAATTACTCCTGATTACGCACATGCGACGATCTACTTTACGTCCATCGGTTCTACGCCTGAGGAAGCCACCGAGGCTTTGAACGGCGCAGCTCCGATGCTTCACTCCAGAATCTTCAAGCTTTTGAAGATTCACACCGTTCCTCAGCTGCATTTTGTCTATGACAAGAGCGTCGAACGCGGCTTTGAAATGGATCAGCTGATCCGTCAGGCTCGCGAAGAGGACGGAGAAAAAGTCAAAGGTGAATAATTGGGTCGTCGTCGCAAAGGTTTAAAAATTGACGGCGTTTTATTGCTCGATAAGCCGGTAGGTTTGTCGAGCAATAGCGCTTTACAGAAGGCACGCCGCCTTCTGAATGCACAAAAAGCCGGCCATACCGGCACGCTTGATCCTTTAGCAAGCGGACTGCTTCCCTTGTGTTTCGGGGAAGCGACAAAGTTTTCTGCCGATTTACTCAACGCCGATAAGGAATATTTAACGACGGTGAAGTTCGGAGAAAAGACCTCTACAGGAGACGCTGAAGGCGAAGTCATCTTTTCGGCCGAGCCGAAATTTACCTTCAAAGAATTCTGTGCCGTTTTAGAGAGATTCAGAGGAGAGATCATTCAAATACCTCCGATGTATTCAGCCTTGAAAAAGGACGGAGTTCCTTTGTATAAATTCGCAAGAAAAGGTGAAGAAATCGAGAGAGAGCCCCGTAAAGTAGTAATATCCTCACTTGACATTGTGGACTTCCAACCGCCTGAAGTCACCCTTCTGGTGCGTTGCTCCAAGGGTACCTATATTCGTACGCTTGGGGAAGACATAGGCGAAGCCTTAGGCTGCGGCGCCCATTTAAAGACGCTGCGGAGGACGGCTATTGCCGATCTCCACATTGAAGAAGCTGTGGATTTGGATCTGTTTGAACGCATGACTGAGGAGCAGCGTATTGCTGTTTTGCTTCCTCCGGATCGATTGCTGCAGAGTCTTGCGCCCGTCAAGCTGGATGAAGAAGCGACTAAGAAGTTTCTGAACGGTATGAAGGTACGCACGGACGAGCGTTCGATCGAGGAGGCTAAAGTGCGTGTGTACGGTATCTCAGCTGAAAAAACTGAATTTTTACTCGGCGTCGGACGTTTGACTTCCGACGGAGTCCTGGCGCCGGATCGATTAATTTCGTTTGTAGACAACGATAGATAATTTTTAATATGACTCGAGCGATTAGAAATATTGCGATTATTGCTCACGTGGACCATGGTAAAACCACGTTGGTGGATCAGCTGCTGAAACAGTCCGGCACCTTCCGTGCCAATCAGGCTGTTGCCGAGCGCGTGATGGACAGTAACGACATCGAACGCGAGCGCGGCATTACGATTTTGGCGAAAAACTGCGCCGTCGAATACGAAGGCACCCACATCAACATCATCGATACCCCGGGACATGCGGACTTCGGCGGTGAAGTCGAACGCGTTTTGTCTATGGTTGACGGCGTTCTGTTGCTCGTGGATGCGGTAGAAGGCCCGATGCCGCAGACTCGTTTCGTGACCAAGAAAGCGTTGGCTTTAGGTCTGAAACCGATTGTTGTGATTAACAAGATTGATCGTCCGGGCGCTCGTCCTGACTGGGTTATCAACCAAACCTTTGATCTGTTCGACAAACTGGGCGCTACAGAAGAACAGCTGGACTTCCCTGTGATCTACGCTTCTGCTCTGAACGGGTTTGCCGGTTTCACGGATGATGTTGAAGAACTGAAGAAGATCGGAAACATGAAGGCGATTTTCGACACGATTCTGGAAAAAGTTCCGGTTCGTGACGACGATCCTGACGGTCCTCTGCAGATGCAGATTTCCTCTCTGGACTACTCCAGCTACGTCGGTAAGATCGGTATCGGCCGTATTAAGCGCGGCCGCATTAAACCGCTTCAGGAAGTTCTGATCATGAACGGCCCGGATTCCGAACCGAAGCGCGCCAAGGTCAATCAGGTTCTGAAGTTCCAGGGCTTGGAAAGAAAACTGGTTGACGAGGCTGAAGCCGGCGACATCGTTCTGATCAACGGTATCGAAGAAATCGGCATCGGTACTACCTTAACCGATGTGAACCATCCGGATGCGCTGCCGCTCCTGCACGTTGACGAACCGACTCTGACGATGAACTTCCATGTCAACACCAGCCCTCTGGCTGGTAAGGAAGGCAAATTCGTCACCAGTCGTCAGATTCGCGAACGTCTTGAACGCGAATTAAAGAGCAATGTTGCTATGCGCATGAAACCGACCGACAACGAAGGCGTTTTCGAAGTGGCCGGCCGCGGTGAACTGCACCTGACGATTTTGATTGAAAACATGCGTCGTGAAGGCTATGAACTAGCTGTTTCCCGTCCGCGCGTCGTTTACAAAGAAGTCGACGGCGTCAAGATGGAGCCGTTCGAAATGCTGACCGTTGACGTGGAAGAAAACCATCAAGGTCCCGTCATGGAAGAGCTCGGCCGCAGAAAGGGCGACCTTCAGGACATGCAGCCGGACGGAAAAGGTCGTGTTCGTCTCGAATACCGCATTCCCGCCCGTGGCTTGATCGGTTTCCAGAACGACTTTCTCACGATGACTCGCGGCACCGGTGTCATGAGCCATGTGTTTGATGAGTACGGTCCTGTTAAGTCCGGAGACTTGGGTGAACGCCGCAACGGCGCCATCATCAGCCAGGACGACGGCAACGCCGTTGCTTATGCTCTGTGGAAGATTCAGGAAAGAGGACGTTTGTTCATCGGTCCGGGAGAACCTATTTATGAAGGCATGGTGATCGGTGTTCACTCTCGTGACAACGACATTGTCGTGACCCCGATTAAGGGAAAACAACTCACCAACATTCGTGCTTCAGGTACCGACGAAGCCATTCGTCTTGTTCCTCCGATTCAGCTGACACTGGAAAGTGCCGTTGAATTCATCAACGATGACGAACTGGCTGAAATCACACCGAAGAGCATTCGTATCCGTAAGCGCTGGCTGAAGGAATTCGAACGCCGCCGTGCTGCACGCGGAGACAGTCGCGTTGGCCCGGGAATCTAAACCCAAATGTCCGTGCGGCAGCGGCAAGCCTTATGAAGACTGCTGCGGGCCGCTTCTTGCCGGCTCCCCCGCACCCGATGCGAGGGCGCTTATGTGTTCTCGCTATACGGCTTTCGTGAAGGAAGACAAGGACTATCTTCTCAGAACCTGGCACGAGAGCACCCGTCCCAAAGAATTAGATTTTGAGCCGCTCCATTGGCGCAGTCTCAAGATTGAGGCCTTCATGCCTTTATCGGAGATAACGGCACGTGTGAAATTCGTTGCGAAAGCACGAGACGATGCCGGAAATATGATCACTTTGAAAGAAAACAGCCGATTTGTAAAAGAAAACGGCCGTTGGTACTACATTGACGGAATCCTTTCATGACAGATAATGTTTACGACCCGATCGGGTGGCGCTTTTGTGTCGCACCGATGCTGGATCTGACAGATCGCCATTGCAGATACTTTCATCGTCTGCTTTCTCATCGTGCTCGACTTTACACCGAGATGGTGACGACCGGAGCGCTGGTTCACGGCGATGTTCCCCATCATCTTGATTTTTCCGAAGCGGAGCATCGGGTTGCTCTGCAGCTCGGAGGATCCGATCCGAAGGATCTGGCCCACGGTGCTAAGCTTGCTCAGCAATGGGGATATGACGAAGTTAATCTTAACTGCGGATGTCCGAGCGAACGTGTGCAGAAAGGCTCGTTCGGTGCTTGTTTAATGGCCGAACCCGGCTTGGTCGCGGATTGCGTTAAAGCCATGCAGGACGCAACTCATCTGCCAGTCACCATCAAACATCGCGTCGGTATTGATGCCAATAATGATTACGGTTTTGTGCGTGACTTTGTCGGTACGTTATTTAATGCCGGCGTTCGTGTTTTTATTGTTCATGCCCGTAATGCATGGCTGAAGGGATTGTCGCCAAAAGAAAACCGTGAAATCCCGCCGCTTCGCAGAGAAGTGGTTTATCAGCTTAAGAAAGATTTTCCGGAAGCGATCATTGTCATTAACGGCGCGCTTCAGGATCTAGGCGAATGTGAAGCCGAACTCAAACACGTGGACGGCGTTATGCTGGGTCGAGCCGCTTATTACACACCGTGGCTTCTCACTGATGTTGATGCCCGCCTTTACAACGACGAACACGCTCCCGTGACGCGCGATCGAGTGATCGACGCCATGGAAGAGTATGTTCGCTTCATTAAGCCGGATGATCATTCTCTGCGGGCCTGCTGCCGGCATATGCACGGACTGCTGACGGGCTTGGCAGGAGCGAAAGTTTGGCGAAGGACATTAAGCGATACGGCGTTGATCCGAGAGCAGGGTGCCGATATCTTCCGCTATGCCTACGGCAAAGCCGGTTGGGCGGATGTTGAATCCTTCCCGGATGAGGACAGAGAGTTCTTCTCTTAGAGAATCCTATTTGATGAAGTCCTGAATTTCACTGCTGAGTTCAGGATTTTTCATTTTTCGAAAAAGAAAAAGCCCGAGTCGACAGAGTCAATCGGGCTTTGGAATAATAGGGGAAAGGGTCCCTTTTCTTAATTATTTAGCGGCTTTAAGAATAGCCTCAGCAGCTGTTGTGTTGAAGAAGAAGCGACGGCTTTCAAGCGTTGTTCCTTTGGCGAAGAATTTGCCCGGACGGAAAATCTTGTCGCCTTTGCCCGGGGCAACGAAAGCCATCTTAGAGACACCGCTTTCGTGCTCTTCAATACCGTATTCGGCAGGCGTGACTTCCTTCGGCATAGTCAGCACGACAGCCTGAGAGCGACCGTTGTTGACAACGTTCCATTTGCCGGTGGCGACGGCAGCTTCCCCGGTCGGAGTGCAGAACATGGTTTCTCTCTTAACCGGAGTAACGCGGAAAGTGCCGCTGACGGCTTTAGGAGTGGCGTTATCAAACATAATGCCGTAGGCGTGTCCGGAGACGCGTTTGAGGCAGAAAGGAATAGAGGAGAAATTCTTCAGGAGTTCTTCGCTGGTGGTTGCGCTGGTGAAGTTCTGGTTAACCGGAATGACCATTTCATTATTCAGGAAAGTCGTGTCGGCCTTGTAGGCAATTGAGCCGGCAGGGAAGACTGCATTGCCGACTTTTTCAGCTTCGGCAAGAGGCTGACCCTTGCGGTTCTTTAGGAATTCGGCCATTTTTAAGCCGCTGACGTCAAAGGCGCGAAGTTTCAGGCCGATCTGAACCGGGGCTTTGCCTGCACCGAACTTAAGAAGAGCCGAGCCGTTCTTTTCAAATACGACGCTGGTCGGCTGGAAAAGAGAGATCTTTTCTGTCTTAGTGGCAACATATCCGGCGTCTGTCTGGGCCGGGATCAGCCCGAGGTCGCCTCTGTCTTGTTTCAGTAAAAGCGGTGCGGCCCCGCGGCGCGGTTTTTTCCCTTCAACGACAGACCAGGCGGAAGTGTCTTTACCGTCAATCACCCAAACCGGATGATTTTTCATGATCTCCTGAGTTGTCGCAGAAAGAGCAACGGGTTCTTTTGTTGAGCTCGAGAACAGGTTGTCAAAGAAGCTCGCATGGCTCAGGGAGCAGACGGAAACGAGAGACAAAGCAACAGCTGAATGAGCAGTAATAGATTTCAAATTCACAGTAACCTCTTTAGAAATTGCTCTTACAAATTTTGAACAAAGGAATGCTAACTCAAAAATGTATAGAGGTTGATACTAATACATAGAGTTTTGCATCCTCGGAAATGGTTACTTAACTCGCCTAGA
>OOCE01000803.1_pt1 | contig 11096 bp, 8 predicted proteins | sample 1671421 | NCBI WGS metagenome assembly OOCE01 (sample SAMN06348155, study PRJEB24527) | human gut metagenome | biome: human gut; feature: ankylosing spondylitis patient; material: feces | host: Homo sapiens | place: China | collected 2015-10 | reverse complement strand
ATCTACACTCTTTCCCTACACGACGCTCTTCCGATCTTATCTTTATCGATAAGCGGGGAAGGAGAATTTTTTGCTTCTTATTTTTGCTTTGTATTGATGTAAAGCTTTCCTGTTAATATATTTCAAATATGATACGATGGCTTAAGAATGTTATGCTTTCCTATTTTCCGCATTATACATTCATGTTCCGATAGCAGGTGAACAATGTGAATCGGATATCTTTAGTTGAATATAAGTCGTGGCAGAATATGCTGTCTGCCAGTTTTTTTGTTGGTTACAGCCACGATGGTTAGTCCTGCCTGTAATAGTTTCTTCACACGAATCACACGGTTTCTTTACATCGCGTTTATGTGGGTGTAATACCCGGCTTTTACTTTTGTTGCGTCAATTTAGAAACACTTAACTAAAGAATATGATGACAACAAAATTTAAACAGTTCTTATTGTTTTTTATGGTCTTGCTGCTTTCGGCAGGACAAGTGATGGCTCAGGACAACCGGGCTGTCATTTCGGGTATTGTAACCGATGAAACCGGAATGGGGGTTATCGGAGCTGCTATTCAGGTAAAGAATGAATCAACCGGATTTAATACCGGTTCTATTACAAATGAAAATGGTGAATATACCATCAAGCAGTTACCGCTGGGTGGACCATACAGTATAACGGTAACTTACGTAGGCTATGGCGATCAGAAGAAAACAGGATATACGCTGAATCAGGGAGATTTGCTCCGACTGGATTTTCAGTTGAAAGAAGAGAGTGTAGTGATGGAGGCGGTAGAAGTAGTTGCAAATTCATTGAAGAATACTATTGCCACTACCGGAGCTGCTACTTCCGTTACGGAACGCGACCTGGCAAAGCTTCCCGTAAACGGACGTAACTTTACTTCGCTGGTAGATCTTTCTCCACTTAGTACCGGCTCCAGCCTGTCAGGACAGCTTGCATCGTCTACCAACTATACTATCGACGGTATGACGGCAAAGAATCCGACTTCGGGAGGTAGTACGACAAGCCGAAACGGTGTGCCGTATGCTATTTCTATGGAGGCTATCCGTGAGTTTAAGGTGGTAACCAATCAGTACGATGTGACCAACGGACGTGCCGGAGGTGGTACGGTGAGTACAGTTACCAAGTCGGGTACCAATACGCTGACCGGTAGCGCGTTTACTTTTGCCCGTGCAAACTGGTTGTCCAGCCCGTATGATATCCGCGGAAACAAGCGCGACAATGACTTCTCTACTTATCAGTTTGGTGCTTCACTGGGAGGTGCGCTGGTAAAAGACCGTGCTCACTTCTTCATTGCATGGGATCATCAGGCAGACTCTCGTCCGCTGTATATTGCCGATATCCAGAGTGCTGCCGATGAAAAACGTTATAGTCTGACCACAGACGTACGCGACCGTTTCTTGCAAATTGCACGCGATAAATATGGAGTATCATCCAATCCTCAGTTTGGTGCTTTCGATAAGAAGCAAAGCACTGATGCCGTATTTGCCCGTTTAGACTGGCAGATCAATGCTACCAATCTTTTGACGTTTACAGATAACTTTGTAAACGATATGAATAATCTGGGATTGGGGGACAATACCTCTATCTGTCTGTACGAAACTTATGGTAATGTACATTCGCTGAACAACAGTGCCATGGCTACCTTGCGTTCGGTAGTAGGTCCGAAAGGAACCAATGAACTGAAGTTGCAGCACCTTTATACGCTGGAAGAATCTATGCCGGGCGATGAGTTGCCTTCTTCCAATATTCCCCGAGCTATTGTCAGCAATGTAGAATCTCAGATTGACGGTAAGACGGCTACTACCAGCATTCAGTTGGGAGGACAGCGTTATTGCCCTGAAAACTTCTACAATCATGTGCTTCAGCTTGTCGATAATTTCTACTACAATACAAACAAAATCAATTATACGTTTGGAGTAGACATGATGTATACACACATGAACTCACGCTATGGTAGTGAAACGAACGGACGTTTCTACTTCAACGGACTGGACGCTTTCGACAATCTGGAACCGTACCGTTATGTTCGTGAACTGTATCTTACTCCCGACGACCGTGTGAAACAAAACATTCTGAATGCCGGTGCTTATGCACAGTTGCAGACTAAGCTTTTCCCGGGATTTGAACTGATTGCCGGCTTGCGTCTGGATAATGCTACTTATTTCAACAAGGGTACGTTCAATCAGACTGTATACGATGAATTGGGATTGAGAACAGACAATGGCTTGTCTACTTTCCAGGTTCAGCCGCGTTTGCAGTTTACCTGGGATATCAATGACAAACATAAAGATATCATCCGTGCCGGTGCTGGTATCTTTGCTTCCGATATCAACAACTATGCCATGATCAACAACATGGTGTTCGACGGTACACGTACTGCTTCGCTGGATATTACACTTGACAAAACAGCTTCCAACTATCAGGAAATGCTGAACCTCATCCGTCCGGATTTCCCTTCGTACCGCAAGGATCCGTCTACAGCACCGGGAGCCGAACTTTTCAATAACCCGAATGTGGAAAAACTTTCTACCATTAACATGAATGGTGCTGACTGTAAGGTGCCGGTTATCTATAAGGCTAACCTCTCGTATACACATTTCTTCAGCGACCGTCTGAAAATGAGTGTAGCCGGATATATGACACTGGGACGCAACAACTATATGTATGTAGACCGTAACATGGTGGATGAACCGTACTTCCGTATCGCTTCCGAAGGAAACCGTGGAGTGTATGTCCCTGCAAATACTATCGACGATAAGGGGGTAGCCGACTGGAAAGAGAGCAGAAAGAGCGACAAGGTAGGACGTGTGCTCGAAATGGTAAGTGAAGGTAAGGTTAATCAGTTTGCTTTCGTTATCGATGGTACATGGCGTTATTTCAAGGATGGAGAACTTTCATTCAGCTATACATGGAACGATACAAAAGACAATACTTCTTACAACGGTAACGTGGCAAACTCGGCTACACTTTCTCAGATGGTTGTAGACGATCCGCGTGATTTGAGCCAGATGAGCTATTCAAGCAATCAGTTCCGTCATAAAGTGGTAGTATATGGTACAGCTCCTACTTTCTGGGGAATCAGTGTGGGTGCACGCTTCTCAGGTATCGGCGGTACACGCTATTCACTCATCGTAGGTGGAAATGTGAACGGTGACTTTGTCGATTCAAATGATTTGGCTTATATTTACGATCCGAACGATCCGAATACTCCGCAGTATCTGAAAGACGGTATTAACAATATTCTTTCTAATCCGGATGTAGAGGAAAGTACAAAAGATTATATTCGCAAGAGTTTCGGAAAGGTAGCCGAACGTAACGGTGGAGTAAACGGATTCTACGGTACACTCGACTTGCGTCTGGCTAAGAAATTCCAGTTCTACAAGAAACACAGTCTGGAACTCTCGGTCGATATATTCAACGTACTGAATATGCTGAACAAGGACTGGGGTGCAGGACATAACTTGGGAGCTCAGAAGATTTATACCATCAAGAGCTTCGATAAGGAGAAAAAAGAGTATGTATACAATGTCAATGCAAATACCGGTGTGTCTAGTCTGAACGGTACTCCTTATCAGGTTCAGATCGGGTTGAGATATGCGTTCTGATAAACAAACTGAAAATAAATAACGATGATTATGAAAACAAGAAATTTACTGATGGCTTGTGCCTGTGCACTCTTTACACTGGCAGGTCAGGCTCAGACACAGGTGATCGCTCACCGCGGATTCTGGAAAGCAGAAGGTTCGGCACAGAATTCTGTTGCAGGATTGAAAAAAGCTGCCGAAGCTAAAGTATATGGTTCTGAATTTGACGTACAGCTCACAGCTGACGGAGTGGTAGTAGTAAACCACGATGATGCGATAGACGGACTGGTTATCGGTGAAACGGCTTACGATAAGCTGAAGGACCTGAAACTGAAGAATGGTGAGAAACTTCCTACGCTTGCCGATTATCTGGAAGCCGGAAAGAAATTGCCGGATGTACAGCTGATTCTGGAAATCAAGCCTCATAAAACAAAGGCACAGGAAGACCAGATTGCAGAAACTACTGTAAAAATGGTAAAGGAATACGGATTGGAAAAGCAGGTGGAATATATCTCATTCAGCATGAATATCTGTGAGCAGCTTGCTCGTCTTACTCCCAAATCGGAAATCGCTTATCTGAAGAGTGACATCGCTCCCAAGGACGTAAAGGCAAAGGGTGCTAATGGCATAGACTATCATTATAAAGCATTCGAAAAACATCCGGAATGGGTGAAAGAGGCTCACGAACTGGGCATGAAGGTTAATGTCTGGACTGTGAACAATGAGAAAGACATGAAAAAGATGATAGACCTGAATGTAGATTATATCACGACCGACCAACCTTTGGAAGCTGCTGCTCTGGTGGCAGGAAAGTAATGGCGGAAGCATGGATTGCTCCGATTGTAACCGATTCTAAATAATATTATCACACACAGGAAATAGGGATGTAACATGACATCCCTATTTTTGTATCGTCAAACTAAAAGCAGAAAAACAATGAAAACAACATTTGTGAAAAGCATTATTTTAGGATTGTTTGCTATGGCTTCCGTTGCAACTGTACAGGCTGAAGAGGCCGGTAAAGAGGCTGTCGGTAAAGAAAGCAGTGCTACGGTTAAGGTGCTGGTAGTAGGACTCGACAATGTCAGCTCGAACTACTTTCCTGAAAGCATGATTACTGAAGAAACGGGTATTCCGGAAGACAGTATCGGCGATACTTACAACCGGATTATTACGGACAATATCATCCATGCAAACAAGAATAAGGAATTTGCATTTATCTCTTCAGAGAAATTTGCTGATGCGGAGAAGTTGTTGGGTGACATACAGGTGAGTGGAGAAAACGAAGAGAGTTATGCTAATGTGAGTCAGATAGACAGCCAGAATTACAAGCAGCTGCTGGACGAAGCGCATGCCGATTATGTATTGTTCCTGAACCAGCATTATTTGAAGTGGCAGGAAAAACCTTTGCGTACATTATTCCACTTTGTGAGCTACTCGCTTTACGACAAAAACCAGAAAGAAGTGACGAAAGGTAACAATTACTTTACTTGCATGAATCTGGAAAAAGCTGACAAACTGAGCAAGGCTAGCCGCAAAAGTTCATCGAAAATTGCATCAACTATCATAAAAAGCATCGATAAATAGTAGGCACGATATCGAGTTTCCGAAATATACACAACAAAAATGCCGCAGGTCGTACGTGGAGTATCGCCTGCGGCTCTCTTTTTATATAGACGTATATCGTTTCGGGTTGTATTACAGCGTAAGTGGAATACCCCGGTAGAAATCGAGTATCTTGGTGCGGAACAGGTAGTCGTATTTGGCCTGAAGACGGTCGGAAACGGCTTTCATCCAGGCCGTACGCGATTCGTTGTACTCCGTAGCGTTTGCCTTGCCGTTGGTGTACTTCTCTTTCATCAGCAGGAAGGAAGCCTGTGCCGCTTCGTCGGCTGTAAGGCTGCTCTGATACTGGGTTTCGGCGTTTACGGCATTGTAGTAAGCCTGCTGTATTTCTTTATAGAGGTTCTTTTTACTTTCCTCCAGTTGCCAGTAGTATGTATGTTGCTGGATACGGGCGCTGCGTACGCGGTTACGGGTTTCAAAACGGTTGAAGATAGGAACGCTGAGCGAGAAACCGATATACTGGCTGAAGTTGTCGCGCAACTGTGAACCGAAATTACCGTTCTCCATGCCCGAGACATTATAGAAATTGGTACTGATACCTGCTCCGAAGCTGAGTTGCGGATAATAGGCTCCCTTAGCCATGCGGATGCTCTTTTCTGCTCCCTCCAGCCGGTACTGTGCTGCCTTGACGGAAGGTTTGGTCAGAACCGCTTCGGCATATACCTCGGCCGGTGATGTCTGTATCTTGAGGCCGGCAATGGAGTCGGTAGCCGGTGATACGATAGCGAAATCATCGGGAGAGGGAAGCTCCAGCAGTTGGCTCAGGTCGAGCAGCGAAAGACGGCGGTTGTTTTCTGCCTGTACGGCTGATAGTTCGTCTTGTGCCACACGAGCCTTGGCTTCATACCACTCGGCTTGCGAAGCCTTTCCGTTTTTGTAGAAAGCTGTTTTCTGCTCCAGCATTTCCTTGCTCAGCGCAAGCTGTTCGTTGGCTACTTTCACCAGTTCTTCATTGAAAAGCACTTGCAGGTAGGCCGAAGCGACCTGTATGCTGATATCTTCTTTGGCTTTGTTCAGGTCTTCCATTGCCGCTTGCAGATTCAGTTTCGAGAGTGCTACGTTGTTTATTTTCTGAAGTCCGCTGAACAGTGGAATGCTGGTACTCAGGTTCAGTCCCGTATTTTGGGTGTTGAGGCTCTGATAGGTATTGTCTGCCTGAAGACTCCGGCCGAAATTGAATGAGTGCGATGCGCTTCCGTTCAAGTCGGGCAGGAAACTGTTTTTGGCTGTGCTCAACTCTACTTTACTCTGCTCGCGCTGGGCTTCCTGTAGCTTGATAGTCAGATTGTTTGCAATGGCATGGTCGATACATTGCTTCAAGTCCCATTTCTGCTGGGCATAAGCCGGCATTGTGACAACGGAAGCTATGATAAATAATTGTTTCAGTTTCATGATTGCATAAAGATTAGTCTTCGTGTTTCAGTCCGCGGACAAGTTCGCCGGCACTGACACCTTGTTTGATTTCCATTTTGATTCCGTCGCTGATACCGGTCTTGACAGCACGACGTACGAACTTCTGTTGCGGAACACTGTCGGTCAGTACGTAGACAAAGGCAGAATCTCCCGAAAACTCCAGTGTGCTTTCCGGTACAGCCAACACATTATCTGCACGCTGAAGCTCCATTTCGGCATTGGCACTGTAGCCCGAACGGATGGTGACACTGTCGGGAACGGTAATGGCTGCCTTGATTTCAAACTGGTTGGCTCCGTTGTTTTCTACGCTCTTGGGCGAGATATATTCCAGTATGGCATCGAATTTCATGTTCTGCAAGGCTCCCAGAGTGATTTTTACGGGGATTCCCTCACGGATATGTCCTACTTCCGTTTCGTCTACGTTGCCACGGAAAATCAGGTCGCTCATATCGGCTACAGTAGCGATGGTCGTACCGTCATTGAATGTGTTACTCATGATAACCGAGTTTCCCACCTTGATAGGTACGTCCAGTATCAGACCGTCGATGGTAGAACGGATAAGAGTGCTGCTGAACGAAGCACTGTTTTTGGTGATACCTTCTTTTACAATCTCCAGATTATCTTTGGCTGCCTGAATCTCTTCACGTGCCTGACGGGCAGCCAGCAGTGTTTTTTCGTATTCCTCGTTGCTTACCAGCTTATCGTTGTAAAGCTTTTCCATACGTGTCAGGTCGGTTTCTGCCTGACGTCCGTTCATTTCTGCCAGGCGGACACGGCTTTCGGCAGAGTTCAGTTGTCCCAGTTCCGGGATAACCTTTACTTTGGCTATGACTTCACCTTTCTTTACTTTCTCGCCCGCTTCTTTGTATACTTCGGCAATGATACCCGAAATCTGCGGCTTGATCTGTACTTCGTCGCGCGGTTCAATCTTTCCCGTTGCTACGGTAGTCTGTACCAGATTGGTGGTTTCTACTTTCTGAATGTCGTACTTCGTGTCTTTAGGCTGTGACTTCTGATACAGGAAAACGAATGTTCCTATAAATATCAGTGCGATGAGCACCAATATGCCTATTTTGATATACTTCTTCATATAAATTGGTTTATGTTTTTATTTCTTCATTACTAACAGCAGGTAAGCGTTTATTCGTCGCGTATCGCCTCTATCGGTTTGATAGCCATGGCGCGGTAAGCAGGAATCAGTCCTGCAAGCAGTCCCAGAACAACGAGCAGGATGCAAGCTCCGACAGCCTGCCAGAAACTGATAAGGAAATGTGCCGGAAGTCCCGGTTCCGAAGTGGCCGTTTCTACAATGTTGAGCAGGAAGACGGCAAACGATATGCCCGCCATACCGGCCAACGTAGTAAGTACCATACTTTCCAGCAGAATCTGTTGCAGAATGTCGTCGGGACGTGCACCGATGGCGCGGCGGATACCGATTTCAGTTGTCCGTTCCTTGACGGTTATCATCATGATATTGCTGACTCCGATGGCTCCGGCGAGCAGTGTACCCAGTCCTACGAGCCATCCCAGCATCCGGATGCCCGTAAACAGGTTGTCCATCATGCTGAACATTGCTTCCGCATTTACACGGATGACTGCCTGTTCGTCGTCGGGATGAATGGCGTGTGCCAGCTTGATAGTACGTTCCACATCCTTTTCCACCTGACTGATGGAATATCCTTTCTTGGCTGTATATCCCAGCATGTCGATTTGCTTGCCACGGTTATAGTTCTGCTGCATGGTGGTGAACGGGATAACCACCGAGGTTTCCGACTGTCCGTTGACCGACATGTTGCCTGTAGCCTCGTTTACGCCTACTACACGGTAATAGATGCCATTTATCTCGATGAATTGTCCGCACGGATTGTCTTTCTTGGGAAAGAGCGTTTCGTATATACGCTTCCCGATGACGCACACCTTCCGGCGGTCGCGTATGTCGGTTTCGTTCAGCGAACGTCCCATACGGATAATCGGTTCTTCTATCTTGTCGTATTCCGGATAAAGTCCTTTCAGAGTTCCCGACAGCGTGTATTCCTCGCGTACGATATTTACTCCCCATTGTGCGATGGTGGCAGTCACCACATCGATGCCTGGCACAGAGTTGCGTATGCGTTCCACATCCTGATTTTCCATGTTCCACCACCTTCCCTGCTGAAAACCCTTGTAGGCTTTCGAAGTCTTGTTTGTCGCCATAAAGCCGGAATTGGTGGCGAATCCCTGAAACTGGCGTGAAAGCATGTCCTGCATACCCTGAGCTCCGCCCATGAGGGCAACCAGCATGAATATTCCCCAAAAGATACCGAAGGCAGTAAGCACGCTTCGTGTCTTGTTACGTGTAATGGTAAGGAGGATTTCCTCCCAGGTGTCAAAATCTACTCTTCTCATGTCAGTCTGCTCTTAATGCTTCAATAGGACGGATACGGACTGCCTTACGTGCCGGAAAGAGTCCGGCAAGCGTACCGGCAATTATCAGTGTGAGTGTGGCCTGAACAGCTATGCTGAGGTCTACTGTCGGGTTTTCGAAAACCGTTACGCTGAACACACCCGCATCGACGGTCTGTCTGCCTGCTATCTGATTCATATATTCTGTGACGGCAATGCCTGCCACCATGCCGATATAGCCGAAAAAAGTAGTGATGGCCACACTCTCCGAGATAATGAGCCACAGGATAGACATCGGTTTGGCTCCCAGAGCTTTCCGGATGCCGAACTCGTGGGTACGTTCGCGTACGGTGATAAGCATGATATTGCTTACCCCTACGATGCCGCTCAGCAGGGTGAATATACCGATTACCCAGATAGCTATGTGCAGCATACGGGCTGCCGATTCTTGCTGGAGATATTGAGTGAAGCGGTTCCACATCCAGATGGCACTCTGGTCGGTAGGATCGAAGTTTTTGTGGAGCCCCATGGCACGGCGGTAGCTCTGCTCGAATTTCTCATTGGTGACTTCGTCTGTCAGCCCTTGCGTAGTGAATGTCAGGTTGTCTATACTGTCGCCCTTGCCGTATACAAGCTGAAGTGTCGTGAAGGGAACAAGTGCCGAGGGCGAGAAACTGTTCTGGTCGGTGTAGATGCCTATTACCTGATAGGCCACTCCTTGTACATCGATATACTTTCCTATCGCCTGGGTACGTGGAAACAGCATCTTGACAGTTTTTTCGTGCAGTACGATCATCTTCCGGCGTTCCTTCATGTCGCGGTCGTTGATGAAACGTCCCTGTTTCAGTTTTACAGCTTCCAGTTCCGTATAGTTGGGAAAGACGCCCTCCAGCGAAATGGAAACGTGTTCCTTGCCGAAGGTGAGGATGGCGTCGCTCTTGCTGATGCTGGCTCCGGTGGTGATGACTTTATCGGGAAAAGCCTCTTCGGTAAGCTGAAGATCGCTTTCGTTCAGCGAAAGTCTTCGGCCTTCTTTCAGTCCGTTGAACGGTTTCGATGTATATCCCGGATAAATTTTGATAGAGTTCATTTTCATGTTCTGCGATTGTCCCTCGAAAGCATGGATAAGTCCGTTTCCTGCCCCCAGCAATACAATCAGCATGAAAATTCCCCATGCTACGGAAAATCCCGTCAGTATGGTGCGCAGCTTGTTGCGCATGATGGTTCCGTATATTTCCTGTATCAAGTCGGTCATGGCTGGTTCTGTGTGCGTTTATTTCATAAATCCGTTCTTGCCGAAAGGAGATGCATTGTGGTCGATGTTGTCTTCTATCCGCTCTATCACTCCGTCTTTGATGTGGATGATTTTGTTGGTCTGGTTGGCTACTCCGCTTTCGTGCGTCACAACCACGATGGTCAGTCCTTCCTTGTCGTGCAGCTCCTTCAGGATGTTCATTACCTCTACCGACGTCTTGCTGTCGAGTGCACCCGTAGGTTCGTCGGCAAGGATAATCTGAGGTTTCGATATCAGTGCCCGGGCTATGGCCACACGCTGCTTCTGTCCGCCCGAAAGCTCGTTGGGCAGGTGGTGTGCCCATTCCTTCAGTCCCAGCTTGTCGAGATACTCTATAGCCAGTTCGTTTCGTTTCTTTCTGCCCACTCCCTGATAAAACAGCGGCAGTGCCACATTTTCCATGGCGTTCTTAAACGAAATCAGGTTGAACGACTGAAAGATGAATCCTATCATGCGGTTCCGGTATTCCGCCGCACGGGTTTCGTTCAGATTTTTTATTAACACATCGTTCAGGTAATACTCGCCCGAATCGTAGTTGTCGAGAATTCCTAATATATTTAGTAAGGTAGACTTTCCCGATCCGGAGGCCCCCATAATAGAAACGAATTCACCTTTCTCGATGCGGAGATCGATGCCTTTCAGCACGTGTAGCGGTGCTCCGTTGTGATATGTCTTGTTGATGCCTTGTAAGCGTATCATGATTAAGATTGATTTGTGTCAGGTTACGTGTCGTTAGACGCGGCTAAGATATAAAAAGTTACACGAGGGTTGAATAAACTAGATCGGAAG
>OOCE01000800.1_pt1 | contig 11114 bp, 8 predicted proteins | sample 1671421 | NCBI WGS metagenome assembly OOCE01 (sample SAMN06348155, study PRJEB24527) | human gut metagenome | biome: human gut; feature: ankylosing spondylitis patient; material: feces | host: Homo sapiens | place: China | collected 2015-10 | reverse complement strand
TCTTTGAGGGAGGTGGCACGGCAAAGCCGTGACGGAAGGAGTTCCATGCAGAACTATCTACTTACCCTTGCCTACGATGGCACCAACTACTGCGGCTTTCAGGTGCAGCCCAACGGGCGGAGCGTGGCCCAGACCTTTCAGGATGGGCTGGAAGCGGTGCTCCACAGCCGCCCCGATATCAAGGGGTGCAGCCGCACCGATGCCGGTGTCCACGCGCTGGGCTTTGCGCTGAACTTCCACGCGGAGACTCGCATCCCCCCCGAAAAGCTGCCTCTGGCCATCAACCAGCACCTGCCCCCGGATATCCGGGTGCTGTGCGCCCGGGTGGTGCCGGAGGAGTTCCACGCCCGCTATGCCGCCCATACCAAGACCTACCTGTACCGCATCCACAACCACCCCATCGATTCGCCTTTTGATGAAAAATATTACACCCGGGTGCCCCGGCGGCTGGATGTGGATGCCATGCAGAGGGCGGCGGAACAGTTTGTGGGAAAGCACGATTTTCTGGCCCTGTGCGCGGCGGGTTCCTCTGCTGCTGCCCACGGAGATACCGTGCGCACCATCACCGACTGCCATGTAACCCGGAAGGGCGACGAGGTGGACATTGAGGTGACAGCGGACGGCTACCTCTATAACATGGTGCGCATTCTGGCAGGCACCCTGTGTGAGGTGGGTGCGGGCCGGATGCAGCCCGATGCCATCCCCGGCATCCTTGCCAGCCGGGACCGCAGCCAGGCCGGGCCGACGCTGCCCGCGAAAGGGCTATTTTTGGAGAAGGTGGACTACGACCTATGAGAAAAAATCGCAACCGTCCGGAGAGTGACGAGCCGCTTTCGGAAGGGCGGGTCGAATATCTGGAAGCTGCCCGCCAGCGTGTGCGGAACAGGCGCATCCGCCGCACGGCGGTGCTGCTGGTGCTGCTGACGGCGGTGGTGCTGTTTGCCACCGGCATCGCGGGCAGCTCGGTGGCGGCCCTGAAGGACCTGACCGATACGGCCCGCATTGCCCTGCTGCCCGGCTCCGGCTGGCCCCAGCAGACCGGTGTGGCCGAGCTGGAGCAGATGGCCCCCCTGACCGGCAGCTTTGTGGAGCTGGGGGACGAGGGCTGTGTGGTCTGGTCGCGCACCGGAAAAAAGCTGAACAGCATCCAGAGCGGCTATGCCCGCCCGGCGCTGGCCGCGGGCAAGACCCGCTTTGTCCTCTACAACCGCTCCGGAAACGAGCTGCGGGTGGAGAGCCGTACCCAGAACCTCTACACCAAGCAGCTGGAAAATAGCATTTTCCTCTGCGCCATGTCGGACAACGGCACGCTGGCCGTGGTCACGGAGGACCAGACCAGCATGGCGAAGCTGCTGGTATACAGCCCCTCCATGGAGCAGCAGCTCAGCTGGAGCATGACCTCCAACGACGGCACCCCCCTGCGGATGGCCTTTTCCCCCGACAGCCGGAAGCTGGCGGCGGCAGCCGTCACCGTCAGCGGGGGACAGGTGATGACCAACCTCTACCTCATCAATCTGGCATCGGGCGATCCCGTCAGTCTGGTGAATCAGGGCGGCGTGCCCCAGTGGCTGGGGTGGACCTCCGCTTCCACGATCCTGGCTGTCTATGATACCAGGGCCGTGCTCTACAATGCGGGCGGCGGCGAGCGTGCGGTCTATGATTTTGCGGGCACGGAGCTGAAGGATGTTTCGGTGGACGCAGCAGGCAATGTGGCCCTGCTGCTGGCATCGGGGCAGGTCTCTCAGGCAGTGACGCTGGACAAAAACCTGAACGTCCAGTTCAGTGCCGCTGTCTCGGCGGCAAATTCCATCGTCCGGGCGGGGAACCTGTTCTATCTGCTGGCCGATAACGCCGTGGAGTGCTTTGATGCGTCCGGCACCCAGCAGTGGAGCCAGAACCTTGACACCAGCCCGCAGGCATTGCTGGCCAACAGCAGGGATCTGCTGCTGTTCAGCGGCAACACGGTGCAGAAGTTGGCCGCACCCGCTGAATAGCCCTCTCCGTCAATGCTTGCGCATTGCCACCTCTCCCAAAGGGAGAGGCAACTGCGGCTTTGAGGAAAAAGAGTGCAATTTATTTTGTGGCTTCCCCTGTCAGAAGCGTTGGCTCCCCCTTTGGGGGAGCTGGCACGACGGCAGTCGTGACTGAGAGGGTGAGCCAGTTCGGAATAAGGTTAAACGTATGTTCAAGAATCCGTCATTTATTTTTGATATCCTATGTACGGTGGTCTGGCTGGTGCTGGCCGTCCGGTATGCCCGCAAAGGCTTTCTGGCCTCGGTGGTGCAGCTGACGGGCAGCCTCATCAGCCTGTTCGGTGCCAGAGCCTTTTCAGGCTGGGCAGCCGGGCAGGTGTTCGAGCGCTTCCTCGCCGGAAGCTTCCGGGACCAGATCGCTGCCAATATCGCCGCCGGGGGAGCCGTCAGTCTGGATGGCATTGCCCAGCGGTACGCGGGCTTTCTGCCCGAGGCGTTCCGGGCATCCATCGTGGATGCCTGCGAGCGCTCCATCTCTGCCGTCCTCAATGACAATGCCGTTGTACTGGCGGATACCATCGTCCAGAAGGTGCTGGCTCCGCTGCTGACCCCGGTGATCTCGCTGGTGCTGTTCTTTGTGGCGTTTGCCCTGCTGCGGATGCTGGTCAGCCTGCTGGTCACAGTGCTGGGGCTGGTGAACAAGCTGCCCGTGATCGGTGCAGTGAACCACTGGCTGGGCTGGGGCGTGGGCGGCATTGCCAGCCTTGTGGACATCTATCTGGTGCTCTGCGTGGTCTGGGCGCTCATTGTGATCACCGGCGGCAACCTCACCATGCTCAACGACACGGTGATGAGCGGCAGCCTTTACTATAAAGTATTCAATGTGTTCAACCCGTTTGTCTGAGCGGGGAGGGAAAAGGAGGAACAATGGTCTGCATTCGATGCCAGAAGCGGCCTGCCATTATTTTTGTCCAGCGGATGGAAAATGGCCAGATGAAAAACGAGGGGTACTGCCTGCACTGTGCCCGGGAGATGCACATCAAACCGGTCGATGACCTGATGAAGCAGTTTGGCATGTCCGACGAGGACATGGATGCCATGGAAGACCGGATGGAAAACATGATGCAGGAGATGGGGGACATGAGCAGCATGAACCCCTTCTCCATGATGATGGGCATGGGCCAGCCGGACCAGAGCGAAGAGGATGGCGACCTTGTGCCCGGCTCCAGCGCCACCTTCCCGCTGGGGGTGAACGGCGGTGCCCAGAACGGCAAAAACGAAAAGAAGGCGGGCAAAAATGACAAAAAGTCGCCCCGCCGCAAGTTTTTGGATACCTACTGCGAGAACCTGACCCGCAAAGCCCGGGAGGGGAAGCTGGATGATATCATCGGCCGCGACCGGGAGATCTACCGCACCATCCAGATCCTGAGCCGCCGCCAGAAGAACAACCCCTGCCTCATTGGTGAGGCGGGCGTTGGCAAGACCGCCATTGCCGAGGGCATTGCTGAGCGCATTGCCAAGGGGCAGGTGCCGGCAGGGCTGCAGGATAAGGAGATCTTCCTGCTCGACCTGACCAGCCTTGTGGCAGGCACCCAGTTCCGCGGCCAGTTTGAGCAGCGGGTCAAGGGCCTGCTGAGCGAGGTCAAGGCGGCGGGCAACGTCATCCTGTTCATTGACGAGATCCACACCATTACCTCTGCCGGTGAGAGCGAGGGTGCCATGAATGCGGGCAACATCCTGAAGCCCGCCCTCTCCCGCGGCGAGATCCAGGTCATCGGTGCCACCACCTTCAACGAGTACCGCAAGTATATCGAGAAGGATCAGGCGCTGGAGCGCCGGTTCCAGCCCGTGCGGGTGGAGGAACCCAGCGTTGCTGATACGCTGGCCGTGATGGGCGGCATCAAGCACTACTACGAGGAGCACCACCATGTGCAGGTGCCTGCCGATGTGCTGAACGCCACCGTGACCCTGAGTGAGCGGTATATCACCGACCGCTACCTGCCCGACAAGGCCATCGACCTGCTGGACGAGGCCTGTGCCTGCTGCAATCTGGCCCACCCGGTCATCTCCGAGTACCTGACCATGCAGAAGGAACTGGAGACCCTCAAGCAGGAAGAGGCCGATATGGAAAATGCCGATGTGAACGAGCCCATCGACTACGAGCGTGTGGCAGAGCGCAAGACCCGGATGGCACAGCTGGAGCGGGAACTGCCCGCCAAGCAGGCTGCAGCCGGGGAGATCCAGGTGACCATGGACGATGTGGCCAAGGTCATTGAGCTGTGGACGGGCATCCCGGCGGTGAAGATCCGGGAGACCGAGTACGCAAAGCTCGCCAGCCTTGAGACCGAGCTGAAAAAGAAGATCATCGGTCAGGACGATGCCGTGCATCTGGTGGCGCAGGCGGTCAAGCGCAGCCGCGCCGACCTTTCGGGCCGCCGCCGTCCGGCCAGCTTCATCTTTGTGGGCCCCACCGGCGTGGGCAAGACGGAGCTGGTGAAGCAGCTGGCAAACCAGCTCTTTGACGGCCCCGATCCGCTGATTCGGCTGGATATGAGCGAGTATATGGAAAAGTACGCCGTGTCCCGCATGATCGGTTCCCCTCCGGGCTATGTGGGCTACGAGGAGGCGGGTCAGCTGACCGAAAAGGTCCGCCGCCGCCCGTACAGCGTGGTGCTGTTCGATGAGATCGAAAAGGCCCACCCCGATGTGATGAATATCCTGCTGCAGATCCTGGACGAGGGCAAGATCAACGATGCCCAGGGCCGCACCGTGGATTTCTCCAACACCGTCATCTGCATGACCTCCAATGCGGGCAGCAGCGACCAGACCACCGCAAGTCTGGGCTTCAACCGCAGCGAGGAGGAGCGGAACGAGGAGAAGAGCCGCAAGGCACTGAGCCAGTTCCTCCGCCCGGAGTTTTTGGGCCGCGTGGATGAGGTCATCACCTTCAAGCCGCTGAGCGAGGAGACCCTGCAGGGCATTGCCGCCCTGATGCTGGACGAGTACAAGCCCAGCATGGAGGCCAAGGGCATTGCCTACAGCTATACTCCGGCGGCACTGGCAGCGCTGGTGCACAAGAGCCAGGGCGGCAAGTTTGGTGCCCGCGACCTGCGCCGGACCATCCGCAAGGCTGTGGAGGACCCCGCCGCTGAAAAGATCATCGACGGTACCCTTGTTTCCGGCTCCACCCTGACCGTGGATGCTGAGAACGATGAGATCGTGCTGAAATAAGTAAAGATCCCGGAGGGCAGAAACGCCCTCCGGGATCTTTGTTCTTTGAAGGAGGAGAGAAGAATGAACTTGTATCACTACCGATCAGTGGAAAGCGCACGAAAGGAGATCGAGTGCCGTACATTCCGCTATGCGGACCGGAACGAATTGAATGATCCCTTGGAGGGCTATGCTCAGATTTACTGGAAAGGCGATTGTCCGGCGTGGGAGGGACTGTTCCGGAACTATATCTGCAGTGTATACTATGCTGTAGTTGGCATTCAATTGAATGCAAGCGAGGAACTTTTGGCAGAGAGGGCAGTTATTCCGGATATTCACTGCTTTGATGATGTTCCGCTGGGGCAGGTCTGGAAAGAATTATCGGATCGTTTTGTACAGACAGCATTGGTGCAGAAGCTGATAGTAGATCTAGGAAATACGGAGACCGAAATGAATGCCCACCGCTTGAGGCAAATTTTGCGGCGCTGCCATGAGGATGCAATCAAAATTTGTCTGGACGACATGCACAAACGGAAAACGTTGCCAGGGGAGCAGGGCGGGCCGGTGGTGTCAATCAGCGAAAAGGCCGACTGGGAAAAGATGGGAGGCTTTGGAAATCTTGAAAGTCCGCTGATAAAAATGATGAAGGCTGCTTTTGAGGTTTATGAAGAAACACTGGAAAGCAGTTTTCTGAAACTGGAACAGGAGATCGAGGCAAACGAACCAAATGCCCGGAAGCGGAGGCTCTGGCTGAAGGTGAGGCTGGGATTTCCGGCCCTTTATATTGCTGGTCTGCAGGAACTGCCCTACCCCAGAATGTTTATGATGTGCTTTTCCACCGACGGAACAAACTCGGCCATGTGGGGAAATTATGCGCAAAATCACTGCGGTGTCTGTCTAGTCTACCGTGCCAACGAAGAAAATGGAAAGCAGACTCTTCGTGTAAAAACAGCCGAAAGCTGGAGTTCAAGTAGCGGATATTCCTGCGGTTTTCGGGATGACCCGGTCTACCCAGTTCGTTATACGGACGAGCAGGTAAAGCGCAACTTTTTTGAATCATTGGGACGGCTGACTTTTTCGCAGATTGAATCCTGGATGGTTTCGTCCAAAGGTGAACGAAGCCGGATTCTAGAACTTTACGACAAGGATGCGTGGCGGGTGCAGTATTGGAAAGACCAGCAGGAGAAATATTTGACGAAGCTTCCTGCCTGGAGCCATGAACAGGAATATCGACTGCTTATGAGTGACAGTTTTCATCAGCACACGGAGGCAGAGCGCTATGTGGGATACGACCCAGCAATCCTGGAGGGCGTGATCTTTGGTATCAAGACATCGGAAGCTGATAAGATGCAGATTTTCCGAACCTTGCGAAAATCTATGAAGGAAGCAGGGCGGGACCCGAAGGAACTGGAGGTGTGGCAGGCGGAATATGATGACGAAACGCGGAAGATCAGCCTGAGGAAACGGTATTTTCCCATCTGGTAAAAGAAAACACATTTCCGGACAGAACAAAACCTCCCTGTGCAGAAGAATAGCGCTGCAGGGGAGGCTTTTGTCGTTAATTTCTTAGATAGAGAAGCCGATGACTACTTAACAGACACTGGTTCCTCCGGCTTGTTGGTGGTACGGGCGCTCGTGCGGCCCTCGGGGATGATCTCGCCTGCGGCGGTCAGGCTGATCTTGGCCAGGGTCGGGCCGACCAGCTCGTACACCAGCACCGAGAAGAGCACCACGTTGCGCACCATGTGGCCGTCGGAAAGCTCCGCAGCTTCGGCGGCCATGCCCAGCGCCACACCGGCCTGCGGCAGCAGGGTGATGCCCAGATACTTCTGGATCTTCTCACTGCAGCGGGTGGCCTTGCAGCTGACATAGGAACCGGAGATCTTGCCCAGAGAGCGGGAAGCGATATAGACGGCACCAATGAGCAGGACCATGGGGTTTGCAAGGATGTTCAGGTCCAGCTCCGCGCCGGAGAGCACGAAGAACAGGATGTTCACCGGGCTTACCCAGCGGTCCAGGCGGTCCATCAGCTCATCGGAAGTGGGACAGATGTTGCAGAACACGGTACCGGTCATCATGCAGACCAGCAGCAGCGAGAAGCTGCAGTGGATGGGGCCGACCTTAAAGCTGACCATGGAAAGGCCCACCGTCAGCAGCACAAAGGCCACCGAAAGGCTCATGCGCTTGGAGCGGGAGTGGAAGTAGACCTCCAGCTGGTTGAGCAGCAGACCGGCCAGTGCGCCCAGACCCAGGCTGAGTACGATCTCCACCAGAGGCTCCAGAAGGATGCTGATGGGGTCGATGCGGCCCTGCTCCAGCGCGTTTGCGATGCCGAAAGAGGCTGAGAAGAGCACCAGACCCACGGCATCGTCAATGGCGACCACCATCAGCAGCAGGCGGGTCAGGGGGCCGCTTGCCTTGTACTGCTTGACCACCATCAGGGTGGCGGCAGGGGCTGTGGCAGAGGCGATGGCACCCAGCGTGATGGCCGATGCCATTGAGATGACATCCGGCCGGGCAAAGTGCAGGGCAACCAGAGCGATATCCACCAGCACGGTGGTGATAACGGCCTGCAGGATGCCCACAGTGACCGCCTGCCTGCCCATGCTCTCCAGCGCGCTGAGCCGGAACTCGTTGCCGATGACAAAGGCGATGAAGCCAAGTGCCACCTGTGTGATGATGCCGTAGCTTTCGACCTGTGCAAGGCTTCCGAAACCGAAGCCCCAGCCGCTCAGGCCCAGCCGACCCAGAAAGAAGGGTCCCAGCAGAAGTCCTGCCACCAGATAAGAGGTGACGGCCGGCAGGCGGATCGCTTTCGCTGCACGGGATGCCAACAGGCCTGCAATGAGCGAAAGAGACATGCAGATGAGCAATTGCTCCATAAAATAAGATCCTCCTCAGAAATTAAGATACGTTAAAAAGTATATCTTATCTGAGGAGGAAAAGCAACATTTGTTAATTGAATTTAAAAATCTTCTGTGCAATGCGGTAGCCGCCCAGCACGAGCTTGTCGCCCTTGGGGATCTTCAGGTTGGTCACGCCGCCAAAGCCGTAGCGGATGGAGCGGTAGACCCCGGCACTGGTGTGTGCCTTGAGGTAGGCCCACAGCTCGTTTTCCTTCTGCTTGGCGGCGGCGCTGCCGTCCAGCAGAAGGAAGATGTCGCTGATGGCCATCATCATGGAGAGGTAGTGCAGCATATAGCTGCGCAGCTTCTTCTGGCCCTTGAGGGCATCCAGGTCCTGGCAGTCGATCATGTGGCGGGTCACCCGCAGCTGCTGGTCCACCCGCTTGACCATCACACTCTCGTTCACGCTCTGGTCGGCCCGGCCGATGAAGTAGCGGTACAGATCCAGATCCATATAGTACATGCTCTTGACAAAGGGCAGGGGCTGGTAGACAAAGATGTTGTCTACATAGAAGGTGTGCTTGGGCAGCACCATGCCGCAGTCCCGCAGCACCTGCGTGCGGTACATCACCGAGTGCATCAGCAGGTTCTGGTCGGGCCGGAAGTGGCCGACATGCGTCCAGCTGAACAGTCGGTTCTGGGGGAACACGTTGGTGTAGCGCACGGTGTGGCTGGTGTTGTCCTCCACATGCTCGTAGACATAGTTGCAGATCATCAGGTCAGGCGCGGTGCCACGGGCAGTCAGCGTGTTCAGCTTGGCCAGCACGGTCCTGAGGGCGGCTTCGTCCAGCCAGTCGTCGCTGTCTACCACCTTATAATACAGGCCGGTGGCGTTGCGGATGCCCTGATTCACGCCCTCGCCGTGGCCGCCGTTCTCCTGATGGATGGCCTTGACGATGGTGGGGTACTTGGCAGCGTACTCGTCGCAGATGGCAGGGGTGTCGTCCTTGACCGAGCCGTCGTCCACCAGAATGATCTCTGCCCGCTCGCCGGCAGACAGCAGCGTCTCGATGCAGTGGCGCATATAAGCCGCCGAGTTGTAGCAGGGCACGGCAAAAGTAATGAGTTTCTGGTCCATATTCTAAATTGCTCCTTTAAATTCGATTTGCAGTTTCGGCGCATCGGGGGCCGCCGGATGGAGATATGTGTTCTTATTATAGCATTTTCAATCCTGAAAAGCTATGCCCGCCCCCAGATATCCCGGATTTTTCGCACCGTTCGGTGCAATGTGGTGTTTTTCTGTGCGCGCAGACACGGTTTTGTGGTATACTGGTAGCGTTTTGAGCACTCCGCGCACTGCGCGTTCACTGATTATAACGGAGGAAACCATGGAAACCCCGCACAGCATCCTGAAAAAATTTTTTGGCTACGACAGCTTCCGCCCCGGGCAGGAGCAGATCGTGCAGCGCCTGCTGGCCGGGCAGGACGTGCTGGCCGTGATGCCCACCGGTGCCGGTAAGTCCATCTGCTATCAGGTGCCCGCTCTGCTGCTGCCGGGCATCACGCTGGTGGTGTCGCCGCTGGTGAGCCTGATGAAGGATCAGGTGGGAGCTCTTGTGCAGGCCGGTGTGGCAGCGGCTTTTCTGAACAACAGCCTCACCGACAACCAGAAAGCCCTGATGCTGCACCGCGCCCGCGAGGGCTGGTATAAGATCATCTATGTGGCCCCGGAGCGGCTGGAAATGCCAGGCTTCCAGCGCTTTGTGCAGGAGCAGCAGATCAGCATGGTCACGGTGGACGAGGCCCACTGCATCAGCCAGTGGGGGCAGGACTTCCGCCCCAGCTACCTGCGCATCCAGGCCTTCGTGGACAGCCTGCCCACCCGGCCGGTGGTGGGCGCATTCACGGCCACCGCCACCGCTCATGTGCGGGATGACATCCGTACCCATCTTGCCCTGCGCGATCCCTATGAGGTGACTGCCAGCTTCGACCGGCCCAACCTTTACTTTGCCACCCAGCGGGCCCTGCCCAGCGAAAAGCCCCGCCGCCTGCTGGAACTGGTGCTACAGGAGGGCAATAACGCCGGTATCGTCTATTGCAGCACCACAAAACAGGTGGATGACACTGCCCGCCTGCTGCAGAGCCGGGGCATCCGGGCGGCGGCCTACCACGCCAAGCTGGACGCCGACACCCGCCGCAGGAATCAGGATGATTTCCTCTACGACCGGGTGCAGGTGATGGTGGCCACCAACGCCTTTGGCATGGGCATCGACAAGCCCAACGTGCGGTTCGTCATCCATTATAATATGCCCAAGGATCTGGAGAGCTATTATCAGGAGGCGGGCCGCGCGGGCCGTGACGGGGAACCAGCCCGCTGCACCCTGCTCTATTCCGGCACCGATGTGCGCACCATCCGGTTCTTCATCGACAAGGAGATGGAGGCTGACAACGGCCTGCCTGCGGATGTCAAGGCCGAAGCGGCACGCAAGGCAGAGGAACGGCTCAAGTACATGACCTTCTACTCCACCACGCCGCGCTGCCTGCGGGGATATCTGCTGAGCTACTTCGGCGAGGCCGCGCCCCAGAAGTGCGAGAACTGTTCCAACTGTCTGCTGGCAGCACAGGCTGCCGAACAGGTGGAGGAGCAGGCGGCACAAGCCCGCCAGCGCGCCGAGGCCAGTGCAAAGCGGCTGGCCTCGGCCTCCCGCCGCCGTGCCGACGAAGATGCCCTCAGCGAAGCGGACGAGAAGCTGCTGGCGGCTCTCTATGCCCTGCGCAAGCGGCTGGCCACAAAGCAGAAGCTCCCTGCCTATATGGTGTTCAACGATTCCACCCTTCGCCAGATGGCGCTGAAAAAGCCCCTGAGCGTGGAGGAATTGCTCAATATCCCCGGTGTGGGCGAGAAAAAAGCCGCCCGCTACGGGCAGGAGTTCCTCAGTGTGATCGAAGAAACCGTTGGCACACGGTGAATTGGAGATAAAAGAACAAATAAAGCGTCCCGTTTTCCACGGCCAGTGCAGGCAGGGTGGAAAACGGGACGCTTTTTGTAAAAATAAAAGGGAACTGAATCGCTCCAGTTCCCTCA
>OOCE01000795.1_pt1 | contig 11140 bp, 7 predicted proteins | sample 1671421 | NCBI WGS metagenome assembly OOCE01 (sample SAMN06348155, study PRJEB24527) | human gut metagenome | biome: human gut; feature: ankylosing spondylitis patient; material: feces | host: Homo sapiens | place: China | collected 2015-10 | reverse complement strand
CGAAGAAAAAATACCGCTCACCGGTCATAATGATTGTTCTGGCTTTGGGCTTGTCTACAATAGCTCCCGTAAAAAGAAATGCGGAAGGTTACCGAGTCCCTCGGACGTGGGCCTAACCAAAGTCTTTGAACGGATGTGTCTCTATGGACGCATTCGCTTGATTTTGGTTGGGCTATATTTATGAAGGGACATGCCACCATGGGTTTCTTTTCTCGCCTGATGGGCGGTTCGGATGAGCAGAAGACTGCAACTTCCGAGTTCGAAATCCTCGCTCCCGTTTCCGGCGAGCTTGTTCATCTAGAAAATACCAATGACCCCGCTTTTAGCAGCCGTGCCGTGGGCGATGGCGTTGCCGTGGTTCCCCAAGAGGGAACGGTGTGCGCTCCTGTCTCCGGTACCGTCGCGGCGCTGTTCCCGACCGAGCACGCGCTGGGTATCATGTCCGACGACAGCTCTGCTCAGGTGATGCTGCATATCGGAATCGACACTGTTAAACTTGAGGGCAAGGGCTTCCATGCGCTTGTTGCTCAGGGTGACCATGTCGACGCGGGCCAGCCCCTCGTCGAGGTCGATTTCGACGCGGTCCGCGCCGCCGGCTTCGATCCCACGGTCTTCGTTATCGTGTGCGAGCGTTCGGAGAACTCGACTCTTCGTGAGCACGCTTCCGGCCCTGTTGCTGTTAAAGAGCCTGTCGTCTGGCTTTCCGAGTAAATTCTTTTGGTGGGTACCGTGGTTATCAAGCGAGTTTTCAACAATAACGTCGCAATGGTCACTTCGGACGATGGCTCCGAGCTCATTGTCATCGGTCGAGGCCTCTGCTTTGGCCGTCATGCCGGCGACGCTATCGATGAAGCATCGGTCGAAAAGACCTATGCGCTGCAGGAGGGAACTTCTCAGGATTCGCGTACGATTGACCGCTTGGCACATCTTTTAGAGTCCATCCCCACCGTCAACCTCGTGATTTCCGAGGACATCGTTCAGATGCTTCGTCGAGAGCTCAATGTTGATATCAACGACAAGATTCTCATTGCTCTTGCAGACCATATCAGCCTTGCTTTGGAGCGCGAGCGCAAGGGCGTCCCCTGCGAGAATCCGTTGCTGCTCGAGATCCAGCAGTTCTATCGCAAGGAGTATGCGCTTGCGGGCCGTGCGCTGCAGATTGTCAAGGAGTATATGGGCATCCAGATGAGCGAAGAAGAGCAGGGTTTTATTACGCTGCATATCGTCAACGCCACCATGCCGCAACGCTCCGACCGTCTCATCATCTCGGTCCAGCTTGTTCGCGACGTGCTCGCGATTGTTTCCGAGCGCTATGCTACGACCCTCGATGACACCTCGCTGCCCTATGAGCGTTTCGTTCGTCACCTGCAGTTTTTCGCACAGCGAGCGCTCGATCCTGCGGCCGGGCAAATCAATGGCGACGCGCTGTTCCGAATCGATGAAACTAAGTATCCGTGCGCATTCTCGTGCGCGGACGCCATAGCCGCCCACTTGTCGTCTACCTATAACGTTGTCGTTACCGATGCCGAGAAGAGTTATCTCGCGTACCACATTGTTAACCTGCTTGGAGAACCTGGTCTCTAGGCATAACGTGCCCACACATCGATTGATATAAGGCAAGGCTCACGGTCTTGTCCAGGGCACATCTGTCTTAATTTGCGGAAAAGGAAGGGGAGTACCGCTATGACCGCAAAAAAGAAGTTCAATTTCAAAGCGCCGTTGGAGGTGTTCGCGAAGTCAATCGTTCAGCCGATGATGTATCTCTCGGTTGCCGGCATTCTGCTCATCGTGGGCATTATTCTGACCAACAAGACCATCTGCGCCGTGATCCCTGTGCTGGGCTCCGGTCCGTTCCAGCTTGTGGGCGCCGTTGTCTATCAGTCGCTGATGTTTATCATCAACAACCTCTCGATTCTGTTCTGCGTGGGCATCGCCGGCGCCATGGCAAAGAAGAACAAGGGCCACGCTTCGCTGATTGCCCTGATGTCGTTCTTCCTGTTCCTGCAGGCTAACAACATCGTGCTCAACGCCACCGGCTCTCTTGCCGAAGCGAGCGGCATGCTCGGTCTTACCGGAACCGGCCAGAGCACCGTTATGGGCATTCAGGTGCTCGATACCGGCGTGTTTGGCGGCATCATTCTTGGTTGCATCACCGGTGCCGTGTTCAACAAGTACTCGAACAAGCAGTTCCCCATTGCCCTTTCGATGTTCTCGGGCGTTCGCTTCCCGTTCCTGATCATGATCATCATCTCCTGGATCATGGGCGCTGGCTTCTGCATCGTTTGGCCTCCGGTTCAGGGTGCCATCTCCTCCGTTGCCGGCATCATTAAGGAGTCGGGCAACATCGGTCTGTTCATCTACGGCATGCTCAACAAGCTGCTCGTTCCCGCCGGTCTGCACCACCTCATCTACACCCCGTTCCAGTTCTCCGATGTGGGCGGCACCCTGACGCTGGGCGATCAGGTTATCGCCGGCGCCTATCCCATCCGTGTCGCCGAGAGGGCAATGACGGGCCAGCCCTTCTCCGATAGCACGTATTTCAACAGCTACACCTTCAACAACCTGTGGCCCTACATCGGTATCGGTCTCGCCTTTATCTTCACCGCTTACAAGGGGAACAAGGATAAGACCAAGGCCGTTATCATCCCGCTGATCATCACCGCCGTGCTCTCCTGCGTCACCGAGCCCATGGACTTCCTCTTTGTCTTCGCCGCTCCCGTGCTCTTTGTCGTTCACTCGGTTCTTTCCGGTATCTTCCTGGTCCTGCTCAAGGTCCTCTCCGTGCCCGCTTCGACTGCAGGCGGCATCATCAACATCGTGGTTTCCAACCTGGTCCTCGGTGTCGACAAGACCAACTGGCCGGTTATGCTGGTGCTTGGAGTCGTCAACGCCGCTCTGTACTTCTTCCTCTTCACCTTCCTTATTAAGAAGCTCAACCTCCACACGCCTGGTCGCGAGGAGGAGTCCGAGCTCGCCGAGTCCGTTGCCGAGGGCGAGGCCGCCGCGTCTGTCGCGGTGAAGCAGGGCGCTGTTGCCGCAGCTCCCGCAGAGGGCGTCGATGCAGGTATTGCCGACCTGGTCGCAGGTCTTGGCGGCAAGGACAACATCGAGGAGCTCGAGAACTGCTTTACGCGTCTTCGCGTGAACGTTAAGAACCCGGACCTCATCGATGAGAACCTCATCAACCACGTGCCCAACAGCGGCATCAACCGCAACGGCAACAATATCCAGATCATCTTTGGCATGAAGGTCGCCGAGATGCGCGACAAGGTCGAAAACGCAATTGAGAAGGAGCAGTAAACAATGATCATTACTCTGTGTGGTGGCGGATCCACCTTTACCCCTGGCATCGTCAAGTCCATCGCTCTGCGCAAGGACGAACTCGACGTTGACGAGATTCGTCTGTACGACATCAACGAGGAGCGCCAGCGCAAGATCGGCGTGCTCGTGGACTGGATTCTGCACGAGGACCTCGGCCTGGACATCAAGCTCACGGTGACCACCGACAAGGAGACGGCTTTTACCGACGCGAGCTTCGTGTTTGCCCAGATGCGCGTGGGCGGCTACGCCATGCGCGAGCAGGACGAGAAGATTCCGCTGCGCCATGGCTGCGTGGGCCAGGAGACCTGCGGTTGCGGCGGCCTTGCCTACGGCATGCGCACCATCTTCCCCATGGTCGAGCTGATCGATGACGTCGAGAAGTACGCCAAGAAGGACTACTGGATTCTCAACTACTCCAACCCTGCTGCCATCGTCTCCGAGGGCTGCCGTGTGCTGCGTCCCAACGCTCGCATCATCAACATCTGCGACATGCCGATCGCGATCATCGACGTGGTTTGCGCCGCACTCGATATCGACAAGAAGGATGTCGAGTACGATTACTTTGGCCTCAACCACTTTGGCTGGTTCACCTCGATTCGCCACAAGGGCGAGGAGGTGCTCCCGCAGCTGCGCGAGTACATCAAGGAGCACGAGATTCTGCTGCCCGATTCGTACCTCAAGGGCATGAGCTCGCTGATGTCCAAGAAGCCCGAGGAGGCCACTGACGAGCACCCCGAGCAGAACCGCCACACCAAGGGCAGCTGGTACTACGTCTGGAAGGGCGAGTACGAGATCATGGAGTGCTTCCCGGAGTACCTGCCCAACACGTACCTGAACTACTACCTGCAGCAGAAGGAGTTCGTCGAGCATTCCAACCCCGAGCGCACTCGTGCAAACGAGGTTGAGGAGACGCGCGAGAAGAACCTCTTTGACGGCATCGACCATTACGAGAAGACCGGCGAGATCGACGAGAGCACGTTCTATGCGGGCAGCCACGGCGACTGGATTGCCGACCTGGCCATCGCTCTGAAGAACGATACCAAGCAGCGCTTCCTGGTCATTTGCGAGAACAAGGGCGCTATCCCCAACATGCCCTACGACGCCATGGTCGAGCTGCCTGCCTACATTGGCAAGAACGGCCCCGAGGTCATCAGCCGCGACAACATTCCGCTGTTCCAGCAGGGTCTTATGATGCAGCAGCTGAACTCCGAGAAGCTCGTGGTCGAGGCCACGATCGAGGGTTCTTACGAGAAGGCGCTCAAGGCCTTTACGCTGAACAAGACCGTGCCGTCGATGAAGGTCGCCAAGGAGGTTCTCGACGACATGATCGAGGCCAACAAGGGTTACTGGCCCGAGCTTAAGTAAAAGCAACAGGGTCGCTGGCCGCATACCTGGAGCAATGCCCCGTCCACGTGATTGCGTGGGCGGGGCATTGTCATTTGGTAACGCGTTTTACCAAATATGGCATTTATCTGCGGTAATGTTCTATTTCACCGCCGAGGGTGACATTTCATACCGCCTGCCGAACTGCGTGGAGACCTAACAACTTTTTAGGTCAGTGTTGTGCGTGTAGCAACTTCGCCCGGCCTCGCCTCCGGGCTGCCATGTGAGAGGGGATCTTATGGCTCGACTGCACGTAATGGAACGCAGCCACGCTCAGGCCGTCATGGACGACCTGCACGATGCGCTCGGACGCCGTCTGGCGGTGAGTTCGCTCGCCCCGTGTCCCGTTGAGTTTACGGCAGCGCTCGTTAACCTGTGCTCCACCCAGAGCTGCGGCAAGTGCACACCCTGCCGTGTGGGCCTGAGCGCGCTGAGCGACTTGCTCGCCGATGTGCTCGAAGGGCGCGCCGATGAGTCCACGCTCAACCTGATTGAGCGCACGGCCCGCACCATCTACCTTTCGAGCGACTGCGCCATCGGCTACGAAGCCGGCGCCATGGCACTCACGGCCATTCGCGGCTTCCGTGACGATTTTGAGCATCACATCCGCGAGCACTCCTGCGGCTTTGACCGCGAGGCCCGCGTCCCGTGCGTCTCGGGCTGCCCGGCGCACGTCGACATTCCCGGTTACATCTCGCTCGTCGAGGCAGGCCGGTATGCCGACGCCGTCAAGGTCATCCGCAAGAACAACCCACTGCCGCTCGTCTGCGGCTTGGTGTGCGAGCATCCCTGCGAGATGCATTGCCGCCGCGGCATGGTCGACGATCCCATGAACATCCTCGCCCTCAAGCGTTTTGCCGTTGAGCACAGCGACCTCAACGACCACAAGCCGCATGTAGTGGACGACACCGGTAAGCGCGTCGCCGTGATCGGCGGCGGCCCGGCCGGCCTTTCCTGTGCCTACTACCTGGCCGTGATGGGTCATAAGGTGACCATCTTTGAGCAGCGTCACCACCTGGGCGGCATGCTGCGCTACGGCATTCCCAGCTACCGTCTGCCGCGCGAGCGCCTGCAGGCCGAGATCGACTGGATCTTGAGCGCCGGCATCGACGTTGAGCTCGATCACTCCGTCAACGGCGAGGAACTTGCCCGCCTGCGCGACGAGTTCGATGCCGTCTACCTGGCCATTGGCGCCCACAGCGACAAGAAGCTCGGCCTTCCGGGCGAGGAAGCGCTCGGCGTGGAGTCGGCCGTCAAGATGCTGCGCGCCATCGGCGACGACGAGCTGCCCGACCTGAGCGGCCAGCGCGTGTGCGTCATCGGCGGCGGCAACGTGGCCATGGACGTGGCGCGCTCCGCCGTGCGCTGCGGTGCCGAAAAGGTGAGCATCGTCTACCGCCGTCGCATCTGCGATATGACGGCGCAGGACGCCGAGATCGCCGGCGCCCAGGCCGAGGGCTGCGAGGTGCTGGAGCTGACGGCCCCGCTCGCCATCGAGACCGGCGAGGACGGTCGCGTGTGCGGCCTGCGCGTGCAACCGCAGATTATCGGCGAGCCCCGCCGTGGTCGCCCGGCCCCGCGTGCCGCCGCTACGCCCGAGCGTGTCATCCCCTGCGAGCGCGTGTTTGTGGCCATTGGCCAGGACATCGATTCCAAGCCGTTTGAGGAGATGGGCATTGCCTGCAAGTGGGGCTGCGTCGTCACCGACTCGGACGGCGCCGTGCCCAACTTCGACGGCCTCTTTAGCGGCGGCGACTGCCAGACCGGCCCCGCCACCGTCATCCGCGCCATCAACGCTGGCCGTGTGGCCTCGGCAAACATTGACCGCTACCTGGGCTTTGATCACAAGATTAAACTCGAGGTCGAGCTGCCGACCGTCCAGTTTAAGGGCAAGCACGAGTGCGGTCGCTGCGAGCTGGGCGAGCGCGAGGCCGGCGAGCGTATTCACGATTGGAATCTGGTCGAGCAAGGTCTTACCGAGCAGGAGGCGCGCCAGGAGGCGAGCCGCTGCCTGCGCTGCGACCACTTTGGCTTTGGTGCGTTCCGCGGAGGGAGGAACCTGGAATGGTAGAGCTCAACAACCCCACCGTCAGCGACAACACCGAAAACGGAGCGCATAACATGGTCAAGCTCACGATCGATAATTGCGAGGTCGTGGTGTCCGAGCACACCACGATCCTGGATGCAGCCAAGTCCGTCGGCATCCAGATTCCCACCCTGTGCTATCTGCGCGATCTAAACGAGATCGGCGGCTGCCGCGTGTGCGTGGTCGAGGTCGAGGGCTGCGACCAGCTGGTTGCCGCCTGCAACAACTACGTGCTCGACGGCATGGTGGTCCACACCAACAGCCCCAAGGCTCGCGAGGCCCGTCGCACCAACGTGCAGCTGCTGCTGTCGCAGCACGATGCGCAGTGCGCGAGCTGCGTGCGCAGCGGTAACTGCAACCTGCAGACCATCGCCAACGACCTGGGCATTTTCTACCTGCCGTATCAAAAGCACTTGGCGCGCGAGGGCTGGGACTTCGATTTTCCCATCATTCGCGACAACGACAAGTGCATCAAGTGCATGCGTTGCATCAAGGTGTGCGAAAACGTGCAGGGCCTGGGGATTTGGGACCTGACCAATCGCGCCACGCACACCGCCGTGGGTACCCGCGGGCGCGCGCCGATTGGCAAGACCGATTGCGTCGCATGCGGCCAGTGCATCACGCATTGCCCGACGGGCGCGCTGCGCGAGCGTGACGACACCGAGGCCGTGTTCGACGCTCTCGCCGATCCCGACAAGATCGTGCTGGTGCAGATCGCGCCGGCTGTGCGTAGCGCTTGGGGCGAGGAGCTCGGCATCCCGCGCGAGGAGGCCACCGTCGAGCGCCTGGCGTGCGCGCTGCGCCGCGTGGGCTTTGAGTACGTGTTCGATACCGATTTCTCGGCCGACCTCACCATTATGGAGGAGGGCTCCGAGTTGCTCGAGCGCCTGGGTAAGGCCGCCAAGGGCGAGGGCGACAGCCGCGGCTGGCCCATGTTCACGAGCTGCTGCCCGGGCTGGGTGCGCTTTGTGAAGGCGCGCTATCCGGAGTTTGTCGACAGCCTGTCCACGTCCAAGTCGCCGCAGCAGATGTTCGGCGCCATTGCCAAGACGTACTACGCCAAGGTGTTGGGCGTGGAGCCCGAGCGCCTGTTCGTGGTGTCCGTGATGCCGTGCACGGCCAAGAAGGCCGAGTGTGCGCTGCCGAGCATGGTGGGCGAGGGCGGCGTGCCCGATGTGGACGTTGCGCTGACGGTGCGCGAGATGGTACGCATGATTCGCGCGAGCCACGTGAGCGTCGACACGCTTACCGAGGAGCCGCTCGATACGCCGCTGGGCTTCGGCACGGGCGCGGGCGTGATCTTTGGCGCCACGGGAGGCGTGATGGAGGCTGCCGTGCGCTCGGCCTATTACCTGGTGACGGGCAAGAACCCCGATGCGGATTTCTTTACCGACGTGCGTGGCCTGAATGGCTGGAAGGAGGCCGTGGCCGATATCGATGGCACCAAGGTGCGCGTCGCCGTGGCGCACGGGCTGGGCAACGCTGCCCGCCTGCTCGATGCGATTCGCGACGGCCGTGCGAGCTATGACTTCGTCGAGGTCATGGCGTGCCCGGGCGGCTGCGTCGGTGGCGGCGGTCAGCCCATTCACGACGGCTGCGAGCTGGCGGCAGAGCGTGGCCAGGTTCTTTGGGACCTCGATGCGGCAGCGGACATTCGTTTCTCGCACGAGAATCCCGATGTTCAGGCATGCTATCGCGAGTTCTTGGGCGCGCCGCTCTCGCCGCTGGCCGAGGAGTTGCTGCACACTGACCACCACGCCTGGACGATGCCTAACGAAGGGATGTGCTAACGATGCGCGCGTTTGAATTTGAGCTTTCGCGCCGAGGGTTTGCCTCGGCGCTTGCCGCGGGCGCGCTGTCGCTTGCGTTGGCTGGCTGCAGCGGCGGGGCTGCGGGGGCGGGCTCCTCTGCGGGCTCTGCCGGGTCTGCGCCGAGCGGCGCTGCCGCCGAGTCGGTCGAGGTGCACGTCGCCTCGCTCAAGGGGCCGACGTCAATCGGTCTGGTGCAGTTTATGGACCAGGCGGCGCGTGGCGAGACGGATAACGAGTTCGACTTTGCGATCAGCGCCGCTGCCGACGAGATCGTGCCCAAGGTCATTCAGGGCGATGTCGATATTGCCCTGGTGCCCGCCAACGTGGCGAGCGTGCTCTACAACAAGACCGAGGGCGCGGTGCAGGTCATCGACATCAATGCGCTCGGCGTGCTGAGCGTGGTGACGGGCGACGCGGGCGTGACCTCGTTTGGCGACCTGGCGGGCCGCACCGTCTATATGACGGGCAAGGGCACCACGCCGGAGTACGTCATGAACTACCTGCTGGAGCGCGCAGGTCTGACTGGCCAGGTGGCGCTTGAGTTTAAGAGCGAACCCACCGAGGTGCTGTCGGCCCTGCTTGCCGACCCGTCCGCCGTGGGCGTGCTGCCGGAGCCATTCAAGACCGCTGCCATCGCCAAGAGCGAGGGCAAGCTGTCGGCACCGGTGAGCCTGACCGATGTGTGGGACGAGCTCGCGGGTGACACGGGCTCCCGTTTGCTGACGGGCGTGACCGTGGTGCGCCGTGCCTTTGCCGAGGGACATCCCGAGGCCGTGGCGGAGTTCTTAAGCTGCCATGCGGCGAGCGTTGAGGCCGTAAACGCGGCACCGGCGGACTGGGCTCAGGCGGTGGTCGATGCGGGTATCGTCGATAACGCCACGATTGCCGAAAAGGCGATTCCCGGGTGCATGCTCGTGTGCCAGACGGGGAAAGATATGAAGGCGGCGCTCGGTGGGTACCTGCAGGTGCTGGCCGATGCGGACGCGAGTGCCGTGGGCGGTAAGCTCCCGGCTGACGATTTTTACTACATGGAGTAGCCCGTGCGTGCGTTTGCTCGACACATGACTGAGCGTGCGAAGGCGGTGGCGGCAGTGGGTGCCGTCGCCGCCTTTTGGCTTGCCGTGTGGATCTTTGCGGCGTCGCTGGTGGCGCAGCCGCTGATCTTGCCGGGGCCGGGCGCTGTTGTGATGGCGTTGCTGCGGCTGGTATGCGATGCCGGCACGTGGGTGATTCTGGTGGGCTCGGGCGCGCGAATTTTGGGCGGATTGGCGCTCGCTGTGGCATGCGGTGGCGTGCTGGCGGGAGTATCGGTGCGGTCGCGGGCATTTGCCCGCTTGGTGGCGCCGGCGCTTTCGTTTGTTAAGGCGACGCCGGTTGCCTGTGTGGTGGTCCTGCTGCTTATTTGGTTGGGGTCGGCGCGCGTGAGCATCGCGGCGGTCTTTTTGATGGCACTGCCGGGCGTTTATTTCTCACTGGTCGAGGGTCTGGCGCAAGTGGACAAACCGCTGGAGCAGATGTTTCGCCTGCATGGCGTACGGGGTTGGCGCCTGTTTTGCGCCCATACCTGGCGCGAAGTTCTACCGTTTGTGCTTTCGTGCGCGCAGTCGGTGATCGGCATGAGCTGGAAGGCCGGCGTGGCAGCCGAGCTCATCGGCATGGCGGTGGGCACCGTGGGTGAGCGCATCTATCAGGCGAAGCTTTTGATTGAGACGGCCGACCTGCTGGCTTGGACCGTGCTGGTCGTTGCCGCCTCGTGGGCGTGTGAGCGCGTGCTGGTGTGGCTGCTGCGGGTTTCGGGACCCGTGGCGTGGCGCGTGGCCGTGCGGGCGCATGGACGCGGCGCTCGCGGGCGTGCGGGGGCTGCCGGGGGCGGCGCTGCGGCGGAGCTTGCGCTCGCCGTGGGCGAGCGGGCGCCCTGGGCTCCGGCGCTCGACGGACTGACACTCTGCGTGCCCGCCGGTGGGCGCGCCTGCGTGATGGGCACCTCGGGTGTGGGCAAGTCGACGTTGCTTGCGCTGGCTGCGGGGGAGTGCGCGCCGTGCTCCATGGTGTTTCAGGACGCGCGCTTGGTTGAGGACGTTTCGGCCTTGGAAAACGTGCTGGTGTGCGCCGACGCGCGCGTGGACGTCTCGAGTGCCGCGGCCCTGCTGCGCCTGTTGGTACCGGGGATCGATGTGCATGCTCGCGTGGCCGAGCTCTCGGGTGGGCAGCGTCGTCGCGTCGAGATTGCCCGAGCACTGCTGTGCCCGGGCGGCGCGGTGATTCTGGACGAGCCCTTTACCGGCCTGGATGTCGTCGCGCGCGATGTGTGCGCCGAGGTCGTGCTCGATCTGCTCGACGGTCGCACGCTCCTACTCGCCACACACGACGCCTCCGACGCTCAGGCCCTCGATATCTCGGACATCATCACGCTCTAAATACTAACTTAGCAACAAAATGATCCGTTTTTCTCCGTCCCCATGGGGTCGGGTGTGGTATTCTATCTGCGGGGTAATACTTAGGAATACCAAGTAATACCAACGCCGCAGAAACAAACTCC
>OOCE01000790.1_pt1 | contig 11194 bp, 9 predicted proteins | sample 1671421 | NCBI WGS metagenome assembly OOCE01 (sample SAMN06348155, study PRJEB24527) | human gut metagenome | biome: human gut; feature: ankylosing spondylitis patient; material: feces | host: Homo sapiens | place: China | collected 2015-10 | reverse complement strand
TACGAGATTAAACTACAATTTCTTTATTTTCTCTTTAGTATAGGAATCCGAACAACCATATCGGTATTTCGTTTCCGTGCCCTATTTCTATCTTATGCCGGGCATATATCGTTTCGGCGTTTCGCCGTCGTTCTTCGTTGGGGCAGATTTTGAATCTCAGATTTTCGTCCACCAAAAACGAGGTGCCCTTTTCTCCCTTGTTCAGTTTATGGTCTTTCCACATCGTGTTTTGGAAGAAAGTCTCCAGGATGTCCTGTTCTTCCAGGCGGCACGGGTAGATGACGTACATCAGATTGCTGTTGTGCATCATGATTCGGGCCGGTTTTTTGGGAAAGGTTTCCCCTTTCGGGTAAATCATGTTGATGAGCCGCGCGTCGGCCAGATACTTGATGTAGTTCATTACCGTGGCCCGCGACGTGTGGATGTCTTCCGCCAATTGGCTGACGTTGGGAGCCACCGGACTGTCTATCGCGAGCAAATATAGCAATTTTTTGATTTTTGCCAAATATTTCAGCTCGATTTGTTTGATGAGCAAGATGTCCACTTCGAGCATCATGTTCATGGTCTTGAGCAGATTTTCAGAGAAATTCCGCTTTTCCAGAAAGAACGGGTAGAAACCGTGGTGCAGATAGTCTTGGAAGAACTTCAGCGGACTGGCTTTAGGCAGGATGCTGCGCACGATTTGTTCATGACGGTTCAGGATTTCGTCGAGCGTATAAGACGGGAAGTCATTGCCCGTCTGCAAGTTGAGAAACTCGCGGAAAGAAAATCCTCTCAGGTTGTATGATTTCACCAGTCCGTTCAGTTCCGGGTTCTCCGTCTTCAGCCGCATGACGGAAGAGCCGGTGAATACGATTTTCAGTCCCGGCAGCGTGTCGTAGCATTTGCGCAGGTCTGTGCTCCAGTCCGGTTGTTTGAACACTTGGTCGATCAGCAATACTTTTCCTCCGCCTTCGTAGAACTCTGTGGCGAATTCGGCAATGCCCTTGCCCTGAAAATAGAAATTGTTCAGATTGATGTAGAGGCATTTCCGGTCTTCCACGTGGAAATGTTCTTTGGCGTATTGCAGAAGGAAAGTGGTCTTTCCTACTCCGCGTGTACCTTTAATACCAATCAGACGGTCGTTCCAGTCTATCTCGTCCATGAGGGCGCGACGGACAGGAGCGTGGGTATGCTCCACAAGGTACGCATGTGTTCTGAAAAAAGACTCCATTCTTTGGTACTTGATACAATTTGCAAAGATAGTGTAAAACCGCAAAAGTGCAAAGTCGGGTTGGCAAAATCTTTGTTTTTTCTTCATTTTGCATCTCGAAATGCGAGGGTTGTCAATTTGTCAATCCCGGCCTTGCAGGATTGAGCCATTTGAACCGAGGAATGGAGGCGCACGGAAATACGCGATTCTCGTGCGTCGGGGGAATGACATTCTGAAGCTCCTTCGGCCTGTCGGGCTTTCAAAATGTACGGCATGCGGGCACGGCGTGCGTACGGGGACGGGATTCGTGGGAGCATGAAATGGCATCCGTAGGGCATTCTGTCATTCGTTTTTTGCTGTCCGACGCGCTCCGTTTAGGAGAAAAACGAGCCGTATGGGTATATCTTTGTTCTGTTTTCAGGGCTTTTCTCCACCTGCATGCAGAGAAAGATGCCCCACCATGAGGACAAAAAAAATGTTTTCTCAGCCGAGCGAAAAATTTTTCGGCTGCGATTGAAATGCGTTTAGGCTGAAAAAAAGCTAAAAACAAGGCTGAAACGTGAATTTATGTATCTAAAAAGGGGCGAAAATGGCATGGAACGTAACTGGAACATGGAACTTTTCATTCAGAAAAAGTCCGTAGAACTTACGTTTTGTCGGTAAAAAAGGCGTATGTCTTTTCATTTGTTTATTAGGAACGTTTCCTGTGCTTCTTGTTCCGCTTGTCGGAAAAGCTTTTTAAGCGGCAAACGGGTGCGTCCTAAAGGAATAGGATTTTGCCGTTTGCCGCATCTGAAATGGAGATTAGGTTATGAAATTGGTTTTTTACTGTTTGGCTTCTTCTGGAACTCCTCCCCATCTTTGGTCCAGACGGATGGCCTCTTCGCGGGTGATACCGATGACGGAACCATGGCGCGGATGGAAGTCTTTGACGAAGGTTTCGGGCTTGGAACTGAAATGAATAAGGTCCTTGCTGCGTTGGAATTCATAACGTCCGCTGCTGTAAAGGTCGTACATCAGGATGTATTCGTCCGAATCGTTCAGTTTGAATATGCTGGAGCCTTCCACGTGCGTACGGGTTCCGGCATACGCGTCGAGATATGCGAAATGCTCTTTCCACGGGCCGCGCAACGACGGGGCCGTGGCTTGCTGTATGCCGCTTTTCAGCTCTTTGCCGTTCCGGTCTTTGGTATTTCCTTTATAGAAGAAATGATAGGTGCCGTCTTTATGGATGATGTCGCCGTCTATGGCACCGTATTTGGGAGCGAACATCAGTTGAGGCTCGTTCTCGAAGGCCGTGAAATCTTCGTTGGCGTATGCGCAATAGAAATTGAGGGCGGTGTCGTATTCGAAGCGTACGGTGAAGTAGACCAAGTATTTCCGTGCTTCGGGGTCGTAAATGGTTTGGGGTGCCCATACCCATTTGATGTGGGCGAACTTCTCGGGATAGGATTTTTCCAAGTCGATGATGCCGTGCGTCCAATCGGTCAGGTTGCCGGATTTGAGCAAGACGATGCCGGGATTGTATTCCCAACCGTTCTTTCGGGTGAACATGTCTGTGGCCGTGATATAAAAGGTGTGCCCGTCTTCTCCGCGCAGGATGTGCGGGTCGCGTATGCCTCCGGTTTGGGATATTTCGTCCGATGGGATGACGGGGCGGTTCCCGTTCAGGGCTTTCCAGTGTACGGCATCCGCACTTACGGCAAATCTCAGTTGTTCTTGTGTCGTCAGTTCGCCCGAACCTTCAAAATAAGCAAACAGATAGGCGGTGTGGTCCGGCGTTTTTTGTGAGATACAACTTGTGAGGAACAAGATCGAGGTGCAAGCTAAAATAAAAATGTTTCTTCTCATGTTTTTTGGGTTGATGTTTGATATTTGACAGGGCAAAAGTAGGCTCTTTTTCCCAGAAGGACTGTTTCTCTTGTTGCATATAATGGAAAATTGGTTTCAAAAAAGCGCATTTTGCAATAATGGAGGTGGGGAAATGTTTGTGGTATGAAATGTAAGGAAGATTATAGGTGGAGTGGAAGTAAAGTGTTATATTTGTCGGACGGATTGAGATGTGGAATTAAAAAAACAGTTCGAAGGATGAGATTTATATCTATTTTTTTAGCATCTTTTTGGGTGCTTTCTGCCGCATGGGCACAAGTGTATGAATGGAAAGCGGAGGGAAATCCCGTAGTACGGCACAAATATACAGCAGATCCGGCTACTTTGGTTTATAAGGACACGCTTTGGATTTTTGCTGGCGAAGATTTTGAGGGTAATCAACAACGTACGCACATGGAAAACTGGTGTGTGTTCGCTACGACGGATTTAGTGCACTATCGGGAATATCCCGTACCGTTGCGCGCAGATGAATTCAAATGGTCTTCGGGCATTGCATACGCTTCGCAGGTGGTGGAAAGGAACGGGACGTTTTATTGGTATGTCAGTACCGACCATACGGGTATCGGGGTGGCTGTGTCCGACCGTCCGGAAGGGCCGTATAAAGATGCGTTGGGCAAACCTCTGTTGACCGTGTCCGATTGTTTCGCATCCCAAAAACAGTGGGCTTGCATCGACCCTACGGTTTTGATTGACGACGACGGGCAGGCTTGGATTTTCTGGGGTAACGGGGAGTGCTATTATGCACGGTTGAAAGAGAACATGATTGAAATCGAGGGGGAAATCCGCCAAGTGAACTTCGAGGGGTTTGTGTTTGAAGAAGCTCCTTGGGTGCATAAACGCGGCGATAAATATTATCTTTCTTATGCCAGCGGTTTCCCCGAGCGTATTGCTTATGCTATGGCCGACAGTATAGAGGGGCCTTGGGTGTATCAGGGCATTCTGAACGAATGGGCCGGGAATAGTAGCTCGAATCATCAGGCTATTCAGGAATATAAGGGCCGGTGGTACTTTTTTTATCACAACGGTGTCCTAAAAGGAGGAACGTCGTGCAGCCGGAGTGTCTGTGCCGACTACTTATATTATAATGCTGACGGTACGATGCGGCGTGTGCAGATGACTTCGGAGGGCGTTTTGCCGGTCGGAAAGTAAAGGTCCGGGTTCTGTTTTCATGTTTCTCCATGACCTTGCATATATTCAATCCCGAGAACGACCTGGCGTTGGCCTGTCCCAGTCCGCATTTCATTCCCCCTGCTTCGGCCCGGCAGATGGCCGACGACCTTTCGGCGTTGCCCGTATGGTGGGCAATGAGGGGCGATGCCGTGTGCGTGGCTTCGGTGGAGGCAGCCCGGCGTTGGGCAGAAGAAACCGGCGGGATTTGTCCGGAAGTGAAATGGGTCGGGCGCGACGGCTTGCCTTCGGATGCCGACGTTGCCCCTTGGGGGTGGAGTCCGTTGATGGTGCAACGTCTGTTGACGGGCGGCGCGGACAGAAGCCGTTTGCCCGATGAAGCGCGTTTGGCGCGTTACCGTGAACTGTCGAACCGCCGTCATGCAGTGGACATGTTGGCTTATTTATGCGGTTCCGGTTCGGATTTGGGACAGAAGTGGAGGGATAGGCTTTGTGGCGTTTCTTATTACTGTACCGGCGAACAGGACATCATCCAGAGGATGCGGCAATATCCCGAAACCCTATTGAAAGCGCCGTGGTCGGGCAGCGGAAAGGGCTTGCGTCTGGGACGAGGAGGTTATGTGCCGCCGCTTTCGGGTTGGTGTGGCCGTCAGCTTCGTGAACAAGGCGGGGTAATCGTGGAGCCTGTATATAATAAGGTGTCGGATTTTGCCTTGGAGTTTTATGCCGACGGTGCCGGAGGCGTGCGGTATACGGGGCTTTCGGTTTTCCTGACCACCGCACGTGGCACGTACGCCGGGAATTGGGTGGCGTCGGAAGAGGATAAGGTGCGTTGGCTGACCGATAGGATTCCTTTGCTTTTATGGCAGATGCTGAAAACGGCTGTCACGCACTACTTGGCTGATTGGTTGGGTAACGGCTACAACGGCCATCTGGGTGTGGATATGATGTTGTGCCGCGTACCGGGATCCGAATACCTGTGTGTGCATCCTTGTGTGGAAATCAATTTACGCCGTACGATGGGACAAGTTTCTGTCGATTTGGCTTCTTTCTTGTCTCCCTCTTCGGAAGCGCGTTTTGTGATAGACTATGAGAAGGAAGCGGGGCGGTTGTGGTCGGAGCACTGCCGGTGCGAGGAAGCCCATCCGTTGTGCTTACGGGAGGGAAAACTCCTTCAGGGATATTTGCCGTTGGTTCCGGTGACCCCCTCCGCACATTACCGGGCGGCGTTGTGGGTCTCCCCCAAGAGTGGAAAAAAATGAGTTTTAAGTTTTTTTATTGCCCTGCAAGTGGGGTCGGGAAGTGGATAACTGTTAACTTTGCATCTCTATTTTATGAATCTTTCTAATCAACCGAAAACGGCTTCTAATAGCTGAAAAAACGCTTTATGGAAACAAAACGAATTGTATTTTTGGACTATCTGCGTGCCATCGCATGCTTTATGGTCATTCTCGTACATGTGTGCGAGGCTTTTTATTTCAATCTGGACGGTATCAGTTTCTCCAGCAATGCCGACCGTTGGTGGATTTCTTTCATCGACAGTTCTCTGCGTCCTTGCGTGCCGCTGTTCATCATGGCATCGGCCTATCTTCTGGTTCCGTTGAAGGACAGTACACCGGTCTTTTTCAAACGCCGCTTCACCCGTGTGTGCATTCCCTTTGTCGTCTGGGGGCTTCTTTATGCCTTTTTACCCTTGTTGTGGGGCGGTCACGGTTGGGACGGCGCGAAAACACACTTACTTACGTTCCTCTACAATTTCCCGTCCAACGCCATACATCTCTGGTTTGTGTACATGTTGATAGGGGTTTATTTCTTTATGCCGATTTTGTCTCCTTGGTTGAAGCAAGTGGGGCGTAAGGAGGAGCTTTTCTTTTTGGGACTTTGGTTCCTCACTACATTCTGGCATTACGTGAAGCTTTGTGTGCCGGGCGGAGAGATTTACGGAGAATGCAGTTGGAACGATTTCCACATCTTGTATTACAATGCCGGTTATATCGGTTTTCTGTTGATGGCACATTACGTCCGTACCTACATTGACTGGAGTCTGCGCAAGACGCTCGCTGTAGCCGTGCCTGTATTCTTGATAGGGTATGCTTTCTCGGTCGGTGCGTTCTATCATCTTTCTTCCGTGAGTTCAGACCCGTTTGTGGTGGAGCAGCCTTGGCGTTTTTGTACGCCTAATGTGGCGATGATGACTTTCGCCCTCTTTATTGTATTCAAAAAGATTAACTGGGGCAGCGGGTGGCTCTACCGTGGCATCTTCTCCATTTCAAAGTTGAGCTATGGAATGTATCTTGCACATTATATGGTGTTGAACCTTGTGTATCCTCACGTGGCACCGCATTTCAATACGCCCGGTACCATTTTGGTGGCCGGTATCGTGATTTATGCGATTTGCTATGTGTTGACAAAATTGCTCTCTTATCTGCCCAAGAGCAAATATATCGTAGGATAGTGATGCCGGACACAAAGGCTTTTTATCAGGATGTGTACAGCATCGTGAAAGAGATTCCGGCCGGTCGGGTGGCAACGTATAAGCAAATTGCCATTCTGACCGGCTTTCCCCAACATGCCCGTTTGGTGGGTAGGGCTTTGCGTAACGTACCGGATGCGCTAGGCCTTCCCTGCCACCGGGTGGTGAATGGCTGTGGACGCCTTGTTCCGTCCTGGCCGGAACAGAAAGCATTGCTGGAAGCCGAAGGTGTGGCTTTCAGAAGAAACGGAAACGTGGATATGCGGCGTTATGCTTGGAATCCGGATGGAGCGGCATCCGTGACCTTTTGATAAGCGATGCGCGGTGACTGACGGGTATAAATGATGCCGCACTCCCGGAATCCGTTGGTCTTTAACAGGTTTTGCATGATGAGGTTGTCAGCGTGGGTGTCTGCGCGTAAATTGTGGTGTCGGGCAAAACACCATGCGATGCATTGCCGGGCGATACCTTTGGCCTTTCCGTTGGATGCCAGGCGGTGAATCACACCGTATGGAGCCTCATTCAGCCATTTCCCTTCGATATGAGAATAGGTAGGGTCGTTTCCCACCGAAAAGCAAAATGTGGCTACCACGCCGTCCGTTTCGTTTTCGCAGACGAAGCAGTGTCCTTGTCGGATTTCCGTTTCCATGAGTTCTTCCGAAGGATAACCGTCTGTCCATTGGTAGGGGTTTCCGTTTTCCCTCATGAATTTCCGGGCGTGGTCGAATATGCCCATGATGTCGGGCATATCGGTGAATTGTGCAGGTCTGATGTTCATTTTGTGTCGGGTGTGGTGGTGTCTTGTGTCTCTTTTCTTTGTCGTGCCACGGGCGTTTCAAAGTGCGCCCCACAGTCTTTGCATACATATTCCCAATGCGTCGTGCCCGGAGGTGCGCCGGCCAGGATACTGAATATGGCGGCCATGAACGCCCTGAAACTATGAGACTTTTTCAATACGAACTTGATGTGGGGCGAATGGCAGCAGGGGCAGTATTTTAATTGTTCCGGTATCATCTGGTTGCGTTCGAGCAGGGCCATGGCACGTTCATAGTCGTCTTCATACACGAAAATATCCACTCCGGAAATCGTGGGAGTGAATCCGCGCAGGATGTTGGACGTGTTTTCGTTGTGCAGGACGGAGGCAATGCCTTCGTTTTCCAACGCCCCCTGAATCAAACGGGCTTGAAAGGCTCCGTCACAGGTGATAAGTCTGACTGTTTTCATAAGACGGTCGAATTATTTGATAAAATATCCGATGTGCTTTGAGCGTCCTTTCTTGGCTAAGGTTCTGATTTCGTACAGTCCTTTGGCTAAATGCCCGATACGGACACGGCGGCTGTAAGGTGCCGTACTGACGATACGCCCGTACGCATCTACAACCGCTACGTAAGGGCTGTCCTGTTCAGGGATGTCCAAGGTCTGCGAGTCGTGCGGGAGGAACCGCCCTGAGAGGTTCGGTTTGTCGGACCATCCGGACGGGAGCCGTGCCGGTTCGCTTTCATTTCCGAAACGGTCTATGGCCGTTACCGCGAAACTGATGCCGTTGAGGGCGCAGAATTCCTCGTTGATGGGAAGGCTGCAAGAATCCACATTCACGGCAATAAGATTTCGTGCGGAAGCGATGTCCACGGGAGAGGTCCGTGAAGCGTACACGTTGTATCTCACATCTTTTCCACATAGATTATCGACAGATGGCGACCATCGGAGTACATACGTTTGCGCTTCCCGGCTTTTGTGCAAATTTTCCGGACGTTCCGGTGGGATACTGTCCTGGCTGTTACAAGCCGATGGCAGTGCCGGGAAGGGGTAATATACGTCTTTCAGGAAATCAAACAAGCCTTTGTGGTTGTCGTTCAGATACGCGTAACGGAAGAATGCCTGTCCTCCGAGATCTAAAGATCGCGTGAAATACAACTCACGGGTAATATCCTCCAGCGGCCAGTCCTTTTCTTGCGGACTGAGGAAGTAGATGCCCAATCCCGGGACGACTGGTCGGCCGTAGTCGTTTTCCTTCCAGTCAATGGCGAAAGGGTAGAAATGATTGCCCCGGAAGTACATCATCGGGAACAACATGTCTTGTATCCCTTCGCGCAACCAACCCTGCGCGTCTTGGTACACGGCGGAGTAGGCATTCCAGTTATAGGACGGATAGCGGCTCAGGTCGCTGAATTTGCCCACGGGCGAAGAGCTGACCTTGACCCAAGGTTTGGCGGCTTTCACGGCCCGATACATCGTCCGTACACAGCGGGTCATGTTGTCGCGACGCCAGTCGGCCTTGTTTTGCCTCTTGCCGTATTTGCGGTAAGAGCTCGCATCGTTGAATTTCGCCGCGTTTTCCGGATAACGGATATAGTCGAAATGGATGCCGTCTACGTCATAGTTCGCAGCTATTTCACGGCAGAGGGAAGCCAGATAGTCGGCGGTCTCCGGTTGCCCCGGGTCGAGATACCAACTGTCTCCATGGCGTACGCAAAGTTTGGGATGGGTTTTCAGTACGGAACGGTTTCCCATACGTGTGGCAGCGGATATCTTGAAACAAGGTATGGCTACAAGCCACGCATGCAGTTCCATCCCTCGTTTGTGGCATTCCCGGACGGCAAAGGCCAAGGGGTCATATCCCGGCGCACGTCCCGGAGTGCCGGTCAGGCAGCCGTCCCACGGTTCGATGGCCGAAGGATAGATGACACTCCCCCTCACGCGGGTCTGCAGCAGCACGGTGTTGATGTTCACTTCCTTGAGCCGGTCGAGGATGCGGCACAGTTCATCCTGTTGTGCCTTGATGCCGGCCGGGGATGTAGCTTTGTTTTTCGGCCAGTCCAAACTACTGAACGTGGTCAACCACACGGCCCGGGTTTCCCGTTTGGGGGAGGACAATGGAGCGAAACGTTGCGTGGCCATTGCCGCCAGGCAGCCGGTGATACATATATATAAGGAGAAGATATATCTTTTCATGTAGGTGTATGCAGCTTTATCAGATGCAAAGTTAAGCTTTTCGGGGTATAAAATGAAAGTTTCGGGGACAAATGCCATGGTTTACGATACAATTTATTATTTTTGCGTAATTTAATTGATAACCTGATATGATAACATTCACTACGGCATTGGTGCTTCTGGTATTGGGCTATGCGGTCTACGGCGCCTTTGTCGAAAGAGTATTCGGGGCGGATGCCTCCCGAAAGACACCTTGTTATACGATGGCTGATGGTGTGGATTATACACCGATGCCTACGTGGAAAGTCTATCTCATCCAGTTTCTGAACATTGCCGGGACGGGACCTATATTCGGTGCGATTCTGGGTATCCTTTATGGGCCGGCGGCTTATTTGTGGATTGTGTTCGGATGCATATTCGGCGGGGCGGTACACGACTACCTGTCCGGCATGATTTCCCTGCGGAAGAACGGAGCCAGTCTGCCCGAAGTGGTGGGCGACGAACTGGGGGCGGGCATCCGCTTGGTGATGCGAGTTTTTTCCCTGATTCTGATGGTCTTGGTCGGCACGGTATTTGTCACCACACCCGCCGGGTTGTTGGCTTCCATGACCGGAGACTGGGGCGTATGGGGTTCCGCTTTGTTTTGGAGCGTGGTGATTTTCGTGTATTACGTGTTGGCTACCTTGCTGCCCATCGATACCCTTATCGGACGCATTTACCCCCTTTTCGGCGTGGCCTTGTTGTTTATGGCCGTCGGCGTGTTGGTCGGCATTTTCACCCACGACGGTTGGATGCCCGAGATTACATCGGCTTTCGAGAGCCATCATCCCGATAAGAATCTCTCCATATTTCCCATGCTTTTTATCACGATTGCCTGCGGAGCCATCAGCGGTTTCCATGCCACTCAAAGCCCGATGATGGCGCGTTGCATGAAGAACGAGAAGCTGGGGCGGCGCGTGTTCTACGGCGCCATGATAACAGAGGGCGTGGTGGCTTTGATATGGGCGGCTGCGGCCATTAAGTTTGCAGGCAGTTATGAGGCGTTGGCCGAACTGATGTCGCCGTCGGGAAAATCCAATCCCGCCATTGTGGTCAATGCCATTTGTCAGGATTGGATGGGGACGGCAGGAGCCGTGTTGGCGATACTCGGCGTGGTGGCGGCCCCTGTCACTTCCGGTGATACGGCCTTCCGGTGCGCACGTCTGATAGCCTCCGATTTCCTGCATTACAGGCAAGACACCATTTTGCGCCGCTTGATTATTTCATTGCCTTTGTTTGTCATCGCCGCAGTGTTAATGAATATCAACTTTGATATATTGTGGCGCTATTTTGCGTGGTTTAATCAAACTTTGTCTATCTTTACGTTATGGGCGGTTACCGTATGGCTTGCGCGGAAAGGAAAGACGTTTTATGTGACCCTGTTTCCGGCATTGTTCATGACGGCTGTCTGTACGACCTATATACTGGTGGCTCCCGAAGGATTCGGGTTGTCCTACGTGTTGAGTTGCGCAGTCGGGGGAGGGGTGGCCGTACTCTTATTAGGAGATCGGAAGAGCGTCGTGTAGGGAAAGAGTGTAGAT
>OOCE01000788.1_pt1 | contig 11201 bp, 9 predicted proteins | sample 1671421 | NCBI WGS metagenome assembly OOCE01 (sample SAMN06348155, study PRJEB24527) | human gut metagenome | biome: human gut; feature: ankylosing spondylitis patient; material: feces | host: Homo sapiens | place: China | collected 2015-10 | reverse complement strand
CTTCCTTGATACGAACATCAACGCGGACGGTATCGCCAACGTTGAACTGGGGCTTCTCAGCCTTGATGCTGCCTTCAGAAATAATCTTCAGTGCGTCCATTTTGAATTCCTCCATTTGTTTTTAGACGTTCATACACGGCGAACTGCCGTCAGAGGACCGCCCGTTTAATGATATGTGTCATTAACCCCGCTGTGGTCTCAGCGGACACTAACGCCTTAATAGGATAGCACAAACCGCCCGTAAAAGCAAGCGTTTCGGGCAAATTTATGCAAAAATTTTCGCTCTCGCTCTGATAGACCATTCTTACTCGAACTTCTGCCTGTCTGCCGTCAGAAATTCGGTGCGCAGGATAGAGGCGTTTGCCGCCGGGACGCCGAATTTTGCTTCCAGCGCCGCCGTCAGCAGCGAGGGGTTCAGGTTCAGGTCCTGCGAGGCAGGCAGGCAGACCTCAAAGCTCACGCTCTCCCCCTCCGTCTCAAGCTCGAGAGTGGGGACATATTCCTTCATCTCGACCATCCTGACGCCGCGCTTGCTCTTTTTCTCCACCGGCACGCTGTCGAGGGCATTGTACTGTGCAAGCTTTTCCGCGGCGTCCGCCGGGTAGCGGATGCGGTAGCAGGCGTAAGCGATGGCGTCGGCCTTCATCTTCACCGGTTCCACGCGGTAGACCTCGATGCCAGTAGGCATGATGGCGTTCAGCGCCGTCTGCCACTGGGCAAAATCGGGATTTTCGGCCTCGGTCTTGACATCCACGCACTCGCACTGGCTCTCCTGCCCCAGCGAGAGCGGGCAGGCAAAGGTCATATAAATGTGGGGATTGAAGCCCAGCGTATGCCACACCGGCAGGCCGCTGCGCTTGAGCACCCGCTGCATCACCCGCTGCATATCCAGCAGGGAGATGTAGGAGGCTTCGTTCATCTTCTTAAACGAGATCCTTACTGTAATCAAAGCACGGTCCTCCTAACAGATGGTTTGCGCCGCAGCCGTGGCAGGCACGGTTGCAGGGCTGAGTGGTCTGGGCCGCGAGGGCCTTGTTGTACTCCCGCACCAGATATTCGTGGGTGACGCCGTAGTCCATGTGGCTCCACGGGGTCACTTCGTCCAGACCGATCGCGCGCTGGCAGTAGAACTTGGGGTCAATGCCCATGTCCTCGAAGACCTGCATCCAGGTGTCGTACTGGAAGCACTCTTCCCAGCCGTCGAAATAGCAGCCGCGCTTGTAGGCCTCGAGGATGACGGGAGCCAAGCGGCGGTCGCCCTTGGCAAAGACGCCCTCGAGGAAGCTGGTGGTGCTGTCGTGGTAGTTGACCTTGATTTTGCGGCTGTGGACGCTTTCGAGCAGGTGCTTCTGCTTGGCCTGCAGCATCTCTTCGGTGTCCATCGGGACGAACTGGAAGGGGGTGTGGGGCTTCGGCACGAAGCAGGCGCAGCTGATGGTCACCTGCACGCCGCGGCCCTTGGCGTGCTTGGGATTGGAGTAGAACAAATCGACCACTTTCTGAGCGGTCTCGGCGATGCCCTCGATGTCCTCCATCGTCTCGGTGGGCAGGCCCATCATGAAGTAGAGCTTGACGGAGGTGTAGCCGTTGGCGAAGGCCAGCGAGCAGGTCTTTTCGATCTCATCCCAGGTGACGTTCTTATTGATGACGTCGCGCAGGCGCTGGGTCCCGGCCTCAGCGGCAAAGGTCAGGCCGCTCTTGCGCACCTTGGTGGTTTTTTCAATGAGGCTCTGGGAGAAGTTGTCCATCCGCAGAGAGGGCAGCGACAGGCTGACGTGCTCTTTCGGCGCCCACTCGTTCAAATCGTCCAGCAGCTCTTCGAGCTGGCTGTGGTCGGAGGTGGACAGGCTGGAAAGGCTCAGCTCCTCGTAGCCGGTGTTGGCGCAGAGGTCCTGTGCGGCCTTGTTCAGCAGGCTGGCGTCGCGCTGGCGCATGGGGCGGTAGAGGAAGCCTGCCTGACAGAACCGGCAGCCGCGCACACAGCCGCGCAGCACCTCGACACTGGCGCGGTCCTGGATGGCACCCACCATCGGGACGACGAAGTTGGTCGGGGGCGCAAAGTCGTTCAGGTTCTTGATGATGGCCTTGGTGATGACCGCCGGGATGCCCGGCTCGTTGGGAGTGATGGACTTAACGCGGCCATCCTCGTAGTATTCGATGTCGTAGAAAGCCGGGATATAGACGCCGGGGATCCTGGCAATGCGGAGCAGCAGCTCTTTCTTGGAGACGCCGCCCTCTTTCTTGGCCTTTTCGATTTCGGCGCAGATGCCGGGCAGCTGGTTTTCGCCCTCGCCCAGCTGGACGACGTCGAAGAAGTCGGCGATGGGCTCGGAGTTGCAGGCACAGGGGCCGCCCGCCACGATGAGGGGCCAGCTCTCGTCGCGGTCTTTCGAGTAGAACGGGATGCCCGCCAGATCCAGCATGGCGAGGATGTTGGTGTAGGACAGTTCATATTGGAGCGTAAAGCCCACAGCGTCGAAAGCCGTGAGGGGGTCTTTGCTCTCCATCGTATAGAGGGGCAGACCCAAGCGCTCCATCTCGGCCTTCATATCCAGCCACGGCATAAAGGCGCGCTCACACCACCAGTTTTCGTGGCTGTTCAGCAGCTCGTAGAGGATTTTTTCGCCCAGAAAGGACATACCCACTTCGTAGGTGTCCGGGAAGCAGAACGCGAAGCGGACGTCTACCTCGTCTTTATTTTTATAGACGCTGCCCGGTTCGCCGCCGGTGTAACGGCCCGGCTTCTGCACCCGGGACAGCGCTTCTTTCAGTTTCGGATCAAACATCAAGTTCCTCCATTTAACAACACGGATTGCATATTTATATATTCTACCCTATTTGGGCGAAGATTGCAACAGACATCGCAGCATTTGAGCTCCATCCAGCGGTGGGACAGGCAGAAGGTTGAACGCCCCGGTGAGCAGATTGGCCGCAAGGAACGCACTGCCCCGGATGGTCGCACACTGTTCCATCCTCATTGCCCAGATGGCGGCCAAGAGGCCATTCATGCCCGGCCCGGCGGCAGCGAGCAGAAAGGTCTGCCCCCGGGTGAGGGTCTGACCCCATGTCCGCATACAGAAACCGGTCATGGTCACTTCGATGACGGGAAATCGCCGGAACAGGAGCAGATAGACGAAGATATGACCCATTTCGTGGAGGACGGCAGCGCACAGGCCGATGCGCAGAAAGCCGCTGGCATCGAACCAGAGCAGCAGATACAGCGCCCCGCAGAGCAGCAGCGGGTCACGGAACACCAGCGGCCCCAGCCGGACGAGCCGCCTCATGGCAGGCCCAGCAAAGCCCCCGCATCATAGCGGACGCCCTGTTCCAGAAGCTCAAAATGAAGGTGCGCCCCGGTGGAGCGGCCCGTCTCCCCCGCTGTCCCCAGCGGCTGACCCGCCTGCACCACCTCTCCGGCCCGAACGAAGAGGTATTGCAGATGGGCGTAAAGCGTCTCCTGCCCGCCGCTGTGGCTCAGGCAGAGGTAGTTGCCGTAGGTCGCGCTCCGCCGGGCGACAGTGACGACGCCGTCCATCGCGGCCAGCACCAGCGTGCCTTCCGAACATGCGAGGTCAGTGCCGCGATGGAACGTCTCTTCGCCGGTGATGGGGTCGGTGCGCCAGCCGTAGGCGTCCGAGACCCGCCATGCCGTCGTACCCAGCGGGAAGCAGGCCGTCTGCGCGGGCCTTACCCGTTTCAGCGAACATCCCTCGGGCGCGGCTTTTGCGGCACAGGCCCGCAGAGCGGCCACGCAGAACAGGACAGCGCAGAACACCGCAAAAATCACCCATCCTTTTGTTTTATGCTGTCTTGTCCCCATCGGCGTCCCTCCTGTTTCCTGTACTGTATGCGGCAGGACAATATAAAATGCCGCCGGCCTTGCGGGCCAGCGGCATCGGGGATTATTTCAGGAAGTGCTCGAGCAGGCGGCTCAGCAGACCGGTGCGGCGGGGGCGGCTCTCGGTGACGACGATGGGCATCGGGGCGGGAGCGGCCTCTTCCGGCTGTACTGGCTGTTTTTCCGGCTCTGCGGGTCTTGCGGGCTGAGGTGCCGCCTTTGCCGGTGCGGCAGGCTTTTCCGGAGCCTTGACGGGCTGGGGCTTCGGCGTCTCAGCGACAGAAGCCGGTGCAGGCGCTTTGTCGCGGGCCGTCCAGTCGCCGCGGAGAAGGTCGTACATCCCCATCTGGCTGTTCACCAGCGGCTCGCCGGGGGCGGGCTTGACTTTCTGGTAGCTGCCGTCCGGCTGCATCTCGCGGGCGTTGACGTTGTCGCTGAGCTGGAGGCGGAGGATGCTGTCCAGCTTCTCCTTCAGGACGGGGTCTTCCACCCGGACGCCGACTTCCACGCGGCACTCGGTGTTGCGGGTGAGGAAGTCGCCGGATGCGATATAGATGCGGGTGTTCACGCCGTCATAGAAGCTGTAGATTCGGCCATGCTCGAGGTAGCGGCCCACGAGGCTGCGGATGTGGAGGTTTTCGGTCTTGCCCGGCACACCGGCGCGGACGCAGCAGATGCCGCGGACGATCATGTCGATGCGGACACCGGCACAGCTGGCTTCCTCGAGCTTGAGGATAATATCTCTATCGGAGATGGAGTTGTTCTTCAAAATCATGGAAGCCGGGCGGCCCAGACGGGCAGCGTTGATGACCCGGTCCATCTCATCCAGCAGCACGCTCTTGAAGCGGAGGGGTGCTACCAGCATCTTTTCGCTCTCTTCCGTCAGTTTCTGCACGGCAAGGTTCTGGAAGACGTTGGACGCTTCCTCGCCGATGCCGAGGTCGGCGGTGATGAAGGAGTAGTCGGTATAAAGCTCACTGGTCTTCTCGTTGTAGTTGCCGGTGCCGATCTGGGTGATGTAGGAGTAGCCGTGGGCGCTCTTTTTGGTAATGAGAGTCAGCTTGGAGTGGACTTTGTAGTCGTCAAAGCCATAGATGACCGTGCATCCGGCTTCCTCGAGGTGCTTCGACCAGTCGATGTTGTTCTGTTCGTCAAAGCGGGCGCGCAGCTCCACCAGCGCCACGACTTCCTTGCCGTTCTCGGCGGCTTCCACGAGGGCCTGTACGATTTGAGACTCGCGGGCCATGCGGTAGAGCGTCATCTTGATGGAGATGACGTCGGGGTCCTGCGCGGCCTTTTTCAGCATCGCAATAAAGGGGCGGATGGACTGGTACGGGTAACTCAACAACACATCGTGCTTTTCCACCTCGGCGGCAAGGTCGTAGTCCTGCGGGGGCAGCATAGGCCGGGCAGGCGTATAGAACAGCTCGGGGTGGCCGTCGGACTCCATGCGGGAGGTGAGCTTGTAGAAGAAGCTCAGGTCAAGAGGACTCTTCTGGACGAAGACCCGCTTGTGGGTCAGCTCGAGGCGGCTGCAGAGCAGCTGAGCGACCTGCGGTGCGGCGGGGATGACCTGCAGACGGACGGCGGCCAGCTTGCGGCGGCGCTTGAGCAGATCGGCCATGATCTCGCGGTAGTCGATGTCATGGTCCATCATGCCCTCTTTCACGTCGATGTCGGCGTTGCGGGTGACCCGGAAGAGGCACTTCTCCTGCACGTTCTCCTTGCCGAAGATGAGGGCCGCATAATGGAGCACCAGCTCCTCGGTCAGGGCAAAGCAGGTCTCATTGTCCTTCCGGACGAAATGCATCCGCTCCATCTGGCTCGAGATGGGTACGATGCCGAGGGTGTGCTCCGAGGTGTGTTTTTCGTGAAGGAGAACGCCGAGATAGATCTCCTTATTGCGCAGGAACGGGAACGGGTGGCGGCTGTCCACGATCTGGGGGCTGAGGATGGGGAAAAGCTCACTCTGGAAATACTTTTTCCAGAAGTGCTCGTCCTCTTTGCTCAGCTTGTCGAAATCCACCTTGCGGTAGCCGCAGGCGGCCAGATTTTCCAGCGCTTTGGCGTAGTATTTGTCGCAGTCCTCCTGGAGCTGAGCGGTCTTGGGCATGATGGCGGCAAGCTGCTCTTCCGCCGTCATGTTCGTCTTGTTTTCCCGCTTTTCCTTCTTGCCGCGCATGAGGTTGGCGCGCTCCTGGAGCGAGCCGACGCGCACCATGAAGAACTCGTCCAGATTGGAGCCGTAGATGGCCAGAAACTTGAGCTGTTCGGCCAGCGGGACATTTTTATCCTTGCCCAGCACCAGCACGCGGCGGTTGAAGTCCAGCCAGCTCAATTCCCGGTTGATAAAAATGCTCTCTTCACTCATGATAACTCCTTTTTCCCGAGAAGGTCTCCCCTCTCAGCTCACATAGGCGAGGCCCTGCCATTCGTCTATCATATCCTGCGTAACGCCCGGCACCTGTGCCACCTCATCGAGGCTCTGGAATCGGCCATGGGCAAGACGATATTCCAGAACGGCTCTCGCCTTCTTCTCCCCGAGGCCGGGCAGTGTGGTCATGGCATCCACCCCGGCGGTGTTGAGGTCCACGCGGAAGGACTCCCGCAGAGACTCGACTGCCGCTGACGAAGCCTGCGCCGGGGATGGCGGCACGGCATACCAGAACGCCAGACTGACAATGCAGACCGCCGCTGCTGCCGCCAGTGCCAGAAAGCGGCGTTCGCGGGGCGTAAACATAGTTTCTCTCATTGTACTCGAAATCCTTCCAAAAAGAAAGTCTCCTGCGGAAAATTTGCAGGAGACTTTACACAATCTTTACGATGCAGCTTCGGCACTTCGCACAAGGCCATAGAAAAACTCTGCAGCGGCGCCGGTGTCGTGGTCGGTCAGGGTCGTCTGGCCGGCGGCAAGGCGCAGCTCCACCGGGGCATCAGCCGGAACGACGCTCTGCCTGGCCTGACGGACCAGCTCGAGCATCTGGCTGCACCCGGCGGCGACAGTGAGCTGGTCAGCCGTGCAGTTGACAGGCAGGCAGACCGCACCCAGCATTGCTTCCGCCGAGACGGCACCCGGTGTCAGCACCATGACGTCCATACCGGTGCGCTCCGAGCGCAGCATAGCGGCATTGTCCCCCAGTGCCTTTTCCAGCAGGGCCTGAATGGGCAGCTGCTGACGGTCCTGATAGAGCAGGATGCGCAGCACGTCCTCGCCCTTGACGTCGGCGGGGCTGCACAGCGTAAAGGGGGTGAACTCCCGGCGCAGATGGCGCTCGAGGGCGGTGCTCATCCGCAGCACACGGGTAGAGCCGTCGGCCATCTGCAGCGCAATGCCGAGGCCCACAGCTGCGGGCAGTTTTTTGAAGATGGATTCCTCACAGCCCGCGAAGCTGCACAGCGGCTGGCCGCTGCCCTCCGAGAACCGGTAGGCCAGCGTACCTCCGCAGGTGAGCGCGGGCGCAGCAAGGCGCAGCCCACCCAGCACGGCGCGGACGGCCCGGGGCGAACGCTGGCTGAAGACCGTCAGCCTGCCGCCCCGGCTGGAAAACAGCTGGAGCACATCCCGCACGACCTGCGGCATGTTGCCGTCACCGGCCAAAAGGAGATGGTCCAGATCGCAGAGTACGAGCGTAGAATCGAGAAGTTTCGTCATACAGTCCCCCTCCTGAGCGATGCAATAAAGTGGGTGAAATACTCCGGAAGCTCCGAGTCGAAGCGGAGATGCTCCCCCGTGATGGGGTGGATGAAGCCCAATGTCTTTGCGTGGAGGCACTGGCCGTGGAGTTTGGTAATGCAGTTGTGGGGGCCATACACCGGGTCGCCCGCCACGGGATGCTGGATGGACGCCATGTGGACGCGGATCTGATGGGTGCGGCCCGTCTTGAGGCGGCATTCCAGCAGGGTAAAGCCGCCGAAGCGCTCCAGCACCTTATAGCCGGTGTAGGCATACTTGGTGTGGGGCTCGCTGGCCGGGTAGACCGCCATCTTCTTGCGGTCGGTCTTGGAGCGGCCCAGATTTGCCTCCACGAAGCCCTCGTCCTGCGCAAAACCGCCATAGACGACGGTCTGGTAGGCGCGCTCCACGCTGTGAACCGCCATCTGCTGGGACAGGCCGATGTGGGTGGCGTCATCTTTCGCCACCACCAGCAGGCCGCTGGTGTCCTTGTCGATGCGGTGGACGATGCCGGGGCGTATCTCACCGCCGATGCCCGAGAGGCTGCCCTTGCAGTGCCAGAGCAGGGCGTTCACCAGCGTGCCGTCCGGGTTGCCCGGAGCCGGGTGGACGACCATGCCCTTGGGCTTGTTCACCACCAGAAGGTGGTCGTCCTCATACACGATGTCCAGCGGGATGTCCTGCGGCACAGCCTCGATAGGCTTTGCGTCAGGAATTTCCAGCAGGATGGTGTCCCCCGCCTTGAGCTTGAGGCTCTTGGCGATGCTTTTGCCGTTGCAGAGCACATGACCCTCCGCCACGAGGCCTTGCAGCGCACTGCGGGAAAGGCCGGTGTCCTCCCCGCTGAGGAAGCGGTCGATGCGCTGGCCTGCGGCCTCCGCTTCCACGATAAATTCACGCTGTTCCATGGTTTACTGCTCCTTCGAGGGCTTATCTTCCACTTCTTCCAGCAGGATGACCAGCACCCAGAGCGCTACACCGACGCAGACGAGGATGTCGGCGAAGTTGAAGACTGCAAAGTCGATGAACAGCGGGTTGATGTAGTCCACGACCTCACCGTTCAGCACACGGTCGATGAGGTTGCCGATGCCGCCGGCCAGCACGAGGATGAAGGCGATCTGCTGCAGGAGCTTGCCGCGGCTGCGGAAGAACAGCAGATAGGCTACGAGCAGCAGCGCAGCGCTGGTGGCGAGGATAAGGAAGAGCTGCTTTCCGCTCAGCAGGCTGAACGCCATGCCCTGATTGAGCACGAAGCGCAGCTCCACCACATGCGGGATGACGGTGATGGCCTCCACAGGGGCCAGATACTGGGTAGCCCAGAGCTTGATGGCCTGGTCGATGCCCACCAGCGCGGCCACACAGACCAGATTCAGAATGACATATGCCATAGTTTCTCCTGATTTTTTGAAAAAGGCGGCGCCCCCTTTTGCGCCGGGTGCGCCGCCAGAGATACGAAATGGTTTAGCCCTCCACAACAGCGGCGCAGCGTGCGCACAGAGTGGGATGAGCAGCGTGGGTGCCGATGTCTGCGGAGTACTTCCAGCAGCGCTCGCACTTGTCGCCGGTGGCGTGTGCAGCAGCAACGCCCAGGCCCTCGACGGCGCTGGCTGCGCCGCCTTCGCCCTTGACCAGCTCCACATGGGAGACGATCATCAGGTCGGCCAGCTCGTCCATCGGGATGCTGTTGAGCAGGTCGTAGACGGCGTCATTGCAGTACAGAGTGACGGAAGCCTCGAGAGAAGCGCCGATCTGCTTATCTGCACGGGCCTGCTCGAGGACTTTCTTGACCTCGTCGCGGACAGCGATGAGCTGCGCCCACTTGGCCTTGAAGGCATCGTCAGCTGCGTACTGGCCAGCCTTCGGCATATCCTCGAAGACAACGTACTTGTTCATATCCTCGGTCTTGGGCAGGAAGTCCCAGATCTCCTGGCTGGTGAAGCAGAGGATGGGAGCGATGATCTTGTCCAGAGCGACGAGGATCTTGTACATCGCGGTCTGCGCAGCCTTGCGGCCAGTGCCGTTGGTGCAGTACAGGCGATCCTTGGTGACGTCCAGATAGAAGTTGGACATGGCCACAACGCAGAAGTTGTAGACAGCGTGGTAGACCTTGTTGAAGTCATACACAGCATAACCGGCGTTGGTGTTGACGATGAGGTCATCCAGCGCAGCCAGAGCCCAGCGGTCGATGTCCTGCAGCTGGTCGTCAGCCACACAGTCGGTGTTGGGGTCGAAGCCGTCGAGGTTGCCCAGAATGAAGCGGGCGGTGTTGCGGATCTTGCGGTAGGCCTCGCTCAGCTGCTTGAAGATGTTCTTGCCGGCACGCACATCGACGGTGTAATCGGAAGAAGCCACCCACAGGCGGATGATGTCTGCGCCGTAGTCCTTGATGATCTCGCTGGGCTCGACGCCGTTGCCGGCGCTCTTGTGCATCTGCTTGCCCTGCTCGTCCACGACCCAGCCGTGGCACAGAACGGACTTATAGGGTGCGCAGCCCTTGCTGGCCACACTGGTCAGCAGGCTGGACTGGAACCAGCCGCGGAACTGGTCGCCGCCCTCCATATACAGATCGGCCGGGAAGCGCAGCTCGGGACGCTCTTCCAGAACGGCAGCATGGGTGGAGCCGGAGTCGAACCAGACGTCCATGATGTCGGTGTCCTTCGTCCACTCGGAAGCGCCGCACTTCTCGCAGACTTCACCAGCGGGGATGATCTGCTCAGCGTCATACTTGTACCAGGCGTCGGAGCCCTCCTTGCGGAACAGGTCGCTGACGGCCTTGATGGTGGCGTCGGTGATGTGGTAAGCGCCGCACTTCTTGCAGTAGAAGGCCGGGATAGGCACACCCCAGGTGCGCTGACGGCTGATGCACCAGTCGTTGCGGTCGCGCACCATGCCGTGCATACGGTCATGGCCCCAGTCGGGCATCCAGGTCACGGTGTCGATGGCCTTGTAGACGTCCTCACGGAACTTGGAGATGGAGCAGAACCACTGCTCGGTAGCACGGAAGATGATGGGGTTGTGGCAGCGCCAGCAGTGCGGATACTGATGCTTGATGTGCAGCTGGCCCATGACAGCGCCGGCGGCGGTCAGGTCGGCCAGAATGGTCTTGTTGGAAGCCCAGACGCGCTGGCCTGCGTACTTGCCGGCCTGCTCGGTCAGATAGCCGCCGTCGTCCACGGGGACGGTGATGGGGATCTGGGGGTACTTCTGGCAGACGTTGAAGTCATCGACGCCGTGGCCGCCGGCGGTGTGGACACAGCCAGAGCCGCTTTCCAGCGTGACGTGGTCGCCGAGGATGACCCAGCCTTCCTTGGGCAGATAGACATGGTTATAGCGCATCAGCTCGAACTCTGCACCGCTGACAGGCTCACCCACCACCTCATACTCGGTGATGTGGCAGGCATCCATGACGCTCTTGACCAGGTCAGTGGCCATGATGTGGAACTCGTCGCCGATCTTGACGAAGGAGTACTCGAACTGGCCGTTCAGGCAGATAGCCTCGTTGGCGGGCAGGGTCCAGGTGGTGGTGGTCCAGATGACGAAGTAGGTCTTCTCCATCGGGATGCCGTGCTTTGCCAGAACGCCGTTGGGGTCCTGAGAGACGTGGAAGCGGACGAAGATAGAGTCGCACTCGTCCTCGCCGTACTCGATCTCGGCCTCAGCCAGAGCGGTGCGGCAGTCGGGGCACCAGTA
>OOCE01000787.1_pt1 | contig 11202 bp, 8 predicted proteins | sample 1671421 | NCBI WGS metagenome assembly OOCE01 (sample SAMN06348155, study PRJEB24527) | human gut metagenome | biome: human gut; feature: ankylosing spondylitis patient; material: feces | host: Homo sapiens | place: China | collected 2015-10 | reverse complement strand
ATGTGATGAAAGCTCTGCCGCCCTGCCCGGACTGCTGGTTCACGGTGGTCATGCCCGATTACGGCGTTTCCACCCCGGAAGCCTTTGCCGCTTATGACAAAGTGGGCAGCAGCACCCACCCCGACTGCGAAGCCCAGGAAAAGGCGATCCGCGCCGAGGATCTGGCGGGTGTGTGTGCCGCCGCAGGCAACGCGCTGGAGGAATGCAGCGGTGCCAGAGACAACGAGGCCATCAAGACCGCGCTGAAAGAGAACGGCGCTGTCACTGCCCTGATGACCGGCAGCGGCGCGGCTGTGTTTGGCATCTTTGAGAGCGAAGAAGCTGCCCGAAGCGCCGCCGAGGCTGTCAGGGCACAGTGGCCGCAGGTGTATGTGGCTCAGCCCGATCGGGGCGGCGCGCGGGTCATCAGCCCGAAGTGGATGCTGTGATATGCATAACCTCCTTTCCAATGGGGAAAACTGCCCAAAGGAAAGGAGGTCTTTTTGTGCAGACCTTTTATAAAGTGTGCCTGATCCTGATGATCATTGGCGGCATCAACTGGGGGCTTGTGGGCCTGTTCCAGTTTGACTTTGTGGGCTGGCTGCTGGGCGGCAGCAGCTCCATCTGGTCGCGCATCGTGTTTACGGTGGTGGGCGTGGCCGCTGTCTGCGGCATCCCGGGGCTGTTTGCAGAAGAACCGGAAGAATAAAAAACGGCTGCTGCACGGAAAAAATGTGCAGCAGCCGTTTTTTGTGGATCATTCAGTTATCCCAACCCACCAGATCGGGCAGGGTGAGGGTCTCATCCGAGCAGTGGGGGTCTGCGGGGCCGTCGGTGGGGGCGGTTGCCTTTTCCACAGCCCGCACGATCTCGCTGATGGCGGCGCAGTCCTCGGGCAGGTCGGTCTGGCTGCGGCCCGAGTGGGTGAACAGGATCTTGCCCAGATGGCCCACCACCAGCGTCAGCGGCAGCAGCTGAGGGGCTTTGGTGTCGTAGTGGTAACCGGCATCTCTGGCGGCTTTGTAGATCTTCTGGGCCGCAAAGCTCCAGCTCAGCAGGCCGCGGGTCTGCTCTACGCCCAGGTAGCCGTACAGCACGCCGGGGCCGTCGCAGATGACAGGAAAGGGGAAATCTGAGCCGTGAGTGGCCTTTGCCACCGCCTGCGCCGAGGAACGCACCACACAGACAAGCCGTGCCCCCTTGAGCTGGGGCAGCGTTTTCAGGTAGCGGGTGATATATTCGCGGCTGACAGGGTGGTCGAACCCGGGCAGGAAGATCATGCACAGCGGATGCTCCCCCTCGCACAGGGCGTAAAAATCATTGCCCGGCACCGTGGGGGTGTCGTAGGTGAAACGGGGGATGCTCGTCCCCACCAGATGTTCGCTTTTCATACCGCAATGCACATCCTTTCCGCAAGAACCTCTCCGGCATCGCTGCACAATGCCGCCTTCCCTGCTGGGGTGCGGGGCATCAGCGCCTGAGAGGTCGTCCTATAAAAAAATCCACACACTGGCCTTGTGGCAGGCCAGCGGTGGATGCAATGCTATAAAAAGATCCCGCCCGGTCGTCTGCGGCAATCAAACCTACCCTTACGGACAGGTGGGTACCCTGTCGCCGGATTCACGCTTCCTCATCGAACCTCCATGGTCGACCCATGGCGGGGAGGTCTGCAATCCGCCGGAGAACTCCGGGCTCCCGTTGAATGATTAGTAGGATCATATAAACCGCAACAAATCGCGCCGGGCAGGAAGTCTTGCCTGGGAATCTGTCTGTGCTGGGGAATTACTCGATCTCGAACTGGTCGCTCAGGCGCTGCTCAAACAGCTTGCTGACTTCCATCAGAGTCTCGTCATCCTCCACAACGTCCAGATATTCGCCCTCGCTGTCCTCGCCCACGCTCAGGATGACCAGCTGTGCGTCCTCGTTGACATCCTCTTCATCCTCTGCGTATTCGACAACTGCAAGGTAATGCACGCCCTTATGGTCCAGTGCATCGATCACTTCAAACGTGACCTCATTGCCGTCCTCATCCTCAAGAGTCATCAGATCGGGCTGATATTCCTCTTCGGTGTTCGGGTTCTTGATCTCTTCTGCCATAAGATACGTTCTCCTGTCTATCCAAACCCAATCAAAGGGATGGTACTCAAATAAAATTACGCACACAGCCCGGGATCTGCTGCGTTCCCGCCGTCCCTTGCTGTGCTTATAGTGTAGCGTTTTTTTGCCTGCTCGTCAAGATGTTTTTCGCACAGAAAATGCGCGACAAATTTTCACGCATTTCCCTCTCGCTTCCCGGGCAGAAATATGCTATACTGAATTCTGCGTATCTCCCGCGTGCGGGGGAACTGCTATCAGAATATGAACGGAGGGATCTGTTTATGAATAAGACCCGTGTCCGGCTGGCGGCGCTGCTGCTGGCCGTGAGTTTTGCACTGTCCGGCTGCAGCCTTGTGAAAAACATCGGCGGCAGCAGCGGAGCCGGAACAAAGACCATCACCCGCCCGGCGGTGGAATCGGCCGAGCTGCAGTTCACCCACCCGGCAGCGGGGGAACCCGTGGCGGTGTTCGATACCACGGCGGGCGTGTTCCGGGCGGTGCTCTTCCCGGAGCAGGCCCCGCAGGCCTACGATAACTTTGTGGGTCTGGTGCAGGCAGGCTACTATAACGGCCTGACCGTGACCCGTGTGGAGCAGGACTTTGTGGTGGAGGCCGGTCAGGGTGCTGACGGCAAGGGCACCACCATCTGGAATGGCAGCCGCTACCCGGCTGAGGCCACCGACAAGCTCCACCATTATTCCGGTGCCCTCTGCATGGCGGCGGACTCCTCCGGCCAGTGCGCCAGCGTCTTTTATATCATGTCCACTCTGCCCGGCGGGGATTCCATCACCCAGGAACTCACCGACCAGATGAACAGTGCAGGCTACCGCGCTGAGGTCGTTTCGGCCTACCAGACCGTTGGCGGCGCACCCTACCTCGACTACACCGATACCGTGCTGGGCCAGGTGTACGAGGGGATGGACGTGGTGGACACCATCGCTCAGGTCGCCGTGGATGAGAACCAGAAGCCCACGGAAACGATCACCATCAACAGCGTCAGCATTGAGACATATCAGGCGCAGTAACAACTGAAAATGACAAAACCGGCTTTCCTGTCACATTACCCATATAAACGAAAAAGAGGCGCTGAAAAAGCGTCTCTTTTTGCTTCCGGTTCAAATTTCGCCGGGGTGCTCCTTGCGCCAGGCGAGGTAATCCTCCAGGATGACCGTGGCGCTGACGGAATCCAGAATGGCCTTGCGGTGGGCACCAAAAGTCCCCACCTCGTCCAGGATATCGGCGGCTTCACAGGTGGACTGCCGCTCGTCCCACATCCGCACGGGCAGGCCGCTCCAGATCTGCAAAGTCTTGCCCAGCTTGCGGCTCTTCTCGGCGCGCTCGCCCTCGGTGCCGTCCATGTTGAGCGGCAGGCCCACCACAATGAGCTCTGCCTTCTGCTCCTGGGCAATGCGGCAGACCTCGGCGGCCACCTTGGGCCGGGCCTTCAGGGTGATCTGGGGGGTGATGGGCGTGGTCAGGAACTCGGTGGGGTCGCAGACCGCAAGCCCCGTGCGGCTGGCACCGTAATCAACTGCTAGAATCTTCATGGGGAGAGCCCCTCCTGTTTTGCTGTTTTTCCTCAGTTTACCACAGAATAGATTTTTCTTCAATTTTGCGGTAGAATAAAGTGGAACTCTGCGAGACTGAGAGGTTTGATTCGTTTATGCTGCAACTACTATTAGGCGGTTCCGGCAGCGGAAAAACAACGCTGCTGTACCAGCGCATCCGCGCCCGGGCCGAAAAAGGGGAAAAAAGCATCCTGCTGGTGCCGGAACAATTCACTTCCAGCACCGAGGGCCGCATCTACCGTGAGCTGGGGGATGCCCTGTCCGGCATGGTGGAGAGTTTTTCTTTTACCAGTCTGGCAGAAAAGATCCTTTCCACCGAGGGCGGTGCGGCGGTGCAGACCCTCTCTGATGCAGGCCGTGCCGTGCTGGTGCGCCGGGCGCTGGAGGAGCTGCAGGACAATGTCCACTATTATCACCGCCACCGGCGCAGTGCGGCCTTTTGCCAGATGGCGGCCCAGACCATCGATGAGCTGAAGAGCGCGGGCCTTTCCGGCCGGCAGCTGGCACAGCTGGCCGGTGCCTGCGGAGCCGAGAGCGGTAAGCTCAGTGAGTTGGCCCTCATCTTTCAGGGCTACGAGACCCTGCTGGCCCGCAGCGGCATGGACCCCTCTGACCGGCTGGAGCTGGCCGGAGCCCGGCTGGAGGAAGCACTGGCCCGGCACAGCCTGCCGGAGTTTCTGCGGGACCGGGCGGTGTTCATTGATGAATTCGATACCTTCAACGCGCCCAAAAAGCGGCTGCTGGGGGCCATGCTGGCGGCGCTGCCCAGCGTGACGGTGGCCCTCTGCGATGATGGAGCCCCCCTGCTGCCCGGTGACCTGAGCCTGTTCTCTGGGGCCAAGCAGGTGGCGGCGCAGCTGCGCCAGCTGGCCCGGAAAAACGGGGCAGAGGTGGCCGTTCCGCAGCTTTTGCGCAAGGATCTGCGCCACCGGAATGCCCCGGGCCTTGCTGCAGTGGCAGAGCTGCTGGAGACCGGCAGCTGCGCCGCAGATGCCCCGGCGGGCGAGGTGCGGCTCTTTGCCGCGCCCAGCCGGGAGGAGGAGGCCCGTGCCGCTGCCGGTGCCATCCGGCGGCTGATGCGGCAGGGCGTGCGGTGCGGAAAGATCGCTGTGGTCTGCCGCGATATCGCCAAGTATCGTGCCGCTGTCCGGTATGAATTCCGGATGGCGGAGATCCCCCTGTACTGCGATGAACCCACCACCCCGGAATTCAGCGCCCCGGCCACGGCGGTGCGGGCCCTGCTGGAGATCGCCCGGGGAGCAGACCTGACCGAGAACCTGACCACCCTTGCCAAGACCGGCCTGTGTGCCCTGAGCGAGGAGCAGGTCTGTGCGCTGGAAAACTATGCCTACACCTGGGCCCCTACGGCGGCGGCCTGGCGGGAGAAGTTCGAGCGCAGCCCCAAGGGCTTTGGAGAACAGGAGCTGACCGAAGAGGACCTCCGCAACCGGGAGCAGGCAGAATATGCCCGTGCCCTGCTCGTGGGGGCAGTGGATGCATTCCGGGCCAAGGTGCGCGGGGTCAACGCCGAGGCCATCAGCCGGGCGGTGTATTTCTGCCTGAAAACGCTGGGGGCTGAGGAACAGCAGGCCGCTCAGGTAAAGGCCATCCGCGCGGGCCGGGGCATCCCGGCGGCGGAGGAAGCCGCCCGGGAGTGGAACGTGGTCATGGGGCTGCTGAACGAGATGGCCCATCTGCTGGGGGAGCAGACCGTTACCGTGGCCGAATACGAGGATCTGTTCGGGCTGCTGCTCCGCTCGTCCGACCTGGGGCACATCCCCCAGACCCTGGACGCGGTGGTGCTGGCCAGCGCAGGCAAGATGCGTCTGGACGCGCCGGACTATGTGTTTGTGCTGGGGCTGGCCGAGGGGGAATTCCCGGCCGCGCCCGGCGAGGTGGGTCTGCTGACCCACGCCGACCGCGATGCCCTGATGGCGCAGGAGATCGACCTGCCCGACTGCTTTGAGAACCGTGTGGTGCGTGAGCAGGTCTGCTTCTACAAGGCCCTGACCGCCCCCGCAAAGGGGCTGTGGCTCAGCTGGCCCAAGGGGCAGGGGCAGACCCTCTGCGCTGCGCTGGAACCCCTCGTGGAAGCGCTGGCCCCCGCTGCCCCGGAGCTGGAACTGACGGACCTTGCGGCCACCCCTGCAGATGGGCTGGACTGTCTGGGCGGCGGCTGGCCCCTGACGGAGACCGAGCGTGCCAGCCTGACAGAAGCCCTGCACACCCCCGGCGAGACCGAGCCGCAGGGCCTTGCCCTGCTGCGCCGGATGGCCGACACGGCCCCCCGGCAGGTGCATGACCTGCCTGCGCTGGAAGCGCTGCTGGGACGGAAGCTGCGCATTTCGCCCAGTCAGCTGGAAAAATATTATACCTGCCGCTACGGCTACTTTTTGCAGTATGTGCTGGGGCTCAGGCCCCGCCGCCGGGCCGAGCTTTCCGCCGACCAGAGCGGAACCCTGATGCACTGGGTGCTGCAGATGGCGCTGGACCCTCACCCCGGCCCGGACAACCCCATGGCGGCGCTGCAGCCCTTTATGGAGCTGGACGATGAGGCCATGGCGGGCCTTGCCGCGCTGCTGGTGGATGAGTACGCCAAACGCTATCTGCCCGAGGATACCGCCCGCTTTGCCTATCTGCTCTCCCGCCTGAAAAAGAGCATGACAAGCCTGCTGCTCTACCTGCGGGATGAGCAGCGGCAGTCCAGCTTCAAGCCCGTGGCCTGTGAGCTGAAGATCGGCCGGGGCGAGGATGCCGTGCCTGCCCAGGTGTATCACCTGTCGGACGGGCGCACCGTCCAGCTGGTGGGCACCGTGGACCGTGCCGACGAGTGGGTGGAGGAGGACGGCACCCGCTGGGTGCGGGTGGTGGACTACAAGACCGGCACCAAAAAACTGGATCTGAAGGAGGTCTACTGCGGACTGGACTGCCAGATGCTGCTCTACCTGTTCAGCCTGACCCGGGATAAAAGCGGCCGCTTTACGGGGGCGGAACCGGCGGGTGTGCTCTACCTGCTGGCCGACCCGGCCCCTGAGACCACCACCCGCGAAAAGGCGGCCCACAGTGTGGAATACAAGCTGGACGGTCTGGTGCGGGACGAGCAGAAGCTGTTCGATGCCATGGATGCCGACGAGACCGGCAGATACCTGCCCTTCTCCTATTACAAAGGCGCGCCCAGCCCCTACCAGAAGGACAAGCGGGCAGACATCGCCAAGCTGAACCGCATCCAGCTGCATCTGGATGATCTTGTGACCCGGATGGGCCAGCAGCTCTATGAGGGGCAGATCGCCGCCGAGCCGCTGGTCGCGGGCCGGAGCCCCTGCCAGTGGTGTGATTACGGCTTTGTCTGCTGCCACGAGACCGGTATCGGGGAGCGGGCGCTGGAAGCCCCCGCAAAGCCCTTTGAGGCTTCCGGGCAGCCCGAAGAGGGAGAGGAGGAACAGGCATGAGTGAACCCAAGTGGACCCCCGCCCAGCGGGCCGCCATCGAGGACCGGGGCGGCGCGCTGCTGGTGAGCGCGGCGGCGGGCAGCGGCAAAACGGCTGTTCTGACCGAGCGGGCTGTCCGGCTCATCACCGACCCGGAACATCCCGTGGATGCGGACCGTCTCCTCATCGTCACCTTTACCAATGCGGCGGCGGCAGAGCTGCGGGCCCGCATCGGGCAGGCGCTTCTGAAGCGCAGCCAGGCGGAACCCGGCAATGGCGCGCTGCGCCGCCAGCGGATGCTGCTGCAGCGCGCGCCCATCTGCACCATCGATGCCTTCTGTCTGGACCTGCTGCGCAAGCACTTTCAGGCGCTGGATATCCCGCCGGACTTTTCCCCCGCAGACCCCGGCAGTGTGGAGCTCCTGCGGGCCTCTGCCCTGAGCGAGACGCTGGAAAATGCCTACCGCGACCCGGATTTCTGCGCCTTTGCCGACCTCTACGGCAAGGGCCGCACCGACCGCGCGGCGGGGGAGACGATCCTGCATGTCTACGATTTCCTGCGCGCCCTGCCCGATTACGACAAAAAGCTGGACGAATTTCTGGCTCCGTGGCAGGAGGAAAATGGCTTTGCTGCCACCTGCTGGCATGATCTGCTGCTGGCCGAAGCCGCCCGCAGTGCCCGGGCGGCAGGGGAACTGTTCCACGCCGCGCTGGCTGACTGCCCGGGCGACCGGGAGCAGGAGCTGGCCGATGCCGAGGAAAAGAAAACGCCCTCTGCCCGGGAAAAGGCAAAGAATGCCGTGCTGGAAAAATATACCGATGCACAGGAACGGCTGGACAAGGCTGCCGCCCTGCTGGGCAGGGTGGAACAGCTGGCTGTGGCGGGGGAATGGACCCCGCTTTACGATCTGCTGACCCCCTATGTGCTGGGCATGGAGGAGCTGCCCGGCCTGAAAGGGATGAAAAAGCGGCTGAACGGCGAACACAAAAAAGTCATCCGCACCCGCGCCGATGAAGGCGCGGCCCTGTTTGCGCAGATCCTTGAGCTGATCCCCTGCAGTGAGGAGGAGGCTGAGGCAGACCGCAGGGCCGCAGAGCCCCGCCTGCGGGCGCTGTTCGCGGCGGTGCGGGATTTCGATGCCCGGTTCTCGGCCAAAAAGCGGGACCGGAAGCTGCTGGAGTTCAGCGACTTTGAGCATCAGGCCCTCCGCCTGCTCCGTGACCCGGACGGCACCCCCACTGCGCTGTGCGGGGTCATCCGGCAGAACTACGCCGCCGTGATGGTGGATGAATATCAGGACACAAACGCCCTGCAGGATGCCTTGTACCGGTGCCTCGCGTCCCCGGCAGGGGACGACCTCTTCCTGGTGGGAGATCTGAAGCAGAGCATCTACCGCTTCCGGCAGGCAGACCCCAGCATCTTCCGGGAAAAACTGGACAGCTGGCCCGCCCTGCCCGGCGGCGCAGCGCGGCCCCGCCCGGCAGAGAGTACCCCCGGCACCGATGCCATGCTGGCGCTGGATGCCAACTTCCGCTCGGCTCCGCAGGTGGTGGAAGGGATCAACTTCCTGTTTGAGCGGCTCATGTCCCCGGAACTCGGCGACACGGCCTACGGCGATGGCCAGCGGCTGGTCTGCGGGGCACCCGGGGAATACACGGGCAGCGTGGAGGCGCATTTCCTGCCCGATGACACCGCCGAAACGGACGCGGGCTGGATCGCCCGGCGCATCGAGGAGATGGTGCAGAGCGGCGAGCCGGTGCGGGACGGCAGTGCCACCCGCCCGGTGCAGTACGAGGACTGCTGCATCCTGCTGGCGGCGCGCATTGATTTTCCGGCCTATGTGGAAGCACTGACCGACCGAGGTATCCCGGTGTATGCGGATGCCCGCGAAAACCTGCTGGATGCCCCCCACATCCGGCCCCTCATCGCCCTGCTGAAGGTCATTGACAACCCGGCGCAGGATATCTATCTTGCCGCCGCCATGCTGGGCCCGCTGTTCGGTTTCACCGATGACGACCTTGTCCGCCTGCGGGCCAGAGCCGAAGAGATCCAGAAGCAGCAGGGGGAAAACGCCCCCCAGCGCATCAGCCTCTACGGCGCGCTGCTGCTCACCGTGAACAGCGGGGAGGACACCCCTTTTACGGGAAAAGTCCGGGCGTTCTATGCCCGGCTGACCGAGCTGCGACGGATGGCCCGCAGTGCCCCGGCAGAACAGCTGCTGGAGGAGATCTTTGCTTCCACCGGCTACCTTGCCGCACTGGGCGTGATGGAAAACGGTGCCCGCCGCCGAGAGGATGCCCGGCGGTTTGCTTCCTTCTGTGCCGGGGCTGGCTCCGGCGGCATCTCGGCGCTGGTGCGGGCCATTGACGCTGCGGCGCTGGCAGGCTCCACGGGGCAGGATACCGTGCCCGGCGGCTCCCGCCCCGGCTGTGTGACCGTGATGACCATCCACCGCTCCAAGGGGCTGCAGTTCCCGGTGGTGTTCGTGGCCGACACGGCCCGTCGCTTCAATGCCGCCGATACCCGCCAGCCGGTGCTCCTGCATCGGATGTATGGAGCGGGCCTGCGCCTGCGCCCCGAGGAGGGCGAGGGCGCGTACAAGACGGCGGCCTACACGGCGCTTTCCAATGTCCACGCCGCCGAGATGCGCAGTGAGCAGATGCGCCTGCTCTATGTGGCGCTGACCCGCGCGCAGGATAAGCTTATCCTGACCGTGCCGCTGGGCATCGGAAAGACCTCCAACCCCTTTACCAGAGCGGCGGCCTTCCTCGAAGCCGGGGCGGGGCAGACGCTCTGCCGGCAGGCGAACAGCTTTGCCGACTGGCTCCGCGCGGCCCTGCTCGTCCACCCCAACGGCGGCCCGCTGCGCCGGCTGGCTGAGGATCTGGAACTGCCCTTTGCGGATACCGGGAGCACCATTACCCTGACGGTGCAGCAGGCGCTGCCCGAGGGCGTGGAGCCGCCCGACACGGAACCTGAGGAAAGGCCGCTGGCCCAGGCAGACTCGGCCCTGACCGAGGCACTGCGGCAGGGCTTTGCCTGGCAGTACCCGGAGGCAGAGCTGGCCCAAGTGCCCGCCAAGGTCAGCGTGACCGGCATCGTCCACAAGGCAGAGCAGACCACGCTGGAGCGCCCGGGCTTTCTGGCAAAGGACGGCCTGACCGCCGCCGAGATGGGCACGGCCCTCCACGCCTTCCTGGAGCACGCCGATTTTATGGCTCTTGCAGCGGCAAAACAGGCAGGCACGCTGGAAACGGCGATTCCCGCCGAGCGTGACCGGCAGGTGGAAGCAAAGCTCACCGCGTCCGAAATTGCGGAGAAGCTGGATGAAAAGCGCATCCGCCGCTTTGTGGAGAGCGAAGCCTTTGCGCGCATCTGTGCCGCAGATGAGGTGCTGCGGGAGCTGGACTTCATCACGGCCCTGCCTGCCGCCGAGGTGCTGACCGCTCAGGGCACTGCCCCCGCCGACAGCGCTGCCGTGGCACAGGCAAGGGTGCTGGTGCAGGGCATCGCTGACCTGGTGCTGGTGTTCCCGGACCACCTGGAGCTGCTGGATTACAAAACGGACCGCCGAAAATCCGAAGCGGACTTCCTTGCCGCCTATCGCGCCCAGCTTGACCTCTATGCCCTTGCCATCAGCAAGCGCTTTGCCCCGAAACCGGTGACCTATAAGGGCATCTACTCGCTGGAACTGGGGAAGCTGATCGAGGTCAAGTAATGCTCTGTCCAACCTCTCCGTCATTGCTGCGCAATGCCACCTCTCCTAGTAGGAGAGGCCTTGGCAGTCAGGGAGAAGTTTCCCGTTTTGCCAAGGTAAGCGTTGGTCTGCATGAATATTTTATTGCAAAATCGCGTAAAAGTGCTTGACAGGGCTTTGTGGGTGTGGTAAACTGTTCCGGTAAAGAAAGCAGCTACGGCCTGTGCCGCGCTCGCCTTGTGGGGTCAGAATCCCCGGGCTATACCCAAACACAGTTCGATTCTTTGAATGAACTGCGCTTTTGTGTGAAATTTCGCGCGGCTGTCCTGTAAATGGGCGGCCGCGTTTTCTATGCCAAATATTGCAACACTATGGATTATTGTTTGGAGGTGCATTCATTATCGCTACCGCTGGAAAGTCGAAGGAACTGGA
>OOCE01000775.1_pt1 | contig 11267 bp, 8 predicted proteins | sample 1671421 | NCBI WGS metagenome assembly OOCE01 (sample SAMN06348155, study PRJEB24527) | human gut metagenome | biome: human gut; feature: ankylosing spondylitis patient; material: feces | host: Homo sapiens | place: China | collected 2015-10 | reverse complement strand
TACGATGATCCCAGATTGGGCTGAAAAATAACCGAAACTATCGACTACGTATTTTCCCAGCCCAATTTAGATATTCAGGGGCTCTACCGCGTCACCATGGTCGAAACAACGGAAATCCAGCGTATTACGACGATTGATGAGAATCGCCAGAATCAGGGTTTCGACATGCAGACGCTCTACCGGTTCGGCGACACGAAGCCTGAACGGACGGAGGTGATGGAAGGGAAGAAGCCGCTCGCGACGATCAGCTACGCGCCGGCCGCCTCTATCTGGCGTGTGAATCTCGGCTGGAAGTACCGCCTGAATCAGAAGACGAAGGGCTTTGTCATCAACCCGCTTACCGGCTACTGGCGGAACGAAGGTCCCGACGCGGAAGAAAAAGAGAACAAGAAAGAGGACAAGGCTCAGAAAAACGCCAAGTCCCAGGTGATCGTCCCCTACGTGACGGATACCCGGAACATCCTTCTCTTTGAGCCGAATGTGGATCTCGGCGAAGGTGAAGACCGCCAGGTCTTCATGGCGACCCTGCAGGCCGCTCTGAAGCGGACGATTGAGCAGTATTTCGAAATTGAGTCAAACGAAATCTCGATCGAGCCGCTTCCGGGGAATCAGGACCGGAAGAGCCTCCTGATTTACGAAACGGGTGAAGGCGGTGCCGGAATCCTCCGCGAGATCAGCAAGGATCCGAAGACTTACCTTCGGGCTCTCGCGCGCGAAGCGCTTTCCCTTATGCATTACGAGTTTAAGAACGTGAAGCGGCTGAAGGTTGAAGACCTCGTGGATACGAAGGAAAGCTGCGCGGATGGCTGCTACAGCTGCCTTCTCACGTACTTCAATCAGCCGGAGCATGAGCTCATCCATCGGCGCGATCCGAAGGTTCTCGAGTTCCTCGTGGGACTCGCGAATACGGAAGGGACAGCAGCGGCTCCTGAAACCGTGAAACTTTTTCCGACGTCATCAGACAAAAATGGCGAAAGCAATACTCCAATGGGTCACTTCCAGGTCTGGGCCGTCGAATATGGATACCGCGTTCCGGATAAGATTCCGAAGACCTTCAAGGCGCTTGGTCTCAAATTTGACGGTGCTTATACCGACGCCCTCTGCTGCGTGTCGTTCACACCTGTGAGTGATGACGCGCGGGAGAGTCTCGCTGACTTCGGCTGGGATGTACTGGATCTCAGTAACGAGGACAGCTGGGGCACAGTCATGAGCACTCGCCCTGATCTGAAAAGCAGCAACTAAGTTATTTACGGCAGAAAAATATGAGTAATACGTTCCTTCCCGGCAATCTCGTCCAGGCCCGCGGCCGCACCTGGGTTGTTCAGTCTGGTTCTGAAGACGACTGGCTGAAGCTCCGCCCGATCGGAGGCGCCGATGATGAAATCACAGAGCTGATGCCGCAGCTCGAACGGGAACCGGTGGAACTCGCTCAGTTCCCGCTCCCCGATCCGACGAAATTCGGAACGCTTTATTCTTCTGCCGAGCTGCTCTACGACGCGCTCCGCTTCCAGCTTCGAAGCGGCGCCGGTCCCTTCCGGTCTTTCGGCAGTATCGCGGTTGAGCCGCGCTCGTATCAGCTGGTGCCCCTTCTCATGGCAATGCGACAGAAAACTGTGCGTCTGCTGATCGCGGATGACGTCGGTATCGGTAAGACGATTGAGGCCGGGCTCATTGTCCGCGAGATGCTGGACCGCGGCGAAATTACGAAGTTCGCGGTGCTCTGCCCTCCGCATCTTGTGGAGCAGTGGGTGTCAGAGCTTTCCGATCGCTTCAATATTGAGGCGACCGCGCTGACCGGATCTTCCGCGCAGCGGCTGGAACGCCAGGTACCGCATGGTCATACGCTCTCAGACACCTTCCCCGTGCTCGTCGTGAGTCTGGATTACATCAAAAGCGATAAGCACCGCGACTATTTCTACGCGATGAATTTTGACCTCATCGTGGTGGATGAGGCGCATACCTGCGTGAAAGCTGGATCACGGGATAAGCAGCTGCGATTCGACCTGCTCCATAAACTGGCGTCGGATGCTTTCCGCCACATGATCCTTCTCACCGCAACGCCTCACTCCGGTAACGAGGACGGCTTCTATAGCCTTCTCTCGCTGCTGGATGAAAAATTCCTGGGACTGAAAGGGCGTGAAGTGAAGAGTGACGATCCTCTCCGTCAGGATCTCGCTAAACACTTCGTTCAGCGCCGCAGAAAAGATATTGAGGAATGGAAAGTCTCCGGTGCTGACCGTATGACAGGGTTCCCGACCCGTATGACGACAGAACTGAATTACCGGCTGACTGCCAGGTGGGATCAGTTCTTCGCGGATGTTCAGGAATACTGCCAGAAAGTGATTGACCGCGATGGGAAGAAAAATCAGCTGATCTGGTACTCAGTACTGGCTCTCTTCCGCTGCGTGTCATCCTCACCCGCCGCCGCAGTCCAGGCGCTGAATAACCGCCTGAAGAATCAGGAGGGGGATTCGGTTGAGGAAGAGGATTTCATCATCAATGACCTCGATAACGTCGATGAAGGAACAGACTCCGACGTTGAGCCGGCACTCTGGTTTGATGAGTCAGCGGAACTGAATACGCTTCTTGCGGAAGCGAGGACGCTCGCTGGAAGCAAGAACGATCCGAAGATCCGGCTCCTCGCTAAGCACGTGAAGGAACTGCTGGCGGAGGGTTTTAATCCCGTCATCTTCTGCCGCTTTGTCGCAACGGCTCAGTACGTCTACGACGCGCTGAAGGAAGAACTGAAGAAAGAGGATGATGTCGCGATTGGCTGCGTCACGGGCGAACTCGTCCCCGGCGAGCGGGAAGAGCGTGTCAATGATCTCGGCGAAAAAGAGAAGCGCGTACTTGTCGCGACAGACTGCCTCTCTGAAGGTATCAATCTGCAGGATCTTTTCACGGCTGTGGTTCACTATGACCTCGCCTGGAACCCAACCCGCCACGAACAGCGTGAGGGTCGCGTTGACCGTTTCGGTCAGAAGGCAAAGGAAGTCCGCTGCTCGATGATCTACGGCGAAAATAACCCCGTGGACGGCTTCATCCTGAAGGTCATTCTGAGAAAGAGTGAGGAGATCAAGAAGGATCTCGGCGTGATTGTGCCGATCCCGGAAAAGAAGGAAGCGATTGATAAGGCGCTTCTCCGCGCTTCGCTCTTCAGGGATCGGAATGGACAGTTCAATTACGATGATCAGCAGATGTCGCTCTTCACCTCAGAAGACCTCGGTGACATGAATACAGTGTGGACGAACGCACTCGAAAAAATGAAGCAGCAGCGCACTGTGTTTGCCCAGCAGTCTATTCATCCGGAAGATATTTATCCTCTTTGGGAAGCCCAGCAAAAAGCCCTTGGCAGCCACGCGGACGTGGAAAAGTTCTCAAAGTCAGCCTGCGCATCACTCGGCGCTCAGCTTGAGCCTCTGAAGAACAATCGCTACCGTTTCCCGTTGGTGTCGCTGCAGAACAAGTCGCTTGTCGCCCGTTTTGAGGATGAGGGCTTCGAAAATAACGACATCATCGACTTCGACACCCTGCACCGTACCTCTCCCTTCATCAATACCCTCTCTGAAGGTGTTGTCGATGAAGCTCTGAGGGAAGAAAGCCGCCTGATCTCCCGGACAGCTATTGCTCAGACGTCTGAGGTCTCCGCTGTGACCCGTGTATATCTCCTGCGTCTTCGATACCAGATCCGCATTGCCTACCGGAATCAGACAAGACGTTATCTGCTTTCAGAGGAAATCCAGCCGGTTGCAGTGACCGGTATCCGGGATCCCAAATGGGAATCCTCTGAAACCGCTCAGTCGCTTCTTACTCTGAGCGCGAGCGGTAATTTCACGTCTGTTGTGGCGGAGAAGCAGATTCGCTCTGCCATGGACTTTATTGCGTCTCAGAAAGAGGCAATTGAAGTCTTTGCCAAGGAACGTGCGGAGCAGCTGAAAACGGATCACCAGAAGGTAAAGGAATACTCAGCGGAGGGATCCGTCACGGAAGTTGCCCCCTGTCTCCCGATTGATGTCATGGGTGTCTTTGTACTGATGCCTGCTGATGAAGAATGAGATTGAACCATGAAGAAAACCAATAAGAAATTTAATTCCACCTGCTGCGATATTCAGGGTGCTCTCTTTCTTCCAGATCAGATTCAGCAAGCTTTTCTTGGGAAAAACAAGCGCCAGTCAATCGATGACTACAAAATTCTCCCGGGACTCACCCTGAAAGAGGAATGCTCACGCGCTTTCCGTATCGCTCAAGCCTCATGGGACCGATTTAAAGACACCCTGACCCGCACGGATCTCTCTGAAGCGGATCGTCTGAGCCGCACCAAGGAGTGGGGCCGGATCTTCTTTAACTCAGTGCTCGGGTACACCATTCAGTCCCAAACCATTATTGAATGCGATGAACGCCAATATCCGGTTGCATTTCTCGTCAGTAATCTCCCTGTGACGGTAGTGTCGGCTCCGGCAGGATTGGACGATGCCCGACCCGAGCTCACCGTGATTGGGGGCAGCCAGTCCAAGAAATCCGCTTTTACCCTTGTCCAGGACCTTCTGAATGCGGACACCCGCTATAAGTGGGGATTCGCGTTTAACGGCACTGCGGTTCGTCTTGTTCGTGACGCGATGTCCCTGACCCGCCCTGGGTATTTGGAATTCAATCTCCAGGAAATTCTTGCTAACGACGACTACGCGGAATTCCTACATCTCTGGATGGCGCTCCATGCCTCAAGAGCGGAACTGATTGATGGAAATACGGCCTGGGATCTGTGGATCAAAGAGGGGGAAGAGGCCGGGCAGCCGGCACGCGAGGCGCTCAGAGGCTCAATTACTGAGGCCCTTCTGACGTTTGGTCAGGGTTTTATTGCCCATCCTGAAAACGAAGCCTTAAGAAAAGCGCTTTCTGTTGCTCTCTTTCCGCCAAAGACTATACGCATGAGCTCCTACGTCTCATGTATCGATTCCTTTTTGTCTTCTGTCTTGAAGAACGGAATCTGATCAATATAAAAGACGATTCAAAGAAAAATCAGGCAGCCACCGCCAGATACCTGTCGGGCTACGCGCTCCACCGGTTCCGGGATCAGTCTCTTAAATCCTATTTCCGGAACAGGTATTCCGACGCCTGGGAATCCGTAAAGATCGTTTTCCAGGGGCTTGATAACGGAGAACCATTGCTGGCTCTTCCTGCTCTTGGCGGTCTCTTCGCGTCTGATGAGTGCCCTCACCTTAAAGACACCAGGCTGTCTAACGTGGTGTTCTTCAACGCTATGAAGCTGATGCGTTGGGCAACCATCAATGGCACATACACCGCGATTGACTATAAAAACCTGGGGACTGAGGAACTTGGCAGTATCTATGAGAGTCTCCTGGAGCTTGTCCCGGTAGCGGATCCTCAGCGCCGCGAGTTTTCTTTCCTTAACAACACCGTTGGTTCCAGTGAGCGGAAGAAAACCGGCAGCTACTACACACCGGATTCCTTAGTCCAGAATCTGATTAAAACCGCTCTGGACCCTGTTATTGAAAAAAGACTGTCTGATAATCCGAGCGATCCTCAGGAAGCCCTTCTGTCTCTCCGAGTTATTGATCCGGCCTGTGGCAGTGGCCATTTTCTGCTTGCTGCGGCCCGCCGGATTGCGGAGCAGCTCGCTAAAGTCCGATCTCTGGATGGAATTGTCACACCCCAGTCTTACCGAAATGCTTTGAGAGAAGTAATTCAGCACTGTATTTACGGTGTTGATATGAATCCTCTTGCTGTTGAACTCGCTCGTATGGCTTTGTGGCTTGAAGGTTTTGCTGAAAATAAGCCGCTATCGTTCCTGGATCATCATCTGAAAGTGGGGAATTCTCTCGTCGGCGTGATGAATTTGAAAACACTGAAGCTCGGGATTCCTAAAGAGGCATACAAAGCTTCGGGAAACGATATCAAAGCAATTTGTACAGCGATTTCGAAACGCAATAATGCCGCTCTAAAATCCCTACAGAAACTGGCATCAGAAGAGACTCTGGATCTTTTTGTCGACACTCGTCAGGATCAGCTATTGAGTCTTCTCGAAACCATGCCTTCTGGTATAGGTGGCGTTTTTCGTAGCACTAGGACTGGGAATGTGTCGGGACTTTAACGGTCCCGAGAGTTCTTCCCAGAAGAAACGGGGTCTTGACACAGGTTTTGCATGTTGGTGCGCGTGAATTTGCAAACCCGAAGTTCATATTACCCGATGTTCAGCGTCAATTGCTATTCAGGCGACAGCCGAGTCTTGCCGGGCAGAGGTTTTTGCCTGCCTGGCCAGGCTCCGGACTGAGTTTCGGGTCTCAGCGAGTTTCTGAGCAGTCCTTCAGCAGGGTAAGACCGGACCGAAGCTTGAGCCTTCTGCGCTGCGCTCTGGTCGTCGCAAGACCGGCCTCATAAGCCGCCGGCGACAGACCGCCGAGAGCGCTGTGAGGGCGCTCGGTTCTTCAAGGAATAGCGGGAAGAACTACCTCAAATCGAATATCGCTCTCGCTCGCAAGCAGACTGCAGCAAGCCATTTGAAGCGTTTTCTGGGTCAGGGAATTCGGGACTAGAAAAAGGACAAAAAAACAAAAGGCGGTGAACGCCGTTAAGATCATTGAAGTCACCACACTGTCAATGTAACGACGCCACCGCTATGTCCAGTTTAACAAATTCATCCCTGCCGCCCAAACTCGATCTTCTCTCCCAGCTCCGCTACCCCGGTTCTTTCATCAAAGACATGAAACGAGGAGCGGACGGAAGCATTCACATCTACTTGGAACCTCTGTGCGAAGCAGTCTGCCCCGCATGCGGAAAACGGTGTTCCTCAATTCACGAAAGTACGGGACGGATTGTAAGAGACGCGCCTCTGATGACGCGGGAACGCGTGTACGTCCACTTTGAAGCCCGGCGGGTTCAATGCAGCTGCGGCTGCCATAGGACGGAACGCCTGCCCTGGGTCAGCCAGCGATCCAGACTGACGAATCTGATGATCGCCAACATCCAGTCCCTGCTGCAACTCCGTGTGTCCATCAGTGACGTAGCCGCTCACTACCGCCTGGGCTGGGACACGGTCAAGGCTTGTGACAAGGTTCTCCTCAAGTATTTATTCCAGAAAGTTGATTTCACCGGTGTGAAACACCTGGCCATTGACGAATTCGCCGTCCATAAGGGACATCGGTACGCAACGGTCGTCATGGATCTGGACACAAGGCGCATCCTGTGGGTAGGAAAGGGAAAAAGCCGCAGAGACGTGGAGCCCTTTTTTGAACTCCTGCGGCAACACCACGCCTCCGGCCAGATCCAGTCCGTATCCTGCGACATGAACGCCGCATATCCTCGGATGGTGAAGGATCACCTGAAGGGGGCGGTCGTGGTCTATGACCTTTTCCACGTCATGGCCAATTTTATCAAGGAGGTCCTGACTGAGGCCAAGACCGTCATCCGTGAGCAGATACGGAAGGAACTTCGTAAAAACAGCAAAATCCGGGAGAACGAGGAAACGAGGAAAAGCAGAGCCGGTCTGGTCAGGAAGCTCTCCGATTTGAAAAGCGCGGAATGGGTGCTTGCGCGGCGGCCGGACGATCTGCAGGTCGACAGACAGGAGCAGTTGAACCGTCTGAAGGCCGACAACGAGCTGCTGGCTTCCCTCTACCCGATTGCCGATTTAATCCGAAGAGTATGGTGCTGCCGTTCGGAGGTTCTGGCTCGTGAGGAATTACAAAAAACAAAAAACCTGCTGGAGGCTGTAGCTGAGAAACATGATTTCAGTCCAGCACGGAGATTTGCCAAAATGCTAGGCCGCCGCGCAGAAGGCATTGTCAATGCCGGGAAGTTCAAACTGGGTACCGGCCCCCTTGAAGGAGCGAACAACGCGATCAAAGTACTCAAGCGAATGGCATACGGCTTCAGAGACTTTGAGTATTTTGTACTGAAAATCAAGTCAATTTTCCCCGGAAGGAACCTGTCTCCATGGAGATGCCTTCCAGACCATGCCGCTGTGTTGAAATCAGGGCTGTGGGTACCAACTTTTCCCGGTATACCATGAAGAGCCGACCGGGGTGATTTACCAGCCGGTGCCGCATCCGCCGCCTCCCCCGCATCCTCATCCTGTGCCGCCACCGCCGCCCCCGCGTCCCCATGTGGCACCGCCTCCTCCTCCGAGACCCGTGCCGCCGCCTCCGAGGCCGGCTCCGCCGCCGCACTTTGCTGGCCCCGGTCCGAGACCGGGGTTCCGACCGGCACCTCCGCCCCCTGGGCCTCACCGTCTCGTGGATCCGCGGATGATGCATCGGTCTGGCGGTCCGCGCCCGATCGGTCCTGGCAGACCGGGACCGGGTTTCCGGAATCCTCCCGGACGCCCCGGCGGCCCCGGGATGGGTCCCCGCTAGAGGCTGAAACGACAAGGCATCCTTCTACCAAAAGAAGGATGCCTTTGTTTTTTGAACTGTCCGAAATCCCGGGCCAAACTCAGAAACTGCTCCCCCGTCCGGTGACAGGCGGGATCGACGCCCAGAACGCGCACTTATGTTCACCCGCGAAGTACGCGGCCGGGCGCGTGCCGGTCTTTCCAGGAGCGAGCACCATCACGGCGCCGTCTTCCTTATAGGGGCCCCACGCCGGGACGCCTTTCCCGTTCGGGTCTCCGGTCCGGATGAAGTTCCCCCAGTACGCGCGGATCGTTTCCGCGAGCTGCTTCTGATCCGGCGTCATCTTGGATGCGAGCGCGAGGAACCGCCCGGTGTCGGGGAAGAGGTACGAGAGTTCAGAACCGTGGCTCGCGCCGGTCTTGTAGCCGGGATAGCGGGGACGAAGAAGCGTCGGCGCGTTCTCATCCTCAAACGCGTAGAACCAGGAGGTGACATCAGACGCCGCCGCGGCCCGCGCGAGCGTCAGGCTCCCGCAGCCGCCGAGACCCCGCATGCCGGAATCCGTCATGAAGTCCCCCATGATGTAGGGGACACCGTACGCCTCATCCTTCTCATACTTATCACCCGGGTACTCAACCTGAGCCTTGTACCAGTTGTCCCCCACGAGCCTCTTCACCCAGACCTTATAGGCGTCCTCACTCCACCCGGTGAAGACCGACGCAGCGTCCCGCGCCTCGTTTTTATTCGACCCCGAGAGGAGCGGCACACGGTTCCAATTGCCCTTACTGATCTGCTCGATCCCGGGGACTTCCGACACCGGAGCCCAAAGGCCGGATGAGGCGCTCGCCTCGGCGATCTTTTCAGCCGGAACCTTCCTCAGGCAGTTTCCGACTCCGCTCTCAAAGTCGCAGCCCGCCCGCTTGATAAAGAATTCACTCCGGCGCTTCGCCTTCGCGGGGCGCTCAGAATCAAAGGCGCAGGTGTCTGACTGAATCACCGCCTGATGGAAGAGCCCCTTCGCTTTCGGGTCCACGAGCATCCGGCAGACATCGGTGCCGCCGGAGGACTCTCCCATGAGGGTCACGCGATCCGGATCTCCACCGTAGCCCGCGATCGTCTTTTTCACCCAGCGGAGCGCTTCCTCGATATCGGTGATCGCGAAGTTCCCCGAGGCTTCCCCGAATTCGGGGAGCGACAGGAACCCAAGCGCCCCAAGCCGATACTGGACCGCCACCACGATCACACCGGATTCCGCCGCGAGCCGCGACGGATCCTGCGCTGAAGCGCTTCCCGTGATATTCGCGCCGCCATGGAGATACACGGCAACCGGAAGCTTCGCGTCCGACTTCGTGCCGGCCGGGCGGTAGATATCGGCGTAGAGGCAGTCTTCCGATCCCCCTTCTGGCTGCAGGCACGGCGCCGCGTGCCACTCGGCGTTCCGGACACCAGTCCAGTTTTTCGCGGGAGCCGCGGGTTTCCAGCGGAGATCGCCGACCGGCGGCTCGGCGTACGGAATTCCAAGGAACGCGTCCGCCGCAAGGTCTGTGCCGGGAAGCGTCCGCGTGATGCCAGTCACCTTTCCCTGGACCGTGTCCGCGACTGGGGCGGAGGAAGCAACAGTGACTGAGGGGGCCGCGCCTGAAACTCCGGCCGCGAGACCGAGCATCCCGGCTGCCACCCAACTGAACCACGTTTTCCGCGTCATGCTTATCTTCCTCCTCGTGAAACACAAAAAAACCGGCTGGAAGCCGCCCCCTTATATTAAAAGAGAAGACGGACTGCCAACCGGACACCGGAGTCTGTCGGAAAGTATTGCTGTTTTGAAGTCGGGTTACGGGAGTTTCGCGTAGTCGTCGTCCGACACCGGCTCACACCACTCGGTACTTGTCTTGGTGCCCGGGACCCCGATCCCGATATGCTGGAACCAGCTGTCCTTCGCCGCGCCGTGCCAGTGCTTGACGTTTGCCGGGATATTGACGACGTCGCCGGGCTTCAGTTCCCGGGCCGGCTTCCCCCACTCCTGGTACCACCCGCGCCCCGCGGTGACGAGCAGCATCTGCCCGCCTCCGGTTTCCGCGTGATGGATATGCCAGTGGTTGCGGCACCCCGGGGTAAAGGTGATGTTGCTCACCTTCACTTGTTCACTCGAGAGCGCCTTCCGGTAGCTCTTTCCCGTGAAGTACTGTCCAAAGGGATTCTCTTCCCCCATCGGGAAGACACTCAGCTCTTTTACTTCTTCAGCCATTTCTCACCGCTCCTCATATAGGTTTTCTTTCATGCGCTGAATGGCGTTTCTCGCGAAAGAGGGCGGAATCGCTTCCGCCCCCCTCCTCCTCTGTTCTTTCTTACTTCAGAGCGTCGTAATCGGCGTCCGACACCGGTTCGCACCACTCGGTCTTCGCGCCTTCACCCGGCACCTCAATCGCGAGATGCTGGAACCAGGCGTCTTTCGCGGCACCGTGCCAGTGCTTGACGTTTGCCGGAATATTCACGACGTCACCCGGCTTCAGAGCCTGCGCGGGCTTACCCCACTCCTGATACCAGCCGCGGCCCGCGGTCACGAGCAGAATCTGACCGCCGCCCTGCGTCGCGTGGTGGATATGCCAGTGGTTGCGGCACCCGGGCTCAAACGTGACGTTTCCGACCGGAACCTGTTCGGTCGAAAGCATCTTGAGGTAGCTGATCCCCGTAAAGAACTTGTTATAGGGATTCACGTCGCCCGAATCGAACACACTCATATCTTTCTGATCTGCCATCTGCTTTTCTCCAAAAAGTGGCCGGGAACCGGCTAAGGGGTCTGAAAGCATCTCTTTTTCCCGCTCTCAAAGCACCGGTTACCGCTCCTAAAGAATTATCAGTCGGGCGGGATCCCCGATTTGCCATTTTTTCTCAATTGATTGTCAGTTCCTGTCCCCGAAT
>OOCE01000773.1_pt1 | contig 11272 bp, 6 predicted proteins | sample 1671421 | NCBI WGS metagenome assembly OOCE01 (sample SAMN06348155, study PRJEB24527) | human gut metagenome | biome: human gut; feature: ankylosing spondylitis patient; material: feces | host: Homo sapiens | place: China | collected 2015-10 | reverse complement strand
AAAAGTTTATTTCTCAATCGGTTAAGTCAAACCGAGAAAAATCTAAAATAAAAATGCAACCATCCGAAAGATGATTGCATTTTCCTGTGATTCCGTTGGGACTCGAACCCAAGACCCACGCCTTAGAAGGGCGTTGCTCTAATCCAACTGAGCTACGGAACCGACCTTAAATCGGGTGCAAAGATAGAGGTTTATTTTCATTTCTGCAAGCCGGATGCGTGATTTTTTTAACTTTTCTACCGTCCGCAAAGTAGCTTATAGTCGCAGTAGGCACAAATTTTAGGTACGGAAGTCTGCCGGAAGGGAATTTCCGGATTGAACAATTCCTCCAACACACCTTGTAGCATCTTTTGGAAATCCTCTTTGAAGCGGCTGAAATCCGTCACCCGTTCGCGGTTGAACACGATGGTCGGATCATAATCTTCAGCATTGGATTTGTGTACGAAGAACAGGGCCGGGGATACGGGACGCTTTTGTTCGCCTGTCATGACCCAGGCATACAGGAATATCTGGAAGATGTATGAGGGACGGTGCTCGGCGGGCTGTACCAGTTGTTCCATCGAAACGGCTTTTTCCGGTGTGCCGCCCGTTTTGTAATCCACGATACGTAGGGTTTCCACTTCCTGTCCTGTGGTTTCGTCCGGCATCCTGACCGTGTCCATGCGGTCTATTTTTCCCCCGATGTCGATGGACAGAGGGTGGCCGTCCGATATGATGTCCACACTTCGGTGGTGTTCCTGTTCCATTTCCTCCAATACGAATTGTTCCATGCGGCTGTCGTGGGCGAGCAGTTGGCGCAGGTAACTGGCCATGACCTTGCGTGCTACGAGCAGTTGCCCGTTGTAGAACACCGTGTCTTCATGTCCTTCAAAGAAGTTTTTCAGGAACGAGGCTTCTATATAAGGAAGTAAAGTTGTTTCCCCACCCTCCAACAGTCGCTTGATATCCTGACGACGGATGACGGGGTTACGTTCGGTCAGTTTCCGGTAGACGAGTTCCGCCGCCTCATGGAAGATGGTGCCGAACAGTGCGTTGTCCAAACCGTTTTGCGGGTCTTTGGGTTGCCGTATGCGTGCCACCTGTTGGTAATAAAATTTGAGCGGACAGTCGATGTAAGCGTTGAGTGCCGAAGGGGAGAGGGGGCGCGAACCGGGTTGGCCGCTGCCATAGTTACGGCGCAGGATGTCCATGACTTCCGGTGTCTTGGCTGCTTCCATGCCGTTGTCGGCCGGTACGGCCTGGCCGGATTGCAGGATTTTCAGCTCTACGGGGAAATCCGTTTCGGCCAACAGTTGGCGCAGGAAGCGCGACATCTCGTTTTTGTTCAGTCCGTCGGTAGCGATGTTGTACATGAATGTGATACGTTCCGTACGCTGCACAAGACGGTAAAAATAGAACGCGTATACGGCTATTTTATGTTGTATGGTGGTCAGTCCGAACACTTCCCGCAGGTGGTAGGGGATGAACGAAGTGTCGTTCACGGCTTTGGGCAACATCCCTTCATTGACGGAGAGCATCAGGATATGCCTGAAATTCAGGTTACGCGTCTCCAATACGCCCATGACCTGCAAGCCTACAGCCGGTTCGCCGTGGAAGGGAATGGTGGTCGTGCCCAGCACGGTGCGCAGCAAGCGGCGCAGGGTGGAGGGCTGTACGTCGAGCGTACGGTCTTCCGTCAGGCGGATGAAGCGGCTAATGACCTGATGGGCACGATAAAGCGCTTCGTGGTACAACTGGCTGTACACGTCGTCTTTCCGGTCTTTTTGTTGTCCGAATGCTGCAGCCAAGCCTTCGAGCAAGGAGCGGATATAGACCAATAAGGCGTGGTTTTCCGCATGCGGACAGAAGATATCCTGTTCCTCCAACAAGGCGGCGTAGGGATGGCTGCGTATGATTTTTTCCTGTTCCGCCCGGAAACAGCGGCGGTCGCGGTCGTAACCATCGGTCTGCAAGGAAAGCAAAGCGTTGATGAAACTGTACACCGGCGTGTCGGTCATGGGGAATCCCATGGTGATGTTGGTGCGTTTCACGGGATGCGGCGATGTGGTATCGGGCAGCGAATGGAGCACCGGCTGGAGCAAGGATTCGTTACAAAGTACGATGGCCGTGTCCTGTTCCGGTTCCGTGAGGGCCGAGTCCAGCCATTGGGGAATATAGCGTGCCTGTGCATTCTCCGAAGTCGTGGCGATGAACTCGATGCGCGGCGGGTTCTTGAAGTTGTCGAAGCATGTTTCTTCCAAGGCGTTGGGGAACTCTTTCAGGTTCTGGCGGATGAAGGTCCCGGCCTCGAAACGGCTTTTCTCGCCGACGTACACCACGTCATAGTCCCAGTAAAAAAGGGCTTGTCCGCGTTCCTGCAAGTAACTGAACAGTCGTTTTTCCACATCGTTGAGCACGTTGAAGCCCACAAAGACATACGTCATGTCCGCAGGGATGCGGTCGGCGCGTTCGGCAAGATGCTCCGCCACGTCCTTGTACAACGCCCCTTCGTACAGCATTCCTTTTTCTTTCAGCCGTGCGTTGAACGTGGCATAGATGTCGTCCATCCGGTTCCATAGGGCGAGGAACTTCTCTTTCAGCCGGCTGTTGCCTTCGATGGAAAAGTCCTCGAAAAAATGTTTCAGGGCCTCTTCTTGGCGGGGTGTCAGGAAGTCGCTGTGGTCCAGTTCCTTGATGGATTGTATGTTGCTGAACAGTTTATGAGGGTCGGCCAGATGCTTGTCGATGTCGTCGAAGTCGGACAACATGATTTCGCCCCAACCGTAAAAGCGGTCGAGCGATTCCGGGTCGGGTACGAGCGCGGCATAGACACGGTGGAGCTCGCACACCGAGAGTATGTCGTCGCAACGGGTGAAGTCCGACAAAGAATCGAACAGTTCGCTGATGGTACGGTAACGTGGTGCCCATACCGGCCGTCCGGACACGGCAGCCAGTTGCTGGTTCATGAAAAGTCCGGCGCGTTTGTTGGGGAATACCACCGTAACGTCGCGCAGGTTGGTGCCGAAACGTTGTATGAGGTCTTGGGCGATAAGTCGGATGAATGTTTCCATAAAAACAGGCAGATTAGACTTGAACTTCTTCAAGCCGGTTGTTAAGAATGTACCACAGGTAACCTTTCACGCAGCGGTCCGGTTCCATCAGGCGGAGCTGCTTCATATAGCCTCCCACCTGGTCATGGTATTCGTCGTGCGGACGACCGAATTTGAAGTCCACCACAGTGATTTCGTCTTTGCCGAACATGACCCGGTCGGGGCGGTAAGTGCCGTATTTTCCCGTTTCTTCATAGTATTCCTGCGTTAGGATGGGGCACTCATTGTAAAGCTGCATAGTGCCGTCGAACCAACGGGCCACTTCAGGCAAGGCAAATGCTTTTTCCACCTGCTGCTTAAGTGCATCCATTTCGGGTTGTGTACCGATCAGGCCTTCGGTTTCCAAAGTACGGAGTGCCTTTTCCACGTCGTCGCGGGTATAGATCGTAGAGAATATTTTGTGCATGAGGATACCCATGCGCCTTTTGTCGTTGCGGGAATGCCGGGGCTTGTCCGTATCCGAAAAAGCGTCTAAGAATTCTTCTGCGCGGTTGGATTGGCAGAAGTCGATACGGGCTTCGTAGGAGTGCATGACGACCGGTACCGGACGGTAATCGGTTTCCATGCGGTTGTCGGAGGTTTTGCGGCCGGAAGAATAGGATGTGACCGGTTCGCCGTAAGTAAAGAGCGATGTTTCTCCGTTTTCCCCGTCCGTCTCTTCAACGCCGTCCAACGCGCGCGGTAAGGCATGGTAAAGCAGGTCGCCCGTCGTGCTGCGTTCATCCATGGTGTAGCGCGTACGGCACCAGGCCGACAGGTTCTTCTCCGCACGGGTGAAGGTCACGTAAAGCGTGTTGAGCGCGTCTACCCGGCGTTGCAGGTGCTCCTCCTCATATTCCCGGCTGAATACGGAGTCGCGCATGGCGGCCTCGATGGTGATGGGGATGACCGGCAGACTGTCGTAGGGCGGTTCGTGCGTTTCGCACCACAGCAGGTCGTTGCGGCGGTTGAAGCCCCGCGTGTCTTGTTCGATGTTCCAGTCGCAATAAGGGACGAATACCGTGTGGAACTGCAATCCCTTGGACTGGTGTACGGTGAAAATCCGGATGCCGTCCACTTCACCGGATGGGATAGAAGCACCGGAGAGCGTTTCGTCCCAATAGGTCAGGAAAGAACGGAGGTCGGAAGGGTTGTCTTGCAGGTAGGCGGTCACCTGGTCGAAATAAGCGAACAGGTAGGCGTCTTCGTCGGGGATACGTCCCAGGTCGAATATTTTATAAAGCTCCTCCTGAAGTTCATAGAGCGGAAGGGTTTTCAGTTCCTCCATGCGGTTCAAATACGTTTCGGGCAGGAACGTTTCGAGGGAACGGGAAGCCAACAGGTCGACGTCGGCTTCTGTCGACTTTCCGCTGTGCAGGGCCAAAAAGGCCAATGACACACGGTCTTCCGTGTCCGCCATGTAACGCATGGCAGCGATGAGCAGGTTCACGCTCAATGAACTGGACAAGAGGAAAGCCTCGTCCGATACCAGTTTGACCCGGTCGCCGAAGCGTTCGGCAAAATGACGGATGATGGGGTCGGCATGCCGACGGTAACGCAGCAGGATGGCCATCTCCCCGTAGGGCAGTCCGGCTTCGTGCAGGGTACGGACCTGTTCGCAAAGTTCGTCCAGCATCCGGGTTTCCCAGTCGTCTTCTTTGTCTTTTTCGTCGAAGAAGCGGATTTGCACGTATCCGTCGTTTCCTTTGTCCGGACGGCATTGTTGGGCCACGTCGCCGTAAGCCTCCGCCATTCGGATGGGAGCGTCCGGCGTGAGCCGATCCAGTTCTTCGGCGGCAGCCGTGAACAGGGCGTTGTTGAACGCGATGATGCGGCGTTCGCTCCGGTAGTTGATGGCAAGGTTTCTTATGTCGGGGCGGTGCACGGCCATTTCCTTCTCTATGTTTTTCAGGATGGTCCAGTCGCCGTTCCGCCAACGGTAGATGCTTTGTTTCACGTCGCCCACGATCAGGTTGCCGAAGCCGGAGGCCATGCTCTCCAACAGCAGGATTTTAAAGTTCTTCCACTGCATGGTGGAAGTGTCTTGGAACTCGTCTATCATCACATGATGGAAAAACGCGCCCATTTTTTCGAAAATGAACGGAGCGTCGTTCTCTTCTATCAGTTCGTGGAGCAGGATGGGGGTCTTGGCCAACAGGAAACGGTTGTTCTCGTGGTTCAAGGCCGTGACCTCCTCGTCGATGACGCCTAACAGCCGCAAAGGGTTGAGGTGTTTCAGTGCCAGCGACGCACTGGTGTGGCGTACGAGTTGTTCGGTCTGGAAGCCGCGCAGTTCCGCCAACAGTTCGCTGAAGTGGGCGGCGGCTTCAACCAAGGCCGCCACGGAGCGGTCGGCCTTGCGGAGCATTTTTTCCGCATTTTCTGCGTAGCCTTGAAGCGTACTGCCGAATTCGGCTCTGATGTTGCCGTCTTCGATGCGCCGGAGGTAGGTGTCTATCGTGCCGCCTCGGCTGAATTGGTCGAAGCCGAGCCCCCATGCTTCCATTTCGGCGCGGAAGTTGGCTGCCGCGCTCTGCACGACATCCAGAGAGGCGTGCAACTCGTAATTGAGCGCGGTGCGGAGTTCGCCGATGCGTTTGTTCTCGCGCAGCACTTCGCGCATTTCGTGTTCCCGGGCCAAATAAGCCTCTTTGAAAATCCATGCGGCGAAGCTTTTCACCTCGCGGGCGATGTCCCATCGCTCGTTGTTCGAGATGCGATCGTCCACATATTCCAGAATCCAGTTCAGGACGGTGGGAGTAAGGTGAAGGCGTTCCATGATGCGGTCTACAGCCGCATGGAGCACTTCCTTGTCGTTGAGGTCCACTTTGAGATTGGCCGTGAGGCTCAGTTCGTGTGCCAGGTTTTTCAGAACCGACTGGAAGAAAGAGTCGATGGTTTCCACCCGGAAACGGTTATAGTCGTGCAGGATATGGCATAGGGCCGAGCCGGCACGGCTGCGAATCTCTTCCTCCGGCAACTCGATGCCGTCCGCCCGGAGTTCTTTTTGGAGGGATTCCAGATAATTGGCAGAGGACGGAAGCCCTTTCCAGATGCCGTAAAGTTGCTGGAGGATACGGTCTTTCATTTCGGCCGTAGCCTTATTGGTGAAAGTGACGGCCAGGATGTGGCTGTAGGCATGGCGGCTTTCCTGTTCGATCAGCGTCTTGATGTACTGTATGGCCAGGGTGAACGTCTTGCCCGAGCCTGCCGATGCCTTGTAAACAGTCAGACTGGATTTCATGTCGTTCAGGGATTCATGTTCTGGTAAAGATAGCGTTTGATGCTCTTCTTGGCGGTCTTTTCAAACTCTTCGTTTTGTAGCACCACCTTGGTGATTTGCGAATAGGGCGGCAGCTCCTTGTTCAGTTCCTGGCGTGAGATGTCGATCTGCCGCCACAGGGCATGGTCGTCCAACCCGTCTTTCAGGCTTTCGCCCAAATCAGGGTAGACAAGGGCCACCAGTTTCTCATTGCACATGATGACCAGTGATTCGTTGACGTACGGAAGGTTGTTCAACCGCGATTCTATTTCTTCCGGATAAATGTTTTGTCCGCTTGCGCTGAGCAGCATGTTCTTGCAGCGTCCTTTGATGTACACGTCGCCTTCCGGGTTGATGACGGCTATGTCACCCGTGTGCAGCCAGCCGTCGGCATCGAATATTTGTTCCGTGGCTTCCTGGTTTTTATAGTAGCCCAGCATGGTGTTGCGTCCGCGGCATACCAGTTCGCCGGGAATCCGTGCAGGGTCGGAACTCAGCACTTTCAGTTCCATGCCTTCGGCCGCCCTTCCGCACGACATATAAGCCGTTTCGTACCACGGGCTGTGGCAGATGATGGGGCCGCATTCCGTCATGCCGTAGGCGATGGAATAGGGGAAATTGATGGAACGCACGAACGCTTCCACCTCGGCGTTGAACGGTGCGCCGCCGATGATGACTTCCTTGATGTTCCCCCCGAAAAGGCGCAGGCTTTCCGTGCGTGCCTTTTCCTTGATCTTTTCGCTGATGATGGGGATGTGCAGAAGCAGCTTGCCCAATTTGCTGTCGATTTTCGGAAGGACTTCTTTCTTGAATATCTTTTCGATGACCAATGGCACGCAAGACATGATGCGGGGATGAAACTCTGCCACGATGGTCATGATGACCTTGGGCGAAGGCATGCGCGTGAGGAAATACAGGTGGGCGCCGAAACATACGCCATAGAGGAAGTCGTAGACCAAACCGAACACGTGTCCCATGGGCAGCATGGATACGATATTGTCGCCGGGCGTGATGCCGATGGTACGGTTGCAGAACAACACGTTGGACACGAGGCTGCGGTAGGGAAGCATGACCCCTTTGGAGAATCCCGTAGTGCCCGAAGTATAATTGATGACGGCGAGCTGTTCCGGTGAGCTTTCGGGCGTGAAATGTACGTGTTCGCGAAGGAACATCATGGGAAAACGCTGTCCGAACAGGGCGTTGAGATGTTCGCGGGCGAAAGAAAGTTTTTCGGAGCGGCTGTTTACGAGCGTGAAGTCCTTCACGCAAATGATGCCTTGCAAGGCAGGCATGCGGTTCTCGTTCAGGTTTTCCCACACCTGGTCGCCCACGAACAACAGGCGTGCTTCGCTGTGGTTGACGATGTGGTGTACATTATCCGGCTTGAACTCGTGCAGGATGGGCACGATGACGGCGCCGTAGGTAATGGTGGCCAGGAACGCCACGCACCAGTTTCCGCTGTTGCGTCCGCACAAGGCGATTTTGTCTCCGGGCCGGATATCGGCCGCTTCGAAGAGCAGGTGCATCTTGGCTATTTTACGCGCCACGTCCTTGTATTGCAAGCTCTCTCCGTTGAAATCCGTGAACGCTTTCCGGTCCCAGTTCTTTTTTATGCTGTTTTCGATAAGTTCTATCAGTTTGTCTTCCATATCGTTTGGACGTATATCTTGGTATTGGAGACAAAAGTACAAAAAACAAGGCATATCCGTTTCTTTGTGGGAGACGATTTTGAATTTCGGGCGTAAGTTTTTCTGTAATTTTAAGAGTCTTTCCTCTCCTGTAAGTTTCGCAAATCATCCTTCATCTTTCAGTGAATATCATAAATTATTCAAAACGAAAAGGTTACAGCCTGAAGGATGTTTCATTCATCTTTCAGCCATGTTTCAATCCGCTCCAATGAGGGCTGAAAAAACGTTTGGGGTATGAAATATTTTTTTCTCAGCCGAACGATTTTCCAATCTCAGGCGAATGATTTTTCAATCTCAGCCAAACGATTTTTCGTTCTGCGCCGAATGAAATGACGTGTGGCTGAAGGATGCCTGAAACATCCTTCAGTTCATAACGGTCATATTATGAGTGACTTACTGTATTGCCTGAAGGATGAAAGATGTTTTTGCAAAATCCCTTGTGTGTAGGGGATGGGATAATTATGACTTTTGCCGGATATTCCAATTAAAATCCGTAATTTTGTCCGTTGAATTATAAAAACGGCGAAAGAAAATGATGGAATTAAGTAAAGGCCAAGAGGTGGCGGCTTTGTTTGATTTGGACGGAGTGGTGTTCGACACCGAGTCTCAGTATTCACTCTTTTGGGGTATGAAAGGGAATACGTACCATCCCGAAGTGGAGCATTTTGAGAACGTGATAAAGGGACAGACGCTTGTGCAGATTTTCGACCGATGGTTTGCCGGATGCGATGACGTGCAGCGTAAGATAGCCAACGAGTTGGAGGACTTTGAACGGAACATGGCCTACGACTATGTGCCCGGAGTGGAAGATTTCCTTCGCGACCTGCGGCGGGCCGGTATCCGTACGGCTGTCGTAACCAGTTCGAACGACGATAAGATGCAGAACGTGTACCGGGCGCATCCGGAATTCAAGTCATATTTCGACCGTATCCTGACGGCGGAATTTTTCTCCCGTTCCAAACCGGAACCGGACTGTTATCTGTTGGGAGCCGAAGTGTTCGGTCTTCCGGTGACGCGCTGCGTCGTGTTTGAAGATTCTTTCAACGGACTGAAGGCCGGGCGGGCGGCAGGAATGAAGGTGGTCGGTCTTTCCACGACGAATGCGCCGGAGCAGATTCAGGATTTGTGCGACAGGGGGATTCCGGATTTTCGGGACTTCGATGTGGGAAAACTGCTTGAAATGCTCGCCTGAACGGATAATAATGATTAATTTTGCGGCCGATTTTATTAAAAAACAGTATTATGGCAGGATATTTAGTGGAGGATACGCGTAAAGTGACGACGCATCGTCTGATTGAAATGAAACAGCAGGGAAAGAAAATAGCCATGCTGACTTCATACGACTATACGATGGCTCGTATTGTAGACGGTGCCGGAGTGGATGTGATTCTGATTGGCGATTCTGCGTCGAACGTGATGGCGGGCAATACGACCACGCTTCCGATTACATTGAATCAGATGATATACCATGCGACTTCGGTGATGCACGGTGTGGAACGGGCATTGGTCGTATGCGACATGCCTTTCGGTTCTTATCAGGTCAATCCCACGGAAGGAGTGACCAATGCCATCCGTATTATGAAGGAAAGCGGCTGCGATGCTCTGAAACTGGAAGGCGGGGCGGAAATTATCGATACGGTGAAGGCTATATTGGCAGCCGGTATTCCCGTTATGGGGCATTTGGGGCTGACACCGCAGAGTATCAATAAGTTCGGCACATACGCCGTGCGTGCCAAAGATGAGGCCGAGGCGGAGAAACTGGTGGCCGATGCGCATTTACTGGAAGAAGCCGGCTGTTTTGCCATCGTATTGGAAAAGATACCGGCTGCATTGGCCGGTCGGGTAGCCTCTGAATTACATATCCCCATCATCGGTATCGGGGCGGGTTCGCAAGTAGACGGACAGGTCTTGGTGGTCAACGACATGTTGGGGATGAATAAGGGTTTTTCTCCGAAATTCCTCCGACGTTATGCCGATTTGCATACGGTGATGACTGATGCCATCGGGCAATATGTGAGCGACGTAAAAGCCCGGACGTTTCCGGATGAAAACGAGCACTATTAAGGCGTGGCACAAACCAGTATCGGGCATAAGACCTTGTGGCATGCTGATTTCCTGAAAATCATCTTAGCCAACTTTTGTGTATGCACCTCTTTATATATGTTTTTGCCTGTCGCTCCCGTGTGTATGGGACGAATACCGGGGGAAGACGTAGGAGGAATGTGTGCATCCGTGCTGCTCTTTTGGGTGGGCGTATGTTTACCTGCACCTTTCTGCAATTATTGGTTGGATGCTTACCGGCGGAAAAATGTGGCCTTGTGGGCATTAGCCGGCATCGTATGCGCTACGGTGGCGTTTCTTTTCGATGGCCCGCAGTGGGGGAAGTGGCTGGCGAGGATGATGCAGGGGGCTTCATATAGTGTGTTCCAAATCGCTTTGGGGAGTACTTTGTTGCTGGATTTGTCCGATACGAAAAAGCGGACGGAAGCCGCACATGTCTACTATTGGTTCACTCGTTTGGCTTTGGTCTTCGGTCCCTTGTCGGGCATTGTCGTGCCGATGCATTACGGTGTACGCCTTTTTGCCGGAGTATCCGTGGCTTTTCTGCTTTGCGCCGGCCTGTTGGTTTTGACGATGCGTGTTCCTTTCAGGGCTCCTTTGGAACCGTCGTGGTGTACATTCGACCGTTTTTGGCTGCCTCGGGGATTCCGGCTCTTTATTCCTCTGGCAGGAGTGACCTTTTCCGCCGGATTGATGTTGGGGCAATACCGGGATGCCGGATTTTACTTGTTTTTGGCTGTCGGTTTCTGGTTGGCCTTATGGGGGCACCATCTGTTTTTTAAGGAAAAGTTGCAAACGGAGTTTGCAGTAGGATTCGTTGCTCTCGTGACAAGTGCGTCGTTATGGGGATTGGGGGGCGATATGGAGGGGATGAAATGGTGTATTGCCTTATGCCTGGGAAGCGGCCTCGGTTTTGTGACCAGCCGGTATTTGCTTTCTTATATTCGTATCTGCGAGCATTGCGAGAGAGGAACGGCACAGACTTCTTATCTTCTGGGATGGGATGCCGGACTTTTGGCCGGGTATTCCGTAGCTTTCGGGTTAGGAACGGAAGTCGGACAAACGATATATACTTATATAATAGGAGCTATATTCGTAGGAACGGGAATGTATCATTTGTTTTTGGTCAGACCGTGGTATATGCGAAACAAGATCGGAAGAGCGTCGTGTAGGGAAAGAGTGTAGATCTCGGT
>OOCE01000768.1_pt1 | contig 11303 bp, 9 predicted proteins | sample 1671421 | NCBI WGS metagenome assembly OOCE01 (sample SAMN06348155, study PRJEB24527) | human gut metagenome | biome: human gut; feature: ankylosing spondylitis patient; material: feces | host: Homo sapiens | place: China | collected 2015-10 | reverse complement strand
AATCTACCCAAAAAATTTTCTTTGTGCTATAATATCATCAAATAGCCCTTTATCGGGGGCTGCTACCATTCAAAGGAGGATCATCCATGCCCAACCTAGCTCTTCTTGCCCTTGAAGCCAGTGACGGTACCGTTGTGCTGACCAGCATCACACTGGTTTTCGCGATGCTGGTGGCCCTGTGCCTCATCATCACGCTGGAAGGCAAGATCTTCGACAACATCAACAATAAGAAGAACGGCAAGCCTGCCGCGCCGAAGGCCCCTGCGGCCAAGGCTGCTCCTGCCCCTGCTGCCAAGCCCGCCGCCCCTGCGGCCAAGGCTGACAACGGCTCCATCCCCGGCGAGATCATCGCCGCGATCTCCGCTGCCGTGGCCTCTGTGTGCGGCGGCAATGCCGTCATTCGCGGCATCAAGCGCGTTTCCAAGCCTGCCGCCGGTTCCCGCCGCGGTGCCTGGGGCGACGCCGGTGTGCGTGAGCACACGACGCCCTTTATGTAAGGAGGTACGGAAATGGGTGCTATTTTTACCAATATTGCAGAGATTTTTGCAAAGTCCGGCTGGGCACAGATCTTCTTCACCGAGGGCGGCTGGAAATACGCCGTCATGCTGGCAGTGGCCTGCGTGCTGCTGTATCTGGCCATCGTCAAGCAGTTTGAGCCTCTGCTGCTGCTGCCCATCGGCTTCGGCATGCTGATGACCAACCTGCCCCTCGACGGCATCTTCCACATGGACATCTTCATCAACTCCACCAACCACATCGACTGGGCGCTGCTCGGCTCGTCCGGCGGCATGGTCGACTATATCTACTTAGGCGTTAAGCTGGGCATCTACCCGCCGCTGATTTTCCTCGGCATCGGCACGATGACCGACTTTGAGCCGCTGATCGCCCGCCCGTCCAGCCTGCTGCTGGGCGCTGCCGCACAGCTGGGCATCTTCTTCACCTTCGTCGGCGCTAAGATCCTGGGCTTTACGAACCAGGAGGCCGGCGCTATCGGCATCATCGGCGGCGCGGACGGCCCCACCGCCATCTACGTTACCACCAAGCTGGCCCCGCATCTGCTGGGCTCCATCGCGGTTGCCGCGTACTGCTACATGGCGCTGGTGCCGGTCATCCAGCCGCCCATCATGAAGGCCCTGACCACTGAAAAAGAGCGTCAGATCGTCATGACGGCCCCCCGCCGTGTCTCCAAGACCGAGAAGATCCTGTTCCCCATCATCGTCACCATCATCGTTGCCCTGACCCTGCCTGACGCCGCCATTCTGGTCGGTTGCCTGATGATGGGCAACCTGATGAAGGAGTCCGGCGTTGTTGAGCGTATCACCAAGACCGCCGGCAATGAGCTGATGAACATCATCACGATCTTCCTCGGCTTCTCCGTCGGCTGCACCACCAACGCCGCCACCTTCCTGAACATCCAGACCGTTGAGATCATCGTTCTGGGCATCGTCGCCTTCGGTGTCGGCACCGCCGGCGGTGTTCTCCTGGGTAAGGTCATGTGCGTTGTCACCCACGGCAAGATCAACCCGCTCATCGGCTCCGCCGGTGTTTCCGCCGTTCCCATGGCCGCCCGTGTTTCCCAGAAGGTCGGCCAGGAGTACAACCCCCGCAACTACCTGCTCATGCACGCCATGGGCCCCAACGTTGCCGGTGTTATCGGCTCCGCCGTTGCCGCTGGTATCCTGATCAATATGTTCGGCTGATACTGACATAAAAAGTAAGCACCCGCATGGTTCGCGCCATGCGGGTGCTTTTTTGGTTTTTGTTTCTGTGAGGGGGCTTGCCCCCGTCGGTTCGTAGGGGCCGGGCACGCCCGGCCCGCACGTTATAAGCAAACGGCTGCTGCCGGGCAGTTTCCCCCTCATCCGGTCCTGCGGGGCCACCTTCCCCCAAGGGGGAAGGCTTTTGGAGGCCTGTAGGGAGGGGTCTTGACCCCTCCGCGTTTGCCTCTGAATGCCGCAAATCATCCGCCGGTTCGTAGGGGCCGGGCACGCCCGGCCCGCACATTATAGGCAAACGGCTGCTGCCGGGCGGTTTCCCCCTCATCCGGCCCTGCGGGGCCACCTTCCCCCAAGGGGGAAGGCTTTTGGAGGCCTGTAGGGAGGGGTCTTGACCCCTCCGCGTTTGCCTCTGAATGCCGCAAATCATCCGCCGGTTCGTAGGGGCCGGGCACGCCCGGCCCGCACATTATAGGCAAACGGCTGCTGCCGGGCGGTTTCCCCCTCATCCGGCCCTGCGGGGCCACCTTCCCCCAAGGGGGAAGGCTTTTGGAGGCCTGTAGGGAGGGGTCTTGACCCCTCCGCGTTTGTCTCTGAATGCCGCAAATCATCCGCCGGTTCGTAGGGGCGGCATATATGCCGCCCGGCCCGGTGGTTTCCTGTAACCGTCCTTTCCCACTTATTCCACCTCAAACCTCTCTCCGTCGATCTCGACCCATGCCACGGCCTCGGGGTCGAGGATGTCGTAGCTGTCAACACGCAAGGTCATCTGTCCGGAATTTTTGTTCTCGCGGCCATAGAAACCCTTGTAAAATTCCCCGTCCCAGCCGTAGGTCAACTCGGTGCCGTCGGCGCGGAACAGCTTTACGCGGGACTGCACATCGTACCGCGAGGTATCGCCCAGCGGCAGACTGCCGTGATTCATGCCGATGACGCTGACCGCCAGCGGTTCAATACGAACCTCTTGAATGTCAAACGTTGCGTCGGGATATTGCTCGGCTTCTTCGTCGGTCATATCATAATGGAACCAGTGTCCACCCTTCAGCGCGATGGTTTTCTTCACATCCACTGTCAGTGTTGGGGGCGCATCCGGCAGCGTGATTTTTACGCTTGCCTTGGCGCTATAGTTTGTCAGGTCGCCGATATACAGTGTTCGATTGTTGCCTTTCTCGTACAAAAGAGGTATATCCACAAAGCAGGATAGCGTGTCGTTCTCGCTTGCTTCATAACGGCCATCCCACGGGCCGACGGCATAGCCGCTGATCGGCCCGACATCGACGTTGCTTGCGCCGTAGTCCCACTTCCGCTCGCTGGCGCCTTTGGGCTTGTACAGCGTAAAGTTCGCGGTGTCCCACACCAAATCATCGCCTTCCATTCCGCGCGCATTATCCACATCGTACAATATCCGTAATGTGTACTGCCCGCGCAGCAGCGCCTTTACACTGACCGTGTGGCCGTTGATTTCGGCGGTCAGCGGTTCGTCCAGCACCTCGCCGTATTTCTGCACCAGTGCGTTCGTCTCGTTGGCGGCGCTCATGGGGTGGAAAAGCCCCAGCACCATCGCGCCCGCGGCCACTAAGCAGAGCGCTGCCGCCGCGGCTGCCAGCCGCCAGCCGCGCAAAACCCGGGGCTTCGGGCGGCGGGCCAGCACTTTTTGGCGCAGTGCCGCGGTTTCCTCCGCCGTCAGGGCGTCTGCCAGCGGCGGGTGATCGTTCATCCAGCGTTCCAGTTCGGTCATAGGTCAGCCCTCCTTCAATAGCTTTTGCAGTGCCAGCCGTGCGCGGTGCAGCCGGGTGCGCACCGTTGCGGCAGGCATGTTGAAATGTACGCCCAGCTGGGCCGCGGTCTCGCCATACACGTACCTGCGCAGAAAAAGCTCCCCGTCGGGCGGCGGCAGTGCCATGACCTGCGCCATCAGCTCGCGGGTTTCCAGCTCGCTTTCCAGCGCAACGGCCAGCTCGGCGTCGTCGCGGTCATCCAGCGGCAGCGTCTCGCCCCGGCGCAGCAGCGCACGGTAGCGGTCAATGGCGCACTGCCGCGCCGTCCGCACCACCAGCCGCCGCCGGTGGGCCTCGTCTGCGGGCAGGTGTGCCCCGCGCCAGAGCTTGTAAAATGTGTCGGCCTCGGCCTCCTCGGCGTCCTGCGGGTGGCCGGGCAGAATGGCCCGGCAGACGGACCGCACTGCACCGCCGTAGTCCCGCAGCAGGGTGTCCAACTCGTGCTCTGTCATGGGCGTCGCCCCCTTTCATAAAGATTATACGACAAAATTGGGCGGGGTGTTTCAACTTTTTTTGGTTTTCCCCTCGGGGGAAGGCTTCCGCACCGCCCCTTTACCGCCCGCCCGATTTGTGCTATAATACGCTTGATAATGGGGAAGTATTGGAAAAGAGGTGCATACATGCTGAAAGTAACCCTGCTGGGCACGGGCGGCACGCAGCCGCTGCCGGACCGCGCACTGGCCGCCGCCGCGGTCACGGTGGGCGGGCGCAGTGTGCTGCTGGACTGCGGCGAGGGCACGCAGGTCGGCCTGCGGCGGTACGGCGTCAGCGCGTATCGGCTTTCGGCGGTGCTGCTGACCCACTACCACGGCGACCACATTCTGGGCCTGCCCGGTCTTTTGCAGACCCTGGGCAGCCTGAACCGCACCGAGCCGCTGACGATCTACGGCCCCAAGGGCATCGAGCCTGTGGCGCAGGCCGTCACGGCGCTGGCCGGGCCGCAGGCGTACCCGGTGCGCTGGCAGGTCGCAGACGGACCATTCCACATAGACACGCTGAAAATCAACCCGTTCCCGCTGACCCACCGCGTACCCTGCTGCGGCTATGTGCTTGCGCTGCCCCGCGCCGGGCGGTTCGACCCCGCAAGGGCGCGGGCTGCGGGCATCCCGATGCCCTACTGGAAAACGCTGCAAAGGGGCGAGCCCGTCGGCGGCTGCACGCCGGAGCAGGTGCTGGGTGCGCCGCGCCGCGGGCTGAAGGTGGTCTACGCCACCGACACCCGCCCCTGCGCCGCGCTGGAGGCCGCCGCCCGGGACGCCGACCTGCTCTGCATGGACGCGACCTACGCCGACGACGCCGACCTGCCCAAGGCGGAGCTGTACGGCCACGCCACCTGCCGGGAGACCGGCGCACTGGCCGCCGCGGCCAACGTGCGCCGCCTCTGGCTGACCCACTACAGCGCCGCCGTGACCGACCCCGCGCCGGGCCTGGCCGCCGCGCGCACCGCGTACCCCGCCGCCGTGGCCGGGTATGACGGCCTGACCGAAGAACTGGAATTTGACAGAGAGCCATGACCGAGAAACGAAAAAATCTGCTGTTTATCGCTGTAATTCTGGCGCTGGCCGCGGTGCTGTGGCTGGCCGCCCACCACGGCGGCACGGGCCGCACGGCGGTGCTGCGCTACGGCGACCCGCAGGTCGAGCAGCGTATTGATCTGCGTAAAAACGCCGAATATGACATTGACACCGGCCTGTACACGATCCACCTGCGGGTGGAAAACGGCGGCATCGCCTTTGTAGACAGCCCCTGCCCCGACCACCTGTGCGAGGGCTTCGGTACACTGAAAAACGAGGGCGACTGGGCCGCGTGCATGCCGGCGAAGGCAAGCGTTACCATTGAATAAATGTAGGGGCGGATTCCATATCCGCCCGCGGCACCTGCCGTAAGCTGCACGGGCGCATATAGAATGCGCCCCTACGGCGGCATATGTTTAACAAAAGGAGTTACTATGAACCCGACATTTAAGCAAGTAACCAAGACCCGCTACGTCCAGCTGGTTTCCGAGCTGGCGCAGGAGATTTTCGCCCAGCATTACACCAAGCTGACGCCCAAGGTCGCCGCTGCACTGGCCGATAAGTACCAGAGCGACATCCTGACCGACGACGAGATCCACAGCGGCGTCATCAACTACTTCTTAATTTACCTCGGCACCGAGCCGGTGGGCTATTTCGCGCTCGACCTCGGCCCCGCGGGTGCCATGTGCCTGAGCCGCCTTTTCTTAAAGGAAAAGGCCCGCGGGCAGGGTATTGGCCGCAGCATCGTGGCTTATGCGCAGAAGCTGGCCGAGGGCGATGGCCGCAGCCGCCTGTATATGCGGGTGTGGGCACGCGACCTGAAGGCCGAGGGCTTTGCCAAAAAGTGCCGCTTCCGCAAGGCCGAGACAGCCCCCGTGGAGGTCCTGCCCGGCACCACGCTGGACATCACGACCTGGGAGAAGCTGTGGCGGTAAACGCAAAATCTGGAGATACACCATGAAATTTCTGCACCTTGCAGACCTGCACCTGGGCAAACGGGTCAACGGGTTTGATATGTTGGAGGATCAGCGGTTCATCCTTGAACAAATTCTGACCCTCTGTGAAAAACACGGCGTCGAGGCCGTCGTCATCGCGGGCGACATCTACGACACGCCGGTGCCGCCCGCCGCGGCCTGCACGCTGCTGGACTGGTTCCTGACCCAGCTGGCCGCCCGCCGCATCCCGGTGTTGGCCGTCTCCGGCAACCACGACAGCGCCGAGCGGCTCGACTTTGCCAGCAGTCTGCTGGCCGAACAAAACGTACACATTGCCGGGCGTTTCACCGGCTGCCCCAAGCAGGTCGTACTCAATGACCGTCACGGCCCCATCGAGTTCACGCTGCTGCCCTTTGTGCGGGCGGCCACGGTGCGCCACTACCTGCCCGACGCCGACATCACCGACTACGACTCCGCCGTCGGCGCGGCGCTGGCCGTCTGTGAGCCCGCCGCCCCGCGCCGGGTGCTCGTCGCCCACCAGATGGTGGTCTCCGGCGTCTGCCCGCCGCAGCTCTCCGGCAGCGAGACCGCGCCCCTGACCGTCGGCACGGTGGATTCCATCGATGCAGCGCGTTTTGCGGGCTTCTGCTATGCGGCGCTCGGCCATATCCACCGCGCCCAGCGCGTCGGCATCGACGCCGTGCGCTACGCGGGTGCGCCGCTCTGCTACCATCTGGACGAGTGCGGGATGCAGAAATCCGTCACCCTCGTGCGGGTCGGCAAGCGCGGCGTGGAAAAAATCGAGCAGCTGCCGCTGACGCCCCGCCGCGCCATGCGCCACCTGACCGGCCCGCTGGCCCGGCTGACCGCCCGGCCAACCGACACCGAGGACTACATCTGGGCGACCCTGACCGACCCGACGCCGCTGCCCGACGCCATGGCGCAGCTGCGCGCCGCCTATCCCAACGCCATGCGGCTCGACTACCTGCCCCAAGGTGAGGTCGCGCACCCGCTGGACATGACCCAGGCCGTGCGCGGCAAGCCCTTTGTCGAGCTGTTCCAGGACTTTTTCACCAAGATGAACGGACGCCCCCTGACAGTGGAGGAGACCGTGGCTGTGAAAAGATTGCGCGAGGAGGCGTCAAAAAGCGAATGAAACCCCAAAAGCTGATCCTGACCGCCTTCGGCCCCTACGCGGGCCGCACCGAGCTGGACTTCTCGGCGTTCGGCGGCAGCGGACTGTTTCTGATCGGCGGCGACACCGGCGCGGGCAAGACCGCCCTGTTTGACGCCATCACGTTTGCGCTCTACGGCGAGACCTCCGGTGAGAACCGAAAAACAACGATGCTGCGCAGTGATTTTGCTGCCCCCGACGCCGAGACGAGCGTCGAGCTGGCCTTTACCCACCGCGGGCGCAGCTACACCGTGCGCCGCTGGCCCGACCAGCAGCGCGCCGCCAAGCGCGGCACCGGCATGGTCAAGGTGCCCGCCAAGGCCGAGCTGATCCGTGAGCCGGACGAGCCGGTCAGCGGTGCGTCAGCCGTGACCGATGCCGTTGTCAAGCTGCTGGGCATCGACGCCAAACAGTTTGCCCAGGTGTCGATGCTGGCGCAGAACGACTTTACCCGGCTGCTCAACGCGCCGTCCGCGGACCGCGCGGCCATCCTGCGCCGCATTTTTGACACCGCCGACCACCAGCGCCTGGGTCAGGCCGCCGTCGAGCACGCCCGTAAGGCCGACGAGGAATGCAAGCGTCTGGACGATGTACTTTTGATGCACGTCGGCACGCTGATCGGTGACGGTGCCGACGAGGAGACCGCCGCCGAACTGGCCGAAATGCAGGCCGAGCGCGACCCGTTTGCCGCAGGGGCTGCCGCCGAGCTGGGCAGGCTGCTGCTGGAGGCCGACGACGCCAACGAAAAACGACAGACCAGCGTTATGAACGAGCTGGACGAGAAGATCGCCCGCGGTGACGCCGGCCTGAAAATTGCCGAGGAACGCGCCGCCCGCCGCCGCCAGCTGGCCGGGCTGGTGGCCGAGGAGCAGCGCGCCGCCGATGTGGAGCACCAGACTGACCTCATTATGACCGATCTGGAAAAGCGCACGGCGAACGTGAAGGAAAATATTGCCAAAAACGAGGCGGACCGCGCCGCGCTGAGCCAGGCCGAGGCCGACCTGCTCAAGACCGACCACCGCATTGAGCTGGCCGAGGGGCTTTCCGCCGACTGCAGGCAGCTCTTGCAAAATCTGGCGGACGCCGACAAGGCCGACGAGGACGCCGCCGCGCGTCAGGCAGAGTATGTGGCCGCACAGGCTGCACTGGACAGCGCCGAGGAAGAATACAGCACGATGCAGCGCCAATTAAACGCAAACCGCGCGGGCCTGCTGGCCAAGGACCTGCAAAAGGGCAAGCCCTGCCCGGTCTGCGGCTCCACCAAGCACCCGAAGATCGCCGCGCTGCCCAAGGACCACATCACCGAAAAGCAGCTGGAGGAGCGGGAGAAGGCGCTGACAGCCCAGCGCCGCAGCACTGCTGCGGCCAGCCGCACCGCCGGTGACGCCGCCGCCCACGCGCATGAGCTGCGGGCGGCTTTGCAGCGGGACGCGGATGGATTTTTCGCGCGCCGCGGGGACCGCTACACCGGCAAGCCCGCCGCCGAGCTGACGCCCGACGAGCTGAAAATTGCGCTGACCGCCCAGCAGACCAGCCTGACCGAGGGTCTGCGCGGCCTGCAGGCTGACCACCTGAAGCTGAAGCAAAAGACGGACCGCGCCCGCAGCCTGGCCAAGCAGGCCGACCTTTTGAACGGCCAGCTGGCCGACCTGGAAAAGCAGCGCTTTGCGGCCACCCGCCGCGCCGCCAACGCCAAGGCCGGGCACGCTGCCGCCAGCGCCCGCGTGCAGCAGATGCGCGAGACGATGCCCAAGCGCGACAACCCCGACGCACTGACCCAGCTGCAGGACGCGCTGGCCCGCCTGCGCCGGGACCGCGCTGCCGCCATGGCCGCCCGGGACGCCGCCGTGCACCGTCTGCACACGAACCGCGCCGCCATCGACGCGCTGCAAAAGACGATGCGGGAGAGCGCCGCCGCCCGCGAGAAGCGTGCCATGTGGGACAATCTGTCCAAAACGATCAACGGCAATTTGACCGGAAAAATCAAACTTCCGTTTGAACAGTACGTACAGGCGTTCTATTTTGACGGCGTGGTCGAGGCCGCAAACCTGCGCTTCACCCGCATGACCGACGGCCAGTACCGATTGCTGCGCCGCAAGAGCGAGGCCGTCGGCGGCAAGACCGCGCTGGACCTCGACGTGTTCGACGCCTACACCGGCAAGACCCGCCCCGTGGGCAGTCTGTCCGGCGGCGAGAGCTTCATGGCCGCGCTGAGCCTGGCACTGGGCATCAGCGACACGATCCAGCAGAATGCGGGCGGCGTCGTCATCGAGACGCTGTTCATCGACGAGGGCTTCGGCTCGCTGGACTCCGACAGCCTGGAAAAGGCCGTGGACACGCTGGCCGGGCTGGCCGGGGGCGATAAGCTCATCGGCGTCATCTCCCACGTCGAGGCGCTGCAGGACCGCCTGACGAGACAAATCCACGTGACCAAAACGCGGGCGGGCAGTAAGGCGGAAATTGAGATTTCTTAAAGGCTCCCCTTTGGGGGGAGCTCCGCCCGCAGGCGGTGAGGGGTGGCCGGGTGTAGACCTGTAAAGTGTGTGTCTCCCGCCCACCCCTCCGCCCCGCGGGCACCTCCCCTCAAAGGGGAGGCTTTTTAGCTTGCACTTATTTATAAAAAGTATAAAAATATGACAAAATCAACGCTGCAACAACAATTGGAAACCCTATCCGCGGCGCGTTACCCGCTGCACATGCCCGGGCATAAGCGGCGGGTGCCGCCCGCACCGGGGCTGGGCTGCTATGCCTGGGACCTGACCGAGATCGACGGTGCGGACGACCTGCACGACGCGGACGGCATTCTGGCCGACGCCATGGCCCGCACGGCGGCGCTGTACGGCGCGCGGCGGTGCTGGTACCTCGTCGGCGGGTCCACCGTCGGCCTGCTGGCGGGCATCCGCGCACTGGCACCGTTCGGCAGCACGGTCATTGCGGCGCGCAACTGCCACAAGGCTGTCTACCACGCGATTGAGCTGGGGCAGCTGACGGCCCGCTGGCTCACGCCGCCCGTGGACCCGCAGTTTGGCATCTACGGCAGTGTGCGCCCCGCCGATGTGGCCGCTGCGCTGGACGCTGCGCCCGACGCCCGCTGCGTGATCCTGACCAGCCCGACTTATGAGGGCGTTTTGAGCGATGTACGTACTATCGCGGAAATTTGCCACGCCCGCGGCGTGCCGCTGCTGGTGGACGAGGCCCACGGTGCGCACTACCTGCCCTTTGCCGCCCGGTACGGCTGGCGCGGCGGGGCCGTAGCCGCAGGGGCCGATCTGGTCGTGCAGAGCGCCCACAAGACGCTGCCCAGCCTGACCCAGACCGCGTTTTTGCAGCTGAACGGCGATCTGGCCGACCCTGCCGGGGTCGAGCGCCAGCTGGACGTGTTCGAGACGAGCTCACCGAGCTACCCGCTCATGGTCAGTTTGGACGGCTGCACCCGCTGGCTGGCCGACGAGGGAGAAGCCGCCTTTGCCGCGTGGCGCGCCCGGCTGGATGCCTTTGACGCGGCGGTGCGGGATCTGAAAAATACAAAAATACTGTGCTGCGGCGCGGACGCACTGACGGCGCATCCTGACTTTTTTGCGCATGACAGCGGCAAAATTTTGCTGCAAATCGGCGCGGCGGGGGCGGCGTACCTGCGGGCCGACGGCTTTGAGCCCGAGATGGTCTGCGGCCCGAACGTGCTGGCCATGACCAGCCCCTGCGACGACGCCGACGCGCTGGAACGGCTGGCCGATGTGCTGCACGCCTGGGACAAAACGGCGGCCCCGCCCGCGGCCCCGCGGCATATTCTGCCCGCCCCCGGCGCGGCCCGCTGCACGATTGCCGAGGCGCTGCTGCGCCCCGCGCGGGCTGTAAGGATGCGGGACGCGGTGGGGGAGACCGCCGCGGAGTATCTCTGGGCCTATCCCCCCGGCGTGCCGCTGGTGGCACCGGGCGAGGAAGTGACGGCAGAGCTGGTGACGGCCTGCCGTGCATTGGAGCAGGCCGGAACCGCGCTGAAGCATACGGGCGGCAGCGGGGCGGAGGAGATTGCGGTTTTGTTGTAAAGGGGGTCCGACAGGCCACCCGCTGTCTGTTGTTTTCCCTCTGCCCCTATTGACAAACCCCGGATTTCCGTGTACAATAATAATAATTCTAAAATGTATAAAGGGGTGACTGTTTTATGAAGCACATCCAGACTCTCGAGA
>OOCE01000736.1_pt1 | contig 11612 bp, 8 predicted proteins | sample 1671421 | NCBI WGS metagenome assembly OOCE01 (sample SAMN06348155, study PRJEB24527) | human gut metagenome | biome: human gut; feature: ankylosing spondylitis patient; material: feces | host: Homo sapiens | place: China | collected 2015-10 | reverse complement strand
GAATTTAGGAGACGCAGAGTTGGCTACAAAAATCAAGGAATCTACGAAGCCCTATAAAGTAGTATATATCCTTTGCGACTATTGCGAGCCTTCTTTGGTGCTTTATCCTCAAATCTATAAGCTGCTTTCGGAACGCAAGGATGTGGACTTTTATCCTATTTGTGCACAGAGCAGTGCGGAGGTGGAAGCTTACATGGAAAACCATAAAGTTGGAGGCCCCATTTATGTGGTTAATCAAAACCGGAAGAGAAAATGGTATGCCATTATTGATTTCTACAATCCGATAAGTGCAGCAAGCGATTATCTGACAAAATTCTTAGGGATAGATGCCGATAAGATGGGTGCTTCCAGTTTTGTGGTATTGAATGAGAAAAATAAGGTGATAGCCCAAACGACTTATGAAACAGAAGATAACTCTTGTTTGAATATACTAAAAAAGGCGATAAGGTAATAACCATTCCTGTATATGAGATAAGCCGGTATACCAATAGCTGCACGATTCGGATATTCGTGCAGCTATTTTTATTCGCGGTAACTTCTTGCTTCTTATTTAAACTTTTTCAATTTTTTCGTCATGTCCGCTATGGTTTTGGGGTCGGATGTGGTGTCAAGCACTTTTTGGGCTTCGGCCAACAAGGCCGGGCGGCGTTCAAGTTGTTTCAGCGTCAGTGTAGGGACGGGACGCGTACGGAGGTCATTCACCGCAATGCTCAGCTCGGACCATGCTTCCAACCGTTCCCGTTCGGCCTGCGTGATGTGCATGACGGAGCCGTGGCGCGGGGTGAAGTCGCCGTGGGTCTTCGTGTTTTGCACGAATGTGAAGTCTTTCAGGTTCGTGCTCTTGCAGAATTGGTAGAAACCCTGTGCGTAGCAATCGTACATTAGGATGTACTCGTCCGAACCGATGAGGGAGAACACACTGGAACCTTCCACCGGATATTGTCCCTCTTTTTGCAGGTGCCGCCATTCGATGGTGTAGGGGCCGGTGGGTCGGGGTGCAGTGGCACGCATTACGCCTTGCCGCGTGCGGAATCCTTTGTTCATGACCGAGCGGCCCTCGTCTTTGAAGAACAGCACGTATTCTTTCGCTTTCGGGTTATACACGATATCCCCGTCTATGGCGGCCGTACCGAAGTCGAACAGCAGTTTCGGCTCCGTGATGTCCGTGAAGTCTTCGTTCACGTAAGAGTAGAACAGCTTGAAGTAAGGCTGTTTGAAGTTCGGGTCTTCCGTGGGATACTCCCAGTCGTGCCGCCCGATGGAGTAATAAATCATATATTTCCCAACTTCGTCGTCCCAGATGATTTGAGGCGCCCAAACGGCGTGCAGGTTTTTGCGGTCGAATCCCGTCAGATCGGGGAAACGGGTGGGGAAGTCGATGGCCGTGTGTTGCCAATGGATGAGGTCGGTGCTCTTCATCAGGATGAGTCCGTCGTTGCTTTGCCAACCCTCGTCCGAGCGCATGTCCGTCATGACCATATAAAATGTTTTCCCGTCCCGTCCTCTTGTGATGTACGGGTCCCGTATGCTTTTCTTCAGGGCGATGGTGTCCGAGGCCACGATCGGACGTCCTTGGTTGAGGGACGTGTATTTATATCCGTCGTCGCTCAAAGCATAACGTACTTGTTCGCCGTATGGGGAATTGTTGGAGAAGAAAGCGAAGAGGTAACTGCTGTAAGGAGAAGGCTCGGTAGTTTGTGCCTGTGCCGGTGCCATGGCCCCGAGGGTGGCGGCCAACATGCCGGTCATCATTCGTTTTTTGAGTTTCATGATTAGGTAATGTTTGAGTTATGTTGTATATGTGCGGGCAAAGATAGGCAGAATCGGCCGATAAAGGAAGTTTTTACAGGGGCTTTTCGCACGGTGTGGCGAGAATGTGGCATTTTTTGCGTTATGCCTGATTGCCCGTTTCGTCTTTTTTTTGTCACTTTGTGACCGATACAATGAAAACTAATCAATGTGATGAAAAGAAATTTTTTTTGTGGGATGCTGGCGGTTCTGGCGGCCGGACAGGCAAGTGCCGATGTCGTGCCGGAACAAGTCAGTTGTGTGGTGGAGCCTTTGTATGGGTATAGACAAGACCGTTCGCCGGGACGTATCGTTGCCGTGCGGTTGAAAGGCCCCGAATTGAAAGGTGAAGTCCGTGTGGATGTGGCGTACAAGAAACTGAAGGAGACTTCTACCTTCCGTGTCGATGCAAAGGATTCGGCGGAGGTGGAAATCATGTTGCCTTCCGCCTTGCCTATGGACAAGGCCGCGAACGTTTCGCTGACGGTGCGCGGGACGGAAAAGAAAGTGAAGACGAAAGTCACCGTGGAGCCGATGCGGCATTGGACGGTGTACCTTTACAACCATTCGCACGTGGACATCGGTTACACGAACACGCACAAAAACGTGGAGATGTTGCACAAGACGAACGTGTGGGAAGGCATGAAACTGGCCCGGGAAACAGCCGGACATGTGGACGGTGCACGCTTCGTATGGAATCCCGAGGTGACTTGGCCGATTGAACGCCTGTGGATTTCAGAACCGGAGAAACGGGATGAGGTCATTGCGGCTATCAGGCGAGGCGACCTTTGTGTGGACGCCAGTTATGTGAACCTGAATACGAGCATTTGTTCGGATGAGGAGTTGTTTCATGTATTCAAGTTCTCGCGCGAGTTGCAACGGCTGTCCGGCGTGCCTGCCGATGTGTTCCAGCAGTTCGACATCCCCGGCATTTCCTGGGGACTGGTTCCGGTCATGGCACAAGAGGGCATCAAGTACGTCATCTCGTGGCCGAACACCGACCGGGGCGGCAACGCACACTCCCGGAATATAGACGGCATGCCTTTCTGGTGGGTAGGACCCGACGGCCATTCCAAGGTGTTGTTTCTGCAACCGGGCAAGTATTCCAACAGCGGCAGCATGGACAAGGGGAACACGACCGGGCGGCCTTGGTTCGGCCAACGTGACCCGCGTAAGGTTCCGGCGCGCATCCGGATGGGGAGTGCCAATGTAGACTTTACGGGCAAGCTCGTGGAGTTGGAACGTGACCATTACCCCCTCGATTTCATCGTACTCTCTTGGACATTGTGGGACAACAGTCCGGTGGATGCCGATGTCCCCTACGCCGTGAACGAATGGAACAAGAAATATGCTTATCCGAAGATTGTCATCAGCGGCGGGCATGAAATCATGGTGCGGTTGGAAAAAGATTATGGCGACCGCCTGCCGACTGTAACGGGAGACTATACGGAATACTGGACCGACGGGTTGGGTACGGCTGCCAGGTTGACGGCCATTAACCGCCGTAACAAGGAAAGAATCACGCAGGCGGAGACCGTGTGGTCGATGCTGGCAGGGGGAGCTTGTGCACCGCGTGCCGATTTCGATGAAGGTTGGCGTTATATCATGATGGGTTCAGAACATACTTGGGACTTTGAGAATCCGTGGGAACCTTATTTCCATGAAGCCATCGGAAAGGTGAAACAATCTTATTTCCAGGAAGCGGAAGCCCGTTCGACGGCCTTGTTGGACGAGGTATTGGGATTGGCCACGGACAAGTCCAACGGAGCGTTGGGGCCGCGCGAAGGGCCGTCGAACGGCGGTATCGCCGTGCTCAACACGCAGTCGTGGCCGCACGGCGGGTTGGTGACGCTGACGGCCTCCGAGAGCCAGAAAGGCAACAAGGTGGTGGACGATGAGGGGAACGCCGTGCCTTCGCAACGTTTGTCTACCGGCGAACTGGTGTTTTGGGCTTCGGACGTGCCCGCCCTGGGCTCGCGTCATTACCGTGTGGTGGAAGGCGATGCCGTGCCGGGCGATGCCTGCAAGGTGGAAGGCTACACGCTGGACAACGGTTGCGTGCGTGTCACGATAGACGGCAAGACGGGAAATATCACGGCCTTGACCCGTGCCGGGGAAGATTACAATTATATCGATGCGTCGGTGGACGGAGGGGCCAATTCGTGCAGTTGGCTGCCGGCCAACGAAAACAAGCCCGAGGCCGACAAGGTGCAGGCCATCACGGTGACCGAGCAAGGCGGCTTGGTGGTGGAATTGAAAGTGGAATCCACGATGAAGGGCTGCCGTTCGGTGACGCGTACCGTCCGTCTGGTGGCCGGACAACCGTGGGTGGAGACCACCAACGTGGTAGACAAGCTACCGTTGTTGGACAAAGACGGCATACATTTCGGTTTCGGTTTCAACGTGCCGCAGGGTGTGACGAAAGTGGACATCCCTTGGGGCGTGATGGAAATGGAGAAAGACCAATGGCCGCAGGCCAACCGCAACTGGATAGCCCTGCAACGTTGGTTGGACGTTTCTAACGACACGCACGGCGTGACTTGGTGTGCCTTGGATGCCCCCTTGTTCGAGTATGGCGACCGCACGGCCAACATTTCGTTGGGATGGGGCGGACAAGGACCTTGGCTGACCCAGTTGGAACCGTCTTCCACGGTGTATTCATGGGCGATGAACAACCATTGGCACACGAATTTCCCCCTGACGCAGGACGGGCCGGTGGCTTTCCGTTACCGCATCCATCCGCATGGTGGATATGACGCCGTGGCCGCCAACCGTTTCGGTCTGGAGCAGGCGCAACCGTTGGTGCATGTCACTGCGGACAAGAACCCGGACGTGAAGCCCGTTGTGGCGGTAGACAACCGTGCCGTGTACGTCACCGTGCTGAAATCCACGGGGAAAGACAACGAGATGATTGTCCGTCTGCGTTCCGTGTCGGACAAGGAAGAGACTGTGGCTTTGGACTTCCCGGCCCGCCGTCCGTCGTCCGTGTCGCTCTGCACGCTCGAGGAGCAGCCCGGGCAAGCCGTAGAGGGGACGCTGACGATGAGACCCTACGGCATGGCCACGTTGAAACTCGCCTTCTGACGACGGGAGTATGGGAGGCTTCCTGACTCTTCCGGCAGCGTGCGGTACGGGCTTCCGTCCGTGGATAGATGCTTGTAAAGAAAATGTAGGTTTATCACAGAGCTGAATTTCAGTTGTTTAAGCCTTTGAAAAAAATCTGCGGCAAACGGAAAATCGTTTGCCGCAGATTGGAAAATCATTCGGAGCAGAACGGAAAACGTTTCTGCGCCGAATGATTTTTGTATATAAGTTTCTGTTTATTCTCCTCTCCGTTTGGCCGGTTTGATGTCCAGATTGTAGGCAAGGCGCAGCATGGCATAACTGGGGATGACGTTGCGCCACGTCTCGTAGCGTCCCTGTCCGTTCAGTGTCTGGGTGACGTTGGAAAGCTGCCCGAGGATGTCGAAGCCATCGAGGGAGAGCGTCACGCGGTTTTTGAAAAGTTTCTTCGACAGGGTGGCGTTCCATACGATGTCGTCCGTGTTCATGCTGCTTTCGCCGTATCCTCTGCGGCTGTACAGGGTCAGATCGGTGTTGAATTGCAGGTCCCATGGCAGTTCGGCCTGTGCTATCAGGCCGTAATTGTAGTCGTAAGTGTTGAGGGTCGTGAAGTCTTCCCGGCTGCCGGTCAGGTAGTTCCACGTGCAGCGGGCTTTCACGCCCACTTTCACGTCCTTGGGGAAGGCATATTCCATGTTGAGGCTTCCGCCCGAGTTGTAAGTCTGCACGGTGCTGCGGCGCGGTGCCATGCCGTCCGTCACGCCGATGAGGTCCACCGAGTTGTAGAGCCGCGACCAAAGTCCGCTGTTCAGCGTGAGGCGGCGGGCTTTGTCGAGCGGCATGGAGTAGTTCACGTTGCCGCCGATGTTGTAATTTCCGTTCACGTTCTCGGGGCGGTAGGTGCGCACGCCCGTCGCCTTGTCGTACACGTATCCCTGTGCCACGGCATCCTGCGTGATGGAGTAGCTCCAGTAGGTGTTGAAGTAGCGTTGCTTGCGGTTGCTGTTCAGGTAGTAGTACACGGAAATGTTGTGTTGGTGCGAGTTTTTCAGTCCCGTGTTGCTCAGGCGGATGTTCAGCGGGTCGTCCGTGGAACGGATGTCGATGAACGAGGTCATGGACGGGAAGGAGACGCTTTTGTTGTAGCGGATGTCGATGCCCCGTTGGAAGTTGTGCCACCGGCCGTAGACCCTGAAACTCGGCTCGAACATGACATGGCGGCGGCTGACGGTGGTATCCAACCGTTCGCGTTGGTAGTCCAGCGTCTGCCATACGTACATGAGCGGCAGACGGGCTTCCACGTACCACCAGGTGCCTTCGCCCGATGTCCGGGGCTTGCCTTCCCATTTGGCATAGAGGCTTCCCCGGTGGGAGTAATCGGTCAGGTAAGACCAGTAGCTGTTGGGGGCATCCAACGTCTGTTGCAGGAGTTCCGCCTCGGAGGGCAGCATGCCTAAGGGATGGTCGCCGTCTTCTCCCCAACCGGCCAGTTCGTCGAGCCGGTAGAGTTCGTAACGTTTGGTATTGTCATGCCAATGGTAGTTGTAGCCCGGTGCTACGGCCAAGTTGTGCGGGAACCATAGCCAGTATTCTCCTCCGGCGTTGAGGTTCAGGTCGCGTATGGGGCCGTCGTCGTTGGTATATTTGTTGCGGTAGTCCGTCTGTCCGCCGCCTGCCGGATAGTCCAGCCGGTAGTGTTCGTACCACCTTTGTTCGTAATCGTTGTACCGCACATTGGTGTAAAGGTTCAGGTTGTCATTGCCGAGTCCGGTCTTGATGGCGGAGTATGCGCTGAAGGCGGCGTTCGTCTTGTTGCCCTTGTTGCTCTGGTCGGTCTTGGAGCGGTTGATGGCGATGCGGCGCATGAGGTCGCCGGCTTCGGGCGAGGCCAGGCTGTCCAGCAGGTTGCCGGAGGCGTACGGTTCGGGGTCGGTGTTGAACGTACCGGAAAGGTAAGTGTTGCGGTCGTCCCATTTGCCCCAGTTGAACGACGGTTGCAAGTTCAGGAACACCTTGTCCCAAGTGAACTGGAACGTGTGCGAAGTGTTGAACCACGTCTGGCAGAAGAACTGTTCGTGTGCCTCCTTGGAGTAAGTGTCGCCGTCGGGCAGGAAGTTCACGCCGGTGGTCTGCGAGCGCACGTCCGTGTCGTAGTGCATGTAAGATGCGCTTCCGTTGAGTTTGTACTTCCCGTCCTTCTCGTTCACCATGTAGTTCACTCCGAAGTTCTTGTTCGAGCGCAGTCCTCCGGTCAGTTGCGCGGGAGACCATTCGCCGTTGTAGCCCGGTTGGCGGTTCTCGTTCATGTTGTTGAAGTTGGCAAAAGCCGAGAAACGCGTGTGGGGCGTGAACCGCAGGCCGAAAAGTCGGGCGCGGTAGCGTTCCTCCGTGCCGTATGCCCCTTCGGCATTGGCCAGCCATCCCACGGAGTATTCCCGTTTCAGGCGTACGTCCATGACCAGTTCCTCGTCACCGGTTTTCCGTCCGAGAAATTCGCTGAGCTTTCCGTCTTTGTCGTACACTTTCACGTCCTTGACCGCGTAGGCAGGCAGGTTCTCGAGCATGACGGAAGGTTCGCCCTTGAAGAAATCCTCGCCGTTGAGCAACAGGTTCTCCACGTAACGCCCGTTGACGAGGATGCGCCCGTCGTCTTTCAGTTCCACGCCCGGCAACTGGCGGATAAGCGCGTCGAGCATGGAGCCTTCGGCCAGTTGGAAAGCGTCGGCATTGTAGACCACCGTGTCGCCGCGCGTGTATATCTTTACCTTCGTGGCCTTCACGGTCACTTCCCCTAACGCCTTATGCTTGATGGCTTTTTCCAAGTAGACATCCGCGATGAAGCGTGCCACCTCCCTGCGGCGGAACGTGAAAGAGTCCACGGGCACGTCCTGCGTCTCATACCCTTCGGCCTTGAAGCGCAGGATGTAAGGCTGTGCCGGACGTTTCTCCATATCGAAGAACCATGCTCCTTGGCGGTCGGCAATCCGGTTGTTTTTGGGATTGCGCATGGAGTCGAGGGTGACGTAATGCTTGTCCATAAGTTCCACTTTCACGTCGTGGAGGCGTTGGCGCGTGACGGAATTGAACACGCCGCCATAGATGACCTGCCCCATGGCGTCGAAGCTGGCAAGGGACGAGAGGAGGGCTGCAAGGGCCGGAAGGAGGTTGAAGAAAAATTTTCTCATTGTTATGGATGATTTTAGGTTTGTCAATCATGGTTTTCGTCATGTTCTTCTGTTTATATTACGCAGAAGTGCTTGTTTTGTGACACTCCAAAACCATTTTTTTTTGATAATGTCTTATGGCTTTGCCGTTAACACTCTTTATGTCAGCTTTGAAGGGCAGGAAAGGGAAAAACGTTACATTTGCATAAACATACGGTAATAAAGTCTACGATTATGGCAAACTATATCCGTTTTGATTGGGCGATGAAGCGCCTGTTGCGCAACAAGGCTAACTTCGGGGTGTTGGAAGGTTTGTTGACCACGCTTCTGGATGAGAAAATCACCATCAGCCAGTTGTTGGAGAGCGAAAGCAATCAGGAAGACGAGTTCGACAAGTACAACCGTGTGGATTTGTTGGCCTTGGATTCCAAAGGGGAACTGATACTCATCGAGGTGCAGAACAACAATGAGTACGCTTATTTTCAGCGCATGTTGTTCGGCGTGTCGAAGTTGGTGACGGAATACATCAACCGTGGCGAGGGGTATGAGAACGTGCGCAAGGTGTACAGCGTGAACATCGTTTATTTCTCCTTGGGGCATGGCAAGGATATCGTGTACCATGGCAAGACGGAATTTCGCGGCATCCATGAGAACGACATACTGGAACTGACTCCTTTCCAACGGCAGACCTTCAAGGTAGATGCCGTGAGCCAACTTTATCCGGAGTATTATATCTTGAAGGTGAACGATTTCAACAAAGTGGCCAAGACCCCGTTGGAGGAATGGATTTACTATTTGAATACGGGTGAGATTCCCGAAACTGCCCACGCCCCCGGCTTGGCGGAGGTACGTGAACGCCTGAAGGTGGACGGGATGACGAAAGGCGAGCGCGAAGCTTATTACCGTCATCTGGATAACATCGTCATTTTGCGCAACAATATTTATACGGAGCGTGCCGAGGGGCGTGCGGAGGGGCGCATGGAAGGTCGCGCCGAAGGAGAGCATGCCAAGGCTTTGGAGATAGCCCACAGGTTAAAGGCCATGGGATTGTCCGTGGATGCCATTATCGGTGCCACGGGGTTGTCGGCGGAAGAAATAGAGAAGGCCTGATAATCCCTTTGTTTCCTAATCAATAAAAAATCCCGGCCATCTTTCACAAGACGGCCGGGACGGATTAACTTATTTCTGGTTTGCTCGTGCGCACGTACACGTATTTATTTTTTTCATGTAGTCGAAATTCCATACAGGGTCTTCTTCCGCCCAAGCACGTGGGAGCACGCCCGCACCGTTGGTTGAGCCTTCCACCCTGACGAGGTAAAGATTATTGCCTTTTAGTGCGGCTCCCATGTACATGGGGCGACCGTTGCTTAGGCGGACACGGACGGCCACTTCATGGTATTGCCAATATACATCGTTGGTGGATACGAGCAAAGGCACTTTTTTCAGGTATTTATGGAATAAATCATAGAAGCGGGAATAATCGCGCTCGTTGCAACGGGGTACGACGTATTTGACCCCGTCGGTTGTCCGTCCTCCTCTATTGGCCCCTTGCATAAGGCAGATGATGCGTACGAGGTTGCCTTGATAGTGTACATCTTCTTCTTTTGTGCCTTTACGTCCTGCATAGGCGTTGAAAAGAGAATCGAATTCGGCCACGATGCTTTGGTCGGGGACAGGGTCGCTTTTCTCATCTATCAGTTGGTTCATGGTTTGATAATAAAAATACACTCCCTTTGTGTCGGCTTCGAACGACAAGTATTCCATTTGTCCGTTGATGTCAGAGGGCAAGGTCATGATATATTTTTTCTGTTGCACGTGTTGACTGTCGGTCGTTTCCGTGTACTTGTGGAACGTGCGCATGCCGTCCAGTTGTTGGAACATGGCATCAATTTCGGGTTTGAATCTTCGGTATTCTTCTTCACTCTCATACCAATGGTTTACCCAATATTGGGCACCTGTTAGCCAACGGTTGGTTTGGTAGCGTTTGGGGAACATACTGTCCAATTGGTGGTACAAGTTCATGACCGTAGGGTTTTCCTGATAGAATATTTGTGCATGGCTCGAGGTCGTGGAAGCTATGATGGCTATCGTCATCCATAGCAAAGGTTTAATACACGTTTTCATAAGGCGGGATGTTTATTTCATATTGTTTGGAAAATTCGTCCATTCTTCTTTTCTGCTTTTGGAACTCGGCCTGAATGTCGGCCAAGTGTGGCATGGTCTGCTGTCGGTCTGCCGTGTCTGCGTCTTGTAGGGCAGTATAGGACAGGGGGATTGAGGCCGTTTCGGTGGAGGACGTGTCCTGTCCTGTTGAGAGTGTTGCCCACATTTGTCCTTTTGGGTGGCTTGCGGGGAGGACAATCGTGTCCCGGACTGTGATTATTTTGGCGGTCAACGCAGTGGGCACTGGCTTTTCGATGAATACCGTATCGGTTTTCCACTTTACTTCCGTGAGGACGGTAGGGGGTATGGAGATGGAATTTGTAGGCTGTGCGGCTTCCTTTCGCGAGACGGTGGTACCTAAGAAAAAACATGCGGCTGCGACGGAAGCTGCCGCTATCCAACGTACGGCGATGTGTCCTGTGCGACGTATACGCTTCGGTTGCGTCGGAGGAACGGTCTGTAGGGCGGAGGAGCCGGGAATTTCTTCCAGTGGGCATGACTGCATCCACCTTTCCTGTTCTTCTTCCGTGAAAGAAGGTTCGCCTTCGTCGAACTGGTTGAACATGGTTTTGAAGTCGGCAAAATCCTTGTCGGCATCCGGCGAACGGAAATACTCCGTCAGCAGGGCTTCTTCTTCCAACGAGGTCTTTCCCTCCATGTAGAGGTCAAGCCATCGTCTGATGTCTTCTTTGTTTGTCGTCATGTTCAATCTCTCCTTACCTTTAGTTGTTCCATCATTTGTTTCCTTGCTCGTGACAATATGGTGCGGACTACGCCTTCCGTTGCTCCGATGATACGGGCTATCTCGCCCATTTCTAAATGTTCCACCTGACGCATGCGGAGCACGGCCCGGTATTTGTCCGGCAGGTTCCGAACGGCCCCGCGCATCCATTCCGCATTTTCACGGTCTTCCATCATCGCCTGTGCGCTTCGCTGTCCGTCGGGCGCGTCATGCCCCGTCAGGCTTTCGTGCGGATGGGTTTTGAGTCGCCGCAGGCGGTCGATGCAAAGATTACGGGTGACGGTCATACCCATGGGAGCAATGTTCTTTTCCCGGTCGATCCGGTCTCGGACAAGCCAAAGTTTGAGCATGGCTTCTTGTACGATGTCTTCCGCTTCGTCCTCATCAGACAAATAGAAACGCGCGATGTCTACGAGTTTGCCTCGTAGCATGGATGCCGCTATTTCGAATTCTGTCTTTTCCATGAGGTTAATGTTGCAAGGGGCGGAACCGTTTCCGGCAATTAGGACGTGGCCGTTCTTTCTCTTTTTATAAAGAATACGCAGAAGCCGCTCTTTTGTTTCAGCGGATGATGTTAAAGAATGTAATAAAAAGAAAGTGAGAGAGACGGGGCAACAGAATGACAGAAGGAAAACGTTTCCCGTATGTAGATATTTAGAAGACAGAAGAACAAAAGAACAGAAACCTGAAAA
>OOCE01000710.1_pt1 | contig 11885 bp, 9 predicted proteins | sample 1671421 | NCBI WGS metagenome assembly OOCE01 (sample SAMN06348155, study PRJEB24527) | human gut metagenome | biome: human gut; feature: ankylosing spondylitis patient; material: feces | host: Homo sapiens | place: China | collected 2015-10 | reverse complement strand
ACCTCTGGCCTTCCGGGTCGGAGCCGAACGCTCTATCCAGCTGAGCTACGATCGCTTATATATGAAAAACGCCGTTACAGCGTATTTCAATCTTGTAAAGTAGTCAATTTCCAATAGTGGTCAATTCGTGGTCTGACTACCGTTGACCACCGCGTTTTTGTAAGTGTAAACAACGCTGTATCGGACAAAAACAAGCCTAAAGCCTGCCGTATCGCAGTTGTCGGAGGCCAGTGCTCTATCCAACTGAGCTACGGACACAGGTTTATGAATTACTGTCAAACAGAGCCAAGGCCCTGAATGCCTTTATAGTATACCAAATCCGGGAGCAAAATGCAAATGTTTTCTTGAAAAATCTCGTGTCATATTCTAATCTGTCGGGGACATACCATTTTGAAAAAGCAGCGCTTCGCTCTGAAGCCTATGCCCATCGTTAGGGCTATGCCGGCGGCTGGCTTTTTGCCCCGCAGACCACACCTGCCCGTGCCGGTCTGATCTTCTACCCGGGCGGCAAGGTTGAGTGCACAGCCTACGCGCCGCTGCTGCATGAGCTTGCAGAGGACGGCACAAAAAAGACCCGGCATCCGCAGCAGGCGGGAGCCGGGCAGGAAAATCAATCCTCGAGGGATTCCTCTAAGATGGCAACACAGCGCTTCATCGAAGCGTCAAATTCGTCGTCGTTATTATTCTGGAACAAAATCAGATTGTCCTTGTGCTGCGGGTCGGCGAGGTTCTCCGGGATGGCAAAGTTGCACCGGCGCAGATACTCATCCCAGTGAGCCAGCTTCCAGGTGTCGCGGTCCGAGTTGCGCTCGATCATTCGCTGGTGGACGACCTCGGGCGAGGTTTCGACCCAGATGACGGCCAGCGTCGCGCCCTTGGCGGCCAGCTTGGCCTTCAGGTCTGCGATAAAGGCGTTGTCGCGCACCTCCTGGGTGAACGGCGCATTGATCAGGACAATATCGTCGTAGTCCAGTGCCTCCATGGCCAGGTCCAGAACGCAGTCATACTCATAATCGCGGATGTTCTGCTGGAAAAACGCGCTGCTGCGGTCATACGGCTGCCCGGCAACCTTGAAGATCTGCTTGGAGAGGACGATGAGCGTGTCCTTGTCGAGGTAGACAATGTGCTTTAAATTTTTAGCCAGCGCCTTTGCCACGTAGGTCTTGCCGCAGGCGGGCGGGGAGGTGACAAGGATGAGTTTTTTCTCCATGAGGAACCCTTCTCTTTGTTAAGCATTACACGCTTTGCGTATGGTTGTATTATACGACAATAATTTAACATAGTCAACGAACCAATCCGCAAAAAGGACAGAATACCCGTTCTGTACGAAGAAGTGCGCGGTTTACAGTGGAAAGCAGAGCAAAACGCATGGACATTTGTGCACAGTCTGCACGATTGGTGCGCAAAGAAAAGCGCGGCCCATTGAAAAGGCCGCGCTTGAAGTTATGAGGTGTAGAGATTGCAGGGGCGAACCATGTTCGCCCGCGGCAGGGGGCAGTGATTGCGTCGCACCTGCAAGCTGTTTCCGATAGGTACGGCACATCAATCCCTGCGCAGCCTCCTGCCCAGCAGATAATATCCGGCCCAGTCCAGCTTGCCGAACAGGGGAGAGCCGTTCCGCCTGGCCTCGGCCATGACCCAGACAAGGCGGATGCTGCGCCAGCGGCAGGGCAGGTAGTAGGCGCTGTAGCAGCCTTCAATGCGCATCCGCTCCAAAAGGGCGTGCAGCCACGGGCTGCGCAGGGCGGCATAGGCCTTGTCCCGGCGCACGGCCCTGCGCTTGGCGGGGTCGCGGCGCAGGATGTCCGCCACGCCCTCGGCGTAAACGGTCAGCTCGGCGCGGTGCAGGGGGCGCATATCCTCCTGCGGGCAGTGCGCCGCGTAGCACGCCTTGTTCAGCCGGGCAAAATGCTCGGGCCAGATCTTGCAGTAGTCGGCGTGGTATTTCGTCGAGAGTGTTCCCTCGCGGCTGCAATCGTAAAACGTCAGCGGTGCGGTCAGGATAGTGTAGGCAAAATCGGGGGCAGTCCTGCCCAGCAGGTCGATATAATCCAATACAAATTGTAAATCTTCGCCTAGAGTATACTGTCTGTTAAATGCAAGCTGCTGTGCCGGCGCGGTGCGGTAGAGCTTATTCCACGGCATGGCCAGCAGACAGTCAAGCCAAAGCCGCGCCAGCATATTCTGCGGGCGGGTGGCAGTATCCGAAGTTACTGTTGCAGCGTCTTGCTCGTCAGTGGTGTAGTGCCAGAGCACAAAGCTCTGCGGCGCAGTGTTCTGGGCGTCAAGCGCCGCCTGCAAAGCGCCGGGGCGCAGCGCGTCATCTGCGTCGAGAAAGACAAGGTACTCGCTGTCCGCCGCAGCCAATCCGGCGTTGCGCGCGGCGGACACGCCGCGGTTCTCCTGATGCAAAACCGTCACGCGGGGGTCTCTGGCGACCCAGGCGTCGCACAGACCACCGCTTTCGTCGGGGCTGCCGTCGTCCACGAGAATACAGTGCAGCCCGCCTGCGACCTGCTGGGCCAGAACGCTGGCCACACAGCGGTCCAGTGTCGCAGCGGCCTTGTAGATCGGCACAATCACGCAGAGGGTCGGCTTGCTCACTGGGTACCTCCGTTTTCCGTCACATCGCGCACGATGCGCACAAATTCCTCATAGTAATGCGCGGTGGAAAACTCCCTGCCGCGCGCCGCGCCCGCCGCGCCCATCTCGGTGCAGAGGGCCGGGTGCTCGTACAGCATACGGATGCTCCACGCAAGCTGGTCGGTCACAGTGTCGCCGCGCTCCACCAGCACGGCCTGGCTGCCGGCCAGATACTCCGGCATACCGCCGCTGCGGGTCGCCAGCACGGGGCGTCCGCAGGCCATCGCCTCCACGGCCACAAGGCCCGCGGCCTCCTCCACCAGCGTGGGCACGCAGCACAGGTCGGCCAGGCGGTAGTAGTCGGGCAGGTCCTCATTGGGGATGTAGCCCGTGAACTGTACGCGGTTGCCCAGACTCTTGGCCTGCTGCTCCAATTTGCGCTGGAACGCGCTTTGCTGGGTGCGGGCGAAGAAGGGGCTGCCCACGATCAGCAGCTTGATGTGCGGCTCATGCAGCGCGGCAATGGCCTCCATCAGCTTATGGATGCCCTTGTCCGGGTCGAGCCGTCCGCAGTAGAGCACGACGAAATCCTCGTCGGTAAAGCCGAGCTGCGCGCGCAGCGTTTTGGATGCCGGGCCGGGGCAGAAGCGGGCCGTGTCAATGCAGTTGTGCAGAATGTAGGCCCGCTGCGGGTCAAGAGTGCTGGATTGCAGGTAATCCTCGCGGATAAAATCGCTCAGCGCCAGCACGCCGCCGTAGATGTCGTCCATCACGGGGGTACAGGTCGTTTGGCCGTGCAGGTGCGCCAGACAGCGTTTGCGGCCAAACATGCGGCTGATGGCGCTGCACTGGGTCAGGTTTCCGCCCTCGGCCACGATCAGGTCGGGCGGCGGCAGCTCCAGTGCCAGCGAGAGCTGGACCTTCTGGTACCACGGGTCATAGGGCGCGGCGATCCCGGCGCACCGCTCCAGAAAGACCATCGGCCAGTAGCGGCGGTGGCCGCCCGGGCGGTTGATGTAGAGCATCTTCGTATGCTGCCAGCCCTCGGCGGCGCGGCGGGCGGCATCGTCGGTGACACTGGCGCACAGCAAATCAAGCTGCCCCTGCTTCTCGTTCTCGCGGATCAGATGGGTCAGCAGCGTCTCCACCGCGCCGCCCTGCACCGCGGGGACCGGCAGATCCGGCGGCGGCACCAGCAGCACGCGGGGACGTCTTTCCTTGTCTAGCTTCAATAACGCCAATGTGGGCTCCTTAGAATGTGGATTTTGAACAAAAATACCGCCGCGCACGTAGGGGCCGGGCATGCCCGGCCCGCGGCTTCACGTCAGAGGGCGCTTTTGGGCAGGCTGCGGGCCGGACATGTCCGGCCCCTACAGAGCAATGGACTTATTTGATCGGGCACAAACTCTGTGCGCTCATCATCGACCAGCGGGCGGCGCTCAGCTTCTCGGTCATCTTCATGTTGCGGCAGTTGGGCAGGTAGCTGATGAGCCCCTGCATCAAAAACTGCTCCTTGCTGATGGCCTTGACCAGCTCGGGCGTCGGGGACTGGCGCACCTTCGCGCAGAGGAACAGATACCGCCGCCAGCAGGCCGCATAGGCCGCGTCGATGACCGCGCGGTCCGCGTGGTTCTCAACATAAAATCGATAGCGGTCCGCCAGACCGTCCACGGCGTCGAACGCCTCCGGGCGTATGTTCGTGCGGCAGATGCTGCCGTTGCGCAGGCGGTAGTGATAGAGCGGCTTGTCGATGCAGACGACCTTGTCGCAGCGCCAGAACAGGCGGTGTGCGACGAAATCATCCTCATGCAGGCGGCCTTCGGGGTAATGCAGCAGTTTCCAGACCTCGGCGCGGTACATCTTGTTCCACGCGACGGTGTAGACCGTGCCGTAGGGGGTGTAAAACTCGTTCAGCAGGTCCTTGCCGCAGAAAACACCCTCCTGCGTGGGGCGTGTGAAGTAGGCCGGGTCGCAGCTCTTGCCGTCCTCCTGCACGTCCTCGACAGAGCAGAGGGACATATAGGCATCGTGCTCCTCGCAGGCGTCGTACAGCGTCTGCAAAAAGCGCGGCAAAACGACATCATCGGAGTCAATAAAGGAATAATAGCGGCCCTTGGCGGCGTCGATGCCGGCGTTGCGCGCGGCGGACAGGCCCTGGTTCTCCTGATGGATGACCCGCACGCGCTCATCACGGGCGGCGTACTTGTCGCAGACCTCTCCGCAGCCGTCGGTGGAGCCGTCGTCGATGAGAAGCACCTCGATGGGCACATTGATCTTCTGGTCCAGAATGCTCTCGATGCACTCGGCCAGGTAGGGCTTTGTGTTGTAGATCGGCACGATTACACTGATCGCGATATGTTCCATAATTTATTTCCCCTTCCTCGTATGCAGGCGTCCCCAGGCAGCCGCCGCGCCGTAGGTCAGCGTGGGGCTGGCGCAGAACGCGGCAGCCCGCAGCTTCTCGCCCAGCGGCAGGTATTTGCTTGCCAGTATGTCGGGCAAAATGGCATCCAAATGCTTTTTGTGCGCCATAAACTTTGGCCTGACCTCGGGCAGGTTGCCCGCCGCATCGGACTGGCACCAGAACTGGTAAAAGATCTTCCAGTACCGCACAACGGCCCAGTCGTAGTACTCCTCGCGCCCGGGACGGGCCGAGAAGTATTGCAGCCACTCCCAGTACATCCGCAGGTCGTCGGTCTTGCGCGGCGGAAAGCCCGCCGTTGTGATCTGCCCGGCGCGGGTGCGGTAATGGTAAAGCACATCGGTCAGGCAGTTGCAGCGCTCACCCTCAAATACACGGTGCAGCACGCTGGCATCGTCACCAAAAAGCATCGTCTCATCGTAATGAATGCCCTTTTCCTTAAACAATCGCGCGTCGAACAGCTTGTTCCAGCTCAAAGGTCCGTAAAAGCTGCCGGTCTGGAACGCCTCGAGCAAAAGCTCCTGCGCATCGCGCACGCCGCCCTGACGGATCGTGACCATGCGGCCTTCGATTTTTTTGCCGTCGGCGTCGATGCAGTCGCCCGCGCAGGCGGCCAGCCGCACGCCATCGACCTGTACGGCGCTGTACAGCGTTGCAAACATGGTCGGTTCTATCAAATCATCGGAATCGACCATGCCGATGTAGTCGCCGCGGGCGTTGTCCAGTCCGGTGTTGCGGGCGTGGGCCGGGCCGCCGTTCGGCTGGTGGAACACCCGGATGCGGGCATCCTCCTGTGCCAGCGCGTCGCAGACCGCGGCGGAGCCGTCGTGGCTGCCGTCATCGACAAGCAGCAGCTCAAAGTCGGTGAACGTCTGGGCCAGAATGCTCTCCACAGCCGGGCGCAGGTACGGCCCCGTGTTGTAGACGGTGGAGATTATGCTGATTTTGGGATGGTCGGACATAGGCTTTTCCTTCTAAAGCAACTTTGTAGGGGCCGGGCATGCCCGGCCCGCAGCACAGCGGAAGATGGTCGTTTTGGCGAAGTAGAGGCATCCGTAGGGGCGGATTCCATATCCGCCCGCATTACAGCAGCCGTTGCTTCGCCATCGTATACCCCGCCAGCAGCCCCGGCCAATTGCACGCCACGCCAATGCGGTACGGCACGGCCAGAAGCCTGTTCGGGTCATTCCGCAGGCGTTCCCGCAGGGCTTTGCGGGCGGCGGGGTCGGCTAAAATTTCAGCAAACAGCGCGCGGCGCTCTGCATAGGACAGCGTGCCCTTACAGCCGGTCAGCAGACCGTACTGGTTCAGGCAGGCCCGCAGACGGCTCGTGGCCTCATAAGGGGCCGGGTCGATGCCGTTTTGCCGCAGCAAATCGGCCAGCGCCGGGCGGGTCACGCGCTCGGCGTCCAGCAAGTCCCCCCGCAGTTGGCGGGACAGACTGCCGGCCTCGGTATCATACTGTTTATAGTATACACCATCCAGACAATAAATGGCAGAGGTATTCTGTAAAAATTGTATGTTAAACAGCACATCCTCGTTGATAGCAAGCCGCGCATCAAACCGCACCGCCCCGATGGCCGCGCGGCGGAACAGCTTGGGGTAGGGCGCGGCCAGCAGCCCCGTGTCAAACAGCAGGGGGGAGAGCGCACTGCCGAGAGCCTGTAAGTCCGGGCAGAACCCCGCGGGCAGGTAGTCGGTGGGCTTGACCGCACCGCTGCTTTCCCGCGTAAGGCCGAACAAAATCATGTCGGCGTCGGTGGTCAGGGCATCCAGCGCGGCCCACAGACCGGGTAAAAGCGCATCGTCGGCATCCAAAAACAGCACCCAGTCCCTGTGCGCGGCGTCCAGCCCGGTATTGCGGGCCGCACCCGCGCCGCCGTTTGCGCGATGCAGCGCCCTGACGTGCGGATCGGCGGCTGCCAATTCGTCACAGAGCGCGCCCGTGTCGTCGGGGCTGCCGTCGTCGACGAGCAGGACCTCCAAATCGGCGGGCGCACCGGTCAGGGCACTGTCCACCGCGCGGCGCAGCGTGGCCGCGGCCCTGTAGCAGGGGATGATGACGGAAATGCTCACGGGTGCTCCTCCTGCAAAATGCTTTCGTAGATGTGCAGTAAATCAGCGGCGTTGCGGGCCGCATCATGGGTCTGCAGTGCGCGGGCACGGGCCGCTCGGCCCATGGCCGTACCGCCGTCGGGACTGTGCAGCACCTGCAAAACGGCGCGGGCCAGCGCATCGGCGTCCAGCGCATCGCCGTACAAAAGACCCTCGGTGCCGTTCGTCAGCATCGAAGGAATACCGCCCACGGCGCTGGCGACGCAGGGCAGGCCCAGCAGCATGGCCTCGCCTAAGCTGTTGGGACTGTTCTCGCAGCCGGACGGCAGCAAAAAGGCGTCTGCCTCCAGATACGCCTGCCGCATGGCCGCGGCATCCAGCGGCCCGGTGTAGCGGATGTGCTCCATCACGCCCAGCTGTGCGGCCAGCCGCTTGCAGTAGAGCTTGTAGGGGAACATTTGGTCAATGACCGGGCGCAGCAGCGGGCCCTTGTCCAGCGGCGGCCAGCCCGCAATGCGCAGCTCGGCGTCACCGTACTCGGCCAGAACGGCAGGCAGCGCCTTGATGACGGTATGCAGGTTTTTCAGCGGGTAGTTGCCCTGGGGCAGCAGCAGCACCGGCGCGGCGGCAAAGTCCCGCGCATGCCACAGCGTACCCGTATAAAACAGCGGACGCAGTGTCTCGTTGCAGGGGTAGTAGCGGGCGTGGGGGGCCAGCGCGGCGCAGGCGGCGCGGTCAAACGCCGTGCGGCCCGTCACATAGCGGGCGTCGGCCAGCGCTGCGGCCTCCTTTGCGGCCAGTGCGTCAAAGCTCGCCTGCATATTGTCGAGCAGCTCGCCGGGAATGATTTTATCAATGGCGTGCCACAGCGCACCGGAACGGCGGTATTTTTCGGGCACGCCGTCGCAGAGGTGCGCGGCGCAGTCCCGCATAACGCCCTGTACGCTGAACAGCACGGGCAAGCCTGATGCGCGGGCAGCGGCGGCCATGACGGCGGCGGGGTCAAACTCGGTGCCCCATATATGCACAAGGTCGGGGCGCTCGGCCTGCAAAAGCGGCGCAAAGGCGGCAGTGTCGCGCACGACGCGGTAATGCACGCCGTCCGCGGTGCCGTCGGCATCCTCTTTGCCCACGCAGAGCACGGTCAGCTGCAGATCGGGACAGGCGCGCAGCGCGGCCAGCTGCCCGGTCAGCCAGCTGCCGCTGACATCGCTGGCTCCGGCCAGCCCGCAGGCAGCCGCCGCCTGCGGCAGGGTGGTTCTGACAAGCCAAAGAATGTGCATAGGGACTCCTTTATTTTCTCTTGAATGGCCGCAGCTGACCGCTCACAACCACTTTAAAAACTCCTCCGCGACCTTCTCCGGGGTGAACTCGGGGTAGAGCCTTGCCGTCTGGGCAAAGGGCAGGGCATGACCCTGTACATTGTGCAGCCAGCTGTGCAGCTTTGCCACGGTGCCCGGCGTGACGCCGTCCTTCCGGTACAGAACCAGCGCCAGCGGGTAGCGCGCCAGATAGGGCAGGGTGGGGTCGTTCTCGCTCGCAGCCAGATGCAGTACCGGCTTGCCGGTGGCAAAAAAGCCAAACAGCTTGCTGGGCATCTGGTTGTCATAGGTGTTGCCCAAGCTGACAAGCACGTCAGCGCGGTTTTCCAGCGCGGCGGCCTCGTCGGGCGGCAGCAGGCCGGGACGCACAAATTTTGTGCCCAGAACACGGGCTGTCTCGTCGGCGTCGGCGGCAAAGCGCTCCCAGCCGCCGCCCGCCATCGTTAATGTTACAGTGTCGTCGTGCAGTGCGCGGAACAGCGCCAGTGCAAAGCCGGGCTCCCGCATGACGGGGTGCAGGCTGCCGCAGAAAACACACTGTATATCGTCGTGTTCCACCGGCTCTATGACCCGCGGCAGCAGCGTTGGAAAGCCCAGAACGTGTACCTTTTCCCGCCACGGGGCCAGCGGTGCGCCGTCGGCGTAGTCGGGCAGGGCCTGCGGCGTGACGAAGGTCCCGTCCAGCGCGTCCAGCAGCTGCCCCTCCCGCGCAAAGCCGCCCGGGGCTGTGTAGTCCCGGTTGGAGGCATAGGGGTCCAGCTGCCACAAAAATTTCTTCCCGCGGATGGCGGCAGCTTCCAGCGCAAACGCCGTGCGGTAGGGCGCACAGACGGCACAGACTGCGTCAAAGTGAAATTCCGCGTCCAGCCGCTCGATTTCCCGTCGACTATCCACGGTACGGCGGGGCTGCTTCAGCACCAGCTGGCGGAACGCCGCCGTCGCTGCCGCGGGGTGTGCAGCCAGCCGGGCCAGCCGCAGCGGCACCGGCGTGCCGCCCTTTTGGCCGTTTTCCAGCGCCTCGTTCATCTGGCGCTCGTCGGCAAAGGCCAGCAGGTGCTGCATGGCCCCCTCCGGCGGGGCGGGCGGGGTGTGCAGGCCGTCCCAGAGGGTCAAAATATGTACGGTATGGTCGCGGCGGAGCAGCTGCTCCGCCAGCCGAAAGCCCATCAGGGCGTTGGCGCTGGCGGGGTTCTCCACCCGGTCCAGTACAAGTAAAATGTGCATTATTGTCGGTCCTTCAAGAAATTTCGGCACGCCCACTGCCAGAGCTGCGGCATGTGCAGCGTCAGCCAGGCCGAAAAACGGATGCTCCGGGGCAGCAGCGGATTGCGCCCCAGCTGCGGGTCGTCGGCCCCCGCGGCAATGCCGATCTTCAGCTCGTTCAGCTGGACGCGGTAGTCTGCGGCGTTGGCACGGCGCAGGATCATGCTGGCCAGATAGACGAGCTTTTCATAGTAAAAGGCGTTCACGCTCTGCTGCATTTCGGCGGGGGCCGTGGCGCGGATCTCCGCAGCGGCGCGGCGCTGGTCGTCGATGCTCTGCGGCGGCAGGGCGCGGTGGCTGGCGCTGTCCGCGTGCTGGCGGTAGTGATAGCCTGCAAAATCGCAGAACGCACACCCCGGAGCGGCTAAAAATGCACGCCAGTTCGCCAATAGATCCTCGTTATAGGCCAGCCCGTTGTCGAGCATCTCCTCGGTCAGCAGGTCGGCGGAGAACAGCTTGTTCCACAGGCCGTAATCCACGGCGTGGTCATGCAGCAGCGCGTCCAGATGGGCGGGGCTTCGCAGGATCTTGCTGTTGCAGGGCGCGGGCGCGTCGGCGGGCACGGTGTCGGTAAAGGTATCGTACCGGCAGCAGGCCAGCGGCAGCCCGCTGTTCGTCACCGCCGCATACAGCGTGTCCAGAAACTCAGGGTGGTACAAATCGTCCGCGTCGCAGAACGCAAACCATCTGGCCCCCAGTGCCCGCCCCTCGCGCACACCCGCCGTGCGGGCCGCGCAGACACCGCTGTTGGTCTGGTGCAGCGCCACAAAGCGCTGGTCGCCCGCCGCGATGGCATCGCAGAGCGCGGGGGAGTCGTCGGTGGAGCCGTCTTCCACAAGAATACACCGGAAGCCGTCAAATTTCTGGGCGGCAATCGCGTCGGTGCAGGCGGTCAGGAACGCCGCCGCATTATGTACAGGTACGATGACTGCGATCTCACAGGGCTTCATGGCGTCACCTCGGCATAACGGCGCAGGTAAAAGGCTTGCAGGACCTCGGCGCTCGTGTGGATGTCATATCCGGCCTTAATGGCCTTCTCCCGCGCCTGCGGGTCGCGGCGGAAGGAGGCCGCCGCAATTGTGTTTGCCCACGCGGCGGTGTCGTTCAGCGGCAGGAATTTTACCTTGTCGCTGAACGCCGCGCCGCGGTCCACCGTGTCGGCCACAAAGCAGGGCAGACCCGCGGTCTGCGCCTCCACCAGCACGACGGGCAGACCCTCGAAAAGGCTGGGTAGCAAAAAGGCGTCCATCGCGTCGTAAAAGCTCTGGATGTTGCTGCGCACGCCCGCAAAGATCACACTGTCGCCAAGGCCGAGCTCGGCGGCCAGCGCCTGCATTTTCTCCACGTAGGCGGGGTCGCCGCCGCCCAGCAGCACCAGCCGTGCCTTGGGCAGGCGGGTGCGCACGGCGGCAAAAATTTTGAGCAGTCCCGGGTGGTTCTTCTGGTCGGAGAACCGCCCCACATGGCCGAACAGGATTTCCTGATCGGTCACACCCAGCTCACCGCGCAAAAGCGCACGGCGCTGCGGGTCGCGGGCGGCAAACCGCGCCGTGTCGATGCCGTTGGGCACGACGGTGAACGGATGCTTGCCAAAAAGCATCTGCCCGGCCTTCTCACTGCACGCAAAGCGGTCCGTCAGGCCGATGTTGAAAAAGCTGCTCATAAAATGATCGAGCCGCCCCACAAAATTGCGTTCATACGCGGTATTGTGGCTGTGGCCGCACCGCACGGGGATACCCGCGCGGTGCGCCGCGGGGTTGTAGAACATGCCAAACCCGCTGTAATGACCGTGGATGATGCGCCACTCGGGGTGGGCGGCAAACAGCGCCCGCAATTCACGCAGATAGCGGGGCAGGTTGTTGTCCTGCCGGACGGTCAGCTTGAAGATGCGTCCGCCCAGCGCACGGATTTCATCGTCAAAAAAACACGGCTTATCGTAATGATAGAGAAAATCGAACTGGACCTTCTCCCGGTCAATCGTGCGGTAGACGTTCATGACAAAGGTCTCCATGCCGCCGGCGTCCATGGCGGGCATGACCTGTAAAACACGGATGGGCGGCATCAGCGTTCAGCCTCCAATGCGGCCATCTTTTGCAGCTTCTCGGCAGTTTTGGCCAGAATTTCGTCTTTGTCCGTTGCATCCTCTTTGCCGTTGCAGGAGAGCGCCCGCAGGCCACAGGTGCGGGCGCCGTCGAAGCGGTATTTATCAGCTTTCATGGGCAATGCCTCCCTGAAATTAT